>Ga0213872_10002107_pt1 | contig 11971 bp, 10 predicted proteins | sample VelepicomBERX_R2_FD_160071 | JGI IMG/M metagenome (GOLD analysis project Ga0213872, IMG submission 160071) | Rhizosphere microbial communities from Vellozia epidendroides in rupestrian grasslands, the National Park of Serra do Cipo, Brazil - RX_R2 | ecosystem: Host-associated > Plants > Roots >... | reverse complement strand
ATGGCTTGAAGGTGCGCCCGATGGTGCTGCCCGACCGCTATCAGGATCACGACAACCCCGCCAAGCAATATGACGAAGCCGGCCTCAATGCCGCTCAGATCGTCGGAAATGTGCTGGTGGCGCTGGGCGTCGAGGAGCAGGCTCAGGTGGCTTTGGCCACCTGACATTCCTCCTCTCCCGCGAGGGGAGAGGGAACTAGATGTCGTAGTTCAGAATAATACGATGGCCGGCGGAACCGGCCAGCGTCGAGAGCGGTGTGCCGTCCAGGATGGCGGCGGTGGATTCGCGCACCTGCCCCATCAGGCGCCGTACCTGGCAGGCGGCCTCGTCCTCGCAGTCGTTGCAAGGGCGGTAGGCGGTCACGCTGGCGCAAGGAATGGCGGCCAGCGGACCATCAAGAATGCGCATGATCTGGCCGACCGAGATCTTGGCCGCCGGACGGGCCAGGGAATAGCCGCCGCCTTTGCCTTTCTTGGAATGGACCAGACCGCTATTCTTCAATTCAAGCAGGATGGTATCGAGGAACTTCTTGGGGATCTGCTGAGCTTCGGCGATCACGGCACCCTGAATTCCGCCGGCTCCTTGCATTTCCGCCAGATGAATCATGGCCTTGAGACCGTACTTCCCGCGCGCTGACAACATGGGCCGCGCTCTCCCTTCCACCTAATCCACCGGAATGGTGGAGAGAGTGGCCGCGAGCGGAAACCGTGTCAATGGGTCTGTCCGAGCGATTTTCTGAAGCGCAGATAATCCGCCGCCACCTTGCGGGGCGATTCCATCTGCGGAACATGGCCGACTTCCGGCATCAGTATGGTGCGCGCGTTAGGCAGCAATTCTTCGAAGCGCCGCATCACCGAAACCGGCACCACTTCGTCATGCTCGCCCCACACCAGCAAGGTCGGCGCCGAGATTTGGGGCAGCGAGGGTTCCAGCCGGTATTCCTCGCCGCGCTCCAGCAGTTGGTCGAAGATCTTGGAATGGAGATCGAACTTGCTGGCGGACAGGCGGGAGCCCGCCCAGCGCAAGGCGAACGGCAAGGGCGGCGCGCGATAGAAGATGCGCTCCATCACCGCGTCGAACTCGGCGATGCTGCGCGCCAGCAGCAGATAATCCCCCCGCTCCTGCCGCGCCTTGACGGCTTCTGTGTCCAGCATCTCGCCGGTGCCGGCGGCGGCCAGCAACCACAGGCTCTTGACCCTGTGCGGATATTTGGCGGCATAGGCGGCGGCGATCCAGCCCCCCATGGAATTTCCGCCGAGATGAAAGCTTGGGAGGCCGATCGCCTGAACGAAACGCTCGACCCATTCGACCTGGGCGTCGATGCCGTAATCGCCGTCCGGCGCATTGCCGCTCTCGCCAAATCCCGGCAGATCGGGAATGAGGATGCGGTAATGGCGGATCAGCGTGGCGGAGGCGGCATCGAAGGTGGCGCGGCTGGCCCCCAGACCATGCAGAAGAAGCAAGGGCTCGCCCTGCCCGCCTTCGGAATAGACCATTCTGACGCCGGCGATCTCGATCTCTTGCTCGCGCAGGCCGAGCAGCCGGCGCGCCAAACGCATCAGGAAGAGACCGACTTTGATCATCAGGCGAACAGCTTGGCGTTGGCCTTGCGCAAATCCGCCTTCACCACCTTGCCCATGGCATTGCGCGGCAGATCTTCGGCGAAGAGCACCTTCTTCGGGACTTTGTAGCCCGCCAGTTCCTTCTTCAGCGCGGCGATGATCTCGACCTCCGAGGGAGGCGCCTTACCCGGCAAAGTGCGGACCACCGCCACCACCCCCTCGCCGAAATCGGGATGAGGCACGCCGATCACCGCCGATTCGCCGACGCCGTCCATCAGATCGATCACCGCCTCGATTTCCTTTGGATACACATTATAGCCGCCGGAAATGATCATGTCGGAGGCGCGGCCGACGATCACCACATAGCCATCGGGGTCGATCTTGGCCACGTCGCCGGTAATGAAGAAACCGTCCGGCCGGAAGGCGGCCGCCGTCTTTTCGGGATTGTTCCAATAGAATTTCAGCACATTGGGGCCGCGCACCTCGATGATGCCGGTCTCGCCCTTGGGCAGTTCCTTGCCCTGATCGTCGGCGATCCGGAGTTCGACGCCGGGCAGCGGAAAGCCGACCGTGCCGAGGCGGCGCTCTCCCTTCAACGGGTTCGAGCTGTTCATTCCGGTCTCGGTCATGCCGTAGCGTTCGAGGATGTGATGGCCGGTCCGCTGGTGAAAAGCACTGAAAGTCTCGGCCAGCAGCGGCGCCGAACCGGAGACGAACAGCCGCATCCCCTTGACCTTCTCGCGGGTTAAGCCGGCATGAGCCAGCAGACGGGTGTAATAGGTCGGCACCCCCATGAAAACGGTGGCGCGGTCCATCGCGCTCAGCGCCTTGTCCGCGTCGAAAGCGGGATGGAACAGCATCTTGGCCTGGGACAGCAGCGCGCAGCCGAACGCCACGAACAGCCCATGCACATGAAAGATCGGCAAGGTGTGCAGCAGCACGTCATCCTTGGTGAAGCCCCACGCCTCGACCAGGGTCTTGGCGTTGGAAACCAGATTGCGATGGCTCAGCATCGCCCCCTTGGAGCGGCCGGTAGTTCCCGAGGTGTAGAGCATCGCCGCCACATCGTCGGCGCTGGTCGGCGCGATCGCGTTGACGGGCTGGCTTTTGGCGGCTTCGTCGGTCAGGCTGCCCCTGCCGTCGGCATCGAGGCTCAGCACCGTCCTGCAGCCGGCCTTGGCGGCCAGAAGCTGCATCTCGGCGAACCCCTTGGGCGCCGAGACCACCAGGGACGGTCTGGCGTCGCCCAGGAAATAATCCAGCTCGGCCGCCGTATAGCCGGAATTGAGCGGCATATAGATGACGCCCGCCCGAAGGCAGCCGAGATAGAGGAACAAGGCTTCCGGCGATTTATCGACCTGCACCGTCACCCGCTCGCCCGGCTGCACGGCGTGTTTGTGCAGCAGGCCGGCGATGCGGGCGCTGGCCTCGTCGAGTTCGCGATAGGTGACCTCGCGGCCCTTGTCGGTCTCAAGGCAGACCTGGTCGAGATCTTTCGGGAAGGCGTCGCGGAACGCCGAATAGAGATTCATCAGTTCACCAGCTCCACGCCCATCGCCGTCGCCTCGCCGCCACCGATACAGAGGCTCGCCACGCCGCGCTTCAGGCCGTTCTTGCGCAAGGCCGCCAGCAGAGTGACCAGGATGCGGGCGCCCGAGGCGCCGATCGGATGGCCGAGCGCGCAGGCGCCGCCATGGATATTGACCTTGTCCTCGGGCAGGCCGAGATCTCGCATCGCCGCCATCGCCACCACGGCGAAGGCTTCGTTGACCTCGAACAGATCGACCGAACCGGCGTCCCAGCCCAGACGCTCGAACAGCCTCCTCATCGCGCCCACCGGGGCGGTGGGGAACAGGTTGGGCTTATCGGCGAAACCGGCATGCCCTGCGATCACGGCCAGCGGGGTCAATCCCTTCTTCTCCGCGACCGAGCGGCGCATCATCACCAAGGCGGCCGCCCCGTCCGAGATCGAGCTGGAATTGGCCGCCGTCACCGTTCCACCTTCGCGAAAGGCCGGCTTCAGAGTGGGGATCTTGTCGGGGCGGGCCTTGCCCGGCTGCTCGTCGGTATCGATCACCGCTTCGTCCCTGCCGGCCTTGACCGTGACCGGCGTGATCTCGGACTTGAAGCTGCCATCGGCGATAGCCGTGTTGGCGCGCGACAGTGAGGTCAGGGCCCAGCGGTCCTGCTGCTCGCGGGTGAACTGATAGGATTGCGCGCAATCCTCGGCGAAAGTGCCCATCAGGCGGCCCTTATCGTAAGCGTCTTCCAGGCCGTCGAGGAACATATGGTCGATGATCTTGCCATGGCCGAGACGATAGCCGCCGCGCGCCTTGTCGAGCAGATAGGGGGCGTTGGTCATGCTCTCCATGCCGCCGGCGACGATCACCTCGGCGCTGCCGGCCAGCAGCAAGTCATGGGCCAACATGGCGGCCTTCATGCCCGAACCGCACATCTTGTTGACCGTGGTGCATTCGACGCCCAGCGGCAGCCCGGCGCCCAAAGCCGCCTGACGGGCCGGCGCCTGGCCGAGGCCGGCCGGCAGCACGCAGCCCATGATGGCTTCCTGCACCTGATCGGCGGCTACGCCCGATCGCTCGAGGGCGGCCTTGATGGCGGCGGCGCCGAGTTTGGGGGCGGCGACATCCTTGAAATCGCCTTGCAGGCCGGCCATCGCGGTGCGGGCGGCGCCGACGATGACGATGGGATCGGCGGACGGCATTTTACTACTCCCTGAAAGGATTGAAATTTGCCGTCAGAATAACCGCCTATTCGGGCTTCGTCTTCCCCTTGCGGTGGGGCTTCGGCTTCGATTTGGCGAAGTTGGGCTTGCCCGCGAATTTCTTCTTGTGCCGCTGGGGCGGGCCGGAGGGCGGCGCCTCATTCAGCGGTTCGATGCGGACCTCCGGCTTCTCCACTTGGGCGATGGCGGCCTGGAAGCGCTTGGCCACCGTCTCATTGACCTCGAACTTGGTCTCGCGGTCGAAGATGCGGATGGCGCCGATGTCGGGCTTGGTGATCTTGCCCATGCGGCAGATCATCGGCAGCAGCCAGCGCGGATCGGCATTCTTGTCGCGCCCGGCATTGAGCTTGAACCAGACGCTCGGCTTCTGTTCGCGCGCTTCGCGCGGCGGCGGCACATAGGTATCGGAAGACAGGTCGAACAGCTCCTCGGCGGCCGGCAGCCCCGACCGGTAGAGCTTGATCAGGGCGCCGGCCAATTCCTCGGCCAAGCGGCACGACAGCAGCGCCTTGCCCATTTCCAGATCTTCCTCGCTCACTTCCTCGGTGAGGATCGGCGATTGCAGCAGGCGTTCCTGGTCGAGCTTGCGGATTTCGTCGGCGGTCGGGGCGGCGCCCCATTCGGCGGTAACGCCGGCATTGTTGAGCAGCATCTCGGCGCGGCGGCGGCGCGACAGCGGCACCACCACGACGGAGACGCCCTTGCGGCCGGCACGACCTGTGCGGCCCGAGCGATGCTGGAAGGTCTGCGCGCTCTGCGGCATTTCGGCATGGATGACCAGGCCGAGATTGGGCAGATCGATGCCGCGCGCCGCCACGTCGGTGGCGACGCACACGCGCGCCCGCCCATCGCGCAGGGACTGCAAAGCGCGATTGCGCTCGTTCTGGCCGAGTTCGCCCGACAGAGCGACGGCCGAGAAGCCGCGTTCGGTCAGCACCGCCGAGAGATGGCTGACCGAATCACGGGTGTTGCAGAACACCATGGCGATCGGCGCATCGTAGAAGCGCAGCAGATTGACGACCGCATGTTCGGTCTCGTTGGGGGCGACCTTCACGGCGCGGTGTTCGATGTCGGCATGGCCTTGCTCGCCGCCTTCGACCGCGATCCTGAGCGCATCATTCTGGAAGCGCTTCGCCAGGGTGACGATCGGCTTCGGCAGGGTGGCCGAAAACAGCAGGGTACGGCGCTGCGCCGGCGTGGCTTCGAGGATGAATTCGAGATCCTCGCGGAAGCCGAGATCGAGCATCTCGTCCGCCTCGTCCAGCACCAAGGCTCGCAGATTGCCGATCTGCAGCGCGCCGCGTTCCAGATGGTCGCGCAGACGTCCGGGAGTGCCGACGACGATGTGGCAGCCGCGCGCCAGGGTGCGTTGCTCGGCGCGGGGGTCCATGCCGCCGACGCAGGCCACGACCTTGCCGCGGACCGGCTCGTAGAGCCAGGTCAGCTCGCGCTGCACCTGCAGGGCCAATTCGCGGGTCGGAGCGACGATCAGGGCCAGAGGTTCGCCGGCCGGTTCGGGCAGCGCGCCTCCCGCCATCAGATCCTCGGCGATGGAGAGGCCATAGGCGACGGTCTTGCCCGAGCCGGTCTGGGCCGACACCAGCAGGTCGCGGTCATTGGCCGCCTCCAGCACCGCCGCCTGGACGGAGGTGGGAGATTTATAATCGCGGTCGGCCAAAGCCTGTGCCAGCGGGTGATGCTGCGGGAAAGTCTGCAATCTCGGGTTCCTTCGAAAGAAGCCGCCGTATAAGCCAGATACAGCGGCCCCAGGTCAACCTCATTGCACGCTACGCTGCCAAGCACCCGACGCGCACCAGACTTTGCCGCAGCGCCTCTTCGAGCGGCGTATGCGGTTCGGAACCGAGGAAAGCGGTCAACCGGCGATTGTCGAGACGCAGCGGCTTTTGCCAAAGATAGCGCATTTCAAGCACTTCGCGGCAAAAACCGACGAAAGGCGAAGCGAGTTTAATCGCCCACCAGGGAAAGATCCTCACCGGCGCCGCCGGCTTTTGGGCGGCGCGGCGCAAGGCGGCCACCATCTCGTCGCCGGTCATCCAATGGCCCTGGAAGTGGAAACGCTCGAAAGCGCCGAGCTTTTCCTCGCGATCGAGCAGCTGGGCGAAGGTCTCGGCAACGTCTGGCAGATAGGCCCAGTCATGTCCGATCGACGGATTGCCGGGATAGGTGATGCTGGCGACTTCCCGGCCGGGTTTGATCATCGCGCCCTGGAACCAGCTATTGGCCACGTAAGAGCCGAAATAATCGCCCGCCCGGACGATCAGAACACGGCCGCCGCGCTTGGCGAAAGCTTCGAGCTCGGCTTCCATGGCGACGCGGATGGCACCCTTGCGGGTTAGCGGATGCTGTGGCGCGTCCTCTGCCCACAGCTCGCCGGCGTCGGGACCGAAATTATAGACGGTACCCGGAAACACCAGCCGGGCGCCGGCCGCTTCGGCGGCGGCGACGGCGTTCTTCACCATCGGCAGGCAGACCTTGTCCCAATTCTGATATTTCGGCGGGTTGGCGCCGTAAAACACGGCATCCACGCCGGCGGCGGCCTGTTTGAGATCGTCGGCCGACATCGCATCGCCGATCCGCCATTCGATGCCGTCCTGGGCCGGGCGCTCGACCCGGCTCAACCCGATCACCCGCCAGCCGCGGCCGGCCAGTTTGGCGGCTATCGCCCCGCCCACTCCGCCGCTGGCGCCGATCACCAGAATGCTCTTCTGCTTCTTGTCCATGATGCTGCTCCTCACTGTGCGAAATGCGATGAAGAGAAGATGCGGCCGGAGGGGATAAATGAAAATTGATGAATATTCTTGATCTGATATACATATTTTTATGACCGACTGGACGCTTTACCGTTCCTTTCTCACCGTGCTGCGCCGGGGCAGCCTGTCGGGCGCGGCGCGGACACTCGGCCTGACTCAGCCAACCCTGGGTCGCCATGTCGAGACGCTGGAGGCCAACCTCGGCGCGCCACTGTTCACCCGCTCGCAAAGCGGATTGACGCCGACGCCGCTGGCCCTGTCGCTGAAACCTCATGCGGAAGCGATGGAGACGGCCGCCGAGGCGCTGCTGCGCCAGGCTTCCGGCGAAGCGGAGGCCGTGCGCGGGACGGTCAGGATCAGCGCTTCCGAGATGATTGGCGGCGCGGTTCTGCCTGCGATGCTGGCGCGGTTCCAGTGGGCCTATCCCGAGATCGCGCTGGAATTGTCGCTGTCCAACAGCATGGACGATCTGCTGCGGCGGGAAGCCGATCTCGCCGTCCGCATGGTGCGTCCGACCCAGGACGCCTTGCTGGCGCGTCATATCGGCGAGATCACCATCGGCTTCTACGCCCACCGCACTTACGTCGAGCGGCACGGGCTGCCGGCCAGCCTGGCCGACATCGCCGGCCATATCATGGTCGGCTATGACAAGGATGAGTCCGTTACGCGCGGCATGACGCTGGACGGGGTGAAGATCACCCGCGACCTGTTCCGCTACCGCGTCGATAATGACCTGGCGCAGTGGCAGGCGCTGCTGGCCGGAGCGGGCATCGGCGGCTGCCAGGACCGGCTGGCCGAGCGGAACCCGGATCTCGTCGCGGTGCTGCCCGACAAGATCCGGCTCCAATATGGCGTCTGGCTGGCCATGCATGAGGACCAGCGCGACAATCGCCGCATCAAGCTGCTGTTCGATTTCCTCGCCGAGGAAATGAAAGCCTATATCGCCGGAAAGCTTACTTAGCCGTCATCCGGATCGCGCCATCGAGGCGGATCACCTCGCCATTCAGCATCGAATTCTCGATGATGTGGCGGGCCAGCGCGGCATATTCCGAGGGACGGCCCAGACGCTGCGGAAAGGGCACCGTGGCGGCGAGGCTGTCGCGCACTTCCTGCGAAAAGCCCATCAGCATCGGCGTCTCGAAGATGCCCGGCGCGATCGCCATCACGCGAATGCCGAAACGGGCCAGTTCGCGCGCGATCGGCAGGGTCATGCCGACCACCCCGCCCTTCGAGGCGGAATAGGCGGCCTGCCCGATCTGCCCATCATAGGCGGCGACCGAAGCCGTATTGATGATCACCCCGCGCTCGCCCTCTTCATTGGGCGCGGCGGTGCTCATGGCGGCGGCGGCGAGCCGCAGCATGTTGAAACTGCCGATCAGATTGATGCCGATGGTGCGGGCGAAACTGTCCAGCCCATGCGGGCCGCTCTTGCCGACCACCCGTTCGCTGGGCGCCACGCCCGCGCAATTGATCAGACCGTGCAGCCCGCCGAACTTGCTCTTGGCGGCTTCGATGGCGGATGCGGCACTGGCCTCGTCGGCCACGTCGGTCTTGTGGAAGACCATGTTGGGACCCAGCGTCTCAGGCTCGCGCAGATCGGCCAGCACCACTTTGCCGCCGGCTTCGGCCAGCATCTTGGCTGTCGCGTTGCCGAGGCCCGAAGCGGCGCCGGTGACGATGAAAATATTGTTCTCGATCTTCATTGGATTCTCTCAAAAATCTTTTCGCCAGCCGCCCGAGTGCGTGCCCAAAGCGGGTGGCGAAGAGCCGGCCTCCAGAGGCGTGCCGGAGAATTTCAACGGATTCGCGACCATGCGCAACCCGTCCCTCTCCAACACCATGCCACGGGAAAGAAGCTGCGGATCGGAAAAAACGTCGGCCAGGTCGTTGATCGGCCCGCAGGGGACGCCGGCCGCCTCCAGCTCTTCGATCCACCAGGCGCGCGGGCGGCTGAGGAACAATTCGGACAGCAGCGGGACCAGGCGCTCGCGATTGGCCACGCGCGCCGGGTTGGTGGCGAATTCCGTCTTTTTCGCCAATTCCGGATGGCCGGCGACGCGGCAGAATTTGGCAAATTGTTCGTCATTGCCGATCGCCAGGATCAGATAGCCGTCCGCCGCCTCGAACGCCTGATAGGGGCAGATCGAAGGATGGGCGTTGCCGAGGCGCTTGGGCGCCTTGCCGGTCGCAAGGTAATTGGCCCCCTGATTGGCCAGCATCGCCGCCTGCACGTCGAACAAGGCGACGTCGATCTGCTGGCCTTCTCCCGTGCGGTCGCGATGAGCCAACGCGGCCAGAATGCCGGAGGCCGCATACATGCCGGTGAACAGATCGACCACGGCGACGCCGACCTTCATCGGCTCGCCATCCGGCTCGCCGGTGATGCTCATCAGCCCGCCCATGCCCTGGATCAGCGCGTCATAGCCGGCGCGTTCGGCATAGGGGCCGGTCTGGCCGAAGCCAGTGATCGAGCAATAGACCAGATCGGGCTTCACCGCTTTCAGCGAAGGGTAATCGAGGCCATATCGGGCCAGCGCGCCCTTCTTGAAATTCTCGACCACCACATCGGCTTCGGTGGCCAGTTCCCGGATCCGCGCCGCCCCTTCCGGCGTGGTGAAATCCACCGCCAAGGAGCGCTTGTTGCGGTTGGCGCAAGTGAAATAGGCCGAGACCCCGCCCTCGAACCAGGGCGGACCCCAGGCGCGGGTGTCATCCCCCGCCCCCGGTCTTTCGATCTTGATCACCTCGGCGCCGAGATCGCCGAGAAATTGCGTTGCCCAGGGTCCCGCCAGGACGCGGGAAAGATCCAGCACCTTGAGATGCGAAAGCGGTCCGCCAGTCACCTAAATTCTCCCCCGGGATTGCGGGTTGGGAGAATAGCCGCCGCTGTCACTTCTGCGCCACCTCCGTTTCGCTGGTGATGGCGTAGGCATGACCGTCGATCAGCCATTCGCCCCCGACTTTCCTGACATTGATCACCCATCGGCCAGTCTGGCGGATGCGCTTGCCGGAGTCGGTGAAGAGGAAGGTGGCAGGAAGCACATAATAGCCGGCATCCCCGGTGACCCGCGCGAACTGGGGGGATTCCACCGACAACTCGGCCTTCATGGCGGCAAAGGCTTCGCGGCTTTCGGGCGTGACGCCGGTCAGCTCGCCGAACCAGAGCTTGCCATTGGTCTTGCCGCTCCAGTGATAGGGAGCGAAATCGTCGAGCACCACCGCATCCTTGGTGAAGACATGGGCGGGCGGGCCCTTGCCTGGATGGTTGATCGCCTCGACCAGACGCTTGGCGGGCGCGGCGATCGCGGCCAGATCGACCTCGTCAGCGTGCGCGGCGCCCATCAGTAGCAGGGCGCCAAGCGCGATATAACTCGTCAGGGGACGAACCATCTCCATCCTCCTAGAAGCGATAATTGAGATCGAGGCCGATGGTGCGCGGCTGGTTGGTCGCGACCCGGGTGGTCGAAGGCGTCAGCCACGCCACCGAAGTCGTATTGATGCCGAGCGCGGCGCGCTTGTCGGTCAGATTGTCGGCGAACAGATAGCCCGACCAATGCGCTCCGACCACGCCCAGCCGCAGATTGATGAAATTGTACGGCTCCAGATTGTGATAGCCGTAGGAAATGTCGGTCTGGGGACCGACATAGGAGTCGCTGAGGCGCGCGGTGAAATCGTAATCCGCCGTCAGCGGGCGGGCATAGGCCAGCGCCAGGCTCGCGGTGTATTTCGGCACATTGAGAATCGGAGTGCCTTTGGCGATCTGGCTGTCGCCGGCGGTCACGACGGCCGACACCTTGTCGAGCTGGGCGTCGGTATAGGTCCCGGCGGCGCTGAGGCTGAGATTGTCCATCAGCTTGGCGCTCACCTCGACTTCCGGACCGAAGGAGTGGGCGGTGCCGGTATTGGCGGTCACCGGATAGCCGCAGCTCTGATTGACCAGTTGCTGCTCTTGGTTCCAGTTGATGTAGTAGAAATCGGCGTTGACCGTCAGGCGCCGGTCGAAGAAGCGCGCTTTCTCGCCGATTTCGTAGTTCCAGATCGAATCCGGATCGTAGATCTCTCCGGTCAGGGCGCAGCCCAGATTGGTCGGAGTTGGCAGATTGACGCCGCCGGGGCGGAAGCCTTTCGAGATGGTGCCGTAGGCGGTCAGGTCGGCGTTCGGCTCATAGGCGAGATTGATCTTGGGATTGACGCCGCTCGAATTGGAGCGGAAGCCGACATATTGCTGGGCGACAGTCCCGGTGGCCAGAATGCCGGCCTGCGACTCGTTGACCTTGGTGTCGAAATAATAATAGCGCAGCCCGGCGGTCAGCTTCCAATGATCGAGGAAGCGGTAGGAGCCTTCGCCGAACACAGCATATTGCGTGATGTGATAGGGATTGAAGGCCTCGAACAGCAAGCCGCGCGGATTGCCCGCCGCGCCGTTTGCATCCAGGAAGGCCAGCGCCGGCTCGAAATTCCAATCGTTATAGATCGATTCCTCGCGGGCGAAAAACAGTCCTCCCAGCCATTGCAGCTTGCCGTCGCCATTCGAGGATAGGCGCAGTTCCTGGGTGAACTGGCTAGAGACGCTCTTGTCGTAATAGACGCTGGGGCCGAAGACCGGGGTACCGAAAGCCGAATAGACCAGATTCTCGACCTGTTCGGAGGAATCCTGTCCCTGCTTGGAGGTGCGGCTCCAGAAGGAGGTCGCCGAGGTCAGATCGGCGAAGGCCATCTTGTAAGTGATGGTGTTGGAGATCAGGGCGAAGCTGTCGGTATAGGGCTCTCTCAGGTTGAAGGGCTGGTAATGGGCCTCGTTGCCGCCGTTCAGCCCGTAGGATTGATCGAAGGTGCTGGCGCCCCCGGTATTGACGTTCTGAAACATCGCCATCGTGCTGATCGAGAGGTCTTCG
>Ga0213872_10002106_pt1 | contig 11971 bp, 7 predicted proteins | sample VelepicomBERX_R2_FD_160071 | JGI IMG/M metagenome (GOLD analysis project Ga0213872, IMG submission 160071) | Rhizosphere microbial communities from Vellozia epidendroides in rupestrian grasslands, the National Park of Serra do Cipo, Brazil - RX_R2 | ecosystem: Host-associated > Plants > Roots >... | reverse complement strand
CACCGCGCCGACGCCACCCTGTACCGCCTGTTCCCGCACACGGGGCGCAAGCACCAGCTGCGCCTGCACCTGGCCTCGCTGGGTGTGCCGATCCTGAACGACGCCTTCTATCCGGTGGCCCTGCCGATGGGCCAGGACAACCTGCAGCAGCCGCTCAAGCTGCTGGCGCGCGCCATCGAATTCACCGATCCCCTCACCGGCGCGCAGCGCCGCTTTACCAGCAAGCGTTCGCTGTAATCAGGGCGGCGACAAGCGCACGTCGACCGCCATGGCGACCTTCAGGTAGTCGACGTGCGCACCATTCTGGTAGTGATACAGGTTATAGGTGCCGTCATTGCCGTCGGCGGTGAAGCCCGCGTTCCAGATATCGAGCTCAGTGCTGCTGCTGCCGATGATGGTCAGGGTATGGTCGCCGCTGATGTCATCGCTCCAGTCGTCCAGGATCGCCGCGTTATTGATGGCGATGTGGCTGTGGTCCGCCAGTTGCAGGACGTCGATGCCACTGATGCTGCTGCTGTCGTACTGGTCCAGCGAGAAGTTGGCGGCGAAATTGACGAGCAGCGTATCGGTGCCGGCGCCGCCGGCGATCCGGCCCTGCAGCTGGTTGGTGAGCGTGAAGCTGTCGTCGCCACCGCCGCCGTATTGGATCTGGCTGCCGTCGTTGCTGAAGCTGTCCGCCGTGGTGCTGCCGATGAAGGCGATGGTGCCGGGATTGCCATCGACGCTGGAGGCATTGCCGGCCGAATCGGTCAGGCGCACGGCGATCGGCTGGGTCGCCACGCCGTCGACCGACCAGGTGTTGGCGCCGGCGCTGGGCGTACCCAAGGTGGCGCGGGTCCAGTGGGTGCCGCCGTCAAAGCTGACTTCCACGTGCACGTCGCTGTTGCTGCTGTAGCTGTAGCCGCCCGTAATGTGCTGCGAGTTGCTGTCGATGCGGAATTCGGTCAGGTCCGGCGACAGTCCGGCGTCCGGCGGTGTCTGGTCCACCACGAAGACGAAGCTGTTGCTGGCGGCGGCGCTGAGGTGGCTGCCGTCATCCTGACGCACCTGGACCTGGTTGACGTTATAGCTGCCTTCCGGAAGTACGAAGCTGGTGCCGCTGCCGGTCGACCAGGAGTGGCCGCCGTCGGTGCTGTAATCCCAGCCAACATTCAGGCCGGACACGTTTACCGTGCCATCGTTGCTGATGCTGTCGTGCGCTTCGTTGCCGGGATCGCTGGCGCTGGCGGAGTCGGTAAAGCTGAAGCCTGGCATGGCTAGCGCACCGGCGCCGGTGGTGAAGTCCAGCAGGTCGACCTGGCCGCTGCTGGCGTCGAGCGGATGGCTGTTGGCGTCGACGGCGGTATTGCCGGCCGTGTCGACCAGGACGCCATGCTCCAGGTAGAGGTGGTAGCTGGCCTCGCCGTCGAGCGTCTGCTGCAGGGTGATGGTGACGTCGCCCGCGTAGATCGAGACATTGTTGTCGGCCATGCTGAAGGTCTGGTCGCTGCTGGCACTGCCGTCGCTGAGCAGGAAGCCATCCGTGCCATGGATGAACATGGTTTCGTTGAAGTGCAGCGTGATGGTGGTGGTGCCGACATCGACGCTGTCGCTCGCAGCCGAGGGCGAGCTGCCGGTCAGCTGCGGCGCGGTGGTGTCGTAGGAGTAGTTATGCAGCAGCGGCGTGCTGGTGTTATTGCCGACGTCGATGATGCGGGCCTGGATGGCGTTGTCGCCCGCCAGCAGGGTGGCGCCGCTGTAGGTCCAGGTGTTGCCGCTGACGACGGCGTTGTTCCAGCTGCTGCCATTGTCCATCGACACCTGCACGTGGCTGCCGGCGGGCAGGGCGCCGCTGAGCGTGCCGGAGATGTCCTGGCTGGCGATGTTGGTGACGAAGTCGGTCTGGTCGACGCCGCTGTCGGCGGAGATGGCGCTGATCGCCAGTCCATCCGCCGTATTGACGGCATAGTCGGGCACCGTGACCAGGCTGCCGGAAATCGCATTGCCCGCCGCATCCGTGCCGCCGATCACCAGCTGGTCGCTGACGTTGCTGACCTCGGTGAGGGCGTTGGGCGTGACGGTGCTGCTCCAGCTCAGGCCGTTGTCGGTGCTGGTCCAGGCGCCGTAGCTGCTGGAATGGATAGTCGAGTTCAGCAGGCTGAAATCATGCACCTGTTCGGAAAAGGTGATGGTGACGGTGGCCGTCTCGCCTTCCGTCAGGGTGCTGTCGCTGATGGTGGTGGAGGCCACAGTCGGGCCGCTGTGGTCGTACACATAGCTGTGGCTGACACTGCCGCTGGAAACGCCCTGGACGTTGACCACGCGCGCCACCAGGCTGCTGCTGGCGGTGAGCGGATCGAAATTACTGCAAGTCCAGCTGCCCGCGCTGGCATCGGCGATATGCCAGGTGGCGCCGTTGTCGACCGAGACCTGGACCGTGTCGTTGACGCCCAGCGTGCCGGTGTAGGTGCCGTTCACCGTCTGCGCGGCGGAATTGGTGATGAAGTCGCTGGCGCTGATGCCGCTGTCGACAAAGCTGGTGATGGCGCCGATGTGGGCGCTGGGCGCCGCCACGCCGCCGGCGGTGATGAAGTCGAGCTTGCCCGAATCCAGCAGTCCGGCAAAGGGCACATTGCTGGCGTCCACCAGGAAGCCGCGCGGAATATCTACGCCGTAGTGCAGGCCCGATTTCAGATCGCTGGCGAGGTTGATGGTGACGATGTTGCCGACGATGGTGATCTGGCTGTCGCTGACGGCCACGCTGCGCACGTCGGTGGCGCCGATCCAGTGCGTCTGCATGGCGCCGTTCTTGTCGAGGAAGCTCTGGGTGTAGCCATCGCTGACCACCAGGCTGCCCGCGCCGAAGAAGACGTTTTCGCTGAAGGTCAGAACGATGTTGCTGCCGACGGCGACCGCGCTGCTGTTGTCCGACGGCGTGGCGGAAGCCAGGATCGGCGGCGCGCTCATGATGTCCTCTCAGACTGTGGCGCCGGAGACCTGCACGCCGATTGCAATGGCCAGGTGTTCGTGGACGGGGCCGAAGGTGTTGTCGTAGTAGTGGTACTGGCTGTCCGTGCTGACCAGCTTGAAGCCGGAGCCGGTCAGGTTGACGCTGTCGCTGGCGTCGCCCAGGATGGTCAGGGTGTAGCTGCCGGAATTGTTGTCGGTGAAGGTGTCCAGCCTGCCCGCATCGGCAATGTTGAGGGTGTTGCCGGCGCTGATGCCCAGGTCGATGACGTCGATGCCGGTGATCTTGTCTTCGTTGTAGCTGCTCAGGTTCATGGTCGTGCCGGTCATGTCGAGCGCGATGGTGTCGCTGCCGGCGCCACCCGAAATGTAATTCACCAGCAGCGAGGTGAAGGTGAACAGATCGTCGCCGCCTTCGCCATACATGATCTTGAGGCTGCCATCGTTGGCGAAGGAATCCCCGGCGGCCGAGCCGATCACGAAGTTGGCGTTGTTGTGGGTCTGGTTGGGCGTATCGAACTTGCTGATATTGCCGGCCGCATCGCTGATGCGCACCACGATGGGCTGGTCGGCCACGCCGCTGGCGGACCAGGTATTGCTGCCGTCAAGAGGCGTGCCCAGCGCAGCGCGGGTCCAGCTGCTGCCGCCGTTGAAGCTGACTTCGACGATCACACCGCTGTTGTCGTCGTAGGCATACTGGCCCTGGACGGTCTGCGGGCTGCCGCTGGTATTGTAGGGCGTGGTTTCGTCGGCCACGATCACGGCGGCGGGAGCGGTGGTGTCGACGGTCAGGCTGCTGCCGTTGCTGGTGGCGTTGCCGTGGTGGCCGTTGGCGTTCACCTGGCGTACCTGGATGTCGCCGGCGCTGTAGCTGCCCTCGTCCAGCGCGAAGCTGGAGCCGATGCCATCCTGCCAGCTCTGGCCGTGGTCTGCGCTGTACTCCCAGGTGACGCTACCGCCGCTGAGGTTGCTGACCGTGACCAGGTCGTTATTGGTGACGCCGTCGCTGGCTTCGCCGCCCGGATCGCTGGCCGAGTGCGAATCGGCGATGGCGAACTGCGGCGCGACGGGCACGGCGTCGGCGTTGGTGACGAAGGAGGTCACGTCGGTGTGGCTGCCGAAGTAGTCCACGCCGATATTGCCGGCCACGTCGGTGATGGTGCCGCCGTCCATGTGCAGGGTGTAGGTGGCGCTGTTGTCGAGCACGTGGTGCAGGGTGAAGGTGACCACGTTGCCGGTGGCCGAGACTTCGCCGGTTTCCACCGAGAGCACCTGGCTGTCGCTGCCGTCGCTCAGGGTGAAGGAGGCGTCCGAACTGACGTTCACGTTTTCGCTGAAGGTCAGCACGATGCTGGTGTCGATGGCGGCATTGTCCAGCGCGGCGGGCGTGGTGACGGTATAGGTGGGCGCGGTGGTGTCGATGGTCAGGGCCAGCGGTGTGGCGCTGGCGGTGGCGGGCGTGTTGCCGGCCAGGTCGCCGATCTGTACCGCCAGGTTGTGCACGCCGTCCGCCAGGCTGGACAGGGTGATGTTCTTGGTGTCGAAGATGGTGGCGCTGCCGTCCAGGTCGCTGGCCTGCAGGGTATAGCTGCCGACCACGGCGTTGCCGTGACTGGTGTCGACGATCTGGATCTGGTCGCCCGCCATAAAGCCGGTCTTGCCGCTGGTGACCACGCGCACGGCGGGCGTGCTGATGTTGCTGATGTTGTCGATGTCGTCCACCAGGCTGGGCGTGATGTTGCTCATCGAGACGGTGGGGGCGCTGCTGTCCAGCGTATAGCTTTGCTCGACCGGGCTGGTGCCGTTGCTGCCGTCAAAGGTGCGCGCCTCGATGCTGTGGGTGCCGGACTGCAGCGTAGCGGCATAGCTCCAGGTGTGGTTGCTGTTGTTGACGGTGGCGCTGTTCCAGCTGCTGCCGCCATCCAGCGAGACCTGCACCAAGGTGCCGCCGGGCACGGTGCCAAGTACCGTGCCGCTGATGGTCTGGGCCGCCGTGTTGGTGACGAAGTCGCTGGCGCTGCTGCCGGTGTCGGCGGACAGCGCGGTGATGGCGCCGACCGAGACAATGGTGCTGACGTCGTAGCTGGGGATAAAGGCCATATCGCCCGCGTTGGCGCTGGACAGGGCGTTGCCGGCCAGGTCGGTGGCGCTGAACTGGAAGTGGTCCAGCACGCCGCTTTGCTGGATGTTGCTGTTGGGCGTAACGGTGGCTGTCCAGGTCAAGCCACCGTCCGCGCTGCTGAAGGCGCTGTAGCTGCTGGCGCTGAGATTCTGGTCGGTGATGCTCAGATTCGCTACCGCTTCCGAGAAGGTGATGGTGACGGTGGCGGTATCGCCCGCCAGCAGCAGCTGTTTGCTGATGACCGCGTTGCTCACCACTGGTGGTGTGTTGTCGTAGACATAGCTGTGGCTGGCGCTGCCGCTGGAAATGCCCTGCGTGTTCACCACGCGCGCCACCAGGGTGCTGCTGGCGCTGAGCGGATCGAAGCTGCTGCAGGTCCAGGCGCCCGCCGTGGCGTTGGCGGTATGCCAGGTCAGGCCGTTGTCGACCGAGACCTGCACCGAGTCGTTGGCGCCCAGGGTGCCGCTATAGGTGCCGCTCACGGTCTGGGCGGCGGAATTGGTGATGTAGTCGCTGGCGCTGACGCCGCTGTCGACAAAGCCGATGCTGGCGCCGATGTGGGCGCTGGGCGCGCTGGGGCCGCCTGCGGCGGTGAAGTTGAGCTTGTTCGAGTCCAGCAGCCCGGCAAAGGGCACATTGTTGGCGTCTACCAGGAAGCCGCGCGGGATGTAGACGCTGTAGTGCAGTCCGGCCTGGAGGTCGTTGCTGAGGTTGATGGTGACGACATTGCCGGCGATGGTGATCTGGGCGTCGCCCGCTGGCAGGGTGCGCACGTCGGTGGCGCCGATCCAGTGGGTCTGCATGGCGCCGTTCTTGTCCAGGAAGCTCTGGGTGTAGCCGTCGCTCACCAGCAGGTTGCCTGTGCCCAGGAAGACGTTCTCATTGAAGGTGAGAACAATATTGTTCCCCACCGCTACGGCGCTGCTATTGTCGGCAGGCGTGGCCGAGGTCAGGATCGGTGGAACACTCATCGGATGTTTCTCCGCTCAGGGGCTGCTGGCAGGGGCTGCACAAAGGCAAGCACCATGATAGCAATGAAACATGCCGATGAATTTTTTTTGGCGCGGAAACAACGGCCGCGCCCGCCGCCTGGCGATTATTGGACCAGGCCGCCCATCCCGGTCCAGACGAACAGGTGAATGCTCTGGTCGTTGTGGCCGATGTATTTGGTATAGCTGCCCGAGCTGCTGGTGGCGTCCCACTGGGCGGGATCGACGTGGACGGTGGTGCCCAGGTCGCCGGCGATGTACAGGTCATGGCCGCCCGCGAAGGCTTCGACGTCGGCGGCGCTGCCGATGGTGATGTCATTGCCGCCGAGCATCAGATTGAGGATTTCCACGCCCGTCATGTGGTAGGTGTTGACCAGGTCGTGCAAGCTGGTGGTGGCGCCGCTGAAATTGAAATTGAGGGTGTCGCTGCTGCCGTTGGCGGTGATGCTGGAGTTGGCGTCCAGCCCGCTCAGCACGATGGAGTGGCTGCCGTCGTTGGTGGTCAGGTTCAGGTAGCTGCCGGCGGAAGCCAGGGTGCTGCCCGAGGAACCGTTCATGACCACGGTGGCATGGCTGCCGGCCACAATGCCGTCGCGGCCGTTGCTGACGATGTCGGCGAAATTGCCCGCGACGATGGAATTCTGGCCGGTGCCGGTGGTGACGTAGGCATTGTCGCCAACCGCAATCGCGGTGGTAATGATGCCGTTGTTGTTGCCGCCGAATACGATGCTGTTGCTGCCCGGCGCGGCAATGGCGAGCGCGTCGCTGGCGCCGAAGTACAAGGTGCTGGCGCCCTCGTTGAGGTACTGCACGGGATTGCCGCTGCCATCCACCAGACGCGCCTCTACCACGCTGCTGAGCAGGCCGATGCTGGCGGTCCAGCTATGGGTATTGCCGCTGACGGCGGCGTCGCTCACCGTGTTCCAGTGGCTGCCGTCGTACACCTGCACGTGGTTGGTGCCGTTGACGCTGTAGTACTGGCCGCTGATGCTGGTGCTGGTGGCATTGAAGGCGCTGGTGGCGCCGGCGATGATGTGCGAGGCCATCTGCAGATTGCCGTTGGCGTCGGTGGCCAGGTCCAGCAGGTGGTCGGTGTTGGCGTACGCCACATTGCCGGCCAGGTCGCTGACCGAGCCGCCGTTCATGTCGAGGCTGTAATGGGTGTTGCTGCTCAGGGCCGCAGGCAGGGTCAGCGTGACGCTATGGCCGTCGACGCTGACCAGGCTGTTCTCCACGCCGATCTGCGTGCTGTTGCCGCTGCTGTCGGTCAGGGTGAAGAAGGTGTGGTTGTCGACGGCGACGTTTTCATCGAAATTCAGCACGATGGTGCTGGCGCCCAGCGCACTGGTTTGCAGCGCCGGGGCCTGGGTGTCGACGGTGTAGCTGTGCTCGGTGGGCGAGCTGAAATTCACGCCGTCGCTCACGTGCGCCTGCAGGCTGTGGGTGCCAGGCTGCAGGCTCAGGCCGGTTACGCTCCAGGTGTGGCTGGTATTGTTCACGGTGGCGGTGTACCAGGTGCTGCCGTCCAGCGACACCTCCACCGAGAGGCCGTTCGGCAGCGTGCCGGTGAGCGTGCCGCTGACGGTCTGGCTGGTGGCGCTGGTGATGAAGTCGCTGCTGGAACTGCCGCTGTCGTTGGACAGGCCGGTGATGGCAAGGCTCAGCACGGTGTTGACCGAATATGCGGCGATGTTGATCAGGCTGTCTTGCAGGGGATTGCCGGCCACGTCGGTGGCGCTGACCACCAGCGAGTCGTGCACGGCGTCGTTCGAGGTGTTGGCGTTGGGCGTGACGGTGGCCGTCCAGCTCAGGCCGCCATCATTGCTGCTGAAGGCGCCGTAGGTGGCGGAATCAGTGGTCGCGTTGTTGATGGTGAAGCCGCTGACCGCTTCCGAAAAGGTGATCGTGACGGTGGCAGTGTCGCCGGCGTGCAGCACAGTGTGGTCCAGGCTGGCGGAGGCCAGCGACGCGCCGACATCGTCGAACACATAGCTGTGGCTGGTGCTGCCGCTGCTCTGGCCGATGGTGTTGGCGACGCGCGCGATCACCGTGCTGGCGCCCTCGAAGCCCGGCGTGCCGTCATAGCTCCAGCTGCCATTGGCGGCGCTGGCAATGTTCCAGCTGACGCCGTTATCCAGCGAGACCTGCACCATGTCATGCGCGCCCAGCGTGCCGCTGTAGGTGCCCTGCACCGAAGCCGAATTGGTGATGTAGTCGCTATTGCTGGCGCCGGTATCGTCGAATTGGATGGTGGCGCCGATGTGCGCGGTGGGCGCCGTCACGCCGCCCGCCGTGGTGAAGTTGAGCTTGCCCGAGCCGAGGATGCCGGCAAAGGGCGTGCTGTTACTGTCCTGCAGGAAGCCCTTGCTCATCGTGACGTTGTAGGTCAGGCCCGCCTTCAGATCCTGGCTCAGGTCGATAGTGACGACGTTGCCGGAAATGCTGACCTGGGGATCGCTGATGCTGAGCACGCGCGTATCGGTGGCGCCAACCCAGCGCGTCTGCACGGTACCGCTCTTGTCCAGGTAGGACTGGGTGTAGCCGTCGCTGATGGTGATGCAGCCGCTGCCGAACGACATGGCCTCGTTGAAGGTGAGGACGATGTTGCTGCTGACGGCAACAGCGCTGGTGTCGTCCGCCGGCGTGGCGGAACTCAGGATCGGAGCAAGGTTCATGACGTTTCTCTGCGGAAAGGCGGGGCGGGCGCGGCAGCGCTCCCGCTATGATAGCAATGAAGCGCGCCAATTTGTGTTTTGGAAATATCTATTTCCCTAAGTCATGGCGCGCTTACAACGCTATCAGGCGTGATATTCGATGGTCAGCGGAGCGTGGTCGGAGAAGCGCTCGTCCTTGTAGATGGCCACGGTGTGGGCCTTGCCGCCGATGCCAGGGGTGGCGACGTGGTAATCGATACGCCAGCCCACGTTCTTGGCCCAGGCCTGGCCGCGGTTGCTCCACCAGGTATACTGCTCGGCGCGGTCGTCGATGCCGCGATGCACGTCGACAAAGCCTACCTCGTCGAAAATCCTGGTCATCCAGGCGCGTTCCTCGGGCAGGAAGCCGGAATTCTTCAGGTTGCCTTTCCAGTTCTTCAGGTCGATTTCCTTGTGGGCGATGTTCCAGTCGCCGCAGATCACCACTTCGCGGCCTTCCGCTTTCAGCTGTTCCAGGTGCGGCAGGAACAGGTCCATGAAGCGGAACTTGGCTTCCTGGCGCTCCGGGCTGGACGAGCCGGAAGGGCAGTACACGGAAATCACCGTCAGCATGCCGAAATCGCAGCGCACATAGCGGCCTTCGGCATCGAATTCCGGGCTGCCAAAGCCGATCTCGACGCGGTCGGGCGCCACCTTGCTGTAGACGCCGGTGCCGGAGTAGCCTTTTTTCTCGGCATAGTGGAAGTGGCCGTGGTAGCCGCCCGGGGTGAGGAAGTCAGGCGTCATGTCGCCTTCCTGGGCCTTGAGTTCCTGCACGCAGACAAAGTCGGCGTCCTGCGCCAGCATCCAGGTGAAAAAGCCTTTTTTGGAAGCGGAGCGGATGCCATTCAGATTGGCGGAGATGATTTTTGGCATAGCGAATTGAGCGTGCACTGCGGCGTTTGTTCGGAATCCGCTAGTGTAGCGGTAAAATATCGGCAATTCACAGAAACGAGGCAACATGAACAATTTACGCCAACAATTTATCGAATTCTCCGTCAAGACCGGCGTGCTGCGCTTTGGCGAGTTCACCACCAAGGCGGGCCGCCAGTCGCCGTACTTCTTCAACGCCGGCCTGTTCCATGATGGCGCCACCCTGGCCCAGCTGGCCCAGTTCTACGCCCAGACCCTGCTGGACTCCGGCGTCCAGTTCGACATGCTGTTCGGTCCGGCCTACAAGGGCATCACCCTGGCCTCGGCCACGGCGGTGGCGCTGGCCGGCAAGGGCCGCAATACCTCCTTCGCCTTCAACCGCAAGGAAGCCAAGGATCACGGCGAAGGCGGCACCATCGTCGGCGCCAAGCTGCAGGGCAAGGTCGTGATCATTGACGACGTGATCTCGGCCGGTACTTCCGTGCGCGAATCGGTGGAGATGATCCGCGCCGCCGGCGCCGAGCCATGCGCCGTGCTGATCGCGCTGGACCGCATGGAGCGCGGCGCCAAGGATGGCGTGATGTCCGAGCTGTCGGCGGTGCAGGAAGTGACCCAGAAATATGGTATTCCTGTCATCTCGATCGGCAACCTGGACGACCTGTTCAGCTTCCTGAACGGCGCCGCCGCCGATCCGGCCCTGGCCCAGTACAAGGACGCCGTCGCGGCCTACCGCAGCAAGTACGGTATCGCTGCATAAACTTGTATAGACTTCGTGGTTTCCTTGGTGTAACCTTTTTGTGATGATGCCCCAAACAAAGGCAGAGGTGACAACGCACATGAACATCGCAACCATGAAGGTGCACGGCGACGAGGACGGTCTGAACGACGTCCGCGACGGCCTGCCTACCGAGCCGGACAGCACGTGGGAAAAGGGCGATGTCCGCCCCGACGGCCGCGTGCGCATCGACTCCGGCTTTTATGTTTCCATTGGTGCCGACCAGGATCCAGCCGCCCTGCTCAAGCAGATCCGCTACTACCTGCACGAATGCCAGGCGCGCGGCATCCACTTTGAACGCTCCGACATCGCCGCCGAGCTGCGCATTGCCTTCACCACGCCGGAGGGCGGTGTGGCGCCGTCGCTCGATCTGGAACTGGCCGACCTCCAGTTGCTGGTGGAAATGGGCATTTCCCTCACCATTACCTCGTAATCCTCGTCATCCAGGCCAGAGTAGGCTAAGCTACCGGTTTTGCCAAAAGCACAACCGGAGTTAAGCCATGCGTTTTTCGGAAGACCGTCTCGCCACTCTCGACTGCGGCCCCCAGGCCAAGCGCCAGATCCACATATGGGAACCGTCCACGCCGCCGCGCGCGGTGATCCTGGCGATCCATGGCGGCCTGGCGCATGGCGGCGACTACGTCACCCCGGCGCTGTACTTCCGTGCGCACGGCATTGCCACCGTGGCCTACGACTTGTGCGGGCACCAGAATGCGCGCCGGGTCGACATTCCCAACTTCCAGGTGTTTTTGGACGATAGCGTGACCTGCCTGCAGTGGGTCAAGCAGCAGTGGCCGGGCGTGCCGGTGTTCATCATGGGACACTCGATGGGCGCCTTGATCGCGACCCATCTGGCGCTGGGCCCCTTGGCTGATGAACACGCCATCACGGGCTTCATCCTGTCCTCGCCGTATTACGTCAATGCGCTCAAGGTGTCGCCCGTGCTCCTGGCGCTGGCTGGCGTGCTGGGCGCGCTGGCGCCGCGCATGAAGGTGCCGCTGGAGCCGATGACCGATGTACTGACCCATGATGCGGCCATCACCGCGCGCCATCACGCCGATGAGCGCGACGGCATCCGCGCGTCCGAATGCACGGTCCGCTTTGGCAATGCCCTGCAGGGCGCGCAGGCGGGGCTGGCTGCGCGCATGTCCGGCTGGCGCCATCCCCTGTTTGCGGTAGTGGCGGGCGACGACAAGCTGGCCGACGCCCGCGCCAGCGAGGCGATGCTGCGCTCCATCGATCCCTCCCTGTTGACCTTGCAGATCCAGCCGCAGAACTACCACGAGAACTTCAATGAAGTGAACCGTGAGCAGATCTTTGCCGACATCCTGGGCTGGATTGGTGTTCGCATCCCGGCCACGGCAGCGGCCTGATTTTTCGTGGGAATCCTCTAAAAACACGTCTTTGAAACTGATTGCATAAACAAAAAAGGCGCTCTACAATCTGTGCAACTGGTTGCATAAATGGAGCGCGACAATGAAATACCCTCATCTCTTCACCCCGCTGGACCTGGGCTTCACCACTTTGCCGAACCGCGTCATCATGGGTTCCATGCACGTCGGCCTGGAAGAAG
>Ga0213872_10002104_pt1 | contig 11980 bp, 8 predicted proteins | sample VelepicomBERX_R2_FD_160071 | JGI IMG/M metagenome (GOLD analysis project Ga0213872, IMG submission 160071) | Rhizosphere microbial communities from Vellozia epidendroides in rupestrian grasslands, the National Park of Serra do Cipo, Brazil - RX_R2 | ecosystem: Host-associated > Plants > Roots >... | reverse complement strand
AGATCACGATTGCCCGTACCGGCAGCGTGAAACAAGATGGGAAACTCAATGGACTCGCCCCGAATTCTCTGTTTCAGGATGATCGCGGGCAAATCTGGATATCCACGAATGCCGGGGTCGGATACCTCGAGAATGACCGATTTGCTCCCATAAGCGGCGTTCCCGGTGGTCCCGTGCATGGCATCGCGCAGGACAAGGCGGGAAACCTGTGGATTGCCAACCAGGAAAGCGGTCTTTTTCGTTTGTCTGCGCGAAGTGAGGTCCAACAAATTCCTCGGGACAGGTTGCGACATAAAGATAACGCTAGCGCTCTAGCCGCTGATCCTGTGCAGGGTGGCCTGTGGCTTGGATTCTTTAACGGCGGCATCGAGTATTTTCGTGATGGTGAGGTCCGCGCATCGTTCGGTGCCGCCGACGGGCTGGGCGAGGGCAGGGTTAGCCGTTTTCGATTCGATCCAGACGGTACCGTTTGGGCCGCCACAGAAGGCGGACTCAGCCGCTTGAAGAACGGTCGCATTGCCACGCTGACCGGCAAGAACGGGCTGCCCTGTGATGCGGTTCACTGGGTGATACAGGACAACGACCATTCGTTCTGGCTCTACATGCCGTGCGGCTTGGTTCGCATTGCGCGCTCCGAGTTGGACGCCTGGGCCGCCGCAGCAGACAGGGATAAAGAGACCAAGCGGATGGTACAAGCCACGGTTTTCGACAGCTCCGACGGAGTAACAAGCCACGCGGGCATATCGCGTTTTGACTTCGGACACTTTCGACCTGGCGGCTACACTCCGCAGGTCGCCAGGTCCTCGGATGGAAAACTGTGGTTCTCGGCCGGGGACGGCGTCAGCGTCGTCGATCCCCACCACCTTCCCTTCAACAAGCTTCCGCCGCCGGTGCACATCGAGCAGATCACCGCTGACCGCAAGACCTACGACCCGGCTTCCACTGTGGGTGAGCGCCTGTCTCTGCCCGCGCGGGTGCGCGACTTGCAGATCGACTATACGGCGCTCAGCTTGGTCGCGCCGGAAAAGGTGTTCTTTCGCTACAAGCTGGAAGGCCTGGACAGCGATTGGCAAGAGGCCGGCAATCGACGGCAAGCGTTCTATACCAATCTGCCTCCCCGCAACTACCGCTTCCGCGTGATGGCTTGCAATAACAGCGGCGTGTGGAACGAGGCCGGGACATTCCTCGATTTCTCCGTCGCACCCGCGTATTACCAGACCGTCTGGTTCCGTTTGTCATGCGTGGCTGCATTACTGGCGTCGCTCTATGCGTTCCATCGACTGCGGATGTACCAGCAGGCGCGGCAATTCAACATCCGTCTGGAAGAGCGCGTCGCCGAACGAACGCGCATCGCGCGGGACTTGCATGACACGATGCTGCAAAGTTTTCAGGGCGTGATGATGAAGTTTCATACGTTAGCCCACATCCGGGAACTGCCAGCTGAAGCACGCGAGAGGCTGGAGGGTTTCCTGGAGCAGGGCCAAGAGGCCATCAACGAGGGTCGGGCTGCGGTGCGTGGGATGCGCTCCTCGGCGGTCATCCAAAACGACCTCGCCTGTGCCCTCGCCAGGGACGGAGAAAGACTCGCGGCAGAGCAAAATGCCCAGACACCCGTGGACTTTCATGTAGTGGTGGAAGGAGAGTCGCGAGATTTGCACCCGATCCTGAGGGACGAGGTGTACCGCATCGCCAGCGAGGCCACATGCAATGCCTTCCGGCATTCCGGCGCGGGGCGGATTAAAGTCAAAATCTGCTACGACAGAAAACAGCTTCGAGTGCTCGTCCAGGACAACGGAAAAGGCATCGACCCGCAGGTTCTGGATGGCGGCCGTGAAGGACACTTTGGTTTGGCCGGCATGCAGGAGCGCGCCAAACTTGCCGGGGGGAAGTTAACTGTTCAGAGTAAGCCCGATTCGGGTACGGAGGTCGAGCTGACGATTCCTGCCTCGATTGCATACGCCAAATTGTCTGCTCCACGTCAATCGGTTTTTTGAGAGACTGCCACCTTTTGGGCCCTCTAACCGGATGGTCGGCGATTACGGAAGTTTGTGTTGATGGCTCTTTTTAGCAGTTTAATCGGATGATGGGGGGTGCACTTTTCGCAGTTGCTATCGCCCTACCCGTCAGGCTTGAATGTCTTTTCGATGTCAGCCATCGTACAGCCTCTGACGCGCACCCGCTTGTTTCGTGAGTGCTCGCCTGAAGCAACTTCGATTGCGGAACGGGGCACGTCCAGCACGGATGCGAGCCAGGAGATCAACTGGGCGTTCGCGCGTCCATCGATGGGTGGGGCGGCGACGGCGATTTTAATGATGGTGTTTGCACCATCCTGCATCAGTCCAGTGAACTGAGTGCGCCGGGCCCGCGGCGTTACACGGACGAGGAACGACGCCTCGTTTGCCTTGTCGGCTTTCAAGGCCGGACCTCGCGTTTTCCAAACAACGCAGTCCCGATGCGCACCATGGTCGAGCCTTCCTCGATGGCTATCTCAAAGTCGCCCGACATGCCCATAGACAGCTGTGACAGATTGAGTCGGGAATGCCGCGCCGCCAGTTCATCGCGCAGCCTGCGCAATTGCCGGAAGCAGTTTCGGGCAGAGTCGGGATTCTCGTCGAGGGGAGCGATGGTCATGAGACCGCGTACGTAGAGGTGGGAAAGATCCGGCATCCGGTCGAGCAATTCGTCGAGTTCGTGTCCGGCGGGATCAAGTCCGGTCTTCGTGGCTTCGGGGCTCAGCTTGATTTCGAGGAGCACTGGAAGGCTGCGATTCAACTTTTGCGCAGCGTCGTTGAGCCGTTCGGCGAGGCGAAGCGAATCCAGGGTGTCGATAGCTGAAAACAGTTCGGCGGCTTTCGCCGATTTGTTCGCCTGCAAGTGTCCTATTAGGTGCACCTCAATCTGATTGAGGTGTACTAACTCGGGCCGTTTGCGCTCGAACTCCTGAACTCGGTTCTCGCCGAAAAGCGATACCCCGGCTTCAGCCGCTTCGAATATTGCCTCGACGGGATGCACCTTCGAGACGGCCATCAGTCGTACTTCCTCACGACGGCGGCCGGCGCGCCTGCATGCCTGTTCGATGCGCTCTTCGATGGCGGCCAGTCTGTCTTTGAATGTGGTCACAGCTCTTATCTTATCGGTGAGCTTGATCCGGCTCGGCCGCAATAGAAAACGGGCGGAATCCTTTCCGCCCGTCCCTTGTTTGTTGTTCTGTTGGCTCTACTTGTCGCTGGAAATCCAGGCTTTCAGATTGGGCTCCTGCAATGAACGAAGCTCGATGCAGTCGTTGATCTGATCCTTTGCCCTGGCCAGCGCCCGCTGAGACGCCGGGACCTGGTGGGTGGTGAAGAAGCTCACCACCTCGTCGCGCTTTTCCGCGCTGCAGAAGCTGCCGGCCCCGCTTACAAGGTAGCCACCCATCGAGGTCGTGAGTTGTGCCTTTACCCTGTCCCAGTTCTGTTGGATGTAGTTCCAGGCAAGATCGCGAGTGTCTGTGCCGCGCAACATGATGAGCAACTCGATGACCGAGTCCTGATTTCTTACGTTGCCGGACACGGTGTAGTCGAGGGAGCGCTTCTCGAGGGATGCATCCTTGAACTCTGCCAGAAGGTGAAGGCTGTCCTCCTGGAGCTCAGGATTGGTCGCCGTCTCAGCTACCTTCTGCAGGTGATTGTAGAAGGCAGCGTCTCCGTTGACGGCGGCTATTCCCATAGCGGTTTCCGCGAGCGTCGAGTCTACAGAATGCTGGTCGTTGAGATAGTTCTCCGCCAGTTCTTTCGCCTGTGCTATGACGCCCGGATCCTTGCCGATGGTGCCGAGAGCTCCGAACAAGGCGGCGCGCAGCTCCTTCTTTTCGGGAGTATCGTCTGGAGATGGCGCTCCCAGCCGGTCGAAGGACGGCTTGAAAGTCTGCCGGACCCAGGCTGAAAGAGCATCACGCTCCTGCTGAGTCGCCGCGATGCGCGAATAAATGGACTCGACGCTGCCAAGAGCAGTTTCGATGACCGTACCGCTGGGATCATCCTTCACAGCCGCAGCAAGATTGAGATAGTCTCCCACCGGTGCTATGTTCGCCCGCACCTGTGCCCACTCATCGCCGAGCAGGATAATGCGTTCCTCCGGTGTGAGGCCGGCCTCAACATTGGCAACGATTTTCGCGTAGATATCGGCCGGGTATTTGGTGCGGTAGTAGCCTTTGCCTTGTGCGTTGGCAAAGAGAAACGGAGTTACCGGTGTCGACAGTGATTGTTGAGTCTGAGAAAGGACTTTGCAGTTCTCGTTTTGGCCACCTGCCTTGAAGCAAACAGGGACCGACCATGTCTGCGCCTTGTCAGTCTTTGCGCTGGGGCTCAGAAAGAAGCGCTGCTGGCTGGCAGCGACGGTGTTCCCGCTGGGGTTTTCAAAGGTCAGGAGGGGCTCGCCGGGTTGCTCTACGAAGCTCTCCATTACTTTGTCTACCGGCTTGTGGCTGACCGCGGTCTGCGCATTCCAAAAATCCTCGGCTGTAGCGTTGCCATACATATGGGCGGCGAGATAGTTGTGTACGCCCTGGCGGAAGGTACCTTCGCCTTCGTAGTTCTCCACCATCAGCAGCATCGCTCCGGCCTTGCCGTAGGTAATGCCATCGAACATCTCGTTGATCTCGTCAGGAGTCTCGGCTTTGGCGCGAATGGTGCGCGTGGTGCGCTGTGCGTCGAGGTTCAGGGTGCCATTCAAGCCGGCGGCGACGTCCTGCGGGATGTTCCACTCCGGATGCCATGCCGCCACGGGCTTGTTTTCCATCCAGGTGGCGAAGCCTTCGTTCAGCCACAGATTATCCCACCATTGCATGGTGACCATGTCGCCGAACCACTGGTGGGCCATTTCGTGCGCAACCACGAGAGCGACGTTCTTCTTCGAGCCGACTGAGGCGGTCTTTTCGTCGATCAGCAGGTCAGTTTCGCGATAGGTAATTGCGCCAAAGTTTTCCATCGCGCCCGCTTCGAAATCAGGCAGCCCGATCATGTCGAGCTTGGGCATCGGGTACTTGATGCCGAAGTAGTCGTTGTAATAGTGGAGGACGAATTCTGCGGCGGATAGCGCGAACTTCGTGTATTCCACCTTGTCTGGAGTGGCGCAGGCGCGGATCGGGGTGCCGTCGCTTTCGCCCGAGGTGCACTGGAGGTCGCCAACCAGAAATGCAACCAGATAAGTCGACATCTTTGGCGTAGTCGCGAAGTGGATGGTGTGCTTGTTCGGGCCGGGGCCTGGGGTGTCCGCAACGATGTTGGTGTTCGAGATGGCGGTGTCGCCCTTATCGACAACCAGAGTGACGTCGAAAGTGGTTTTCATCGCCGGCTCGTCAAATGAAGGGAATGCCCGACGTGCATCGGTAGGCTCGAACTGAGTCACGGCGTAATTGCGCCGGGCGGTCTTGGAAAGGTAGAAGCCGCGCAGTTGGCCGTTCAGAATGCCGGTGTACTCGATCTGCAGCGTGAGAGGGCCGGCCGGAAGTGTGCGATCGAACTTGAACGTGGCCTGCTGCTTTGCCGGGTCTTCGGCCACTGTGGCCTTCAGTTCCGTGCCATCTGCTTTGGTGGTTACGCTTTGGAACTTGATCTCGGCTGCGTTCAGAGTGATCGAATCGGAGGGCTGATCGAGCACGACCGCAATCTTTTCGCTACCGCTAAAGGTTGCATCTTTGAGATCTGGCGTGAGGGTGAGCTGGTAATGCTCGGGATGAACGGTCTGCGGCAGCCTTTGAGCGTGGATCTGCCCGGCGAGAAAAGTCATGACGGCGAGGATAAGCCCCGCACCTAGAGGTCGTTGAAAGAATTGCATGGATTGTCTCTTGGATGAAATGGGCGGGCGGCGCGATCCAACACCTTCTTGGAAATACCGTGTCCCCTTGAAAAATACGCCAAGGCCGCCGCTCACCGTTGGTCGCGTCGCCTTGAACTCTGTGCCACTGGATACACCTATTCCAAAAATGCTGAACGCCGGAAACACCAGTCTTTACGATATCGCAAAGTGGGTGGCCGCTGCTTGCCGAGATTGTCCGCGCGGCTCGATTCAGTGGATCAGGACTCGCGGTAATTCAGGAGGATGAGGCCCACAATCATCAGGCAGAGCGGCCAGATCCAGCTTGCGATGCGAAGTACGAAGGGTCTTTGACCGGACGGTGATTCGTCGTGGACGCTGCGGAGTTCCAGCCATCTACCCCAGCCGGCGGTGGCGCCGAGCAAGGCGACCGGCGTATGACTCATTTCGGCAAAAAGTTCCTCCTTGATATTGCCGGTTGCGTGCGAATGAGTGAGCAGCAGCGCGCCGCCTGCAGCGCACAGAGCCGGAAACACAAGCGCCGCTTTCTGCGAATTGAGCCGGCCCGTTTCCACAGCCCACTCGAAAATTGCAAAGCAGGTAATCAGTAATGCATAGAGACGGTGCTGAAGGACATCGGATTCGGCGAACGTGGCCCAGAACGAGCGCGGCCCGAGCGGCCATGCGTCGGCATCTGCGCGAATAACAATGAAAACGGCTAGGCCGATGAAGAGCAGGGGCCAGTTTCGTGCCCAAGCCTGGCCCTTGAATCTTGAGACAAGGGCCAGCGCTCCCGTCACCAGCACGATCAACCCAGCCCACTGGTGGTTGTACTCGGACCACTTCCGGCTCATGGCGTTGCCCAGGCTTCCGCCCGAAAACGACACATCTTCGAGATGCACCTTGAGAGGCGGAGCTTTGGGAAGCTCAGAGACTTTTGGACTGTGCAGGCCGGGAGATCTCCAACTCATCCGCTCAACGATTTCGTGCCTGCTCGGCAGATCCTGAGGCGTGAGATCGACGGCAGGAGCCTGGGATGTGATGGAAGCAGCAGCGAGGAGTGCGGTAAAGCCTAGGCCGATCTCAACCTCGCTGAATCGCCGCAGACGGATCAACGTCGGAGCGGCGTCAGATCGAGTGCTCCGCACGAGCCAGAAGTTGCAGCCGCCGAGCCCGAGAGCCAGAAGGAGAAGGTAAACCTTCGCGAGCAGCATCAGCCCGTAGGATGTGCCGTAGAACGCCTTCCAGGATCCGATTAAGAACCATGCCATGCCCACACCGGCCAGCACGAGGGCTGCGACGCTCACCATAGCCAATCTGGAGAACCGTTCGGTCATCGGATGAATCTTCCGCGGGTCCTCTGTCGCTCGGATAGTCACCAGCAGACTGGCCAGGCCTCCTATCCAGGCGGCTGCTCCGAGATGATGGAGGATCGTGAGGAGCAGCAAAAGCGGCCGGACATCCACGCGCGATGCGGCATGGCTGAGCGCAGTTGACGCGGCGACAATTGTGGCTGCGGCAAAAAGGGCCGCGCGGTCGTTGCCTCGTCGTGCCAGGAAGAAGATCGCGAGCGCGGCGACCACAAGGAGGCAATCGGCACGAAAGAAGGCGGCGTCGATGACGTCCCGAAATGCCAGATTCGAGACGCCAGCCATTAGCATGATACTGCTCTCTGCGACAGCCAGAAGTTGAATGATCGCCAGACTGAGCGCGAAGCGGGAGACGAATTTGCGCACGGCGTCACGTGCTGAAGGCTCTCCACTATTGGCGGGAGCCACGAAGAGCAGCACGATCACTCCACCCACGGTGAGCGCTTCGAGCGAAAGCGCTAGGGCTCGGAAGATAACAGATAGAAGATCAAAATCCTGAATGAGCCAAATCACTTTATGCCAGGAACCTTATTTCACGCTACGGTGAATGGGATTTGGCCTCGGGTTATATGGCCGTCCACGGCCAGTGCCTGCCAGCGCAAAGTGTAATTTCCCGGAGCCAGCTGGGCTCGGGCAGTCAACTCGTTTGGCTCAACCTGTTTCGACAGGGAGAGGGCTTTAACGGAACCGTCGGAAGTCATCACACTCAGACTGGAGCGGCTCCCGTCAACCCTGGAATTGAACTTGAGGTCGATATTGAGCGACGGCCCGTGGAGCGTTTCATGAGCCTTTGGAGTCGACGAGAGGAGAACCGCGTGGGCGAAAGCCAATGAAGAAGAGACCAGCAGGCTGGCCACCAAAACCGTGATGCTCAGAAGTCTCGTTTTCATATCTCGTAATTTCTTCAGCATATCGTTTAAGTGCCGGGGTGCTCAACGGTTTGCGAATCTCTAGAGAGATGCGGCCCTGATTGACTCTCCTGTTAACGCCGCAGCACGGGCTTCAGCATACGCGGCGGCTCCCATGAGAGCGCAACGGCTTTCGAGGATGATGCGTACGGGCATTCGGATAAGGAGATCACTGAGCCGGCCCTTATCAGTGAAGGCCTTCATGAAGGCTCCATCAGTCATCTTCTTCAACAGCTTGGGAGCAATTCCTCCGCCCAGGTACATTCCTCCTACGGACAGAACCTTGAGAGCAAGATTCCCAGCCTCGGCGCCATAGGCGGATGCGAACATCTCCAGGGTCTTCGCGCAAAGCTCGACTTTGCCGGCTTCTCCCAATTCTCCGATCAGGGCGTTCGGATCTTCGTGAAGCATCTTTTCCTTCAGCCATGCGGGCTCTTCCATTCCCTTTTCATCGCGGAGGAAGGTGTAGATGTTTCGCAGGCCCATGCCGGAGACCACGCGTTCAAAGCTCACGCGACCATTTAGAGTGCGCTGCAGATAGCGCAGAAGCTCAATCTCCAGTTCGTTGCGCGCGGAGAAGTCGCTGTGGCCGCCCTCCGACGCCATGGGGATGTGGATCTTGCCATTCCAGACGAGCGTTGCCTCGCCCAGGCCGGTACCAGCGGAGACGAGGCCCCGGTTTCCGACCGCGCTCGGATCGCCCTGGCTCAACTCGAATATCTGATTCGATGACAATTCGGCGATGCCATATCCGTTGGCCTCGAGGTCGTTGATGAGAAAGAGGTTCTCGATCTTGAGCTCGCGTGAGAGCTCGCGACTGTCGAGGATCCAGGGGAGGTTGGTCAGTTTCAGGCGGCCGCCGCGGACGGGACCGGGAACTCCAAAGCACGCGGCAGTTACGTCGCGGTTGTCGCTGCCGCACAGAAATTTTTCGACAATGGCTTCCAGGCCCTTGTACTCGCGCGCCGGAAACCTCTCTTCGCGACAGTGATGGAGGCGACCGTGTTCGAAGCTGTATAACGCCAGGTCGACCTTTGTGCCACCTACATCTCCCGCCAGTATCATTCGTTGATCACCGTGATCGTCATCGTTTGATCTCGAGCCGCCCCACGCCCTGTCCATCTGGGGGAGGCAGCAGCGCAGCCGCGTCCTTATCCAGCAAATACAGCAGCTTTCCGCTCTTCGGCTGGATCAGCTGCGAGGGGAACGTCTCAGGATCATACGGACCCTGGAGGACGCGATGCAATGGGTCTGCCTTTGACTTTCCCTCAATGAGAAAAAATATATCGGACGCCTCGACGATCACGGGCCAGGTAAGGGTTACGCGCCAGCTTTCTTTCTGCTGTGGAACGTGGTTGGCAATCGCAATCCGGGCCAGTTCGTGCAGCCCGGCGGTGTGCGGGAATAGGGAAGCGGTGTGCCCGTCGTCGCCCATGCCGAGCGCCAGCACATCGAAGCGGGGCGTCTCAGCGCCTTCCAGGCGGAAGTGATTGCGGATCGTGCTTTCGTAGCGCGCAGCACCTGCATCGGGTTCCAGCTCGCCTTCGATGCGAAAGACCTGCTCGGGCCTTAGCGGGACTTTGGTGAGCATCGCTTCGCGGGTCATGCGATAGTTGCTGTCCGGATGGTCCGGTGGGACGCAGCGCTCGTCGACCCAGTAAAGCTCGATCTGTCCCCAAGGCATAGCGCTCAAGAAGCGTTCAGCCGGATTGGCCAGCAATTCGAAAGTGCGCTGGGGCGTGTGGCCTCCGGAAACCGCAATCCGCGCTTTGCCCCGGGCCACGACTGCGGCCTGTGCTGCCTTCAGAAGATGCTCGGCAGCCGCTCTGCTTAAAGCGTCTGCGTTGTCGTAAACGCGATATTCAACTGCGATCTGCTTTGCCATGCGCTCCGAATCTACGGTTCAAATCCTGTGCCATTGCCGGCCGTCGCGACCGATGAGTCCATCTGCCGCCTTTGGACCCCAGGCACCGGCCTTGTAGTTGGGGAAGTCCCTTGGCTTTACCTTGGCCCATTCTTCAAGAACCGGCGTGTAGAGCGCCCAGGTCGCTTCGACGCCGTCGCGGTGGGCGAAAAGGGTTTGGTCGCCCAGCATTGAGTCCAGTAGAAGGCGCTCGTAGCCGTTGGCGGAGTTGACGCCGAAAGCTGTTGCATACTGGAAGTCCATCACCACGGGACAGACATTTGTATCCGGGCCGGGTACTTTGGCGCCGAAGCGCAGGGAGATGCCTTCGTCCGGCTGAATTCTTATCGTAAGGATGTTGGGCTGAATCTCATTGCATGGCCCTGAAGACGACGCGCGCTCAAAAAGTAACAATGGCGGTTGCTTGAACTGGATCATCACTTCCGTGACGCGTTTTGCCAGCCGTTTGCCCGCGCGGAGATAGAAGGGAACGCCGGCCCAGCGCCAATTCTCTATCTCCAGCTTGAGGGCTGCGTAGGTTTCAGTGTTCGATTCGGGATCGACGCGATCCTCCTCCCGGTAGCCCTGCACCTGCTGGCCGTCTTCCATGCCAAGCGCGTACTGGCCGCGAACGGTGTTTTCGATGGGGATCGGTTTGATGGCGCGCCAAACCTTTACCTTTTCGCCGCGTACGGACGCGGCTTCAAACGACACCGGCGGTTCCATGGCAACGAATGACAGCAACTCCATCATGTGATTCTGCAGCACGTCGCGCAACGCGCCGGCCTTTTCATAGAACGGGCCGCGCCCTTCGATCCCGATGCTCTCGGCTGCCGTGATCTGTACGTGGTCGATAAAGTTGCGGTTCCAGATGGGCTCGAAGATGCCGTTGGCGAAGCGAAAGACCAGGACGTTTTGGACGGTTTCCTTGCCGAGATAGTGATCGATGCGGAAGATCTGTTCTTCGTCGAAAACTCTGTTGACCTCGTCATTGAGCACTCTTGCCGACTGGAGGTCGTGGCCGAACGGTTTTTCAATAATTACGCGAGCGCGGCCCTTCTCCGGATGAGCCATGCCATGCGCCCCGAGGTGGTCGATGATGTCGGAGAAGTATTCCGGGGCGACGGCGAGATAGTAGAGCCGGTTGCCTTGCGTCCCGCGCTCCCGATCGATCTGCTCGAGCAAGTCTTTGAGGTCGGTATAACCCTTGTCATCGTCGAAGTTCATCGCGTGGTAGCTGACCTTCTTGACGAACTCGTCGATCACGGGGTCGCCCTTCTGGCCATCGCCATAGCGGAGAATGCCGTCTTTCATATCGTCCGCAAAGCTGGCCTTGAGGTCGCGTCGCGCCACGCCGACGATGGCGAATTCCTTTGGCAGAAGGCCTTGTTGCTCAAGATGGAAGAGCGCGGGCAGCAGCTTGCGCTTGGTCAGATCGCCGGATGCACCGAAAATGATGACAATGCATGGCTCGGGTATGCGCTCGCTGCGCGGCGAAACTGCCTGTATGTTTTCCGGAGCAATCTTTACTTCTGTGGTCGCCATAGAATCCTCCTTGCGCCTTTCACGAGTCTAATCCGGCATCGTAGGCTTCCGGTTGGTGAAGCCAAAATTATGCCACTTCCGCTACGATTCCCAGGGACGCCAGCTCGCGTTCAAGCTGCTCCGGGCCTCTATACCTGATCACATGGATGCCCAAGGAAGCCGCGGCTTCTACGTTCTGGGGACGATCATCGATGAAAATGACTTCCTCCGGATCGCACTGCAGTACCTCGAGAGCAAGGCGATAAATTTGCGGAGTCGGCTTGCGGCAGCCGACATAACAAGAGCTGAAGAAAAAGTCGAAGTATCCGCGGAGACCATATGTCTCGATCCGGTAGTCATTTAGTTCGCGGGCTTCATTGTTCAGCATCCCGAGGTCCACGTCCTGGCTCATCGCGATGTTCTCGAGAATCGCCAGGGCACTGTCCTCCAACACTCGGGACTCTGATTTCATCGCCCCA
>Ga0213872_10002103_pt1 | contig 11986 bp, 8 predicted proteins | sample VelepicomBERX_R2_FD_160071 | JGI IMG/M metagenome (GOLD analysis project Ga0213872, IMG submission 160071) | Rhizosphere microbial communities from Vellozia epidendroides in rupestrian grasslands, the National Park of Serra do Cipo, Brazil - RX_R2 | ecosystem: Host-associated > Plants > Roots >... | reverse complement strand
TGGGGCGCCTTGGACGCCCTGCGCCAAATCACCGGTCACGCGGGGATTCTCGTAGGCAATCTTGTCGACTGCCATGCCATCGCCAAGAAGACCGGCGATGGTCATCAGCAGTGCCGCGGGGTCAACCGAATCCAAATCGATGGTGTCCACCGTGTTGTCCACCAGCGTCACATCCTCGATCCCCACATCGAGGGCAGCCAGTCTTTTTGCGATCGACTCGGCAGCCTGCCTTTCGGTGGCCAATTGCGCGGCTAGGACGTCGGTGGTGGTGGCGGTATCGAAGGCGTTGAAAGTCAAACCGGCCAATTCGAACAGGGTAAAAAGCGACAAAGCAGCCGCCATGCCGAAACAGGCCCGGAACAGGCGGTCCTGATCCCGCTTCTGGCGCAGCGGCGTGGTCTGCAGGGCCATCATCGGCCTCGTCTTGGTCGCCAGCCACTGCGCCATTAGCACATCCGAGAAACCGCTCCCCTCGGGCGCCACCACACCGAGCCCAAGCAAGAAGCCGGCCTGATGCGGTGTGTAGGCGGTCAACGAGGCAACGGGCAGATCACGGTCGAGAACGGTGCGGCACACCTCGGGGGTATCGATCACCACCAAATCAAGACGATCCTGCTCGGAATATCCGAGACGCTTGAGATAGCTGATCGACGAACGCAATTCGCGTTCGATGAGCTGGGCGACGGCTTCGGCCGACAGGTCCGAAGCCGGCCTTTGGGTCAAGCGGGTCACCACCATGCGGCCTTCGGTCTCGAAGATCTGACGAAAGCCGCTGGTCGCCTGCTGTGTCGCCAGCACCCGCCAGATCTGCCGGGTCTCTCCCTCCCCCGATGGCCCCAGCGATTCTGCGATATCGGCCGCCTCCAGCGGCATCAGACAGAACCCGGTCACCGGGTTGGGCAGGCTCTCCAGAAACTCTACCCACTGCCGAATGTGCTCGGTCTCCGGCAGCGCGGCGAAGATCGCTTTCGCGCCGCCGGACAGCGGCAGCGCGGCGCGGAGCTGATCATGCGGAAAGGCAAGATCGAGCCGGCGCTTCACGACTGTGCCGCGATCGAAGCGTCCGACCTTGGGAAGCTGCTCCTCGCGGTACATCTGCTCGAGCACGTCTACGGCGACGATCAATTCCGCCTGCGGATCGGCATCGAGAAAGCCCCGTAGCGTTCCCAGGCCGTCTTCGTTTTCCGGCCCGATCAGAATGGCATCGATCACCTCGACACCACGCACATGCACCAGGGTCGCACCTTCGTCGCCGATGGTCAGGATAAAACGGTTGATCGAGGAGAGTACGCCCCAATACCGCAGCCGTCTGGCCGCCGGTGCGAGGCGGGGTTCGATCCACCGCTGTGACACAGCCGACCAACGGGTCCTTACAGCGAGCACCACCGGGCGGTTAAGCAGTCGAGCAATCGGAGATAGGCGGCGCTTCGGCATGATGCGCTACCCTGCGAGATTGGTGATGCTGTTGTAAAGCGGACCCATCACCGCCACGACGATCCAGGCCATCAGGGCGCCGCCGACCAGGGTTATCGCTGGCGAAATCAGACCGATCAGGCCGGACACCGCCTCATCAACATCGCGATCGTAGAAACTGGTCACGTTGTTTAAGGTGTCGCCGAGATTGCCGCTCTCCTCGCCGATCCGCACCATGCGGATCACCAGGCTGGGAAACTCGCCGGTGTTCCGGAGGCAGAGGGACAAAGGATTGCCGTCGGCGACACCGGATCGCACCGTGATCAGCAGCCGGGTAAGCGCTCGGTTGCCGACCACCCGCGACGCGGTTTCGAGGCAGTTCAGGATCGGTACGCCGCTCTGGAACATGGTGGCGAAGAAATGCGAGAAGCGCGACAAGGCGATCTTGCGGATCAGCACGCCGAGAACCGGAACGCGCAGGGCGTAGAGATCGACCTGATAGGCAATCTTCTCCGACGATCTCACCATGGCGCCGGTCGCCACCACCGCGGCGATCGGCAACCCGAGCAGCAGCCACCAATAATTCTGCACCACGTTCGAGGTGCCGATTAGCGCTGCGGTCACGGGCGGCAATTCCTGGCCCTGGCTGGCGAGGAAGCTCACCAGCTGTGGGACGACGAAGGTCATCATGGCGAAGAACATGCCGGTCAGCACGACAAGCATGAAAGTGGGGTAGCGGACCGCCTTCTTGATCTTCTGGTTGACGTCGTCGGTCCATTTCAGGTGCTTCACCAGTTGATGGAAGGATTCGGTCAGATTGCCGCTCTCCTCGCCTGCGGCCAGCAGCGATTGAAACACGGTGCCGAACACACGGGGGTGGCGATCGAAGGCGGCGGACAGGGTCATGCCGGACCCGACATCCTCGAAGATCTCGGCGATCAGGTCGCGAAGGCGCCGGTGATCGGTCGAATCGCGCACATCGGCCAAGCCGTCCATCAGGCTGACGCCCGCCGCCGACAATTGCTGCAGATGGAGACACATCTGCACCAGTTCTCGATTGGCAATGTGGCGCCCGAACAGCGCCGCCAACCCTTTACTTCCTTTATGGACCTTAGCGGATAAAAGTTCGAGATTGATCTGGCGAAGACGCTGGAACAGATCGACGTCGTTATTGGCCGTCATCTGGCCGGTCACCCGGCGTCCTAGCGGATTCAGGGCCTTGTAGTCATAAAGCGGCACGTCAGTCGGTCTCCGGGGCGCGCATGCGGATCACCAGCTACAGACGTGCCGTAATGTCGACGCTGCGCCCCAGGCTATCCAGGGTAAGCTGTCCGGACAAAACTTTGGCGAACCCATCTTCCACGATAGAGACATAGCCATACTTTCGCGCCTCCTGCTGGATCTGCGCCAAGGATTTGCCGGAAGCGACGATTTCGTCGAGTTCCCGGTTCATCGGCAGGATCTCATGCACCGCCAACCGCCCGCGATACCCTGAATGGCGGCACTCGGGACAGCCGACCGGCTGACCGATCATTGGCGGATCGGCCGGGTCCAGGCCCATGATCCGGCATTCCTCGGCGGTTGCCGGACGCTTGGTGGCACAGGACGGGCACAAGGTGCGGGCCAGGCGCTGGGCAATGATGCCGATAATGTTGCCGGCCAAAAGCTTCTGGCTCAATCCAAGATCGATCAGGCGCGGCAGGGCGCCGGCGGCGTCGTTGGTGTGGAGGGTGGTGAAGACCTGGTGGCCGGTCATCGAGGCGCGCAGCGCCATAGTGGCGGTGGCGTTATCGCGCACCTCACCGATGAAGATGACGTCGGGATCCTGGCGCAGGATGGCGCGCACGCCATCGGCAAAGTTCATCGCCGTGCCGTCGCGCACCGCCGCCTGGCGCATCAGCGGCACTTCATATTCGACCGGGTCCTCCAGCGTCATGATATTGCGCTCGAGGGTGTTTATGTGGCTGAGCACGGCATAGAGCGTCGTGGTCTTGCCCGAGCCGGTGGGCCCGGTGACGATAAGGATGCCCTCCGGGCGGGCGATCAGCTTCTTGAGAAGCGTGGAGTTGTTCGCGCTCATCCCGAGCTTGTCGATGGTGATCACCGAACGCGACTTATCGAGAATGCGGATGACGATGTTCTCGCCATTGACGGTCGGCATGCAGGAGACGCGGAAATCGATCTTGCGGCTGCCGATCGAGAAGCCGAAACGTCCGTCCTGGGGGTTCAGCTTGTCGGCGATGTTCATGTCCGACATGATCTTGATGCGGTGAGAAATGGCCGGCCAGTGATCCTTGTGGAAGGTACGGATCTGCTGCATCACCCCGTCGATGCGGTAGCGCAACCGGACGAAGGCGCCTTCCGGTTCGAAATGCAGGTCGGACGCTCCGGTTTTCACGCCGTCCAGCATGATGGCGTTGACTAGACGGACCAGCGGATGAACATACCCCTCGCCGCCGGTAAGAGCCGAAGCGCTGACCTCGTGCTTGCCGGTCTCCAGCTCGCGCAGAATTCCGTCGATGGAGAATTCGTAGCCGTAGAACTGATCGATGGCCTGGAGGATTTCGGCTTCCGAGCTGATCAGCGGGATGATTTCGCAGCCCTGCGGGGCGTATTTGCGGGTTTGGTCGAGGGCCAGCACGTCATAGATGTCGGCCATCGCCAGGCGCAGCGACTTGCCTTCTAGCGAGACCGGCAGCACGCGGTAGCGCAGCGCCACTTCCTTGGGAATGCGTTTCAGCAGATCGGGCTCGACCACTGTTCCGGCGATGTCGAATTTTTCGTAGCCGGAGCTGGAGGCGAGCACTGCCGACAAGGCGGATTCGGTGATGAAGCCGAGATCGACCAGCAGCGTGCCGAGCAGCTTGTGGGTGCGCTTGCGTTCATAGAGGGCGACCTGAAGCTGATCCTTGGAGATCAGCCCCATCTCGACCAGACGGTCGCCGATGCGGGCGCCGGCCGGCGCGGCATCTGCCGGCGCGGCTGCGGCACCACCGGCGGGCTTCTTCGGTTCTTCGGCGGGCGGTTCCGGTGGAGGTTCTTCGCCCCCGTTTCCCGCCCCCCCGCCCCCGGAGCCACCCATGGGAGGTCCGGAGCTGCCGCCGCCGCTTTCCGGCGGCGAGGGCGGTTCGAAGGATGGCTCGGGTGCCGGCGGTCGATCAGCAAAATCCAGCGACGCCGTCGGCGGTCCCTCAACAGCCTCGGGTACTTTTCTACCCTTGTCCTTCCCCAACTGGTCCGAAAACTCGAAGACCATCCCGCCCTCTAGTGCTGAAAATGAGGCGATTCAACCGTAGAACTTCGGAGGAGAAAGAGGAAGAGGCGAGCCATGCAGCCCGCCTCCGCAACTCTTCACCATCGACTTGTATGACCGCGCGTCACTGCACGCCGAAAAGCGGTATGCAACCCAAGTCCGCACCCGTCGGCGCACTATTGTAGGTTCCCGTAGCATTTTGCGCGGTGACGCAGTTCGTGGTGGTGCTGTTTGCCGTGACGATGATGGAGCCCGAATACGGCAGGCCGTCATCATACTTGGTATCGATACCGAACATATCGAGACCCTTGATGCCGCTCGTCGGAGCGGCGCCCTGGTTCTGCCCCTGCAGCCGTACCGCCAGGTTGATCTGCGTCGCGTTCGTGTTGGCATTCGCTGCGGTAGGAACGGAGGTCTGGAACGTGCCCAGCCACAGATAGGTCCCCGAGATCTTGCCAGGCAAATAGTCCGCCGTATTGGCAGTGGTGGCGCTGAGAAGGGGCGACGCCGCAGTGGTGATATAGCCAGCCAGGAGATTGGCGGCGGTCAATTCCGGCCAGACCATCTCCGATTCCGTGTTAACCACCGTCACGTTGTCCGCTATGTAGGGGGTGCTGGTGTTGCCGGCGTCGATGGCTCCATCGGCATTGCCGTTGGTGGTGCTGCCAGAGGTGAAGCCGAAGCTGCCGGCTGTCGGATAGTCGCCCGGCAGATAGCTATACCGATCCTGGAAGGTCAGCACGGCGGACTTGATGTTATCGATTTGCGCCACCTGGCTTTTGATACGGGCATTGTTGATCAGTTCCTGGCCCTTCAAAATGCCACCGACAATGAGGCCGATGATAGTCAGAACGATCGACATTTCGATCAGGGTGAAACCCCGCTGCCCACGGCGCGCGACGGGCGTTTTCCGCGATGTGGAACGACGTGCAACCTCACTCATGTAAGTCCCCCTGAAGCAACCGAACCGCGGCAAGCTACCGGCACCAACTATACGACCGGGCGGCGATGCGAGATCAATCCCAATTTGCGGACTATGTATCTCCGCTTTTCCTTAAAAGACTCCTAAGGACGCCCCTCGTTTTGCTTCAGCTTTTCTATTGCAATGCGGCGGCGCTCAATCATGTCGGGGTCACTTATCAACTCTTCGGCCTCGGCATTGTCGCCAGAAACCCGCAATAGTGGTATCGCCAGCAATGGCAGCCAGGACGGCGCCGTCGGCGAGGTGCGGAGGGAGAGAAGGTCCATAGCGGTGCGCCGCGCGAGACCCGGATCCTTGACCAGTTGCTGGTTCCGGGTCGCGGCCCAGCTCAACCATTGCCATCTCGCGGCCGGATCGGCCATGCCGGCCCGCTCGAAATAATCCACCAGACGCGCGACTTTTCGGGCCGCCGTGGAGGGGTCTGTCAAGGCGCCGTAATAGGTCGAGCCCAGTTGAAAGACGGCATCGGACCTGGGATCCAGGTCATCGGTGAGCTTCAGCCACGCAACCACTCGATCATAATCGAAGTCGCGTAACGGACGGAGGCGACCCCCGCCGTCGCCAACATCCTCCAGCCATTGGGTCACGACGCGATACAGGAACTGATCGTCCCCCAGCGCCACGGCCTTCATCGCCATCGGCGACGGCGGTGGCGGCATTTCTTCGATGGCGGGACGCAGCCCGTGGAGTTGCACGGACAGAACCACCTGGACCATGAGGGCGGTCACCAGCAAGATCCAAACGGCCGCGCGGACACCGCCTGCCATGGTCAGAAGCGCCGCGCGCCCACGTCTCGGATCGTCGCCAGCAGCAGCACGGCGACACTGATCGCCGCTTGCCCCGTCAGCGTCCAGATCCCCCAGGCGCCGCCTGGCCCATAGACCAGCCAGTTGCCCTGGCCGAATAAGTCCAGACGCGGCAGAACCGCTGAGACAACCTCGATCGCCAGTCTCGCCGTCGTATCGACGACGGGGTTGTCGAGCATGCCGGTATGCTGTTCGCTGATGGCGCGGAAATAGGCTCCAAGACGACACATGACGTAAAAGCCCGTGGCCGCCATCACCGAGACCGTCGCGCTGCCTAGAGACAAGGCGCAGAACAGAGAGAGCGCCACCAGGACGAGGCACTCCAGCATCAGGCTGGCCTGCCACTCCACCAATCCGCTGGTCCAGGCTCCATATCCCACGCCAAGCAGCAGCCCCGCCGGCATCGCGAGCAGCAAAGCCAAACCGGAATAGGCGCCGAAATTGGCCAAGACAAAGACAGGCCGTGAGATCGGGCGAGTCAGGATCACCTCGATTTCGCGCGTTTCCTCCATCCGCCGCACATGAAAGCTAATGAAGGTGATCAACCCCAGCGCCATAACCGCCCGCATCATCGCTCCGGCAGTCGCCAATCCAACCGCCAAATTTTCGCTGAGGGCCGCCGCCGCCATCAGTTCCGATCCCGCCAACACGGCTAACTGCGCGGCCAGAATGGCGATCGCCAACCGGTCGCGATAGGCAGTCAGCAAGACGTAGCGGACGGTGGCCGCCAAGGCGTTCATCGAGCGGATGCCTCAGAAGGTGAGCGGTCGCGGATCGTGGACGTAATTCTGATAGACGTCTTTATCGGCCCAATCGACCGATTCCGGTCCATGCACCATCGTCGCCTTGAGGAATATCACCAATTCGGTAAGTTGGACCTGATCGGAATTGGCCTTGAACAGGTTGCCGACGATCGGCGCCTCGGAGGCGCCGGGAATACCACTGTCGTTCTTGCTGTCGATCTGCTGCATCAACCCGCCCAGCACCACCACCGAACCGGTGGGCACGGTGACCACCGATTCCATTTCGCGGACGTCGACCACCGGCACCGAGGCGGCGGTGATGGCGTTGGCGATGTTCGAGGGCGAGCAGGCACCGGTGGTGGCGCTGCCGCACGCGCTGGCAATGCTAAGAGCGACGGCGGGATCCGACACGGTGGTGCCCGGCCACGCGGTGACGCTGGGCCGCAGGCCGAGGGTGACCAGCCCATGTTCAGCATCGATGGAGGGCTGCACCGTCATGACCAACCCGATCGGCAGGGTCTGCAACTGGCTGTTATAGGTGGCGGTCTGGGAAGCGGCGCTGCCGGTGGTCGCCGGGGTCGAGGTCACCGTCGCCTGCAATTTGAAATAGACGTGGTTCTGCGCGACCTTGAGCGTCGCCGGCTGATTGTTCATCACCGTCAAGCGCGGGCTCGACAGGGTACGGACGTCGCCATAGACCTTGACCAGATTGATCATCGCCGACAGGTCGCCGCCAAAGGACGTGAATCCGGCATTGATGCCGAAGGTGCCGAACGGGCTTGAAGGCGCTGCTCCCAGCACGGGAATGGCCGTGGCCGGGCTGGTGTTCGGCGTCAGATTGCTGACGCCGAAACTGGTGCCGCGCAGATTCTGGCGCAGCGCCTGCCAATCGACACCGGTGTTGTACTGATCGTTGAGGGCGATCTCGACCACCTTGGCTTCGATCAGAACCTGCGCGCCGATCTTGGCCAAAACCTTGTCGAGATAGGCCTGGATCAATTTCTGCTGCTTGCTCGTGCCGTAGACCGACAGGACGCCGGCCTGACGATTTAGGCTGAAGGTCGACCCCTGCCCGGTCGCCGAGGCAGCGGGTTCCGACGCCGCAGGCGCCGCAGCGGGGGGCGCACTGGCAGCGGGCGCGGACTCTGCCGTCGCCGCGGTCGCGGCTTGTGCCGCAACGGACGCCGCCTGACCGACAGGCCCGCCCTGTGTCGGGACCGCGCCAGTGGGTGTCGCGGGCGACATGGGAGCGAGAACCGGAGACGGCTGACTCGCCGCCGCAACCACGGGTGGACGCGGCGCGGAATTGGCAAGAATCGACTTTACGTTGTCCTCTACGTCCTTCCAGGGGTCGAGGGTGGAGGTGCCCTTGATCTCCGTACTGGATTGGTTGCCTTGCCCGCCGCTGCTTCCGGCACCCTGGATTAAGGTGCTGATGCTGAGGCTGGTCCCGAAATCGGTGGTGAGGGAACGCGCCGTGTTCAGCATGTCCAGATGATAGATCTTGTAGAACCGGTCATCCGGCTCGACCTTCACTACATTGTCCTTGTAGGTGTAGCGCAGATTGTCGAGATCGCAGATGCGCGCCAGCACTTCCTCGAACGGGCGATTGTGGGCGGTGATGATCACACCGCCGGTTACCGAGGCGTTCAGATCGAGATCGACGCCGACCTTCCTGGTCAGCTCAAGCAACACATCTCGCACCGGAACGTTCGGGTCGGTCACCGAAATCGATACGAGGCGCTGTGCAGCACCTGGCGGCGGCGGAGCTGCAAGAATCGGCTGAAGCGGGGGAATCGGCGGCGGTGCTTCGGGAACGGCGGGCGGCGGTGGTTTGCGGCTCGTCAGAGCTTCGAAGTCGTCATGCGACTTGGCGTGGTCCGGGTCATGAACCTGGCAGGCGGATAGAAGCACAAGCAACGGTACGGCAAGCCTGAACCGCCCCAGCCTCGAACCGGCAAACCCCTGCGTCGACATGAACCCGATCCCCCACCGATACTCTCAAAATAACGCAATCAATAGTGCGTAACAACCTGCTCGGCTACTAAAGGTGCCTTTTCCCATAATAGAACCGCCAAGCTGGCGCATAATGCGGGGCCGAACGGGAACACTTCTCCGTGTCCCAACCGTCGCCAGACCAGCCCGAGAACCATGCCGCCGACGCCCGCCAGCACCAGAAAATGAGCTAAATCGGTTACACCAAGGTAAATACCGGCGACCCCAAGAAACTTCACGTCGCCCAGCCCCAGCGCATCCACCCCGCGCCAGCGCAGGAAGGCCCAGCGCAGGCCGAGGCTGAGCAGCAATCCCGTCGCCGCCCCCGCCAGCCCGTCGATCCAATCCCCCGCCTGCCAGCGCCAAGCCAGGCCGGCAATCAGCAACAAAATCACCATCGCGTCGGGAATGATGCGCTCTTCGAGATCGGCGACCACGATCACCACCAGGGCGAAGCCGGTCAAGGCCAAGGTTGCGGTCAGGAGCGGCGATCCGCCCCCCGCCGCCAATGCCGCGACGAAGATCGCGGCGGTGGTCAGCTCGATCACCGGATAGCGCCACGACACCCCCGCCCCGCAATGGCGGCAGCGGCCGCGATTGAGCAGCCAGGACAGCAGCGGCACCAGATCGAGCGGCGTCAGCGGCGTGCCGCAGGCGGGACAGCGAGAGCGATCGGCGAAGACCGGCAGGCCGCGCGGAAGCCGATGCGAAAGCGCGCTGGCCAGGCTGCCGAACAACAGGCCGAGAAACGCCGCCAGGGCCGCCTGCCCCGGGTCGAGGCTCATTGCACCGGGCCCCCGGTCAGATGCGGCGGAGGCGAAACCGGCGGCGGCGAGGGCGCGGGCGTCGGGACGGGAGCAGGCGGCGGGAGGGGTGCCGGCGCGGGAACCGGATCGGGAGCCGGTGCAGGAGCCGGAGCCGGTGCCGGCTCGGGCTGCGGCGCGGGGGTCTGGCTTGGAGCGGGTGCGGGGGCAGGCACCGGGGCGGGTGTCGGAGCCGGCGGCTCGACGACGGCCGGCGCCGGAGCCGGAACCGCCTCTTGCGGGCGCCCATGCGACAGCTGGCGGGACACCCCGAACGCCGCCAGCAGCGCCAGCACCACGGCGCCGGCGGCGATGGCGGCGACGCGGCGCGAGGTGGCAAGCGGCGCCGAGCCGGCCGGCGGCAGGCCCGGGCTGTCCTTGATCGCGGCCAAAGCGTGCGCCTTGTCGACCGTCGGCGAACCCTCGGAGAAGGCCACCAGCAGGCTCTTGTCGGCCAGGATGTTGACGACGCGCGGGATGCCGCCGCTGCGCCGGGCGATCACCTCGAGGGCGGCGTCGCTGTAGATGTCGTAGACCACCCCTTCCTGGCGCGACACCTTGATGCGATGGGCGATGTAGCGCTTGGTCTCCTCGACGGTCAGCGGCTTGGTGTTGAAGGAGAACACCACCCGCTGGTTCAGCTGGCGCAGCGACGGATCGCGCAGCAGATCGTCGAGCTCGGTCTGGCCGAACAGCACGATCTGCAAAAGTTTGCTGCGCTCGGTTTCGAGGTTGGAGATCAGGCGGATCGCCTCCAGCCCGTCGCGGCCGAGATGCTGGGCCTCGTCGACCACCACCACCGCCAGCTTGCCTTCGTTATGGGTGTCGATCAGGAAACGATTTAGGGCGGTGTAGGGCGAACCCGATTGCGGCTGCGGCTCGGCGGGGTCGAGGCCGAATTCCTCGCACACCGTCCGCACGATGGTCTGGGCATCGGCCTGGGGCGCGTTGATATAGGCCACGCGCTCGCCATCCTCGAGCTTGTGCATCAGAAGGCGGCACAGCAGCGTCTTGCCGGTGCCGACCTCGCCCACCACTTTCACGATCCCCGATTCGCGCCGCAGCGCGAAATCGAGCGAGGCGACGATGTTGGCCGTCTCCTGCGTCGGATAGTAGTAATCGATGTTCGGCGTCAGGGTGAACGGATGTTCCTTCAGGCCGAAATGGGCGAGATAGGGCATTCCTGCTAGTGCCCCCGCAGATAATCGAGGCGCTGGCGCACCTGGTCGAGCGGCAGCGGCAAGGCGGACGAACCGCCCGACAGCAGCGACAGGGCCGATTGGTAGGAGCGGATCGCCTCAGGGGTCATGCCGGCGCGGTCCTGGATGATCGCCAGATTGAGGTGATAGAGCCCATTGCCCGGCGACAGAGCCACCGCCCGGTTCAGCGCCTCGACCGCCGAGGGAACGTCGCCCAGCGCCATCTGCTGGCTGGCGATCTCGGCCTCGATCGGGCTGAAATCCGGGTGCGCCTTCCGGAGGCGCTGCAGATCGGCCAGCGCCTGCTCGGGCGACTGCGCCGCCACCAGGGCGGTCATGTTGGTCAGGGCCTCGCGGTTGGCCGGGTCGAGCGCCAGCACCTTGTCGTAGCCGGCGCGCGCCTCGCTCGCCCGGCGCAGCTTCTGCAGCGCCGTGGCCTTGCCGAGCAGCAGGGCGACGTTCCTCGGCTCGACCGCCAGGGCGCGCTCATAGCCGCCCAGCGCCTCTTCATAGCGGCCCTGCAGCAGATCGTCATAGGCCTTGCGGGCGAGGTCGGGCGCGGCATGCGGCGAGGTGCCGACCTGGATGGCGGGATTGCCGTCCTCGTCCGTCAGATCGCGGCCGCCGGGGCTGCGCGCCACCGTCACCGGTTGCGACACCGCGGCATGGCTCTTCTCGCGGCGCAGGCGGGCCAGCAGGGCCGGCAGATCCTCATCGGCCGGCTGGGTGGGTTGGGCGGCATTCTTCAGCGGGGTGAGCGGCATCGGCGCCGAAGGCGGAACCTGGGCGGCG
>Ga0213872_10002102_pt1 | contig 11986 bp, 11 predicted proteins | sample VelepicomBERX_R2_FD_160071 | JGI IMG/M metagenome (GOLD analysis project Ga0213872, IMG submission 160071) | Rhizosphere microbial communities from Vellozia epidendroides in rupestrian grasslands, the National Park of Serra do Cipo, Brazil - RX_R2 | ecosystem: Host-associated > Plants > Roots >... | reverse complement strand
TCAATGCCAAAAATCCCTGGCAGAACACTTACTATCCCGCCGATTACGGCGCGATCGATCGCCGCGATTGGGACCTCAGCGCGCGCTTGACCTGGGATCTTGGCCCGGCCGTGCTGACCTACATCCCCGCCTATCAGAATTTCCGGGAGTCCGACCAGTCGGGGCAGCTGGGCGCGCTGTCGCACGACGATCTCTCCTCGCACGCCTATTCGCAGGAGTTGCGCATCGCTTCCAGCGACCGCGACGAGAAGCAGGCAGGAACGCTGCAATGGCTGGCCGGCCTATTCTGGTACAAGGAAGATCAGAGCTACCGCCTCGACATCGTACAGCCGCTGAAGCCGCTCAGTTCCGCGCCGCCCTACCTGCTGATGGACAATGGCTATTGGCCGAGCATTCCCACCACCTCCTATGCCGGTTACGCCCAAAGCACCTACAGCGTTACCAACTGGTTTCGGGTGATCGGCGGCCTGCGCTACACGGTGGATGAAAAGAGCCAGAACGGCACCGAGCGCGTGGCCATCCGGCCGCCTAATGGTCCCAAGATCGCCCAGGTCGCGGTCGGGGGGCCGACCAATTACAATCTGAGCTACAAGGCCATGGCCGAGGCCGACATCGCCCCGACCGCGATGATCTATGGCGGCGTGACCACCGGCTATCACGGCGGCGGCGAGTTCGACGGGCAATCGCCCTTCAATCAATATGGTCCCGAGAAGGTCGCCGACTATGAGCTCGGCGTCAAAAGCCGCTGGTTCGACAACCGGCTGCAGCTCAATCTCGACGGCTATTATTACGATTACCGCGGCAATCAGGTCAGCGTGGTGATCCCGCCTTTCACGGTGGGCGAACTGAACGCGAAATCCTCGAAGGCGCTCGGCACCGAACTGGATGCCGAGTATCGTCTGACCGCGAACGATAAGCTGACCCTGTCGGCGGCTTACGAACTCACCGACTACACGGACTATTTCGTCGCCTCGCGCTATTCGCCCTCGGGCGGAACCGCGGTGCCGGGTGGCGTCAGCTATGACGGCGAGCCCTTCGCCAACACCCCGCGCTGGTCGGGCACGGTCGGCTTTCAGCATAGTTTCAATCTCGCCGACGGCTCGGTCGTCACCGCCGGCTTCTCTTCCTACGCTCGCAGCTCTTATTGGACGACGACCTCCCACGCCGCCAACACCTTCCTGTCCGGCTACACCAACAGCGCCGTCAACCTGATCTTTGTCTCTCCGGACGGCAGCTGGACGGTGAACGCCTATGCCCGGAACCTGGAGAACAAGGCGGATCCGACTTCGGTCGGCAACGCCTCGGGACCCCAGCTCTACGCCAGCTTGTCGCCGCCCCGCACCTTCGGGGTGCGGATCAGCGCCAACTATTGAGGATATTCCCCATGAAGACGCTTCTTATGGCCGCCACCCTGCTGAGCGGAGCCGCTCATGCCGAGATCGTGATGCTCAACGCCTATACGGTCTATGACTACACGATCCCTGGCGATTCCTATGTCGGCGAACTGCAATTCGAGCATCTGGTCTATGACACCGACCAGGTCGATCCCAAGACGCACCGTGCGCCTTTGCTCAACATGCAGCACCGCATCAACGGCCATTACGTTCCCAGCCATGTGCGGCCCGAGGAACATATGGAGGAGGCCTGGCTCGATCTCAGCCAGCAGCCCTACCGCTATCACCGCTGGTCCAAGGTCCGCCACGGCCCGATGGAGATCATCGTCGACGGCTCCGAAGACGGCCGGCTGGCGATGCGAAAGGCCAGCGACCTGTCGATCCTGGTCTCGGGCCGCTACTGGATCGACCCCACCCCGATCACCGGGCCCGAAGCCGTCGCCGCCGGCACGCCCGGTCCCGCCGACCAGATGCCGCATTGAGGGGCCGTCATGAAGCATCTTATTCCGCTCCTTCTGCTCGTCTCCCTCGTGGCGCCGTCGGCCGAGGCCAAGATCGTCGCACGCGACATCAAGATCGTGATGGACAAGACGTCGCCGGATCACAAGGCCGATCTCGGCAAGACTCACGAGGCGCGCATCTATTACGATGATTCGACGATCGATCCGGTGACCCATCGGGTGAAGATTCTGCATCAGCAGCACACGCCGATGCGGATCCCCAAACATCCCGATCCCGCGGTCATGCCGGTCGCCAATGCCTGGCTCGACCTCTCCTCCGAGCCCTACAGCTACCACATGGCCGCTTCGCCGGCCCTGCCCGACATGCCGCCCGGGATGAAGGCGCCGTGGGCGCCTTACGCCATCCTGTTCGACGAAAACAGCCATCGCATGACCATTCGTCGGCAGTCGGACGGCGTGCTGGAACTGTCGGGCAAATATACCGTCGGAACCGAGGTCCTGTCGGGCCCGGAAATCGAGGCGGTGATTACCGGCCACGACTGAGCGCGGCGAATTGACGGGGTGGTGGCGGAACCCTAGATTGACCCTATGTCCGACGTGATTTCCGCTGCCGCTCCGCTCACCCGACGCGAGAGTAACAAGGCCGACAAGCTGCGCCGCATCGAGCAGGCGGCGCGCAGCCTCTTCCTGGAAAAAGGCTATGACGAGACCACGGTACGCGAAGTCGCGAGTCGCGCCGGCGTCGGCTTCGGCACCATCTTCTCCTATGTCACCGACAAGGCTGAGCTGGTCTATCTGATCCGCAATAACGAGATGGAGGCTTTGCTCGGCGAAATCCTGCCCCGAGCGCGTGCCGCGGCCAATCTGGAAGAGCAGATCCTGACCCTGACCGAAGCGGTGTTCCGTCTGTTCCGCGGCCAGTCGCAACTCTCCAAGATCATCCGCCGCGAGCTGACCGCGCATCATGACGGAATCCAAGGCAAGCGCTTCGCGGAGACGCGCGGACGCATCCTAAGCTATTTCGCCGAGTGTATCTCGACGGCTCAGGCTTCCGGGGCGGTGCGTAGCGCGGAAGAGCCGGAATTGTTGGCGCAAACCTTGTTCGCGCTGATGTCCTTTCAACTCCGCCGCGGGGAGGCCGAGGCGGAAGCGGGAGGGATCGACGCCGGGCTCGCTTACATGAACCGCATGCTGCGGTCGGTACTGTCGGGGTGGATGCGGAATTAGATAGGAGACGATCAGGCTTCCAGGATGTTGTCCCCGGTCGGATGGAGCGCCTCGGCCCCCTCGGCGGTGACAAGCATCAGATCTTCCATATGGATCGACCCGCCGATGCCGGTGCCGAGCAGCGGGCAGTCGAGGCTGAGCACCATGCCGGCTTCGAGGACCAGGTCCAGCTTTCCGCCTTCGAGGCTCTGGCGCGGCTGGTCCCAATGCTGCAGCCCGACCAGATGCGGGTTGAAAGCCGAGCGAAGGGTGGGGGCGATCTTGGCCAACAGGGCGACGCCGCGATCATGCAATTCCGAGGTGCGGATGCCGGAACGCACCGAATGGCGCAATTCCTCCCACACCGTCTCGACGGCGCGCGCGGCGTTCATCGCTTCCCGCGGCGCTTCGCCGAGGAACAGCGTGCGGCCGATGTCGCTCTGGTAGAAGCCGAGATGGGCGACGAAGTCGAGCATGACGCAGTGGCCGGCAGCCAGCTCCTCGTCATAGGTCTCGTCCACCACCCCGTCGACATTGCCATAGAGCGGGGTCAGGCCGCGCGCCGCGAGGCCGGTGAAGATGGCTCGGCGCAGGCCGCGCAAGCTGCGGGCGCCGCTGCGGGCGCCCTCCAGCACGGCCGCATGGGTGCCGGCCGAGGCGGCGCGCATCAGGGCCAACTCGTCGGGCGTCTTCACCGCCCGGATATGCAGCATCAGATCGCCGTCGAGGCGGTCGGTGGCGAGGTCCTCCTCCCTCAGCCCGAGATCGCGCGCGGCGGCGCTGACCGCGGCCGCGAAGGAGGGCTGGAAGGTCACGTCCTCCAGCACCCGGCGCCGGCGCAGCTCTCGCTCGGTCAAAGGCTGCTCGCCGAGAATGGGGAAGATCGGCGGGCCGGCGATGTGGCCGCCGCCGATCGGGTAGAGCTGCACATCGTCGGGCAGGCCGAGATCCGTACCGCCGAAATAGCTGTCGAAACCCGAGGCGATCAGGGCGATCGGTCGTGCCGGATCGGCAGGCAGGATCGCCGCCGATTGCGGAAGATGCGAGAAGCGCTCGACCACCATGATCTTCGAGGTGGCGTAATAGACATTGAACGGCTGGGTCAGCAGCACCCCGTCCAGCCCCGCCTTGCGCAGGATCGCCGTGGCGCGCTCGCGGTTGAGATATCGCGGCGCCGTCACGATTTGTGCAGCCGCCCCGACGCGACGATGGCGCGCAGCTTCGCGGGGTTGGTGAGCAGCGAGATATCCTCGTCCGGTTTGCCCTCGACCAGGATCAGATCGGCGTGCGCCCCGGGCGCGATCACGCCCAGCTCCCGCTCGGTCGCCATCAGCTTGCCGGCGGTCTGGGTCGCGGCGCGTATCGCTTCGGCAGGGCTGTAGCCGAACCAATCGACGAACAGCTCCAGATCTCGCCCGTTGCGGCCCACCGGGTTCCAGGGAAAGCCGTAATCGCCGCCCGGCAGCGAGCGGATGCCGCGCTTGCGTAGCTCCGTGCCGACCGTCTTGAGCCGCTCGACCGTCTCCTGCTGTTCCGCCACTTGCGCCGGGCTGGCCATGATGCCGAATTTCGGCGCGACGAGCAGATCGGCCTCGGCGATGCCGGGACCGGGGGCGATAGAGATCCGGTCCTTATTGGCTTCGAGTAGATCGAGACTGGCTTCGTCGGCCCAGGTGCAGTGATAGAGCACACGAAAGCCGTTATTCACCGCAAGGCCGATAGCATCGGGCGTATAGGCGTGCGCGGTAAGCCAGATGCCTCTGGTTTCCGCCGCCTTCCTGGCGGCGGCGAGTTCGTCGGCGTGGAATTGCGGCACGAGATTGGCCCCGGCATCGAAGGCGCTGACGCCGCCGAGCAGGAACTTCACCGTGTCCACGCCAAGATCGGCCATTTCCTCGATGAACGCGGTGACGCCGGCCGGATCGGAGGGACGGTCGTCGCGCGAGGTGAATGTGCTGTTCGGCGAGATCTCGCCGCTGGCCAGACGCTCGAAAGAGGCCGTCCGCATGCGCGGACCGGGTCGGATCCCCTGGCCGAAGTCCCGAGCCGCGGCGACTTCGGCGGCGGGCAGGGTGGCGCCGCCGGAATAGGCGCCGGTGAAGCCGTGATCGAGAATGACGCGGCCGCAATGGGCGATGATCTCGACGGTCTCTTCGAAGCTGTGGCGGCCGGGCGGGGTGATCTTTTCGACGCTCGATCCCAACGACAGATGGGCATGCGCATCGATCAGGCCGGGCATCAGCGTCGTACCCTGGGCGTCGATCACCTTGACGTCGCCGGCGGAAATCCTGCCATGCTCGACGGCCTTGATCTCATCGCCTTCGATCAGCACGTCGCCGCTGAAAGCCGGCTTGCCGGTGCCGTCGAAGATGCGCGCATTGGTGAACAGGATCATGGAGCGCTCCTCAGACCGCGATGGCGGTGATGGCCTCGGGGAAGGCATGCAGCCGTTCCAGCACGCCCTGCTGCCCGATCAGATAATCGTCGCAGGCCCAGTTCAAGGCGCCCTTGGCCATGTAAGTGGGGTGGACCACGATCAGGGTATCGGCGGCGATCGCCATCGGCTCGTCATCGCGGATCAGCGGACGCTCGACCAGATCGTAGCCTTGGCCGTGGCAATAGAGTCGCGCCTCCTTTGGGCGACCATTGCGCTCCATGAAGGCGTTATATTCCTCGAAGATCGTCTTGCAGGAGGTCCCCGGCTTCAGGAGGTCGAGGGTGAATTGCCGCGCCTTCAGGACGAAGGCGAATTCCTCCTCCATCGCGGCGGGGATGTCGCCCAGCACGCAGGTCCGGCCCAATTCGCAATAGTAGCCGCCGGGCCCGTTGGTCTCGACCAGCAGCGCCAGGGCGTCGCCCTTCTCGATACGGCGATTGGCGAAATGCCAGGGGCCGAAGCCGGAGGGCTGGCCGATCTTGTAGGAGCCGACCAGCCAGATCCCCATCTCGGCGCCGAGCCGGAAGGAGGTATCGGCCGCCACGGCGGCGACCTCCCTGTCGGTCATGCCGGGCTGGATCGCGGCAAAGGCGGCGCGCATCGCCGCGTCCTGCAAGGCGCAGGTGTCGCGGATGCGGGCGATTTCCTCGGGGCTTTTGATCACCTTGATGGCGTCGACCAGATCCGAAGCCTCGATGAAGGTGGCATCGGGCAGGGCGTCCCTGAGCTGATCCGAAAGTGCGGCCGACATCGCGTAGGTGCCGACCAGCCCGATGGTGGCCTTGGCGTAGGGTTGCAACGCCTTCAGCAGCAGCGCGCCGTCATAATGGCGGGTGTAAGGCGCGCAGGCGTAGCTTGCCGTGTGCATGACCTTCTTGACGCCGCGCCATACCCCGTCGGTGCCGTCCTCGAGATCCTTCTCGACCCCGATCGGCCCTTGGCACACCACGCTCATCAGATCGTCGGCGGGGAACACCACGCCGATGGGATAGCCGTTGGTCGCCGGCAGGTCGGTGAAATATTTCACATAGCCGCCCATATGGTCGTTGTTGTTCTGGAGCACCAGGACATCGATGCCGGCGCGCTTCATGGAGGCGCGGACCGCCGCCCAGCGGCGCTCGAGTTCGGCGGTGGAAATGGGGGCGTTCAGCCTCTCGGCGGCCATCGACATGTCTTCCCTGCAAGCTCTTTTCCGGTGGTCAGGCTGGGGGAGCTCAGTCATTATGTCAAATAGCAGGAATGCTGTTGGTTATAGCTTTAAGTTATAAGGTGATTTCCATGGCCCGTCTCACTTCCGACTCCGCCCAGACCATTATTTCCACCGCCGTCGCCGAGGGTAAGAAACGCAGTCTCGCGCCGCTTTGCATCGTCGTACTCGATGCCGGCGGCCATCCCCTGATGCTGTGGCGCGACGACAGGGCGTCGTTCGGCCGTCCCGAAATCGCCATGGCCAAGGCCTCGGGCTGCCTGGCGATGGGGTTCGGCGGGCGCGAATTGGCGCGCCGAGCCGGCGCCAATGCCGCCTTCTATGCCGCGTTGAACAATCTCATGCCCAAGGGTCTCGTCCCGGCTCCGGGCGGCGTGCTGATCCGGGGGCAGGATGGCGATTTGCTGGGGGCGGTCGGCGTGACCGGCGACACCGGGGACAATGACGAAATTTGCGCGATCGCCGGGATCGAGGCGGCCGGCCTGAAAGCGGAGGTGGGGGCGTAAAGCCCCCACCAGCGTGGCTCAGACCTGAACCATGCCGCCATCGACGAACAGCTCGACGCCGGCGACATAGCTCGCATCGTCCGAAGCCAGGAAGGCGACGGCTTTGGCGATCTCGTCCGGGTCGGCGACGCGGCCCAGCGGCACCTGGCTGCTCAGATAGTCGAGCAGGCCCTGCTGGCTGGTGGCGTCGGGGCCGGCCAGGTCGAGCAGTCCGGGAGTCTTGACCGGGCCGGGGCTCACCACATTGACGCGGATGCCGCGCTCCTTCAGATCCAGGGTCCAGCTGCGCGCCAGATTGCGCACCGCGGCCTTCGAGGCGCTGTAGACGCTGAACGCGGCTGTCCCCATTGCGGTGGTGGTCGAGCCGTTCAGGATTACCGAGGCGCCGTCCTTCAGCAGCGGCAGGGCCTTCTGCACCGTGAAGATCACGCCCTTGACGTTGCTGCCGAAGATCTGGTCGACCTGCTCCTCGGTGATGGCGCCCAGCGGCAGCATGGTTCCGCCGCCGGCATTGGCGAACAGCACGTCGATCTGTTCGTGCTTCTGCTGAACGGCGTCATAGAGGCGGTCGATGTCGGCCAGCTTCGCCATGTCGCCGCGCACGCCAGTCACCTTGCCGCCGATCGCCTTGACCGCGGCGGCCAGCTCGGCCTCGCGGCGGCCGGTGATGAAGACCGAGGCTCCCTCATTGGCGAAGTGCTTGGCGGTGGCTAGGCCGATGCCGGTGGTGCCGCCAGTGACGACCACGACCTTGTTGGTGAATTTACCCATTTGAACTCTCCATTCTCAGCGCGGCGACCTGCTCGCCTCGTTGAAAACAAGATGCATCCGGGACGATGAATGCAGTAGATAGTGAAATTGCGCTTCACCGTTCCGTGGATGGAACAATGATAGGTCCCGATCTGAATGACTACGCCCTGTTCGCCGAGATCGTCGCCCATGGCGGTTTCGCCGCCGCCGGACGGGCTCTGCGCGCGCCGAAATCGACGCTGAGCCGGCGCATCGCCGCGCTGGAAGCGCGCCTCGGGGTGCGGCTGATCGAGCGCTCGACCCGGCGGTTCCGTGTTACCGAGGTCGGGCAGGCCTTCTATGTACGCTGCCGCGCCATCCTGCTCGATGTGCAGCAGGCCGAGGCGGTGGTGTCGGAGGCGCTGACCGAGCCGCGCGGCGTGGTGCGGGTCAGCTGCCCGCTGGGGCTGGTGGAATCGCTGTCGCCGACCTTCTCCGGCTTTCTTCAGCGCTATGGCAAGGTGCGGCTGCAGGTGGTGGCGCTGGACCGTCCGGTCGATCTGATCGAGGAGCGCATCGATGTCGCGATCCGCGTGCGCGTGGCGCTGGAGACCGATGCGGCGCTGACGGTGCGTACGCTGGGACAGTCGAGCCGTCTGCTGGTGGCGGCGCCGGTGCTGGCGTCACGCTGCGGCGGCGACGTGGCGATGCTCGCCGATCTGCCGACGCTGGCGACGACAGACCAGATGGGCGAGGTCGTCTGGGACTTCAAAAAGGACGGCGAGGCGCGCTCGATCCGCCATGAGCCGCGCATGACCTGCGTCGATTTTACCGCGCTGCGCGACGCGGCGGTGGCGGGATTGGGGATTGCGCTTCTGCCGGATCATACCTGCCACAGACAGCTCGCAAGGGGCGAGCTGGTGCGGGTCTTTCCCGACTGGAGCGCCGATAGCGGGATCGTCCATCTGGTCTTCACCACCCGCCGTGGGCTGCCGCCCGCGGTCAGGGCCTTGATCGACCATCTGGCCGGCGCCTTCACATCCCGTAGCGTCCCATCCTACTGAAGTCCGGCATTGCCGGGTGCGGCACGAAGCGCACCCGGCAATCCAGCACGGCGGGCTGGCCGGAGGCCAAAGCGCGCTTGAAGGCCGGGGCGAATTCGCTGAGCTCGGTCACCGTCTCGCCATGGCAGCCGAAGCCCTTGGCGATGGCGGCGTAATCGGTGCCGGCCAGATCGGTGCCGAGCGAGAATTCGCCCTTTTTCTGCGCCAAGGCGATGACGCCCCAGGTCTCATTGTTATGAATGACGGTGATGACCGGCGCGCCGTAGCGCCGCGCGGTGTCGAGTTCGGCCAAGGTGAAGCCGAACGAGCCGTCGCCGGTGATGCTGACCACCGGCTTGCCGGGGTTGTCGAGCTGCAGCGCGATCGCGTAGGGAAGCCCATAGCCGAGCAGCGACAGCCCGGGGTCGTGAAAGCGGGTTCCCGGCCGGCTGGTCGGGGTCAACTCGTTGCTCCAGAACGAGGTATGGCCGCCATCATGGACCACCAGCGCGTCGGCGGGCAGGCAGCGCCCCACCTCCTGCGCCAAAGCGGCCGGGTGCATCGGCAGGTCGGAGCCGGCCATCATCGAGCTCAGCTTGGCGCGATAGCCGGCGCGGATCCGCGCCATGTGCTCACGCCACGCCAAAGCCGGTTCGGTGGCGCGGTGCGATGTCAGCGCCTCGGCCAGCTGTTCGGTCACCGCGCGGGCGTCGCCTTGCAGCCCGATCGCCAGTTCGGCGACGCGGCCCAGCATCGCCGGGTCGATATCGATCTGGATGAGCTTCTGCGGCGGGCGGATGATCGCCCCCTTATCGTCGCCCATCCAGGAAGAGAAGCGGCAGCCGACCGCCAGCACCACATCGGCCTCGCGGCAGGCGCGAACCACCGCTTCGCCGCCGATCACGCCGCCATGGCCGGCGAAGCCCGCCATGTCGTCGGCGAAGGCGCCGAGGCCCATTTGCGTGGCGGTAACGGCCGCGCCGAGTGACGCGGCCAGCTTGCGCAGCGCGTCGGCGGCGCCCGAGCGGACGACGCCGCCGCCGGCAATCACCAGCGGGCGTTCGGCGCCCGCCAGGAGCTTGGCGGCTTCCGCCACGTGCGAGAGATCGGCTTGCGGCCGTCCGGTCGCGCGATGGCGGCCTTCGAAGGCGGACTCGTCGAGATCGATCTCGGCGTTAAGGACGTCCTGCGGCACGTCGAGGTGGACCGGTCCCGGCCTGCCCGACAGCGCTTGGCGGAAGGCGGTATGGACCAGCTCGGGGATGCGGCGAGGCTCGTGGATCACCGCGCTCCATTTTACGATCGGCTGCAGCAGGGCATGATTGTCCATTTCCATGAACATGCCGCGTCCGGGATAGCTCGCCATCCGCTGATTGTTCGAGGTGATCGCCAGCATCGCCAGATTATTGTTGAAGGCATGAGCCACGCCGGCCGCCAGATTGACCGTGCCCGGTCCGGCCTCGGCCATGGCCACCGCGATGCGTTCCGAGCCGGCATGGATGGCGGCGGCCATCAGCCCGGCATGGGCCTCGTGGCGGACCCCGACATAGCGGATGGCGTTACCGCCCGCCACCGCCTTCATGAAGGGAGACAGCTTGCCGCCGCACACGCCGAAGACAAAAGGCACCGCTTCGGGCAGCAGCGCGCGATAGAGGGCCTCGCCGCCGGTCATCAGGGTCATCGGGCTTCGCCTTTTTTGACGAGATTGATCATCTCGCCGGGTCTGCCGTCAAGATAGGCCGCGAGATTGCGTTTGACCACCGGCAGCGCCTGCTCGGCATAGCGGTCGCTCATCCCGCCGATATGCGGGGTGACGATCAGATTGGGGGCGCGCCACAGCGGGTCCTCGGCGGGCAGGGGCTCGCGCTCGAACACGTCCAGCGCGGCGCCGGCGATCCATTTCTCCTCCAGCGCCTTTCGCAGAGCGGCTTCATTGACGATGCGGCCGCGGGCGATATTGACCAGATAGGCGTCGGGCTTCATGGCGCGCAGCACTCTCTCGCCGATCAGATCGTGCGTATCCGCCGAATAGGGCACCACGACGATGACGAAATCGGCGCGGGAGGCGGCGTCGGGCAATTCGGCGCGCGGATGGATCGCGGCGAAACCGGGCGCTTCGCGGCGTCCGTCGGAAATGCCCTCGACGTCGAGACCGAGGGCGCCCAGGCGCTGCGCCAGCGCTTCGCTGATCTGGCCGACGCCGACGATCAGGGCGCGGCGGCCGGACAGCAGGCGCTGCGGCCAGCGCTGCCAGCGCCGTTCCTTCTGGTTCTCCAGCATGCGCGGGAAATCGCGCAGCAGCGACAGCATGAGCATGATCGCCAGCTCGGACATTTGCGGCCCGTGGATGCCGCGCATCGAGGTGACGGTCAGATGCGGCGGCAAGGGCAGGGCGTCGATCGGATCGGTGCCGGTGGTCAGCGCCTGGATCCAGCGCAGCTTGGGCGCGGCGGCGAACAAGGCCGGCGTCACGGTCTGGGCTTTGCCGATCAGGATTTCCGCCTCGGCCGCTTGCCCCAAGGCGTCGGTCTCGCTGGCGGCGGTCAGCAGGGTCAAGTCGGGCGCGGCGAGTTCCCGGCGGTAATAGGCCAGGTCGTCGGGCTTTTCATATTCGGCGAGGAGCAAGGTCGTCATGATTGTCAAAAAAGGCTTGCCGGTGTTAGAAAGTCAAATTCTGAAAATCGCACCAGTTATAAATTGAAATTATGACTCTCGACCCGCGCCATCTCGCCAATCTGCTGGCCATCGCCACCCACGGCTCCTTCAACCGGGCGGCGGCGGCGCTGAATATTTCGCAGCCGGCCCTGTCGAAAAGCATCGCGCTGCTGGAGCACCGCCTGGGAGCCGCCGTGTTCGACCGCACCGCGCGCGGCTCGACCCTGACCCCGGCCGGCGAGATCCTGCTGCGCCGGGCGCGCTCGCTGGAAATGCTGATCGGCGACGCTGAAGCCGAGGTGCATTTGCAGGCGGGCGGCGTCGACGGCCCATTGCGTCTGGCGCGTC
>Ga0213872_10002101_pt1 | contig 12005 bp, 6 predicted proteins | sample VelepicomBERX_R2_FD_160071 | JGI IMG/M metagenome (GOLD analysis project Ga0213872, IMG submission 160071) | Rhizosphere microbial communities from Vellozia epidendroides in rupestrian grasslands, the National Park of Serra do Cipo, Brazil - RX_R2 | ecosystem: Host-associated > Plants > Roots >... | reverse complement strand
GACCCTGCCCTTCTCGATGTCGAAGTGCAGCACGGCGTCTTCCCCGTCCTCCTTGGCGACATGGGTGCGGAAGGCGTCCGGCCCCCAGGGTTCCAAGCGGCTGTGATAGGTCGGGGCGGGAACGAAGCGGATCGCCAGCCCCTGTTCGTCGCGGCTGATGACCACATCGCCGTACCAGGGATCGCGATATCGCCCGGCATAGCCGACCAGCGGCAGGGACAGCGCGCCGGGCGGCGCTTGATCCACCGCGGCGCCCAGCGTCTTCAGGGCTTCCTGCTGATGCTTGGCCTCGGCTCGCCTGGCGGCCTCCAGCCAGTCGACCGGTGGCGCGCCGATGATCCGGTCGAGCACCGCCAGGATCAGCGAGGCCGAAGCCGCGCCTTCGGCATTGGTGTAGACCGCGACGCCGACGCCGCGGCCCGGCAACAGCGCGGTCTGCGTCACCTGGCCGAACAGCCCGCCGGAATGGCGCAGCATGCGCTCGCCGCGGTAATCGCGCACATACCAGCCAAGGGCGTAGGTCGACAGCGAAGGGCGCCCGGGTTCCTCCTCGGTGGGGCCGTCGCTGCTGGAGGTGACGATCTGCGGCGTCCACATCTCCTTGGCCTGCTTCTCGGTCCACAGACGCCCGCCGCCGGGAAGCGCGCCCTCGTCGAGTTGGACGCGCAGCCAATGGAGGATATCGGCGGCGCTGGCGTTGATGCCGCCGGCCGCCACGATCATCGCCGGATCTTCCGGATGGATCACCACGACCGGCCCCATGCCGTTCACCGGCGGTCCGCGCCGGCCATGGCGCCCGGCGACATTGGCGGTGGCGATCCGCCGCCAGTCCGGGACCGACTCGGTCATGCCGAGCGGACGCAGCAGCCTCCGCTCGACGAAATCCTGCCAGCTGAGCCCGCTCACCCGCTCGATCAGCAGCCCGGCGACGATGTAGAGGATGTTGTCGTAGGAATAGCCGGTACGGAATCCCTTGTCCGGCTTGAGATAAGGCAGCGCCTTCAGCACGTCGGCCGCCTTGTGGTCGGACGGCGGAACGAACAGCAGATCGCCGGCGCCGAGCGGCAGGCCGCTGCGATGGACCAGCAAGTCGCGTACCGTCAGCATGCGCGTCACCGCCGGGTCATACATCCTGAAGTCGGGCAGATAGGTGCGGACCGGCTCGTCCCAGCCGATCTTCCCGTCATCGACCAGAAGGGCCAGCGCGGCGGCGGTGAAGGCCTTGCTGTTGGAGGCGATGGCGAACAAGGTGTGCTCGTCGACCGGCTCGGGCCGGCCCAGCGCGCGGACGCCATATCCCTTGGCGAGGCTCTGCTCCGGGGTGACGATGACGAGCGCGATGCCGGGGATTTCGAACTCGGCGCGGAACGACTCGACAAGGCTGTCGATCGCGGCGACGTCCAACGGCGCCTGATCCGCCCGCGCGAGGTGGGGCGCCAGGACCGCGACGGAACCCGCCGCGACCGAGGAAAGCAGGAAACGGCGGCTGATCCGGGTCGACATCATCGCAGTGGCCTCGTTCTTGGTTGTCTCAAGACGCTGCCAGAACAGGCTGGAAAATCAACCGAAAGCGGAAGTACCGTCTTCCCCGGGATATCTCACCCAACGACGGGATTCATCCGATGGCCGGTATGTCGATCCGCCGCCTGCTGGCGGCTCTCCTTCTTGTCGCCGCATCCTCCGCGCGAAGCGAGGACCGTATCGTCTACGTCGCCTTTCCCACCCTCGCCGAACCCGCCTTGTGGGAAGGCGCCAAGCTGACCCTGCCGCCGGTCCCCGAGGGAGGCCGGCTGCCGGCGGTGGTGATCGCCCATGGCTCCGCCGGGGTCGACAGCCGCGGCGCCCGCTATGCCGAAGCCTTGGCCAAGGCGGGCATCGCCTCGCTGGAAGTCGACATGTGGGCGGCGCGAAGCACTCGGCGCGGCCCGGCCGGTCGTCCGAAAGCCGTCTCAGAAACCCTGCCCGACGTCTATGGCGCCCTCAAATTCCTCGCCGCGCAGCCCGAGATCGATGCCGCCCGCATCGGCCTGATGGGTTTCTCGTGGGGCGGCGCCGTGACCATGCTGTCGGCGACCCGCGCCTATGCCGAGCCTTACGCGGCGCAAGGCCTGGCCTTCAAGTCGCATGCCGCCTTCTATCCCGTCTGCTGGGTCTACAATCATGTGCCCGGCTATGGCTTCGCCGCTCTCGCCACCGCCGGCCTGCTGATCCAGGCCGGCGCCGAGGACGAGTATGACGAGACGCCGGACGTCTGCACCGATCTGGTCGGATCCCTGCCGCCGGAGGATCGCGGCAAGGTCGATCTGCGCCTCTATCCGGGCGCCGGCCATGGCTTCGACCGCGCCGGCGAGCCTTTGGCCGCCAACGACCCCTTCAGCCATCGCGGCAAAGGCGGCATCATGCATATGACCTACCAACCGGCGGCGGCGGAACAATCCTTGTCGGTGCTGGTGGCCTTCTTCAAGCGGACGCTATAGAAAAAATAATGACCGACGACAGCCCCTCGCCCAAGCCCGACACGATCCTCACCCATGCCGGCAGTCACCCCGAACAGCATCAGGGCGCCGTCAATCCGCCGGTCTATCGCGTCTCCACCGTGGTGTTCCCCACCGTCGCGGCGATGAAAAGCGGCGAGAACCGGCCGTTCGACACCATGCGCTATGGCCGCACCGGCACGCCGACCACCTTCGCCCTGGAAGAGGCGATGGCGGCGGTGGATGGCGGGCATCGCGCCATCCTCGCCTGCTCGGGACAGGCGGCCATCGCCACCGCGCTGGGGGCGCTGCTGCAGGCCGGCGACCACGCGCTGATCTCCGATTCGGTCTATCACCCGACCCGGCGCTATTGCGTCGAACACCTCGCCCGCTGCGGCGTCGAGATCGAGTTCTACGATCCGCTGATCGGCGCCGCCATCGCCGGGCTGATCAAGGACAATACCAGGCTGGTCTTCACCGAATCGCCGGGATCGCTGACCTTCGAGATGCAGGACATCCCGGCCATCGCCGCCGCCGCCCGGGCGCGCGGCGTGCTGGTGGTGATGGACAACACCTGGGCCACCGGCCTGTTCTTCAAGGCGTTCGACCATGGCGTGGACGTGGTGGTGCAGGCGGCGACCAAATTCGTCAGCGGCCATTCCGACGCCATGCTGGGCGTCGTCACCTGCAAGACCGAGCAGCTGTGGTACCGCATCAAGAACTGGACCACCTTCGCCGGCATCGCCGCCGGCAGCGAGGAGACCTATCTCGCCTTGCGCGGCCTGCGAAGCTTGGGCGTGCGCCTGCGCCAGCACCAGCAATCGGGGCTGAAAGTGGCGCGCTGGCTGCAGACCCGCCCCGAAGTGGCGCGGGTGATCCATCCCGCCCTGCCGGACCATCCCGGCCACGCGATCTGGAAGCGCGACTTCCTGGGCGCCAGCAGCCTATTCGCGGTCGAACTCAAACCCGCGCCGCTATCCGCCGTGCACGCCATGCTGGACGGGCTGGAATTGTTCGGCATGGGCTATAGCTGGGGCGGCTATGAGAGCCTGATCCTGCTGACCAGCGGCGCCATCCACCGCACCGCGACGCGCTGGCAGGCCGAAGGGCCGACGCTGCGCCTGCATGTCGGACTCGAAGATGTCGGCGACCTGATCGCCGATCTAGGCCGCGGTCTCGACCGTCTTGGCGCGGATCCGGGCGCGGGTTGATTCGGTCAGCGCCTCGGCGATGAAATCGACGAAGACGCGGGTGCGCGGCAGCAGATAAGGCCGGCCGACGAAGCTGGCGCACAGCTCCAGCCGGTCGAGGGTGAAGCCGGCCAGGCATTCGATCAGCCGGCCCTGTTCCAGATCGTCCTCGATGTCCCACAGCGCCTTGTGGCCGATGCCGCGGCCGCTCAGCAGCCATTCATGCATCACTTCGCCGCTGTCGGTGGCCAGGCTGCCATTGACGCGGATGTCGCGCGATCCCTTGTCGTCGATGAAATGCCAGGTATCGATGACGCTGCGGCCGCGCAATCTACGGATGCAATTGTGCTGCAGCAGGTCCTCGGGCGTCCTTGGCATCCCGAAACGGGAAAGATAGGCCGGAGAGGCGCAGATCACCTTGCGGCTGACCAGCAGGCGGCGCATTACCAGGTCGGGATCGGACGGGGTGCCGACGGTCAGCGCCACGTCCAACTCCTCCCCCACCACATCGAGGCCGAAATCGGACAGCATCAGCTGGGCGTCGATCTCGGGATAGCGCTCGACGAAACGCCCGATCAGCGGCGCGATCAGGCGGCGGCCGATCTGCAGCGGCGCACCGACTTTCAGCGTGCCGCGCGGCTCCTTGCCCTTGGTCGCCGCCTCGGCCTCGGCCTCGTCGATCTCGGCCAGGATCCGCAGCGCGCGGCGGTGCAGCAGGCTGCCCTCCTCGGTCAGGGCGAAGCGCCGCGAGCCGCGCGACACCAGCATCACGCCCAGGCGCCGCTCCATCGCCGCCAGGCGCCGGCTCATGACGGGGGGCGAGCTTTGCAGGCGCCGCGCCGCTTCCGACAGGCTGCCGGCCGCCTCCAGATGCACCAGAAGCCTGAGATCGCTGATTTCGTCGGCCATGCCTGCCTCGTATCTTTCCACTTTCCGGAAGGATGGCGTGCGAAATCACCTCTGTAAATATTTTACTACTGTCCCCATTTGTTGTCGGAATTTGATCAAACGCTGAGTTGCCCGCATGTGGATCGTTAAAGTCGCCCTGCAACGCCCGTACACCTTCATCGTCATGGCGTTCGCGCTGACGCTGCTGGGCGTCCTCACCATCCTCCGCACGCCGGTCGACATCTTTCCGCAGATCAACATTCCGGTGGTCAGCGTGGTGTGGCAGTACACCAACCTGCCGCCGGACGAGATGGGCAACCGCATCGTCGCGCAGTTCGAGCGCGCGCTTACCACCACCGTCAACGACATCGAGCACATCGAATCCAACTCGATGACCGGCGTGGGCGTGGTGAAGATCTATTTCCAGCCCTCGGTCAGCGTCGACCTGGCGGTGGCGCAGGTGACGGCGATCTCGCAGACCTTCCTGAAATACCTGCCGCCGGGTGAAACGCCGCCTCTTGTGCTGAGCTACAACGCCTCGACGGTGCCGGTGATCCAGCTCGCCCTGTCGTCGCAGAAGCTGTCCGAGCAGGAGGAGTTCGACCTCGCCAACACGCTGATCCGAACGCAGCTGGCGACGGTGCAGGGCGCCGGCATTCCCTTCCCCTATGGCGGCAAGCAGCGCCAGATCCAGGTCGACCTCGACCAGGCCGCCCTGCAGGCCAAGGGAGTCTCTCCCAACGACGTCAACGCCGCCATCGCGGCGCAGAACCTGATCCTGCCCGCCGGCACCGAAAAGATCGGCGACATCGAATACAACGTCAAACTCAACGCCAGCACCCTGGTGGCGGACGAGCTGAACGACCTGCCGATCAAGCGCGTCAACGGCAGCACCCTGTTCGTCCACGACGTCGCGCATGTCCGCGACGGCTTCGGCCCGCAAACCAACATGGTGCGCCTGGACGGCAACCGCGCCGTGCTGATGGTGATCCAGAAGACCGGCAACGCCTCGACGCTCGACATCATCCAGAAGGTCAAGGACCGCCTGCCCGCCATCCGCGACGTGCTGCCCGACGGGCTGAACATGACGGCGCTGGCCGATCAGTCGCTGTTCGTCGAAGCCGCGGTGCAGGGCGTGATCCGCGAAGGCATCATCGCCGCCGCGCTGACCGGCCTGATGATCCTGCTGTTCCTCGGTTCCTGGCGCAGCACCCTGATCATCACCATCTCGATTCCGCTCTCCGTGCTGGCTTCGATCATCGTTCTGTCGGCGATCGGCCAGACCATCAACATCATGACCCTGGGCGGCCTGGCGCTGGCCGTCGGGATTCTGGTCGACGACGCCACCGTGGCGATCGAGAACATCAACACCCATCTCGAATCCGGCAAGGAGGTCGAGACCGCCATTCTCGACGGGGCCCAGCAGATCGCGGTTCCGGCGCTGGTCTCCACCTTGTGTATCTGTATCGTCTTCGTGCCGATGTTCTTCCTGACCGGCGTGGCCAAATATCTGTTCGTCTCGCTGGCGGAAGCCGTGGTGTTCGCCATGCTGGCGTCCTATGTGCTGTCGCGGACGCTGATCCCGACCCTGGCCAAGTACTGGCTGAAGCCGCATGATCCGCACGCCCATCACGCCCCCAGCGGCAATCCGCTGATCCTGTTTCAGCGCGGCTTCGAGAAACGCTTTTCGAAGCTCAGGAAGCGCTATCGCAGCATCCTGGCCGGCGCGCTGCTCAGGAAGAACAGCTTCGCCCTCGGCTTCCTCGGCCTTACGCTGGCGTCGCTGCTGCTGTTCCCCTTCCTCGGCCGCGACTTCTTCCCCTCGGTCGATGGCGGCCAGATCAAGCTGCATCTGCGCGCCCCGATCGGCACCCGGCTGGAAGAGACCGCCCGCCTGTGCGACCAGGTCGAGGACTACATCCGCAAGGTGATCCCGGCGGAGGAGACCTCCAGCATGGCCGACAATATCGGCCTGCCGATCTCGGGCATCAATCTGTCCTACTCCAATTCGGGCCCGATCGGCCCGTCGGACGCCGACATCCTGATATCGCTAAAGGAAGGCCATCGTCCGACCGCCGACTACGTCAAGACGCTGCGCGAAAAGCTGCCGGCCCAGTTCCCCGGCGTCAACTTCGCCTTCCTGGCCGCCGACATCGTCAGCCAGATCCTGAATTTCGGCCTGCCCTCGCCGATCGACATCCAGGTGACCGGCGTCAATGAATCCAACGACTGGATCGTCGCCAACAAGCTGTACGACAAGATGCGCACCATCCCCGGCATGGTCGACCTGCGCATCCAGCAGACCAACGCCTATCCGGAGCTGCGCCTCGACGTCGACCGCGCCCAGGCCCAGGATCTCGGGCTGACCCAGCGCGACGTCGCCAACAATCTGCTGATCTCGCTGTCGGGCAGCTTCCAGACCGCGCCCTCCTTCTGGCTCAGCCCGAAGAACGGCGTCAGCTACAATGTGGTGACCCAGACGCCGCAATATCAGCTCGACTCGATCGACTCTTTGCGCAACATCCCGATCAATGGCGCCGATCCCACCGCGCAGCCGCACATCCTCGGCTCGCTGGCCAAGGTGACCCGCGGCACCGGCGTCGCCGTGGCCAGCCACTACAACGTCCAGCCGCTGATCGATCTCTACGCCACCGCGCAGGGCCGCGATCTCGGCGCCATCGCCGAGGACGTCAACAAGGTGATCGCCGAGATCGGCAAGGACATGCCCAAGGGCGTCACCATCACCCGCCGCGGCCAGATCCAGACCATGGAAAGCTCTTTCACCGGCCTGTTCGGCGGGCTGGTCTTCGCCGTGGTGCTGGTCTATCTGCTGATGGTGGTGAACTTCCAGTCGTGGGTCGATCCCTTCATCATCATCACCGCCTTGCCCGGCGCCCTGGCCGGCATCGTGTGGATGCTGTTCGTCACCGGCACCCATCTGTCGGTTCCGGCCCTGACCGGCGCCATCATGTGCATGGGTGTGGCCACCGCGAACGCCATCCTTGTGGTAAGCTATGCCCGTGAACGGCTCGACCACGGGCGCAACGCGATGATCGCGGCGCTGGAAGCCGGCATCGCCCGCTTCCGTCCGGTGCTGATGACGGCGCTGGCGATGATCATCGGCATGGTGCCGATGGCTCTCGGCTTCGGCGAAGGCGGCGAGCAGAACGCGCCGCTCGGACGCGCGGTGATCGGCGGCCTGATCCTGGCCACCGTCGCCACCCTGTTTTTCGTTCCCACGGTCTTCACTCTGGTTCATGGCCGCCTGGCCGCTCGAAAGGATAAATGATGCCCACCGCCTCCCGCCCCTCGCGACGCCAATTCCCGCGCCTGCAGGCGACAAGCGCGCTGGTGCTCCTGGCCGGCGTCGCCGGATGGGGAATCTTCACCCGCATGGGAAATGAAACGGCCCTGGCGCAGCGCGCCGACGCCGCCCAGGTTCCCACCGTGCAGACCGTCGGCGCCGTCGCCGGCCCCTCGGCGGAAGAAGTGGTCCTGCCCGGCACCGTGCAGTCGCTGATCGAGGCTCCGATCTATGCCCGCACCAGCGGCTATGTGAAGGAGTGGTACACCGACATCGGCACCCCGGTGAAAAAGGGCCAGTTGCTGGCCCTGCTCGACACGCCGGAAGTCGATCAGCAGCTCCGCCAGGCTGAAGCCGACCTCGCCACCGCCCAGGCCAATGACACGCTGGCCCAAAGCAGCGCCAAGCGCTGGGCCGCCTTGCTCGCCACCGACTCGGTGTCGAAGCAGGAGAATGACGAGCGCCAGGCCGACGCCGCCGCCAAGAAGGCCCTGCTGGCCTCGGCCGCCGCCAATGTCGCCCGCCTGCGCGAGCTGGAAGGCTTCAAGCGGGTGGTCGCGCCGTTCGACGGCGTGGTCACCGCCCGCCAGACCGATATCGGCGCGCTGATCAATTCCGGCGCCCAGAATGGCGCCGCCTTGTTCCGCGTCTCCGACACCAGCCGCTTGCGCATCTATGTGCAGGTGCCGGAATCTTACGCGCCGTCGATGAAGAAGGGCGTGAAGGTCGGTCTCGCCGTCGCCGAACTGCCCGGCAAGCAGTTCGAAGCCGAGGTGGCGCGCACCGCCGACGCCATGGACAGCGCCTCGCGCACCCTGCTGGTCGAGATCCAGTACAATAACGAGAAGCACGATATCCTGCCGGGCGGCTACGCCCAGGCGCATTTCCATCTGCCGCTGGCGCAGGGCAAGCCGCGCCTGCCGGTCAGCACCCTGATCTTCCGCTCGGCCGGACTGCAGGTGGCCAAGGTCGACGGCGCCGGCAAGGCGCATCTGGTGCCGATCAAGCTGGGCCGCGATTTCGGCAAGGAGGTCGAGGTCGCCTCCGGCGTCGAGATCGGCGACCAGATCATCGCCAGCCCGCCGGACTCGCTGTCCGACGGCGACATGGTGCATGTCTCCAACGTCCCCTCTCCCGGCACGCCGAGCGCCAAATGATCCGGCGCCGCTCCGCTTCCCTGCTCGCGCTGGCGGTGCTGCTGTCCGGGTGCAATTTCGCCCCCGACTACGCGCCGCCGCCCGCCGCCGAAGCTCCCGCCTATAAGGAGGAGTCCGGCTGGAAGACCGCCGTTCCCGCCGACGCGGCACCGCGCGGCGAGTGGTGGGACCGTTTCGGCGACCAGCGCCTGAACGCGCTCGAGGCGCGGCTCGATCAGTCGAGCCCGACGCTGCAGCAGGCCCTGGCGGCGCACGACCAGGCCATGGCCGCCGCCGGCATCACCGAGGCCGAACAATATCCATCGGCCGGCTACCAGGCCGACGCCGAGCGCCTGCAGAAGTCGCGCAACATCGCCACCCAGTTCCATCCGAACCTCTATAACGACTATCTCGGCCAGTTGAACCTGTCGTGGGAAGTCGATGTGTGGGGCCGGGTGCGCAACGCCGTCGCCGCCGCCCAGGACCGCGCCCAGGCCAGTGCCGCCGATCTCGCGGCGGTGAAGCTGTCGCTGGAATCCGACCTCGCCGCCAGCTATCTCAGCCTGCAGGGTCTGGATGCGCTGCAGGACCTGCTCGACCGCACCGTCAAGGACGACGAGGAGGCCCTGGCCTACACCACGCGGCGCCATGACGGCGGCGTCGCCGCCCAGGTCGACGTCGACCAGGCCGAGGCCCAGCTCGCCACCGCGCGGACGCAGGATACCGACAACAAGCTGCAGCGCGCGCAGCTGGAGCACGCCATCGCCATCCTGGTGGGCGAGGCGCCGGCCAATTTCTCGTTGCCGCCGAAACCGCTGGAAGGCACCCCGCCGCTGGTGGCGGCCGGCCTGCCCTCCTCTTTGCTGGAACGCCGCCCCGACATCGCCGCGGCGGAACGCCGGATGGCGGCGGCCAATGCCGATGTCGGCCAGGCGCGGGCCGCCTATTTCCCGGTATTCGATCTGGGCGCCTTCATCGGCCTGGAGGCGGCGCGGACCAACACTTTATTCCAGTCACCGGCCAAGACCTGGGCCTTCGGCCCGTCGGCGGCCGGCCCGCTGCTCGATTTCGGCCGCACCGACTATCTGGTCGACCAGGCCCACGCCGCCTTCGCCCAGACGGTGGCGTCCTATCGCCAGACGGTGCTGAGCGCCTACAAGGACGTCGAGGACAATCTGGTGGCGCTGCACCGCCTGCAGGAGGAAGCCGGCACCCAGGACGCCGCCGTCGACGCCACCAAGCGCGCTCTCGACCAGGCCGAGACCCGCTACAAGGGCGGCATCGCCACCTATCTGGAAGTGATCACCGCGCAAAACGCCTATCTCGTCGCGCAAAGCACGGCGATCGACATCCGCACCCGGCGGATGACCTCGGCGGTCCGGCTGATCCAGGCGCTGGGCGGCGGTTGGGAAGGGTTGTCGCAGACGGCGGCGCGGTAAGCGCCCTTAAAATAAAAAAGTCACCACAGAGGCACAGAGAACACGGAGGAAAAAGGAATGAAAACTTTCCTTTCTCTGTGCCCTCTGTGCCTCTGTGTTTGACATATTTATTCACCACCAGCGACCTCAAGGCCTACGGCGTACACAGATGAATGGGATGAACACAGATGAACAAAGATAATTCTTCTTTTAGCGGCGCCTGCGGCAATAATTCATAAACTTATGAAGTAATGCCGCAGGCGCTGGATCTCCCGAGTTCTATCTGTGTCCATCTGTGTTCATCTTTTTAATCTGTGTACGCCGTAGGCACCGGCTGGTGGGACGCAAACCGCCGCCTCCACTCCTATAGAATTTGAGCCTTCCCCATCACGCGCGCGACAACCGGTCCCGCAGGATGGAGGCCACCACCGAGACATGCGGCTCGTCGCGCATCATCTGGAAATGATCGGCCTCGATGGTGTGAACGTCGAGCTTTCGCACGAAGCGTTCCCAGCCGCAGCACGGGCTGTGCAACGGGTTGTCGCGCAGCCGGGTGCCTGACGCCAGCAGCAGCATCGCCTCGGGCGAGCGGCGGATATAGGGCCGGTACGCCGCGATGGTGTTGTAGTTGGCGATGCCGCGCTGCACCTCCCAGGCGCCCAGTTCGCTGTCGTCGGGATAGACCATCGGCTCGGCGGCCGCCAACCCGACGGCGTGGCGCAATTTCTGCCACAGGAAGGCGGCGGAACGGCGCCACGGCGTGTGCGGAATTCGCGACAGCATCACCAGCCGATGCCTCCAACCGGCGTTCCATTCCGGCAGATGGCTGTCGATCAGGGCGAGGAATTCCACCGTTTCCCCGGCGGCGCGCAGGCGTTGCGCCACTTCATAGGCGATGATGCCCGAGAAGGAATAGCCCAGCAGGCGATAAGGCCCGCGCGGCTGGGTCGCCCGCAGGATGCGGATATAGTCGTCGGCCAGGCTTTCCACCGCCTGGAAGCCCGAATTCGGGTCGAAGGCCTCGATCTCGCGGTGGGTGAACACGCCGTAAGCCGGGCAGATCCCGCCCAGCCGCCGGGCCAGGTCGCGGTATATATGCACGCCCGACAGCATGAACAGCGGACGCCCGTCGGCCGGCGCGTCATTGAGCGCCACCGCCATCGGCAGGCCTTCGGCCACCGCCGGCGGCGCGTCGCCGCGATAGCCGGCCAGGGCGCGCACCGTGCCGCTTTCGAACAGCAGCGAAGGCGGCAAGGCGACGCCCAGCTCCTTGCCGATCTCCATCAGGACGATCATGCCCAGCAGCGAGTCCCCGCCCAGATCGAAGAAACCGTCCTCGGCGCCGACCTCGCGCACGCCCAGCGTCCGGGCGAAAATGGCCGCGACCTTGCGCTCGCGCTCGTTCATCGGCGTGGCGTCGGCGGCGCCCGATCCCTGCCCCTCGGGCAGCGGCATTTCCATCAGCCGGTTGCGGTCGAGCTTGCCGTTGACGGTCAGCGGCATGGCGTCCAGCACCACCACCTGGTGCGGCAGCATATAGTCGGGCAGCTCGCGGGCCAGGGCGCGGCGGAAGGTGGCGATGCGCTCGTTGCGGG
>Ga0213872_10002100_pt1 | contig 12015 bp, 9 predicted proteins | sample VelepicomBERX_R2_FD_160071 | JGI IMG/M metagenome (GOLD analysis project Ga0213872, IMG submission 160071) | Rhizosphere microbial communities from Vellozia epidendroides in rupestrian grasslands, the National Park of Serra do Cipo, Brazil - RX_R2 | ecosystem: Host-associated > Plants > Roots >... | reverse complement strand
TCCAGGCACCGTTACATAACGTTAGAGCGTACTCTAGATATGCAGCGGACTTAAACGAGACCGATTGTCTCGCGCTGTCCACGCATCTCTTCCAATTTCTAAACTTGTCAAATAGCGACCCGACTTCCTAACTCGCCGCCGTTTCCGGCTGCCCGTCTGCGTCGTCGGGAGGCCGGTTTCTACGCTTCCCCACACCCCCTGTCAACGACCTTTTTACAGATCGATGAACTTTTCTTTGCCGAAAGTCGATTCACCAACGCTTGCCAGCCATTTCAAGCTTTGTCATAACCGATCGGGATATAGATTCGCGCGTACGGGTGCCAGCTCCGGCCAACAGGAGCAGGCCCCACTCTTGGAGGGTCAGTATGGGGTTTTCGTCGTCGGCCATGATTCGCATGGCTTTCATCGGCGGATTGGCGACCATGGGCGTCAGCCTGATCTGGATAGGCACCACTACCGTTCCACATCACCATTTCTCGGCACGGTCCCTCGCCCGGACCTTGAGCCAGGTCGAGCTGCCGCTGCCGCCGACCGTTGCGGCGGCGGCCCTGCCGATCCCGATGCCGTCGCTCTCGCTCCCCAAATTCAGCACCGCGACGCCCCAGCCGGTCAGCCGCCTGGTGCATTACGAGGGCAACATCCGCGGCAGCCTGTTCGAGGCGGCGATGGCCCAGGGCGTTCCGGTCGCGATGCTGACCGAGATGATCAAGGCCTTCTCCTATGACGTCGACTTCCAGCGCGACATCCAGCCCGACGATCATTTCGAGCTGATGTTCGAGCGCGGCACCGACAAGCGCTATAACGACGCCAAGCTGCTTTATGCCTCGATGACCCTGTCGGGCAGGGAAATGAAGCTCTATCGCTTCGCCGACCAGCAGGGCGGCTTCGACTATTACAACCAGGCCGGCGAGAGCGCCAAGAAGGCCCTGCTGAAGACGCCGGTCGACGGCGCCAAGATCAGCTCGGGCTTCGGCATGCGCTTCCACCCGATCCTGCATTACTCGACCCAGCACAAGGGCATCGATTTCGCGGTCAATACCGGCACTCCGGTGATGGCCGCCGGTTCCGGCAAGGTCGAGATGGCGGGCGTTAACGGCTCGTATGGCATCTATGTCCGCATCGAGCATGACGACACCCACGAGACCGCCTATGGCCATCTGTCGCGCCTGGCGCCGGGCATCCGCCCCGGCAGCCATGTCAGTCAGGGCCAGGTCATCGCCTATTCCGGCTCGACCGGCCGCTCGACCGGCCCGCACCTCCATTACGAGGTGCTGGTCGACGAGGAACAGGTCAATCCGATGAGCGTGAAGTTCCAGGCCGGCCGCAAGCTCGGCGGCAAGGAACTGGCGAAGTTCCAGGCGGTCGCCAAGCAGGCCAACGCCGAAATGGCGGAGACCCCGGCGACCACCCGTTCCGCCAGCCGTTAATTGAGGAGCCGCGGCCGCGTAGCCGGCCGCGTTTCCGCCGACGGCGACGCCTGATATTCCCCGGCCACGGACTGGCCATCGATGACCAGTCCGTGCTCGTCGGCCGAGACCTCGACGGTCTGGCCGTCTTCGATCTTCCCTTCCAGCAGCAAGGTCGCCAGCGGGTTCTGCAGAGCCCGTTGGATCACCCGCTTCAGCGGCCTGGCGCCATAGATCGGGTCATAGCCGGCGTCCGCCAGCCAGGCCCGCGCCTGGGCGTCGAGGGCCAGGCCGATCTTGCGCGAAACCAGCAACCCTTCGAGACGGGCCAGCTGGATGTCGACGATGCCGTCCATCTGATGCCGCCCCAAACGATGGAACAGCAGGATGTCGTCCAGGCGGTTGAGGAATTCCGGCCGGAACGCCCCGCGCACCACCGACATCACCGCATCGCGCACCGCTTCGGCCGGTTCGCCCTCGGCCTGGTTGGCCAGGATGTCGCCACCCAGGTTGGAGGTCAGGATGATCACCGTATTGCGAAAATCGACGGTGCGCCCCTGCCCGTCGGTCAGGCGGCCATCGTCGAGCACCTGCAGCAGCACGTTGAAGACGTCGGGATGCGCCTTCTCGACCTCGTCGAACAGGATCACCTGATAGGGCCGCCGCCGCACGGCCTCGGTCAGCGCGCCGCCCTCCTCATAGCCGACATAGCCCGGGGGCGCTCCGATCAGGCGCGACACCGCGTGCTTCTCCATATATTCGGACATGTCGATACGGACCATGGCCGTCTCGTCGTCGAACAAGAACGACGCCAGCGCCTTGGTCAGTTCGGTCTTGCCGACGCCGGTCGGGCCGAGGAACAGGAAGCTGCCGATCGGCCGATTGGGATCCTGCAAACCGGCGCGCGAGCGGCGAACCGCGGCGGAGACCGCCTTGACCGCCTCTTCCTGGCCGATGACGCGCCCGCCCAGCGCCTCCTCCATCTTCAACAGCTTGGCACGCTCGCCCTGCAGCATCTTGTCGACCGGAATGCCGGTCCAGCGCGACACCACCGATGCGATCTGCTCTTCACCGACCGTTTCCACCAGCTTGCTGGAATCCGAGGCGCTTTCCGCCTCCTTCAGCTTGCGCTCGAGGTCGGGGATCAGCCCGTACAGCAATTCGCCGGCGCGTTGATACTGGCCCTGGCGCTGCGCCACCTCGACCTCGGAGCGGGCATGGTCGAGCTGCTCCTTGATCTTGGTCGCGGCGGCCAGCTCGTGCTTCTCGGCCTGCCAGCGCGCGGTCTCGGCGTCTGACTGGGCTTCCAGCTCGGCCAGTTCGGCTTCCAGCTTGACCAGGCGGTCCTTCGAGGCGGCGTCCGGCTCCTTCTTCAGGGCCTCACGCTCGATCTTCAGCTGCACGATGCGGCGGTCCAGCTCGTCGAGATCCTCGGGCTTGCTGTCCACTTCCATGCGCAGGCGGCTGGCCGCCTCGTCCATCAAATCGATGGCCTTGTCGGGCAGGAAGCGGTCGGTGATGTAGCGGTTCGACAAGGTCGCCGCCGCCACCAGGGCCGCATCGGCGATCCGTACGCCATGATGCAGCTCGTACTTCTCCTTGATGCCGCGCAAGATCGAGATGGTATCCTCGACCGTCGGCTCGGAGACGTAGACCGGCTGGAAGCGACGGGCCAGGGCCGCGTCCTTCTCGACATGCTTGCGGTATTCGTTGAGCGTGGTGGCGCCGACGCAATGCAGCTCGCCGCGCGCCAGGGCCGGCTTCAGCAGATTCGACGCATCCATCGAGCCCTCGGCGGCGCCGGCGCCGACCAGGGTGTGCATCTCGTCGATGAACAGGATCACCTCGCCGGCGGCGGCGGTCACTTCGGACAGCACGGCCTTGAGGCGCTCCTCGAACTCGCCGCGGAACTTGGCGCCGGCCACCAGCGCGCCGAGATCGAGACTCAGCAGCTGCTTGTTCTTCAGGCTCTCCGGCACGTCGCCATTGGCGATGCGCAAAGCGAGGCCTTCGATGATGGCGGTCTTGCCGACGCCCGGTTCGCCGATCAGCACCGGATTGTTCTTGGTCCGGCGCGATAGAACCTGGATCGTGCGGCGGATTTCCTCGTCGCGGCCGATCACCGGGTCGAGCTTGCCTTCCCGGGCGGCGGCGGTGATGTCGCGGGCATATTTCTTCAGCGCGTCATAGGCGCTTTCGGCGCTGGCGCTGTCGGCCTTGCGGCCCTTGCGGATGTCTTCGATGGCGCGGTTGAGGCCCTGCGGGGTCAGCTTGGCGTCGGCCAGGATCTTGCCCGCCGCGCCGCCATTCATCGCCAGCGCCAGCAGCAGGCGCTCGGCGGTGACGAAGCTGTCGCCGGCCTTTTCGGCCAGCTTCTCCGCCTGATCGAACAGGCGGGTGGTGTTGGTGTCGACATAAAGCTGCCCGGCGCCGCCCTCGACCTGAGGAATCTTGGCCAGTTCGGCCTCGACCTCGGTACGGGCGCGCACGGGATCGGCGCCGGCGGCGCGCATCAGATTGGCGGCCAGCCCTTCCGGATCATCCAGCAGCACCTTCAACAGGTGCTCGGGGGTCAGTCTTTGATGATTGCTGCGGGCAGCAAGGGTTTGCGCCGATTGGACGAAGCCTCTCGAGCGCTCGGTGAATTTCTCGAAATTCATTCAGTGTGACTCCTATAGCGACAGATCGCCCCGGCCCCTCACATAGGCAGCCGCAGCATCTTCTGAGTGCACTCAGGATATGGAGCAGGCGGTTCCCGGCGCAAGCGCGCCGGGACGCCATTCACACTTAAATTTCAGGCCTCTGCGGCCTCGCCCTGCTCTTCGCTGCGCTCGACACGCTCAGCGCGCTCGCGCGGCTGGCGGCGACGACGCGGGGCGCGGGCTTCGGCGGCGGGCTGCTCCTCGTCGGCGGCCTGAGAGGTCTGAGGCAGAGCTGCCGGGGGGATGCCCTGGATCTCGACCACGGCCTCGGCGGCCTGTTCGGCTTCGCCCTCCTCGGAACCCTCTTCCTCGCCCTCGCCTTCCTCGTCGTCGAAGCCTCCGGCCAAGGCCATCTGGTCGTCGGCGGGGGTCGGCAACGGACGGTCGTTCGGACGCCCATTGGCTTGGTTCTGGCTGTTGATCACGCGGAAATAGTGTTCCGCATGCTGATAGTAGTTTTCCGCGGCAATGCGGTCGCCTTGCGAGGCGGCGTCGCGGGCCAGGGTCAAATACTTTTCCAATACCTGATGAGCGTTGCCACGAATGCGGATGTCGGGACCATTGCTATCGTAAGTCTGGTTCCGAGGCGACATATGCTTCTTGCCGCCGCCGTTATTGTTACGGCCGCGCGAGCGTTGTTTCAAGTTTGGTCCTGGTTTCATGATCCCTGCTTGGTTTGCGTTCTAGTCCTAAGACCCCACATGATGGGCTCACACACGCCAGCCTTCACAAGAAGCTGGAATGGATTAGGTTGGGATGACGGTTAACGGGAGAACGGAGTCACGAAGACTCTACTAAGGTCTCAGCCGTTTATCGCGCGCCGACACAAAGTAAGCGGGAACCCATCCCATTCCAACAGTTTTTTTCGCATCGCAGCCAAAATCTTAACGCCCGGAAACCACGCATCGCTCGATGCCCGCGAGATCGCGCCGGATCGCGCGGAGCGGGAATCCCGCCTGTTCCAGTAAAACCGCCACGTCGGGTGCCTGACCGGCGCCGACCTCGAAGGCGATCACCCCGGTTTCCGCCAGGAAATCCTCCGCCCCCGCCGCCAGCAGGCGATAGGCGTCAAGGCCATCCGCGCCGCCATCGAGCGCGCCCAGCGGCTCGAAGCGCGCCACCTCGGGATCGAGGCCCGGTATGTCGCCCGACGGAATATAAGGCGGGTTCGACAGGATGACGTCGAAGCGGCCCTCCACCGCCTCCCACCAGTTCGAGCGGATGAAGCGGGTCCGGCGGCCGAAGCCCAATCTGTCGGCATTGCCCCGGGCCACCGCCAGGGTGTCCGGATTGAGGTCCACCCCGATCCCCTGCGCATTGGGCAGTTCGGACAGCAGCGCCAGCAGAAGACAGCCTGTGCCGGTGCCGAGATCGAGCACCGACAGCGGCGCCCGCCGATCCGGCAGCTCATCCAGGATCGCCTCGATCAGGGTTTCGCTGTCGGGACGCGGCGCCAGGGTGTCGCGGGTAACGGTGAAATCGAGACTCCAGAATTCCCGGCGCCCGAGGATCAGCGAGACGGGCTGGCGTTCCAGCCGTTTCTCCACCAGCGCGGCGAAAGCCGCCTCGGCCGGCGGGTCCAATTCGTCATTGCCATGGTTGAACAACCAAGTGCCGTCTTTACCCAGCGCCTCGGCCAGCAGCAACCGGGCATCGAGGCGCGCACCGTCGATGCCGGCCTCGGTCAATCGCGCCGTGGCGGCGCGCAGCGCCTCAGCGATCGAGGTCATTCAGCGCAGCCAGTCGTTCCGCCTGATCGGCGGCGATCAGCGCCTCGACCAGTTCCTCCAGCGCTTCGCCCTCCATCACCTTGTCGATCTTATAGAGCGTGACGTTGATGCGGTGGTCGGTGACGCGCCCCTGCGGGAAGTTGTAGGTGCGGATGCGCTCCGACCGATCGCCGGAGCCGACCTGGCTCTTGCGGTTGGCCGAGCGCTCGCTGTCCTTCATCTCGCGTTCGCGGTCATAGAGGCGGGCGCGCAGGATCTTCAGCGCCTTGGCCTTGTTCTTATGCTGGCTCTTCTCGTCCTGGCACTGCACCGTGACGCCGGTCGGCAGATGGACGACGCGCACCGCCGAATCGGTGGTGTTGACGCTCTGCCCGCCCGAACCTTGCGAGCGGAACACGTCGATGCGCAAATCCTTGTCTTCGAGGACGATGTCGACTTCCTCGGCTTCGGGCAGCACCGCCACCGTCGCCGCCGAGGTGTGGATGCGCCCGCCCGCCTCGGTCACCGGCACGCGCTGGACGCGATGGACGCCGGACTCGAATTTAAGGCGCGCGAACACGCCGCGCCCGGTGATGCTGGCCACCGCTTCCTTGACGCCGCCGATGCCGGTGTCGCTGAACTCCAGCGTCTCGAAGCGCCAGCCGCGCAAGGAGGCATAGCGCTCATACATGCGGAACAGCTCGGCGGCGAACAGGCCCGCCTCCTCGCCGCCGGTGCCGGCGCGCACTTCGAGGATGGCGTTCTTTTCGTCGGCTTCGTCCTTGGGCAGCAGAGAGAGCTGCACCTCGCGCTCGAGGGCCGGCAGGCGCTCCTTCAGGTCATAGAATTCCGCCTCGGCCAGATCCTTCATGTCGGGATCTTCCATCATCGCCGCGGCGTCCAGCATCTCCTGGCGCGCCTGGCGGAACTGGCGGATGCCGGCGACCACCGGCTCCAGCTCGGCCATTTCCTTGGACCAGCGCACGAAATCCTGCGCGTCGGGCGGGCCATTCTCGCCCGACAGCAGCGCGGTCAGCTCGGCGTGGCGCACCAGCACGCGATCCAGGTTCTGTTCGATATCCATCTGGTTATTTGTCCTCCAGGCGGAAGAGCTTCTTCAGCAATTCTTCCGCCGCGGGCCAGCACTTATCGCCGCTGGCCATCAGCTTCATCATCTCGGACGGGTCGTGTAGCAGACGATTGACCAGGAGCCTAGTCGCCTTTTCCGCGTCGGCGCCGGACTCCGAGATCGCCTGCAACCGCAGTTTTTCAAAATGTTCACGCAATAAGGTGATGGCGGGAACGGCCACCCGCTCCGCTTTGTCGCGCAGAAAATCCTCGACCGCCTGGTCGACGATGGTGAAACCGGACGCCGCCGCTTGCTCGCGGCTGGCCCGTCCTTCCATCGCCAGACGTTCGAGATCGTGCAGGTCATAGAGGTATGCGCCATCGATACGATTGACCGCCGGCTCGATGTCGCCGGGCATCGCCGTGTCGACCAGGAAGACCGGTTTGCGACGACGCTGACGGAGGGACGCGGTCACCTGTTCCGATGAAAGAACGGTCTGCCGGCCGCCCACGGCGGTCACCACGATGTCGGCGTCGGGCAGGCTGGAAAGCAGATTTTCAAAGGGCGCTGCATGGCAGCGCAATCGTTCCGCTAGCGCTTCGGCCCTTGAAATCCTTGGAGCCGAGACGACCAGTCGGGAAATTCCGGCTGCGAGAAGATGCTCGGCCACCAGTTCGCCCATGTCGCCCGCTCCCACCAGCAGAGCGGTGCAGGAGGACAGATCGCCGTGCAGATCGCGGGCCAGTTGAACGGCGGCGGAGGCGATGGAAACGGGTCGTTCCGCGACCGGGGTTTCGCTCCTGACCCGCTTCGCCGCCCCGTAAGCTGCCGCCAACAGGGCGTCCAGTTCAGTGCCCGACCGGCCCGCATCGCGCGACAGGCGGTGGCAGGCCTTCACCTGTCCGAGCACCTGCGGCTCGCCGATCACCAGGCTGTCGAGCGAGGCCGTAACGGCAAAGCAATGACGGATCGCCGCCGCGTCGGACAGGATATAGATCTGGCCCAGGATCGCTTCGGCGGGCAGTCCGCCGCGCCGGGCCAGGGTCTCGACAATGTGGGGGAGCAGCGCTTCGGGATCGTCGCAGACGGTCCATATCTCGACCCGATCGCAGGTCGAGACGGCCACCGCCTGCGAGAGGCCGAGGTCATTCAGGAAGTCCGGCTGGGCCAGGTCGTCGACGAACAAAGTATCCCGCAGGGACAGCGGAGCTGTTCGGTGGTTGGCGCCGACGACCAGGGGGCGCATGGGCTACCGGAACTTCGCCAGGCGGACCTCCAAATCCGACAACGGCACTTCTTCCTGCTCGCCGCTGTCGAGGTCGCGCACTGTTGCCGCCTGGCGCGAGAGTTCGTCCTCGCCCAGGATCACCGCCGCCCGCGCATTGGCCTTGTTGGCCCGCGCCAGGCGCTTCTTCATATTGCCCGAATAGCCCATCTCGACGGCATAGCCGGCCTGACGCAGCTTATGGGCCACCAGCAGGGCCTCGTCGCCCTCGCCCATCGGAATGACCGCGATGGGGCGCCGCGCCGCTTCCAGCGCATCGCCCATCAGCATGGACAGGCGTTCGACGCCCGCCGCCCAGCCGATACCCGAGGTGGCGGGACCGCCCATCTGGCTGACCAGCCCGTCATAACGGCCGCCGGCCATCACCGTGCCCTGGGCGCCGAGGGCCGAGGTGATGAACTCGAAGGCGGTGTGGGAATAATAATCCAGGCCGCGCACCAGCTTCGGATTGATCTTGACCGGCACGCCCAGCTTGGCGAGGCCGCTCTGCACGGTCTCGAAGAAGGCGCGCGAATGATCGTTGAGATAATCGATCAGCAGCGGCGCGTTGGCGACGATGGCCTTGTCGCCCTCATCCTTGGAATCGAGCACGCGCAGCGGATTGCGCTCCAGCCGGTCGCGGCTGTCCTGCGACAGCTTGTCGCGGAATGCGGACAGATACTCGACCAGGGCCGTGCGATAGGCATTGCGGCTTTCGGTGTCGCCCAGCGAATTGATCTCGACCACCACATGCTCGGACAGGCCGAGCTTTTGCAGGATATGCCAGCCGATGGCGATCACTTCGATGTCGGCCTGCGGGCCTTCGACGCCCAGCAACTCGATGCCGATCTGGGTGAATTGGCGCTGGCGGCCTTTCTGCGGCCGCTCGTAACGGAACATCGGCCCGCGATAGAAGAGCTTCAGCGGCAGGGACTGCGACAAGCCGCCCGAAATCAGCGCGCGGGCGACGCCGGCGGTGCCTTCCGGGCGCAAGGTGATCGATTCCCCGCCACGGTCGGTGAAGCTGTACATCTCCTTCGAGACGACGTCCGAGGTCTCGCCCAAAGTACGGGCGAAAACCTCGGTGAACTCGAAGATCGGAGTGATGATTTCGCCGAACCCATAGAGCCCTGCTACGTCGAACGCCGTCTCTTCCACGTGGCGATGACGGCGCGCGTCCTCCGGCAGAAGGTCGTGAGTGCCGCGAACCGGCTGAAGATTACTCACTTACTGAGCGGCGGCCGCCTTGGCGGCCTTCTCGGCTTCGATGGCTGCGGCCTTCTTCTCCACCAGTTCGACCAGATGGTCGATCATCTTGCCGCCATCGACGCGGTGATCCGGCACGCCGCCGATATAGACCATGTGGTTGTCGCCGCCGCCGCCGGTCAGGCCGATGTCGGTCTCGCGGGCTTCGCCCGGGCCGTTCACGACGCAGCCGATGATCGACAGGGTCAGCGGAGTGGTGATGTGCTGTAGGCGCTCTTCCATGATCTCGACGGTCTTGATCACGTCATAGCCCTGACGGGCGCAGGACGGGCACGACACGATGCGCACGCCGCGCGAGCGCAGGCCCAGCGACTTCAGCATCTCGTAGCCGACCTTGACCTCTTCCACCGGATCGGCGGACAGCGACACGCGGATGGTGTCGCCGATGCCGGCCCACAGCAGCGAGCCCATGCCGATCGCCGACTTCACGGTGCCGCCGCGCAGGCCGCCCGCTTCGGTGATGCCCAGATGCAGCGGATAGTCGGTCGCCTCGGCCAGCGCATTATAGGCGGCGACGGCCAGGAACACGTCGGACGCCTTGCAGCTGACCTTGGTGTTGAAGAAGTCGTTGTCTTCCAGGATGCGGATATGGTTCAGGGCGCTTTCCACCATCGCTTCCGGACAGGGCTCGCCGTAGCGCTCCATCAGTTCCTTTTCCAGCGAACCGGCATTGACGCCGATGCGGATCGAGCAATTGTGGTCCTTGGCGGCCTTCACCACTTCCTTGACGCGATCGGCCGAGCCGATATTGCCGGGATTGATGCGCAGACAGGCGGCGCCGGCCTCGGCGGCCTCGATGGCGCGCTTATAATGGAAGTGGATGTCGGCGACGATCGGGACCTTGACCTGCTTGACGATGTGCTTCAGCGCCGCGGTCGATTCCTCGTCGGGGCAGGAGACGCGCACGATGTCGACGCCGGCCTCTTCGGCGCGGCGGATCTGCGCGACCGTCGCCTCGACGTCGGTGGTCAGCGTGTTGGTCATGGTCTGCACAGAGATCGGGGCATCGCCGCCGACCGGCACATTGCCGACCATGATCTGACGGCTCTTACGCCGGTAAATGTCTCGGTAGGGCCGAACGCTCATCGTGGTATTCCAATATTTCCGCTAAGGACGGGGGTTATAGCGCGCAAATAGTGCGCCCGTCAAAAGCCTGCAAGAGCAGACCGGCTATTCCTGAGACGGAGTGCTCGGCGTTTCGGCCGGTTCGTCGGCCGCGCCGCCCAGCTTCTGGGGGTCGAGCGCGACCTTCTTGACCGCGCCTTCCGCACCCAGCGGCGGCAGATCGCGGCCATCCAGCACCACCGTCAGCGCGCCCGCATTGCCGACCGTCATGGTCAGGCCGGGATTGCCGGGCGGGGCGAAGGTGTCGCCGGCATGCAGCAGGCGGGAAACCACGACCTTGCCCTCGGCGTCACGGACCTTGACCCAGCAATCGGCGGTCGCCTTGATGCGCACGCGCTTCGAGGTCTTCCAGACGACCTTTTCGGGCTTGGGCGCATCGGCAGCCGGGGCGGCACCGTCGGTCGGAGCAGCGGCCACGGCGCTCGGATTGTCGCCGACCGGAGCGGGTTCGCTGGCGGCAACCGGAGTCTCGACTTTCGGCGCCTCAGCCTTGGCTTTCACCTGCTTGACCGGCTTGGCCGGAGCGGGTTCGGGGGCGGGCGCAGGTTGCGCCGCTGCTTGCGGCTCGGGAGCCGGGGCAGGCGCGGGTTCAGGCAGCGCGGCCACTTGCGGCTCGGGCGCCGGAGCAGGCGCGGCATTTTCCGGCGCGGCGGCGGGATGTTGGACCGGCTGGGTTTCCTGATCGACCGGCTTGTGGATAAGCGCGGCCAGGCGCTCGGGCAGCGGCGGCACGGCTTCGGCCACCGCCTCGCTGCGATCCTGCAGGAAGTACCAGGCGCCATAGGCGATCACCGCGCCGACCACGGCGATGCCCAGCAGGGCGCCGGTCGGGATGCCGCCGCCAGAGGTGGCCGAGGGGAAAACCAGTTCGGCGCGGCCGGCCAGATCGCTGTTTTCCTGCTTGAAGCGGCGCACGATCTCGAGGCCGTCGAGGCCGAGATATTCGGCGTAGCCGCGCACGAAACCGACCGCGTAGGTCGAACCGGGCAGATCCTGGAAGCGGCCATCCTCGATGGCCTGCAGATAGGGCTGGCGGATGCGCAAGGTGGTCGCCACCACGGCGATGTCGCGGCCCTGCTTGATACGGGTCTCGCGCAGCAGGGCGGCGACGCCCATCGACATGCCGGCCGATTCTTTTTCTGCGATCACTCTGTACCTTTTCCTTACCGGCCCTACCGTGCCGCCAATGGGTTGCCCGATTGTTACTCGAAAGGGAATCACGGCGCAATGCCATGCCCCCTGTCCTTCATGCGCTCAATCCAGTAAACAGATTGCCAACAGTTTTGCGTTTTGGGGGGAAGTTCATGAATTTTTGGGTACGCCGCAAGTCGCTGGACGTGCTGGCCCATATCGATTCCTCGCGCCAGCTCAAGAAAACCCTGGGCTGGCCGCATCTGATCGCCTTGGGCATCGGCGCCGTCATCGGCACCGGTATTTTCGTGCTGGTCGGCCGTGGCGCCGATTATGCCGGTCC
>Ga0213872_10002099_pt1 | contig 12018 bp, 9 predicted proteins | sample VelepicomBERX_R2_FD_160071 | JGI IMG/M metagenome (GOLD analysis project Ga0213872, IMG submission 160071) | Rhizosphere microbial communities from Vellozia epidendroides in rupestrian grasslands, the National Park of Serra do Cipo, Brazil - RX_R2 | ecosystem: Host-associated > Plants > Roots >... | reverse complement strand
ATAAAATGTTCGTCGTTCGACTCACGCGGCGCCGATCCGACGTCCCGAAAGACCTCGTTACGGCGCGGGTGGCGCATCGCATCGCGCTCCGTGAGTTCTCCATGGTCCTCCTGTTCTCCGACCGGGGAGTGATCGGCTGTGAGCTTGCGCAAGCGGCCGTTCCGAAAGACGTACAACCGCGAATCACCCACATGGCCGACCGTGACATAGTCGTCATGAATCATAGCGAGCGTGAGCACGCATGCCATTCCCTGCCATGCTGCATTGCTTTGCGCCGCTTCATAGATTCGGTTGTTGGCGGCCGTGATCGCCGTGCGTACTTCCGTTTCAATGTCGTTTCGTTCACAGGTACGGAGATGTGTAGCGATTTCGCGCACCGCAATGCCGGCGGCATGCTCACCGGCTGCATGGCCGCCCAAGCCATCGACGACCAGGAAAATGCCCAGTTCTTCATCCACGAAGACGCGGTCTTCGTTCTCGGTCCGCTGCAATCCGGTGTCGGAGGCGGAAGCAGCCCGCCAGGCGGCAAGGGCCTTCATGGTCTTCTCCCTGCGCGCCAACTGAAAAACACCAAGCCGATAGTAAACACGAGAAAGAGCAGCACGAATGGGATGTGCGCGAAGTATAGAAATGTCATTCGCGCGCCTCAAAGCTCATGGTGAGGACCCCGCCGACTCCAATTTGAGCGCGTTTCGGAAGCAGTTCTTCCGCTCCTTTACGGAGACGTTTTCCATTTACCCAGGTTCCGTTTGTACTGGAGTCAACGATGAAGAAAAGCCCGGTCGCCGGGTCGCGGCGGATGGTGAGATGCTCGCGCGAGACCTCATCGGAGGCGTACAAAGCCAGGTCCATGGGCTGTTGTTCGCCGCCGCGGCCAACGCGCACCCGGTTCTGCGCCACCAGGTAGACCTGAACGCCGGAGTCGTCCTCATAGGCGATCTCCGCATAGATAGAGTCAGAGACCAGGCGAGATTCCGCTACTTTGGTGGACGTCTGCCGGCCGGCTGTGGGCTCGCGATCCATGAGGGTGGTCTTCATGCCGCGGAAACCCGGCTGCACAGTTTCATTCAGCTCGGAGTGAATTTCGACATCGCCTGATGGAACCTCCGGGTCAGGGAGAAATTCGATGAACCAGTCGCGGCAAGCGATTTTATACTCCTTCAGAGTTCTCCGCTTTCGCAAAGACAAACGCGGAGGTATGGCGTTAAGTTCCGCCACGCGAGCACGCAACGCGCGCCTTGCGTCCTCGATCACGTGGGGGAAAACGCCGCTCAGGGTGGCGTGATCCTGAGGATTCAGATAGACGGTGAACACACAGGGCAGCAAGACGCTGTAGGCCATTTCAAAGCGCCCCAGCTCCATGTTGCGAATAAGTTCGCCGATGACGATGTTCCCGTTCAGCTTGGGTTCGCTAAGCTCCTGGCTTTGGTGCGTCAACACCCCGCGCGGCCTCCCGCATGCTTCGACAGACGTTCTTCCCTGCCCCGGGTTTCGCTGCTTCTTTTTAGGGAAGCCCGAGAACGCCACCTTCGTCCAGGCCCGAGGGCGCTTATTCGTCAAGATCGTATCTCAAAAAAGTTGAGAACTGTCCGGGACTTCAGACATCCATTAAAGATCCGAGCCTTACCCGTCGTTCCGGCAGGCCGGTTCCGGAACCAGCCTGAAGGTAAAGAGGTGCTTGCCGATGGGTTTGGTGTGTCCGGTTTTGGAGGCCGGAGTGCACGTTGGATGATGCTCGTCAAGGGCTTGACAGCGTTGTTAGACTGAGGACTTAGGAGCTTTCAAAGTCCTCGATTTGGTAGTACGATACGGACTTAGCAGAACGCAGTATGATTGGCCGCGAAGATCTCGATCCTCTCGCCCCGCAGCGCGAAGCAGCCATTTTTTACGGTCTCTTTTTGCGGGGACACTCGGCAGAGGACCTGCGCCGGGATATTGACGTGCCACGTCCACTTTTGCATAAGTGGTTGCAACCGCAGCGGTACGAGGAAGACTTCCGCGACTCGCTGCGCCGCATGTACACCTATCGCAAGAAAGTGCTGGCGATCTTCGACGAGCTGGTGTTGAAAGAAAAACACCGGGTACAGGTAAACTAGGTTCTTCTCTTCGTCAACGCGCGCGTCGCAAGCAGACGACTGGCACCTCGCATCGCCTATGAACATTCCCATTTTTCAAGTCGACGCCTTTTCGAGTGCAGTGTTCGCCGGCAACCCCGCTGCCATTTGCCCCCTCGAGGCCTGGCTCCCGGATGCGACCATGCAATCCATAGCCGTAGAGAATAACCTCTCAGAAACGGCATTCTTCGTGCCGGATGGCGATCGGTTCCATTTGCGTTGGTTCACCCCGGCCTGCGAGGTCGATTTGTGCGGGCATGCAACACTCGCCTCCGCATACGTGGTGTTTCACGAGTTGGGGCATAACGAAGACACCGTGAGATTCCAGACGAAATCGGGAGAGCTGGCGGTCAGCCGCGATGGCGAGCGTCTGGTAATGAACTTCCCCTCGCGGCCACCTGCACCTATAGAGCCGCATCGCGCGCTGCTGCCGGCTTTGGGAGGAAATCCATCGGAAGTGCTCGCCGCGCGCGACTATCTCGTCGTTTACGCTTCCGCAGCAGACGTAAAGGCCCTCAAACCGGACATGCGCGAGTTGATCAACATCGACCGGTTTGCCACCATTGTGACAGCACCCGGCGATGACTGCGATTTCGTCTCGCGCTTTTTCGCGCCCGCAAAAGGCGTCCCGGAAGATCCGGTAACCGGTTCCGCTCACTGCACGTTAGTTCCTTATTGGGCGAAACGGCTCGGCAAAACAAAACTACGCGCGCGGCAAATTTCCGCACGCGGCGGCGAACTTTTCTGCGAGCTGCTTGGCGACCGGGTGGCGATGGCGGGATATGCAGCGCTGTTCCTCAGAGGCCAGATTTCCATCTGATGGCTGAAGCCGTTAGCAGCGACAATTGAGGATAGTGTCCGAGACTCGAAAATCCGTCTGCGCCCTGGATTGCCCCGATACCTGCTCGCTGGTTGTGCAGATCGATTCGTCAGGGAGAGCAAGCAAGCTGAGCGGCGATCGGGATCATCCCATCACGCGCGGGTTCCTGTGCGGTAAAGTCGCCAGGTACCTGGAACGGCAGTACCACCCGGACCGTTTGCTGCACCCGCTTCGCCGGATCGGGGAAAAAGGGGAAGGCCGGTTCGAGCGCGTAAGTTGGGACTCGGCGCTGGACGAGATCGCCGGCCGATTGGAGTCAATTGCTCAAAAGGATGGCCCGGAGGCGATTCTGCCTTATAGCTATGCCGGCACCATGGGCTTGCTCAACGGATCCGGAATGGACCGCCGCTTCTTTCACCGGCTGGGCGCCTCACGGCTGGATCGTACTATCTGCTCGGCGACGGGGGGAGCGGCTCTGATGCTCTCGCAGGGCATCAAGCTCGCAACCGAAACCGAACAGTTTGCGCATTCGCGATTGATCATCGCCTGGGGCGCAAACGTCCTCGGCACAAACGTGCACCTTTGGCCGTTTATCGTGGAGGCGCGGCGCAGGGGCGCCAAGTTCTACGTTATTGACCCGGTGAAGAATCGAACCGGTAAGGCGGCAGACAAACACTTCGCGATTAACCCGGGTTCTGATCTCGCACTTGCGCTGGGGCTGATTCATGTAATCCTGCGCGAGCAATGGCACGACGCAGACTACATCGGTAAGCACTCACACGGTTTTGCGGAGTTCGCGCAACTGGCGTGCGCTTATCCACCGGCTGTGACTGCCACTCTTACGGGCATCCCAGCGGAGGACATCGAGGCGCTTGCAAGAGACTATGCCCTCAACCAGCCGGCAGCGATCCGGCTGAACTACGGTGTTCAGCGCAGCGAGCGGGGCGGCGCCGCGGTCAGGGCGATTGCCGCATTGCCGGTGATCACGGGATCGTGGCGTCACGCCAGCGGTGGATTGCAGCTCACAACCTCCGGCGCATTCGAATTCGACCGGAACGCGCTCGAACGGCCCGATCTGCAGCTCCAGTCTTCGCTGGGACGGCCGGCGCGCATAGTAAACATGTCGCGGCTCGGCCATGCACTAACCGAATTACAGGATCCGCCAGTGAAGGCGATTGTCGTTTACAATTCCAATCCGGCCGCCATTGCACCCGATCAAGGCCGGGTACTTCGAGGACTGCGGCGAGCCGACCTCTTTACTGTCGCGCTGGAGCAGTTCCAAACCGACACAGCCGATTACGCCGACATTGTCCTTCCCGCGACAACGTTTCTTGAGCACACCGACCTTTACCTTGCATACGGCCATTACTTCCTGCAGCTTGCGCGTCCGGCGCTGCCTCCGCACGGTGAGGCAAGAACGAACGTCGAAGTGTTCCGGCTGGTCGCCAGACGGCTGGGATTTACGGACCCCTGCTTTGACGATACGGAAGATGACATGATTCGGGCGCTGCTGGCCACCGATTCTCCATTTCTCCGTGGGATCACGCTGGAGCGGCTGGATGCCGAGCGATCGATCCGGCTGACACTCTCTTCCGGAGATCCGTCCGGAAATGAACCGTTTCGTCCATTTGCGGACGGGGGCTTCCGTACCGCGAGCGGCAAGTTCGAATTCGGAGCGGAAACCCTCGGCTACACCCCTCCGATTGAATCGCGGTTCGGTGACGCATCGCTCGTCGCGCGCTTTCCGTTGGAGCTTGTCTCAGGAAAAAACGACGACAGCATGAATTCGACGTTCGGCCATCGGACAGATGTCGACGGGCAGACAGCACGGCTTGCTATTCATCCGGATGATGCCGGGCCAAGAGCGATCACAGACGGGACGATTGTTGAAGCATGGAATGATCGCGGAAGGTGCTTTTTCCAGGCTGAAATCAGCCGCGACGTTAAGCCGGGGACTTTGCGCGCCCGCAGCGTTCGATGGAATAAGCTTTCGCCGCAACAGCTTGGAATAAATCAGCTCACGGCCGACCGGTTGACAGACATCGGGGGCGGACCGGCTTTTTACAGTTGCCTCGTGCAGGTTCGGGCAACTGCCGAAAAAGACGATATTTCGGCAGACAGCCGACAGCTCTGAGACGAAAATACGCAGTTTACGCCTGGTAGTCCAGACTTTACACGCCCTAGTCTTACCTTCTTTCAATGCGCTTGAGAAGTTTGCGAACGAGATTACACGTAAACACTTCGAGATGTCCCGATGACACCGGAAGAAACACGATCGTCCGGCGGATTTGCCTCTTCCCGGGGATTGCAAAAAGCACCAAAACACGATAACGTTTCACAAACAAACTCATTGCAACAAAAGGCGTTGAGAGGCAGTCGACCGGCCGGGGAGGAGGCACAGAAGCTTGATTGGGGAACGTAGCAGATCAGCCGGCAACCGTTCCAAGTTTGAGCCAAAGTTCGAGCCAGAAAAGTTGGCTCTTGAATTGCTAAAGGGTTGTGGTATGATTCGGAGATCCGAAAAGCGTCGGCTTATCGGAGTGGAAGCGCCCGGCAGCAGGTACTCGGTCTATCAGAGCAAACTCGCCAGGCATCTTCTTCAGCCTAACTCCCCTGCGTACGGTGCCAGAAACTTTCATGCTGCCGTTGTCAGGGAAAGGTCGCTACCGTTGTTGAACCTTTTTGAAAACGCCTACGTCTAATCGGACATACTTGGCTGCTTCGAATTTTTTGAGTGGGCAAAGCTAGTCGTAATAAGGAGAACAGAAATGACGAAGACCGAACTCAGCAAATTCAAAAAGATCCTGGAGAACAAACAGGACGAGTTGGAACGAATCGTTCGCAATCGCGATGCAATCACCATCGAGAAGAGTGCAGACGCGTTAGACGAGGTGCAGCATGCGGCCGAACGCGAGCTCGCAATTCGCAACCTCGACCGTGAATCGAATTTGCTCCGCAACGTGCGCTCGGCTCTTCGCCGCATTGAGGACGGCTCATTCGGAACCTGTCTGCATTGCGAAGAGGAGATCAGCCCGAAACGCCTGGCCGCGGTGCCGTGGGCGCCATTCTGCATACAGTGTCAGGAGCAGGCGGACCGCAATCAGGAAGAAGGCAACGAGTTGTTCGAAGAGATACTTGTCAACGCAGCTTAGGCCGCGATTCCGTCTTCCAAAATTGCTTTTTGGGCGCATGTGATCTGGAGAAGTCACATGCGCCCAATTTTTTTCCGCTGAGAGCTATCGGCAGGCGCGTGCTTTTCGTGAACGCGAATCCAACAAACCGCGTAACCTCTTTACAAGCCCTTGCGCCCTCTTCTAATAACTAACGGGCGCATAACGCGCTCAAACACATACGAAGCCTATGCCGAAGTCTTCTGCGGTTCTGCTTGCCGCCATCTTACTTATTGGAACCGCCTCCGGACAGGAGACGCCGACAGCAACCGCTAAACCGAGCGAGCACGTAATCGGCACGATTACGGCCGTCGACACCACGGCGCATACCATCACGGTGAGGGAGGATAAGACCGGCGCGCAGGATACGGTTCAACTCGCGAACACAAAAACCTTAATTAAGGTTGCGCCCGGCGCGAAGGATCTGAAGAGCGCCACCCGCATAACGGCCGACGATCTGGCAGTTGGGGACCGCGTCGACGTACGCGGTTCAAAGCCGGAGGACGATCCTAATGCGATCGCGGCGAGAAGCGTCGTGCTGATGTCGGCGCGCGAGCTTCAGGCCGCTCACCAGGCGCAAGCGGAGGCATGGCGCAACAGCACGGCAGGGATAGTAGATTCCATTGATCCATCCACCGGCAAACTTACGATCACAGTTCGCACTCCGGAAGGCCGTCAGCCTGTCACGGTCGAAACGTCAAAAGCGACTGAGTTTACCAGGTATACGGCGGAAACGCCTGGTACACCAGCCCCCTCCAGCCTCGCCCAGATCCAGCCTCACGACCAGGTCCGGATCATCGGGGAAAAGAACGCAGATGGTTCTACGATCACTGCGGAGAAGCTGTACTCGGGAGCATTCCGAACGCTCACGGGCACCATTCTCTCCATAGCGCCTGACGGCAAGCAGATTACGATCAAGAATCTTGCCACCAAGCAGCCGGTGCAGATCCTATTGAACGATGAAAGCGCCATCCGCAAGCTGCCGCCGATGATGGCGATGACGCTGGCGCGGCGACTCAACCCGAATTTCAGAAGCGGTGCGGGCGCTCCTCCTAATAGCGGCAGACAGGGGGAGGCCGCGGCCAACTCCGGTGAATCACCCAATAGTTCATGGCAGCGCGGGAGCGGGGAGCAGGGCCAACCAGCCTCTGCCGCCGGACCCGGGATGGGCATGCACGCCAGGGGAAATGGCGACGTCTCTCAGATGATTGAGCATCTGCCCAAAATAAATCTCTCGGATCTGAAACCAGGAGACGAAGTTGTGGTGGCGGGGGCCGCTACGGGAGCGGATGACTCACGCCTGTTAGCTACAAACATCATCGCCGGCGTCGAGCCGATCCTGCAGTCCGCTCCAACCCGGCAAGGCGGGCAGTCGCTCGGCGGTGACTGGGGTCTGGGCGAAATGGCTGTGCCGCAGTAGGCGCAGGCCGGCCAGTTCGTTTTCAAAGAATCGAGTTGCTTTCAGAGGTTAAATGGCTTTAAACACTACGAGTGTATTCGCCGCCTGGCTTGGGCTGTTGTGCTTGTTTCCCGCCCAAGGCGCAGCGGCACAAACCGCACCGGCCGCACAAGCGCCGGCTCACCGCGCAACGCGTTCTACCGGCATCGTGCAAGGCACGGTGAAAGACAACACCGGGGGCATCATTCCCGGCGCGATGGTAACGCTGGCGGATGCGCAGGGCACAGTGCAGACGACGACAACCGGCGCCGACGGCGCCTACACGTTCCGCGGCGTTGCTCCCGGAACGTACACGGTATCGGCGACTTATTCGGGGCTTCAACAGGAAGGCATTACGGCGGCAACGGTCGCGGCGGGCCAAGCGGCTACCGCCAATCTCAAAATGACTGTGCAAACTCAGCGCCAGGAAGTAACTGTCACCGATACGAGTACAAACACGGTCAGCACCGAGGCTGCGAATAACCAGACCGCCCTCGTGCTCAAGCAGGAAGATCTTGATGCTCTGCCGGATGATCCGGATGATTTGCAGGCCGACCTTGAAGCCCTCGCCGGACCCGCGGCAGGTCCTGGGGGCAATCAAATTTACATTGATGGCTTCACCGGTGGCCGCCTTCCACCCAAAGAATCCATTCGTGAGATCCGCATCAATTCCAATCCGTTTTCAGCCGAGTTCGACAAGATGGGTTTCGGCCGCATCCAGATCTTCACAAAGCCGGGAACGGATAAGTTCCATGGTCAGGCGTACTACGACATCAGTGACGGCATCTGGAATTCACGCAACCCGTTCCTGGTGACACCCGGCTTCGATGATCCACCCTTCCGGACGCAACTCTTCGGCGGCAATTTCAGCGGACCGGTGAACAAGCACGCCAGCTTCTTTCTGGATGTCGAGCGGCGGCAGATTGACGATAACGGCATCGTGAACGCAACCATTCCCGCAGAAAATTTTCTGACCTCGGTGCCCTACCAGATCTACCACGCGACTCCACAAAGGCGAACGACGGTGAGCCCGCGCCTCGACTATCAGCTTGGAGCGAATAACACCCTCAGCTTGCGGTATGCGTATCTTGAAAACGACCATATCCTTACGGGAGTCGGTGCCTTCAACCTACCAACCACCACGGTCGGAAACATAACCCTGCCGAGCAGCGGGTACACTCAATCCACTAATGAGCAGACAGCACAGGTAGTCGAGACCGCCGTGTTGAGTCCGCATGCGGTTAACGAGACGCATTTCGAGTTCGAGAGAGCATACGAGACCACGAAGAGCCAGACAACCAGCCCCACACTCGACGTTGCGCAATCGTTCGTGTCGGGCGGTTCCGGGTATAGCGCACCGGGGTATCCGAGCAGCTACGATCTGGAGAACTATTGGGAGTTGCAAAATTACACATCACTCACGTACGGCGCGCATTCGATTAAGGCCGGTATTCGTGTGAGAGCAACTGCGCTGTACGATTCCAGTCCTAAAACGTTCAATGGCCAGTACTCTTTTCTGGGCGGCCAGTTTCCCTATCTTCCGCAGCTTCAGCCCGACCTGACGCCCCTAGTTACGGCAAAGGGCGCGTTCGTAGAACTCTCCTCGATCCAGCAATATCTGTACACCGAGCAACTCTTCGCCATGGGGAAAAGCAGCGGGCAAATCGCTGCCGAGGGCTACGGGCCTTCGAAATACACGGTCAACACCGGCACCCCTTACGTTGGGCTCACGCAGTTCGATTTCGGCCCGTTTGTTCAGGACGACTGGCGAGTGAAGCCGAATCTGACACTGAGTTTCGGTTTGCGGCTCGAGGCACAAACGAACATTCCCAGTCCCATCGCCTGGGCTCCGAGATTCAGCTTCGCGTGGTCGCCTGACAGCAGGGGCTCAAACAGCCGCCCCAAGACCGTGATTCGCGGAGGATGGGGAATCTTCTATGACCGTTTTGCCGTCACCAATGTCCTGACGGCGGAGCGTTACGGACTCAATACGAATAATCAGGTCGCATACACGCTAAACAACCTGAACAACCCGGCACTGCCGCCGATCGATGCTGCCTTCTCGACGCCCATTCCGATTGCCGATCTCCAGGCCGTAACCACCAACGTGCCACAGCATTATCAGATTGACGGCGCGCTGCAGGCGCCGCGATTGATGCAGACGGCCGTTTCGCTCGAACGGCAACTCTTCGCTCACACTACGTTCACACTGAATTTCGTGAACTCGCGCGGAACTCATGAATTGCAGACTGTTGACATCAACGCACCCTACCCAATTCCCGGCAAACTCCCGCCAGGAGCGCCGGGAGGAGTGAGCGGGCCCCGCCCGTATGGCAATATCGGCGATATCTACAACTTTGAATCTGACGGGATATTCAAGCAGACGCAAGTTATAGCCGGCGTGAACTCGCAGGTAGGGAAATGGCTGACTCTGTTCACGCGCTATTCCTGGAACAATGCGCATAGCAACACGGACGGTGTGGCAGCTATGCCGGCCGACCCCTATGATTTTGCGGCTGATTGGGGCCGTGCTGCGCTCAGTATCGAGCAGAACTTCTTCTTCGGCGGATCTTTGGCCGGACCGCATGGCTTCCGTTTGTCACCGTTCTTAGTAGCGCACAGCGGGATTCCGTATAACGTCACCACGGGAACGGATCTTTACCTGCAAGGGCAACCCGATTCGACGGCCCGTCCCAGTGTGGTGAACTTCACGACCGCGTACAATACGCCTTTCGGTTATCTCAACCCTGTTCCCCTCGTTCCGGTGCCAGGCAGCTCCAACATTATTGAACGGAATGCGGCAATCGGCCCCGGTTACGTTGGCCTCAATGTGCGGGTCAGCAAAACGTGGGGATTCGGCACCACGAAGTTCTCCGGCCCCAGTGGAGGCGCACGATCCGGTGGCGGCGGAGGCTACGGTGGTGGACACGGTGGAGGCGGCTTCAGGAGCGGACCGGTCGAGACGTCGGAGCACAGATACAACCTGATCTTCTCTATCAACGTGCGCAATATTCTCAATCACGAGAACCTCAACACGCCGAATGGAGCGCTTACGTCTCCCTACTTTATGGAGTCCACCGGAATCACGGGAGGCTACGGCGCGGAAGCAACCGCCAGCAACCAGCGCCGGATCGACATGCAACTCCGCTTTACTTTCTAGGTCGGCTAGCGGCTTTCAGCCGTCAGCTCTCAGCCAAGCTGATAGCTGAACGCTGAGCGCTGAAGGCTATCAACAGACTGGTGTAGGCTTCCAATATGGACAAATCTCTCGGTCTCAAAGCGGGGGTGGTTTTGCTCGCAGCTGCCGGCCTGCTCCAGGCGGCGCCCGGCGGCGAGTGGAAGCAGCTCTTCAACGGCAAAAATCTGAACGGCTGGAAGCATGTGGGGAAAGGCGATATGACCGTAGAAAACGGCCTCATCCAGACCCACGGCGGCATGGGCCTGCTTTATTGGACCGAGAGCAAACTGGGGGACTGTGTCATCAGAGTCGTGTACAAGATGCGCGACCAGAATGACAACTCCGGAGTGTTTATTCGAATTCCTGTTGCGCCTACCGAGCCATGGATGCCCGTCAACTACGGCTATGAGGTGCAGATCGATAACGTAGCTCCGGGCGAAGACGAGTACCACGTTACCGGAACGCTCTATTCCCTCACCAAACCGTTAGCGCGGCCCGGCAAACCGGGGCCTGAATGGAACACCATGGAGATCACCCTCGACGGGCCGCGGACGATTGTTACTGTGAACGGCGTGAAAGTCACGGACTACACCGAGGGCAACCCGGTGCCGCCCAAGAAACTCGACTTCGAACCGGAAAGGGGGACTCGCCCGAATTTCGGATACATCGGTCTGCAGAATCACAGCGACAACGACATCGTGTTCTTCAAAGAAGTAGCCGTCAGACCTCTCAAGTCCTCCAGCGTGGGGCAATAAGCTCTGCAACCCGCCAGACCCCAGCCCGCGATGCCGGGCGCCGAAGAAACGCTCTCGCTCGGTTTGAAGCGAGGGATGGGCCTGTTCCCCGCCCTCGCTTCAAACATGTTGAACATGGTGGGCGTGGGACCGTTTCTCACCATTCCGCTCATTCTCCAGGCGATGCACGGCCCTCAGGCGTTGCTTGGCTGGATTCTTGGCGCGTTCATCGCACTTTGTGATGGATTGGTCTGGGCAGAACTCGGAGCGGCGATGCCCGGGTCCGGCGGATCGTATGAATACCTGCAGCAGGCTTTCGGGCCGCAGTCGCTGGGTCGCCTGATGGGCTTCCTTTTCCTGTGGCAGGTGATGCTGGCAGCGCCGCTGACAGCCGCATCCGGAGCCGTCGGCTTCGCGGATTACGCCCGCTTCCTGATTCCTTCCCTGAATGTCTACGAGCTGAAGATCATCGCCATCGTAATCTGCCTGCTGTGCACGGTTCTTCTCTATCGGGATATTCGTTCGATCGCAATCATTTCGGCCATTCTGTGGGTCGGCCTCATC
>Ga0213872_10002098_pt1 | contig 12026 bp, 7 predicted proteins | sample VelepicomBERX_R2_FD_160071 | JGI IMG/M metagenome (GOLD analysis project Ga0213872, IMG submission 160071) | Rhizosphere microbial communities from Vellozia epidendroides in rupestrian grasslands, the National Park of Serra do Cipo, Brazil - RX_R2 | ecosystem: Host-associated > Plants > Roots >... | reverse complement strand
GAGAACATCGATCTTAGCCAGATTGGATTCCAGGTCGTCGGGCCATCCGTTGAAGAACTTGTTTTCGTTGACCGATCCGACCGGCCCGCCCTCGCCGCTGGCACCGTTATCCGACATGACCATGATGATGGTGTTGTCGATCTGGCCGGACTCTTCCAGATAATCGACCAGCCGCCCCAGTTCGTGGTCGGTGTAGCTGGAAAACCCGGCGTAGTTTTCCGCCATGCGCGCGAAGAGCCGTTTCTGGTCCGCGTTCAGGCTGTCCCAAGGCAGCACTTGGTCGCCCGGACTGATCACCTCACCGACCGGCCATGGATTGATCGGAGAAACAGTGGTGCCTTTCGGGACGATACCGAGTTTCTGCATTCGCGGCAGGACCATTTCCCGGTATTTCTCGTAGCCCACGTCGAACTTGCCTTTATATTTGTCCGCCCATTCTTTGGGCGAGTGATGCGGTGCGTGATTGGCGCCGAACGCAAGGTACAGCAACCAAGGCTTGTCCGGCGCAACCTGTTGGGAATCGCAGATGTATTGAATACTCTTGTCCACCAAATCCTTGCTGAGGTGATAGCCCTGTTCGGGTCCGTATGGTGCACTCGTAAAGTGGTTGTCTTCCGTCAGGTCGGGATACCACTGATTGGTTTCCCCGCCCAGAAATCCGTAATAGCGTTCGAAGCCCCGCCCGGTGGGCCAAGTGCGGCGGCTCGCCGCCATGTGTTGCTCGGTTTCCGGCGTCAGGTGCCACTTGCCTATGCAGAATGTGCTGTAACCGCGTTCCAACAACATCTCGGCGATGGTCCCGTTTTCGGGAGGGATAACCGCATTGGCGCCCGGGAACCCGTTAGCGCCTTCGGTGATGCAGGCCATTCCGTTCATGTGGGCATTGCGGCCGGTGAGGAAGCAGGAACGCGTGGGCGAGCAAAGCGCGGTGGTGTGCCAGTTGGAATATTTCAATCCCAGCTTGGCGATTCGATTGAGATTGGGCATTTCAATCATGCCGCCGAATGTGTCCCAGGCGGCTATGCCGGTATCATCGATCACCAGGAAAAGAACATTAGGAGAGCCCGCAGGCGCGGAAGGAGGTAGATAAGGTTCCCAATCGGGAGTTGAGTCTCGAACATCCAGATTGAGGACACCTTTGAATGGCTTAGACATGACACACTCCTATGAGAGGTTCTGACGCCGTGTCAGATGCGGCATCGGCGAGCAGGATTTTTATTTAATTTGGCGAGGAAACTCGACGCCGGCCGCATCTCTACGCACTTTAAGCGAACCTCGTTTTCTTTCCGGATCCGTCTTGTCACATGCTTGTAATTTGTGACGGTTTACCGCTCATACAGATTTACGCGACCGTTCTGGATAATAACCACATCGCATTCGAACGGTGACCGAATATCAAGAGACGATGGCTTTTCCCGGGCCCGCTTCGCAATGCTCTGGCAACTCGGAGAATGAGGTGATACGACACTCATTGCTGTTGCTCGCGCTTCTGATCTGCCGAAGCCTGCCAGCGAAAGCGCAAACAGCTCAGTTCCTGCCCGAGGTCGATGCCTATTATAAGGTCAATCCTTACACTCAAATTTATTTCCAAGCAAAGGAAACGAGAGAAGGCGGGGTTCCTACTCAAGCGGAGTTCGGGCCAAGCGTGCAGTTTTATCTCAAACCTTGGCTGAAGTTGAAGGATGCCACGATCTTTGATCTGAATGAGGCGAAGAGGAGGGCGCTCGCCCTGGCTGTTGGCTACCGCTACCTGCCCTCGCCAAATGCCCCGCCCACAAACCGGCTGCGTCTGGACCTTACATGCCACTTTTCCATGTGGGCAAAAATACTTATTTGGGACCGGAACCGCGCCGACCTGGATTGGCAGAGCGGGACGTTCAAGTGGCGCTATCGCAACCGATTGACGGTTGAGAAGCGACTCACAATCAATTCGTATCACCCCGACCCATTCGTTAGTGCTGAGTTCTTTTACGAGAGTCAATATAGTAAATGGAGTACGACGGCGCTGTACGCGGGCTGCTCCTTTCCAATTGGAAAGAGTGTGCAGTTCCAACCCTACTACGAGCACCAGAACAACACGGGTAAGCATCCTAACCAAACGCTAAACCAGGTCGGATTGATTCTGGAACTTTTCTTTTAGGTTGGACAAGGAACGTAAGAGGGTTGCAGAAGTGCAGCCCTATATGCAACTGGAGGGTTGCGCATGAGCGATTTAAAGAAGGAAGATAAGTGAAGCATATGGCAGATGATCGTATCGAGAAACGGATTGAGCTGAAAGCGCCGGTTTCGCGGGTCTGGCGTGCCCTGACGGATTATCGTGAGTTTGGCGAGTGGTTTCGTGTGAAGCTGGATGGTCCGTTCGTACCGGGTCAGGTATCGCATGGCCACATTACCTATCCGGGCTACGAGCATCTCCAGTGGGAAGCCGTCGTTCAGAAGATGGAGCCTGAACGGATCTTTTCCTTCACCTGGCATCCTTATGCCGTCGATGCCAAAGTAGACTACTCGAAAGAAGCGCCCACAACCGTCGAATTCAGGCTGGAGAAGACCGCCAGCGGCACCTTGCTTCTGCTTACGGAGTCCGGCTTCGACAAGATCCCCAGCGACCGCCGCTTCGAAGCATTCCGCATGAATGAAGGCGGTTGGTCAGAGCAAATGAAGAATATCGAAAAACATGTCGCATAAACGGCGCAGCTGCAGTGACGTCAACCCCGACCGCGTCGTCGAGCAGTCATGCCGAAGCCGTAAGCCGGCACTTTAAGGCGGGGACGAGGGCTGCCGGTCCTTTCCCCTGTACGCACCGCTGGGGTGTGCGATATGGTCTCTTCAGTTTGGGGATGACATCGCATGCTGGCGGGCATAAGCGACAAGCGCCTCAAAGCGTGGGTCTGTACTGAGCGGCGAAAGGTCGGGGTCCTTCCCCATGCCGAGCGCGAGGAAACGAACGAGCCCATGGTCAATCGCCCCCCGCAAGAGAAGCAACGCCTGGTCGGGCTGTCCCATGTGCGAAACAATGCAAGCCAAGTTGTATTCGGCCTGCGCAGTCTTTGGATGATCCGGTCCGTAGACCCGGCGCAGGATGCCGAGCACTTCACGCTGCAAGCTATCCGCCTCCCCATACTTGCGCTCACGCAGCAGCATCATGGCCAGATTGTTCATGGATTGCAGGGTGGAAGGATGGTTTGATCCAAGCAAGCGCCGCCTAAGGTCAACCGTCTCGCGCTCTAATTTCTCCGCCTCGGCGTAGTGACCTTGTTCAATTAGCGCTATGGCTAAGTTGTTCATCGATTCTTCGAGGGCAGGATTTTCCGGACTGATCAGCCGCCGCCGAACCGCGAGTACTTCGCGCGACAACTTCTCCGCTTCGGCAAAATGGCCTTCGTAACGCAGCACGACTGCCAGATCATCCATCGATGCCAGCGTGTCAGGATGCTCCGGACCGAGCAACCGGCGCCGCAGCTCGAATGTTTGCCGGGTGAGCTTTTCGGCTTCAGCATATTGACCCTGCAACCTTATCGTGTGCGCCAAGGCATTCATCGAGGTCAGAGTGGCCGGATTCTCGAGCCCCAGAATCCGGCGCCGAATGGCAAGCGACTGGGTTAGGAGAGAGCGCGACTCCGTGTACAGACCGAGACCGCGATACACGATCCCCATTACGTACATCAACTGTGCCTGAAGCTCCGGGTCGTTCGCCAGACCTTTATCGACTTCTTTCGATGCCTTGTCGAGGATCTCTCGGGCCGTAATGTTCCTGCCACGTGCTTCACTCGGATTAGTAACCTTGAACATGCCTGTCATGAAGGCCGTAATGCGATCGGCCCGATCGCGCTCGCGCGTGACGCGGCGGACTTGCACCGCTTCGGTGATTGCAAAGACTGCGAGCAGCAGCACGAAACTGGCGGCTGCCACCACACCCAGGCGGTGACGGAGGAAGTATTTCCGGGCACGGTAGCCGACGCTTGCGGGTCTGGCCGTCACTGGCTGGTTCCGAAGATGCCTCTCAATGTCGGCGGCGAGCTCCAATGCCGAACCGTAACGGCGCGAGCGGTCTTTCTCCAGCGCCTTGAGCGCAATTGCATCCAGGTCGCCGTGGAGCTGCCTTACAACCGTTCTTACTTCCGTCCGGCGGTTCTGCGCCGTGATAGTGGACTGCCGACCGAGCGTGCGCAGCTTCGTGCTGGGCCGCGGTGCGTCCTCTTCGCGCAATTTCCGCACGATTTCATCGAACGGCAACTTGCGAAAGTCGAGCGGAAGTACTCCGACCATCAGCTCGTAAAGAATCACACCGAGCGAATACACATCTGTGCGGGTGTCAACGTCCTCTCCTGCAGAATCGGCCTGCTCCGGACTCATGTACTCCGGCGTGCCGATGACGGAACCAAGGCGCGTGATCACACTCCCACCGGTGAGCGGCTGTGACAGGGCCTTAGCTACACCGAAGTCGATGATCTTGGGCAGCGGCCTTCCGTCGACGTCACCGACCAGAATGTTTGCGGGCTTCAGGTCGCGGTGGATGATTGCTTTCTGATGCGCGTGCTGAACTCCTTCACATACGCGAACGAAAAGCTGCAGCCGCTCGCGCAGGCTCAGCTTGTGTTTGTCGCAGTAAGCGGTAATCGGGATGCCGGGCACATACTCCATGGCGAAGTAGGGTCGAGCTTGCGGCGTGGAGCCGGCGTCGAATACTTTGGCGATCGCGGGGTGGTCCATCAACGCGAGAGCCTGGCGCTCCGATTCGAAGCGCGCCACGATCTCGCGAGTATCCATGCCCGCCTTGATCAACTTCAGCGCAACCCGGCGGCGCACAGGAGATTTCTGCTCCGCGAGCCAGACCTCCCCCATGCCGCCGCGACCCAGCCGCTGCTGCACACGGTATTTACCATCAATGAGCGGGCCGCCAGGAAAGGCGAATTCAAGCTGCGCGCCGTCAGACGGGCAGCGGTCGATTCCGTCTTCAAACGAAATATTGCATTGGGGGCAAACCTTCACCCAAGCGCCGCCGTCGAGCTTTTGGCCTGACGGCACCTTGGCATTAACGGGAATTGCGGTGTGCTCGTCTGCCAAAGCTGTCGCTTCCGGATGCTCAGCGGGACTCAACTGCGGCGCTTCGGCACGAGCAAGCAGTGACTCGACTTCGCTGCGCAACGCTGGGTCTTCCGCGCAAGCTCCGGCGAGATAAGACGAGCGTTCGCCGGGCTCCTTCGCGAGGGCTGCGTGATACAGCGTCTCAACCATGGCCTGACGCTGGGCGTCCATTGCATTCCTCGCGATTCATGGCGCTTACGTGGATAGCGTCCGCGGATCGGTTCGTACGCAAGCAGAGCCGCGCAATTTCCCGCGGTTCGGAATATGCGCTTGCGATCGCTCTTGCCAGGGCGTTCCCCTCGGCGCTGCTCTGCCGGCAAAGAAGCTCAAAGGACTGCTGGGAAGAAGGGGGCGCCAACCGGTTGCCCTCCGTGTGGCGCAATTATATCGCCGGTTCAAGCACCACACGTACCCATGCCAGCTTGTTTCAAATAAGACTGATATAACCAGTTTCTTAAATGTGAATCCAATTGAACAGAATGAGCGCCAGTGTGCTGGCAGCGACGATTATCCAGAGTGCGAGGCCCTGGATAAGCGGGCGAAAGCCAACGCGCTCGAGTGTTTTCCTGTTCAGTCCCGTGCCGATCAGGAACAGCGTCACTGTAAGGCCAATCTTGCCCAGATGATTGAGCGCGCCGAAGGCTGAGTTGAATGCCGGCAGCAGAGTGTTCAGTAGGGCCGCAAGACCGAAGAAGAGGATGAACCACGGCCACTGGATGCGCGCCTTACTTCTTAGAGCAACCGCTGTTACGACAGAGAGCGGGACAATCCAGAGCGCGCGTGCCAGCTTAATCGTAGTGCCGATGGTGAGCGCCGTTGGACCGTACTTGGCGGCGGCTCCTACGACGGAACTGGTGTCCTGAATGGCCAGCGCAGACCACAAACCAAACTGTGCCTGGGTCATGTGAAACAGGTGCCCCATCAGAGGAAAAAGAAACAGCGCGACCGAGTTCAGGATGAAGATAGCGCCCAAAGATACGGCCATCTCCGCTTCGTTCGCGTTCGCAATAGGGCCGATAGCCGCGATGGCGCTGCCTCCGCAAATAGCCGTACCGGCGCTGATGAGGAACGCCGATTTCTTTGCGACCTGAATGAGATGGCCGATCCCGAGACCGAGCAGCATCGCCACGGTAATGCTGAGGGCCGTGTATAAAAAGCCGGAACGCCCAGCCTGAAGAACCTCATGGAGATTCATGCCAAAGCCGAGGGCGACGACGGAGGCCTGCAGCAGAAATTTGGCCAGGCGCTGGCTTTCGACATGAAACGGATGTGCCAGGGCGAGCCCGTAAACGAGACCGCCGAGGAGAGCAAGAGGTGGCGAAACCAGACCGCTCGCCGCCAGAATCAGCCCCAGGAAAAATAGGTTCTTGCTCATGACAAGAGTTTGCCGGTACGGACGGCCACGTGTCCAAGCAGCAATTCTAATTAGCGATTAGTTGGGCTTATCGGATGGAAGTGCCTGACGGGCGTTGGGTTAGCGGCGCTTCGGAGAGAAGCCGAGCGCGCTCGAGCGCGAACGCCCGGAATGCGCCCGCCGGACCGTGCGGTTCGGGTCCGGTGCGCGAAATGAGGGAAAAATGGCGCGTGACCCTGAGACCTGCGACCGGAGCTACTTTCAGCGCACCTAGCTGCAGCTCTTTGGAGATAGCCCAGCGTGAAACGAAAGCGATACCTAATCCTGCTTCCACGGCAGACTTGATGGCTTCGGTGGAATCGAGGTCCATCACGTATTTGAAGGACTTGAGCTTGAGGCCGGCCTTCTCAAGAGCCGCCTCGACTACGCGGCGAGAGCCAGAGCCCTGTTCGCGCATGAGGAGATTTGATCCCAGGAGTTGATCGCGCGACAAACGATCAGATTCGAAATCCGGTGGGGTGATCAAGACCAACTCGTCCTGCATGAAGGGCTCAGTGTGCACAGCCCGGTCGCGGGCCGGCCCTTCGATGAGGCCGACAGAAACCTTGTCCTGGAGGAGGAATTGGACGATCTCATCGGTATTGCCACTGTGCAGCAAAAGCTGGACACGCGGATTTTCGGCGAGAAAGGCAGCGATAAGCCGCGGAAGAACATACTGCGCGATGGTCGAGGAAACGCCGAGGGCTAGTTCTCCAGACAAGTGGCCTTCTTCGGCCATGACTTCCTGCTCAGCCTCTGCGACGATGGCTGAAATCTGCTGTGCATAGCGCAGCAGGAGCGCACCCTGCCTGGTAAGAAAGACGCGGCCGGCGACGCGATCAAAGAGGCGCACGCCGAGATCGTCTTCGAGTGCTTTGATCTGAAGCGTGACAGCAGGTTGGGTGAGGAACAACTGCTCCGCCGCCTTGCGAAAGCTGAGCTGCTCAGCAACCTTGCGAAAGACCTTCAGTCTGAAGTTTTCTAACTGGGCCACGTGACGATTATCCGCGGAAACCACGCGGCAATAGTACCCACCAGAGCCGTTGCGCAGATTCCCCTCCACAATCAGCAGCGTTTTCGTGGGCCTATTTCAGGAATGACGGGATTGCCGTATCAGAAGTGCTTCATACAAGCAACTTAAGAACGCGAATGAGCGCGTCCGCTGGAGCTCCTATGACCAGAAGCGGAATCATGGGCAGTACTACCGGAATGGCCAGGCGTAGCAGAATCTTCTTATCAATCAGGACTGCCTTCATCTCATCGATCACGCTGAAGCTGTTCGCCAAATCCGCTAAAGACTGAAGATCCGGAGTTCCCAAAAGTTCTTCACGCTGCGGCGGATTTCCGTGAATCCACTTTGTGTCGAAAGATTGAGCGTATGTGGTACCGAGCGCGCCGTAATCAAACACCGCTTCGTGCTTCGCCTTAAGCAATCTTGGCGTCAGAACGAGGAGAGGCGAAGCCAGGAGAATCACCATCAATACGCAGAAGGTAATCATCTGGATTTTCAAATCGGATAGAGTTTGCCCGCGGTAAGCGACTGCATTTGCCAAGCCGCCCGTGACCGCCACTGAAGCAGAAAACGCAATTAAGCCAAAGAACGACTGCACTTCGGTTAAGAAACCGAGCCCGGCGGCCCGGTCTGGATGGGAGGGAATGCACCGGAGGCCCATTCTGGAGATTCGCCGCAAAAGAAATGCCCAAACAACGATCAACCACAGCCATCGAAACAGAATCAGGCGAAAGAGAGGCAGGCTGATGAACGCATGCCACCAGCCGGCAAGGCTCAAAGCGTTCCCTGATTGCGAACCCACCGTGTGCCAGTTCGTTAACGCTTGACCGAGCTGCCAAGTGCCTTTCATCCACAGTGAAGGAAGGAACGCTACAAGGATCAGGAGTACTGTGGGCAGGATCGCATCCCGCAGTTTCGTAATCTCCTGGAGCTGTTCTTCGAACTTCGGCAACTCCTCAGCGCCGATCAGCCGTGAAGTAACGAAATACCTGGCTGCATGGGTGATTTTTGGATCGATGATTGGCTCAGCCAGAATCAGCAACGGCAGCGCGATCAGGAAACGGATATTCGCAGCAAAGTCATATAAGAAAGGAACTTGAACTCTTTCCCCGAATGCTAGTCCTTGAGCTAGCGAAAGTACCAGAAGCGGCAACCAGGTCAGCAGTATGGCTAGGAGGGCCCTTTTCGTGACACCTGACCGATCCGGCAGGGCCACCCCGAGTGCGACCTCGAACCGGTAAATTAGCCCACCATGAACCAAAGAGAAGTGATCGACGACGGCGGAGCCAGTTTCGCTTAGAGGGGCGTCGCTCTCTTGTGACGGGGCAACCGGTATCCTCGTCTGCTCCATAGATTCAATATCTGACGTCGGAGACGCCCCTGGTGAATCGAAGGGTTGAAGCCGGACTCATCGATTTTACAGCGCTTAGAAGTGACCACGAGGCGCGACCGATACAAAGTTTTCTCTTGCAACTCGACAGTTAGGACTGCGGAATTCGCGGTAGTCTTCGGAGGCCAGGCAGGCCCAGCACGGCGCTTGCCGCCGCTTCAGCGGCCGGGCACTAGATCGATCTGAAGCGTCGGATCGGCAGCCGGTACCCGGGTTGTCGGCAGCCCGAGTTCGCGCCGCACGATGTTACAGCCCTGTGCAATCGCACTCGCCTTATAGAATGCGATCTCGCGGTTGCAGCCTTGACGTCCAAAGCCGCAGTCGCTCGACACAATGAGGCGATCGGGCGGGATGTACTTCAGAGCCTTGCGGATTTCGCCTGCCACGTCTTCCGGCGTGTCAGCCTGCAGCGAGCGATGGCTGACCGCACCAATGCAGATCTTCTTCTTGAGATCATGTTTGAACGGCTCAAACAGCTCGAGATCCTTCTGATTGCGGTCTTTCATCTCGAGCGTCCAAACGTCGCCCCGGCACTGTTCGAGATAGATTTCCATTGAGTTGGCGTAGCTTGTGTCCTCCATCACGCGCTGCATGTTCGGATTTCCCCAGCAGGTGTGAATCCACAACTCCACGTCGTCGAGCCCCTGGACCTCACGGTTAAAAGCATCGACCATGAACTTCACTTCCTCATGGTGCTTACCGTAGGTGTTCGCCATGAAGTGGAACGTGGGTTCTTCAATCTGGATGCACGTGCAGCCCGCTTGCCGCAGCGCCAGCAGTTCCTTGTTCATCGCTTCCGCCATATCCCAGATCACCTGGCGCTTGTCCTTGTATTTGGGCGTATGAATATCGAGGAATAGCGCCATCACCTGAGAGCAGCAGGTGCCGAACTTGACCACCTTGCGCGTTCTTCCCTGAGCAAGGCGCCACAGCTTTGGGTAGTCGAGTGCCCGGTGCTCTATTTTGTCGACTACATGCGGCCAGCGCCAACCGGTATAGATCTCGTTGAGCAACGTCCCGGGCGGGTAGTGGAGCCACGGCGCCGTCGTTTCTTCAGGCTGCAGGTGGTCCCCTTCAAAGCCTGCCCAGCGCTGCAGCGGATAGTGATGCCAGGCGCGGCCTGCCATGTCTTCGTCAAGGTGGAAGTCGCCATGCGTGAGGATGTCGAGCCCAGCGCGCTCCTGGTCGCTGACCATGACGGCTATGGCATCCTGAAACTTCTCACGGAAGCGAATATCGAGCATGCACGTATCGAGCGGACGGCCCCACATACTCACGTCGAACCAGCGTGGACGGGGAAACGATCCGGTAACGGTGCTGGGAAGAATCAGGTCGGCTGTGGCAGTGAACATACTTTTGTCTAGGGCATTGTACTTCCATGCTCTTCAAGTACGCACCAGCTTTCCTCGTTTCTCACTCTCATTTGCGCGTTGACTTCTTACTCTTTGACCGGGGCTGCCTGCATGCCCAAGTGCGCAAGTACATCGTTGCTAAGCGCCGTGATTCATTCGTATCGCAGGGCCGTAATCGGGTCCACCTGCGTGGCCCGGCGCGCCGGAAGATAGCCTGAGAGCGCAGCTACCGCAAGAATTCCCGCTATGCCAAGCAGAATAGTCGCGGGATCATACGGCGACAGTCCGTAAAGCTGGCTCTTCACAAGCCGGAGACCGAGCAGCGCCAGAGGCAGTCCAATTGCAATGCCCATAACCACGAGCAGCAATACTTCCCGCATCACGATCCACATGACATCGCCCGTCAATGCTCCCAGGGCCATGCGGATTCCGATTTCCCGAGTGCGCCTGGTTACCAGAAACGCCATGACGCCATAGAGCCCGACCGCCGCAAGAATGGTCGCAAGAATCCCGAATGCGGTGGACAGGCTGGCGACCAGTCTCTCCACTACGAGAACGTCATCCACTTGCCGCGTTTCAGTCTTCATGTCATATACCGGCAGATTTGAATCCAACTTCTGCACCACCGATCGGAGTACCGGGAACATTTGCGTCGAGTCCAGGTGCGTGCGCACATAAACCGTCATGCCGGTTGCAAAATCGAACTGAAGATACGGTATGTAGGTTTCGCGCGGGGGATCGTCGCGCATGTTCTGGTACTTCGTATCGCGTACCACGCCGACAATTTCGATGTCGGTCTTGGTACCGGGATTATCGCTCATGCCGAGATGGCGCCCGATCGCACTCCGGCTGCCGAAATAGTACCGGGCAAACTTCTCGTTCACCACGGCCACCTTTGACGTTGCGGAAGTATCCCTATCGCTGAAGTCGCGCCCGCTCAAAACGGGAATCTTGAGCGTCGCGAAATACCCGGGAGAAACATAGTTCATCCAGGAACTCGTATCCTCGCCCGGTTTGGCGACATGCCCCTCTACGGTGATGGAATCATCCCATTCATCGAACGACAAGGGCGCAACCATGGCAAGCGCTACCCCGTGTATGCCCGGCACTCCCGCCAGTTTCTCTTGCAGTTGCTTATAAAACAGCTTCGTGCGAGGCGTGTCGTAGCCGCTCGAGATCGGATTCACCTCGAACGAGAGCAGATTATTCACCTCGAAGCCAGGATTGAGATTTTTCAGATTCTTCAAGGTGCCGACAAACAAGCCGGCTCCAATCAAAAGCATCAGGGAGAGGCTGACCTGTGCACATACGAGCAGCTTTCGCCAGATCGCCTGTCCGCCGCCGGCCGCCGCGGTTGTCTGGTCCTTCAAAGTGGGTGCAACATCCGGCCGGGTTGTCTGAATTGCCGGAATCAGGCCGAATATGATTGCCGATATCACCGCCGCGGCAAAGGTGAAACACAGAACGCGAACATCGGGCGCAATCTCGAATTTCACCGGCGGATCCATCTGCGGCAACAAGCCGTTGAGCAGCCCGATCGTCCACACCAATACCGCCAGCGCTATGGCGCCGCCCGTGAACGATAGCAGCAGCGCTTCCAACAGGAGCTGCGAGGCTATTCGTTTCCGAGTGGCACCCAAAGCGAGACGAATCGCGATTTCTTTTTGCCGCGATGTGCCGCGCGCGATCATCAGGTTGGCGACGTTCGCGCAGGCGATCAGTAACACCAAGCCAACCATACCCGCCATCGCCCACAAAGGCGCAGTCAGGAAAACGCGCGCGGTCGACTGGCCT
>Ga0213872_10002097_pt1 | contig 12029 bp, 10 predicted proteins | sample VelepicomBERX_R2_FD_160071 | JGI IMG/M metagenome (GOLD analysis project Ga0213872, IMG submission 160071) | Rhizosphere microbial communities from Vellozia epidendroides in rupestrian grasslands, the National Park of Serra do Cipo, Brazil - RX_R2 | ecosystem: Host-associated > Plants > Roots >... | reverse complement strand
GTTCACCCGCTCTTGAGGTCTACAACATATCGGCTGCAGCGACTACCACCCAACGGCTCATCTCCTTTTACAATCTCGCCTTCTAGAACGACAGCTACGTCAGGATTGCTAACCCCGGGTGGTCTGTAAGCAACTGGTCCTCAGGACTGACACCGGCGTGTGGTTACGCGGATCTACCCCCGAGCAGGTGAACCTCACTTGTTAGCGCCTGAAGTTTCAGTGCGCATACAACCGATTCGATTGTATGGGTCGAGCCGAACCTGGCCGACAATCTCGCTAATCCCATAGAACAGGGACGATTAAGCCCGGCCCTCCAATCACAGACGGGCTTCTCTGTTTCTGATCTGAGAAGATTCAGACACCTTTATCTCGATTCCGAGGGTCCGGAGAAATAACAATCTCGAGGGGGATTGTCCCGGAAGGGCTCCTCCCCGATTTTTCATACTCTTTTCCGAGTCTGATTTGCTTTCAAGACGCTCATTAAGATCAGAAACATAATTTGCGGTCGCGCGCTTCCGGCGCCAGTGGCCTGCTCTTTAAACCTGCAAGGATCGCTATGGACCAGTACAACACCGAGACGACCACCCTGTCCCAATCAGCCCCGAAAACGGGGCGCCGCGGAATCGTCGTTCATTCCAGGTGGATGTGGTGGGTTTTGACATTCCTCTTCGTCATCGGTCCCGGACTGATTGTGATGGTTGCCGACAACGATGCTGGCGCAGTTTCTACCTATATCCAGGCCGGAGCGCAGTACGGCACACGCCTGCTTTGGGTACTGCTGCTGCTGTGGCCCATGACCTATTTCATCCAGGAGATGGTCGTCCGTCTTGGCATCGCAACCGGCAAAGGCCACGCCGCCATGATCTTCGAGCGGTTCGGCAAGTGGTGGGGCTATTTCTCGCTCGCCGATTTGGAGCTGGTCAATTTCCTCACGCTGGTGACCGAGTTCGCCGCTATTGCCCTTGCGGTGCAACACCTCGGAATTTCACCGTACCTCGGCGTACCGGTGGCCGCCGTTGGGCTGATTGTCATGGTGTTGACCGGCAGCTACCTCCACTGGGAACACACCGTTCTCGTGCTGTGCGCCATGGACCTTGGCTGGTTTTGGATCGCGTTCAAACTGCGTCCCGGGATGGGCGAGGTTATGCATAACACTATCGTCCCTGGGATTCCGGCAGGCGGGTTGACCGGAAACCTCGTATTCCTGGTCATTGCAATTGTGGGAACCACTATCGCGCCCTGGCAGCTCTTCTTTCAGCAGAGCTGCATCGCGGATAAGAGGCTTCGCTTCTCGGAAATCGGCTCAGAACGGCTGGATACCTTCGTTGGGGGTTGCGTCACCATCACCGTGGCCGCCTGCATGATGATTGCCGGCAACTTCGCGCTGAGGCACGGAATACATTTCGATGATCCTGCGCAGATGGCCAACGCGCTGCGGCCTCTGGCAGGCAACGGCATTCGCATAGCGATCCTGTTGCTCATGATCAATGCGGCGGTGCTTGGTTCGACGACTATCTCTCTTGCCAGCGCCTGGGCTTATGGCGAAGTGCGGGGATGGCCGCACAGCCTTCAGCTCCCGCTGAAACAGGCAAAAGGCTTTTACGTCAGTTACGTGGCTTGTGTAGCCGCGGCCGCCGCGATTGTGCTGATTCCCAAGGCACCATTGCAACTAATCATTCTGGGAGTGCAGGTGTTAGCGGGCATTATGCTGCCGTCAGCCATCATCTTCCTGCAGCTTCTGCTCAACGACAAAGAGCTTTTGGGAGATTACGTTAACAAGCCCTGGAACAACTTCGTGAACTGGATCATCATTATCGTCCTGTTCACGCTTTCGCTAGTACTCGCTGCACAGGTGATAGTGCCAAACCTGTTCCCGCCAGCATAGGAGACTCGGGGGTACACCATGCATTTCATGCCATTCTTGAGATACCGAAACCGCAATCACATGGCCAGGAACCGGTACGTCGTGGTTCCTCCCCTTGACGATGTTCCGGAAGAGAAAATCGACACCACGCACCTTGGCCCCATGCCGATGACGACGACGGTGAAGTTCTCGCTCATCCTGCTGCGGGCCTATCTGCTGCTGATGATCGTTTTGGTCTTCTACCATGTGCTGGATCTCGCCGGATTCTTCGGGCATCATCACTGAGTCACTCCAGCCACCAGGATTCGGCATTCGAAAAGTGCCCACATGAACGCTCAACTAATTCCGAATGAATGTTTTAAGAGATTTCCTGGAGTAGAGACGCGACGCTGAACCCAGCGTGAAAAATCCTCACCGCACCCGGGTCGAAAGATCCTGCAACCGCCCTTTACTTCGGTGCATCAGATTCATTGACAATAAGTGACTCAAGTGGGAGACTGTTCTAGGCTCGCACTGAGCGCAAATTAGCAGGATTTCATCAGGAGCACGCAATGGCAAAGATCATCGGTATTGACTTGGGTACGACGAACTCCGTCGTTGCAGTAATGGAGGGCGGCGAGCCAAAAGTGATTCCCAACGAGGAAGGCAGCCGAACCACCCCCTCTGTCGTCGGTTTCACCAAGAGCGGCGAGCGCCTGGTCGGCCAGGTCGCCAAACGGCAGGCCATCACCAACCCGCTGAACACGATTTACTCCATCAAGCGCTTTATGGGCCGCCGTTACGACGAAGTGAACGACGAGATGAAAATGGTCCCCTATAAGGTTGTCCAGCAGGGCGACCATGTGGCCGTCGAAGCGCAGGGCAAGCTGTACACCCCTCCGGAGATCTCGGCGATGATCCTCCAGAAGCTGAAGAAGGCAGCCGAGGACTACCTGGGAGGCCCGGTCACCGAAGCGGTCATCACCGTCCCAGCCTATTTTAACGATTCGCAGCGCCAGGCCACCAAAGACGCCGGCCGGATCGCCGGACTAGATGTCAAGCGCATCGTAAACGAGCCGACGGCGGCGGCCCTCGCTTACGGCCTGGATAAAAAGAAGGAAGAGACCATCGCCGTGTATGACTTCGGCGGCGGCACCTTTGATATCTCCATTCTCGAGGTTGGCGAAGGAGTTATCGAGGTGAAGTCGACCAACGGTGACACCCACCTGGGCGGTGACAACATCGACCAGCGCATCGTCGATTGGCTTATCGAGGAGTTCAAAAAGGATGAGGGTCTCGATCTTAGTTCCAAAGGCAACGAAATGGCCCTGCAGCGGCTGAAAGATGCCGCCGAGCGCGCCAAGATCGAGCTCTCGACCGCAATTGAAACCGAGATCAACCTGCCCTTCGTCACGGCGGATGCGAGCGGCCCGAAACACCTGGTCAAGAAGCTCACCCGGGCCAAGCTGGAACAGTTGGTTGAGGACATCATTCAGCGCTCGGTTGAGCCTTGCAAGAAGGCAATGGCCGACGCCGGCGTGGACGCGAACAAAATCGATGAAGTGGTGCTGGTCGGTGGGCAGACCAGAATGCCGCGCATTCAGCAATTAGTGAAGGACCTCTTCGGCAAGGAGCCCCACAAAGGTGTCAATCCTGATGAAGTGGTCGCAGTTGGCGCTGCGGTTCAGGCGGGCGTTCTGGCGGGCGAAGTCAAAGATCTGCTTCTGCTCGACGTGACGCCGCTTACGCTGGCGATTGAAACGCTGGGCGGGGTAGCTACGGCGATGATCCCGCGGAACACGACTATCCCGACGAAGAAGACCGAAACCTTCTCTACGGCCGCAGACAACCAGACCGAGGTTGAGGTCCATGTACTGCAGGGCGAACGTCCGATGGCCGCACAGAACCGTACGCTGGCAAAGTTCAAGCTGAGTGGGATTCCGCCCGCTCCGCGAGGCATTCCGCAGATTGAAGTGACGTTCGACATCGATGCAAACGGTATTTTGAATGTCACGGCCAAAGATATGGCGACGAGCAAGGACCAGAAGGTAACAATCACGTCCTCTTCGGGTCTAAGCAAAGAAGAAGTGGAGCGGATGGCGAAAGAGGCTGAAGCGCACTCGGCAGAGGACAAGGCGAAGCGCGACGAGATCGAGGCACGCAACCATTTGGACAGCCTGGTGTACAACATCGAAAAAATGCTCAAGGAGAATGGCGATAAGGTCTCCGGAGCAGAGCGTACTGAGGTTGAGACGGCCCTGGCAGATGCGAAGAAGGCTCTCGAAGGACAGACAAGCGCGGCCGAGATGAACGCGGCCCGCGAGAAGCTGACTGCTGCTTCGCACAAACTGGCCGAGGCCATGTACAAGGCCGGAGCATCGAGTGGCACAACTGCTCCAACAGATGGTGCCACGGCTGCTACAGGCACCACGGAGGAGAAAAAGGACGAGGGAGTTATCGACGCCGAATACGTCGATGTGGAAGATAAACGATAACCAACTTGAGAGATGCGGGATAACCCGCCTTTGCGTAAGGGGCTTCTCGTTAAGAGGTGCCCCTATACCTTTCAGAATTGAAGGACTGGAACAATGAACTCTTTTATGTGGAAATGCGAGCAGCTGCGGGCGGGAAAAGTCTGCAACAAAGTCATGTTTGATACGCGGGAAGAGGCGGAGAAGTTTGTAGCACAGATGCGCAAAGTCGAGCCGGACCTCTTCTGGAGGATGGAGCCGATCGAGGCAAGGCTGGTGTGGAACTGAGTACTGGCCTCCTTGACTCCCCTTTTGGCCAGCCACCCTCGTGGTAGTACAAATCAAAAGACTGCTAAGGCCTGAGGCCCAGAGACAGAATGCCACCAACCCAGAGCAAAGACTATTACGCCATTCTCGGCGTCAAGAAAACCGCGACAGCGGACGATATCCGCAAGGCGTTCAGGAAACTTGCGCGCAAGTATCACCCGGACGTGAACCCGGGGGACAAGAAAGCCGAGGAAAAGTTCAAGGAAATCTCCGAGGCCAACGATATTCTGAGCGACGAGAAGAAGCGCAAGATTTTCGATCAGTTTGGATTCTACTCGGACCAGATTGATCCAGCAGCCGCTGAAGCGGCAGCACGGGGTGGCTACGGCTATGCAGGGCCCAGGCCGGGAGGAGCACAGGAGGTCCCCTTCGACTTCGAAGGCTTTGACTTTTCGAATTTCAGCGGCGGAGGCGGTACAGGTGCAAGCGCGGGAGGACAGACAACCAGCGGCAGCTGGAGCAGCTTCGGGGATCTCTTCTCCGGGATATTCAATCGCGGCGGTAGCCGCTCCCAGAAACAAGGGCCGGAATCCGGGACGGACCTCGAATACCAGGTAAACGTCGACTTCTGGACGGCTATCCGCGGCGGCACCGCCCGGCTGCAGATTCAGCGTCAGGAGATTTGCCCGACGTGCAAAGGCAAGGCATCGACTGGCAGTTCACAAACTTGTCCGGAATGCAATGGCACCGGGCAGGTCACCCAGATGGGCGGGCGGATGAAGTTCAACATCCAGTGCCCCCGGTGCGGTGGAACCGGCAAGGTGCAAAATGCGTGCCCCACTTGCCATGGTACGGGTGCGGTGATGCGCACCGAGCCGATAGAATTCCGGATCAAACCGGGCACCAGGGACGGCCAGCGAATACGGCTGGCGGGCAAAGGCAATGCGGGAATGAACGGAGGCGCGGCAGGAGATCTGTACCTTATCATTCGCACCGGCTCCCACTCGGTGTTCACCCGCGAAGGCGACGACATATATGTGACTGTGCCAGTCACGGTTACGGAAGCTGCACTGGGATCGAAGATTGATGTCCCCACGATCGATGGCCGCGCTCAGCTCAAGATTCCACCGGGGACGCAGAGCGGCCAAAAGCTGAGAATGCGCGAGCGTGGAGTTCCCTCGGCCAGCGTCGAAGGCAAGCGGGGCAATGAAATCGTAACCGTCGAGATCGTTGTCCCCAAGGTGCAGGACGAGCGGTCGAAGGAGATCCTGCGGGAATTCGCCAAGCTGAACCCGGAGGATCCGCGAGAGCAGCTCTGGGAAACCGTCTAGACAGCCTGATGCTGATCGAGACAGAACGGCTGATACTGCGTCCGATGGTGCATGCCGATGAACAGGCTCTGGCCGCCGTCCTCGTTGATGCAGAGACGATGCGATGGTATCCGCGGCCGTACACGGAGGAAGAAGTCCGGCAGTGGATCGACCGTCAGATCGGCAGATATCGCGACGGCTGTGGCCTGCTTGGAATGGTCGAGAAGCGGACTGGCCGGCTCATTGGAGACTGCGGATCGACATGGCAGGACGTGGAAGGCCGCATGGAACTGGAGATCGGTTACCACCTGAATCGCGAACGGTGGAGTCAGGGTTTCGCGACCGAGGCAGCAAACGCCGTGATAGAAGACGTCTTCCGAAGGTTCAGAGTCGATCGACTGGTTGCAATTATCAGGCCGGAAAACGTCGCATCACGGCGCGTTGCCGAGAAGAATGGGATGAAGCTAGACCGGATAATCCTCTGGCGGGACTACAACCACTGCATCTACCAGCGGATGAGAAGCACATGAGCGAGGGAGAACAAGTCAGGGAAGACGCAAACGATGTGCTGAATGCCTGCGTGTCCTACGCCAAGCGGATGCTGCGGAGGTATGGAGAATTCGGTCCATTCGGATTTGCGATGAATGAAGAAGGCGATGTGAAGATGGAACCGGTCACTCAACGAGATATGCCTGCAGACCCGGTGATGCTGCTCGATCTCCTTCAGCAGCAGTTCGCGGAACGAGTCAGAAAGGGCAGGCTCCGGGCCGCCGCGACAGCGTCGAACGTCACAATGGGTAAGCCTTCAGACGAAGGCTATCCGGATGCGATCATGGTCGACATCGAACACGCGAGCGGTTACTGTGTGAAGGCATTCGTGCCATACAACATCACCGGAGGGCAGTTGTTTGGTTTTTTTCCCCGTATCATTCGATTCGGAGCCATTCGTACGCAGGAAGGGGAGGCGCGGCTTTTTGCGCAATGAGTGAATCTCTATGCCGACGAAACGCAAATCCAAGGGCGCATACATGATCTCGGCCGTCGCCGAGATGTACGGGATCCATCCGCAGACACTTCGCCTCTATGAGCGCGAAGGCCTGCTCAAGCCTTCGCGAACAGAAGGCAACACGCGCCTGTACACCGACGAAGATCTGGAGCAACTGGAATTTATCCTCAACCTGGCGCGCGACCTGGGTGTAAACATCGCCGGAATCGCGATCATTCTGCAGATGCGCGAGCGAATGGAAGAGATGAACCGGCAAATGCAGGAGTTCGTGAACTATGTCCGCACAGAGATGTTCCACCGCATGCAGGGCTTCCAGCAGGGAGCGGCGATCGTTCCGCTGCGCAGGCCGGTAGAAACGCCGCTGCCAAACCGGCAGAAGCGTTGACCAGACCGGCAGAAGCGAAGCAGCTTTGCCCCACTGCGATATCCTATTGAGGGCCTGTCCAGTTTGCGGGGTTGGCAGCGGACGGCCTGGACAGTTCATGATTAAAATCCTGCTGGGCGTCGGCTTGCTGGGCCTGCTTTCTTCCACGGTTTTTACCATCCTGGCGCTTATCGGCGTCCGGCGCTTCACGAGGCGCCCTCGGGGTGCGAAATCTCAGTTTCTTCCGCCCGTGACCCTGTTCAAGCCGCTGCATGGGTCCGAGCCGAATCTCGAGGCACACCTTGAGACCTTCTTTAGACAGGACTATCCGAAGTACGAAATCCTTTTCGGGGCGCGCGTGGCTTCGGACCCGGGCATTGAGACGGCCCGGCGGGTAGCCGCGCGGCATCCCGAGATTCCGGTGAAGTTTGTGCTCACGGGAGAGCCCTGGTACGTAAACGCAAAGGTCAGCACGCTCGAAATGATGGAGCGCGCGGCGTCCTCCGACATTTTTATCGTGAGCGACAGTGACGTGCGGGTCACGCCGGACTACATCCGCGAGGTGGTTGCACACTTTGCAGACGAAAAAGTCGGAGCGGTGACATGCCTCTACCGCGGCGTCGCCGAGCACGGGCTCTGGGCAAAGCTCGAGGCCGTGGGGATGTCTGTCGAAATGACCGCTGGCGTGCTTGTCGCCGATCTGATGGAGGGCATGCAGTTCATGCTGGGACCCACGATGGCGACGCGATGGAGATGTGTACGGGAGATCGGCGGATTCGGCATGCTGGGCGCGTACTGCGCCGACGATTTTGTGCTCGGCAATGCGATCGCGGCGAAGGGCCACAAGGTGGTGCTGTCGACACACGTCATCGATCACATTGTGCTGAACACGAGCTTTGCGGATTCCCAGAAACACCAGATTCGATGGATGAGGTCCACCCGATTTTCGCGCCCGAAAGGCCACTTCGGTACCTGCCTAACGTTCGCCGTGCCCTTTGGGCTGCTTTGTGCAGTAGCCGAAGCTGCGATGAAGCACCCGCTGCTGGGACTGGGACTGCTTGCTTACAGTGTGCTGAATCGCGTCTTGCTGGCGTTAGCGGTGGGAGGGCTGGTTGTCCGGGACCGTCATCTTGCTCGCACAGCGCTTCTTTATCCGATCCGCGATTTACTCGCCTTCGTCTACTGGACGGCCAGCTACGGCAGTAGCGAGATAGTCTGGCGGAATCAGATTTACAGGCTTGCCCCTGGCGGCATGATGGTTGCGCGTTCGAAAGAGGCCGAGCGCGAGCCGCTGCTGACTGGCTGACGAGCCGGCGTTGGACTCCCCTCCTGGTGCGCCATATGATCATGCGTAAGGCTCATCATGGCGTTCACCTTAACGGACTGGCTCGTCATCTCCGGCTATCTGTTGTTCAACCTGCTGATCGGCCTCTATTACCGGAGCAAAGCAGGTAACTCGACTGAAGATTTCTTCATTTCCGGCCGCGACGTCTCCTGGTGGTTAGCCGGAACCTCTATGGTCGCGACGACCTTCGCGGCGGATACGCCGCTCCTCGTCTGCGGGCTCGTAGCGACACAAGGCATCTCGGGTAATTGGATCTGGTGGAGTTTCTGCCTGTCCGGCATGACAACCGTCTTCTTTTTCGCGCGCTATTGGAGGCGGGCGGAAATCTTGACCGACGTCGAATTAGTAGAGATCCGTTATAGCGGTAGACCAGCCGCGTTTCTGCGCGGCTTCAAAGCCATCTACCTTGGCCTGCTGATGAACTGCTTCATCCTCGGGTGGGTCACGCGTGCCATGGTGGACATCATCGCTGTGGTCCTCGGTCCGATAATTGCAGCGGGCCGAGCGGCTACTCTAACGGTTGGCTCGCATATGCTCTTCAACTACACACTGGGTGATCCACGTCATACAGCGCTGGCAATCTGCATCTTCATCCTGGTTCCCTTCACCGGGCTCTACACCTTCATCGGGGGACTGTGGGGCGTGCTCGTGACGGATCTTTTTCAGTTCGCGCTCAAGATGACCATGATTATTGTCCTCGCCTGGCTCGCCGTAACCCATCTGGGCGGGGTACACGCACTCAAATTGCAGCTCGCAGCAGTTGATTCTGCGACCCGCGCCGCTGGTATCTCCACCTCGAACGTGCTTTCTTTTCTTCCTGACTTTCATAGCGGCCTCACCACCGCCAACCTCTGGACCCTGCCGTTGCTGACCTTCTTGATGTATGTCGGAGTGCAATGGTGGGCCTCGTGGTATCCCGGAGCAGAGCCGGGGGGCGGTGGCTACATCGCGCAGCGCATGTTTAGCGCAAAAAACGAGAAGCATTCGCTTGGAGCAACACTGTGGTTCAACATCGCACATTATGCGCTCCGGCCTTGGCCGTGGATTCTCACCGGACTCGTCGCACTCGCTGTCTACTCACCGCATGGCGGCCTTCAGCCCAGCACAGCGTTTGCGGCCAATCCGCAGCAGGGATATGTGATGGTACTGCGCGACTTTCTTCCGCCAGCTTTGCGAGGACTGATGGTCGCCGCGTTTCTAGCTGCTTATATGTCCACAATCGGTACGCAACTCAACTGGGGCACGTCTTATCTCGTCAACGATTTCTACCGGCGGTTTCTCGTGCGCGATGCACGCGACCATCATTACGTGCTAATCAGCAAAGTCATTACGGTGATTCTGGTTCTGGTAAGCGGATATGTGGCGAGCCGCCTGAGCTCCATCAGCCAGGGGTGGGAACTCGTATTGAACCTCGGCGCAGGAACTGGTGCGGTATACATCCTGCGGTGGTTCTGGTGGCGAGTGAATGCCTGGAGTGAAATTACTGCTATGTTAGTTGCAGCACTTGTTGCAGTTGCACTCTCACGCTTGCATTTCACCGGCAACGACGCCGTCGTATTCGCAAAGAGCACCTTGATTACCGCCGGGATCACCACGATTGCCTGGATCGCAGCCACTTTCCTGACTCGGCCCGAACCCGACTCAACTCTTCTTGCCTTCTATCGCCGCGTGCACCCCACTGTGCACGGTTGGCAGCGGATCGCGGCGCTCGCGCCCGAGCTGTCCCAGGTACGCGACCTCTCTGCCAACGCATTTGACTGCCTGCTGGGATGCATGCTTGTCTATGGCTCTCTTTTCGGCATCGGAAAGCTTATCTTCGGACAATGGCTGACAGGCGCTTTATTGTTGATCGCAGCGGCTATTGCAGGCGCCTTCATCTGGCGCCATCTAGAACTTCGGGGATGGGAAACTCTCTCCGGTGGGCTTGCTTCGACAACGCGACCGCAAACCGTGGAGCACTGATTTGCGGCGGCTCGTGGCGTAGCAGCTTAATCTTCTTGCCCAAACCATTCGGGATGCCAGAAGATAGCCTGTATGCAATTTATTGACACCCGAACCGGTGCCTCCCCGGCGCCGCTGAACTTATGCCCGTTCCAGCGCGGTTTACGAGCCAGGAACGGCGAATCGACTGAGGCCATACGGTGACGCAGAGCAGAACTGCTGTGATCATCGGCGCAGGCCCTGCCGGCCTCACCGCCGCGCTTGAGTTTTTGCGCCGTAGCGATATCCGTCCAATCGTTCTCGAGTCCACCCCGCGGATCGGTGGTATCTCCTGCACCATCGAATACAAGGGCAACCGGATGGATATTGGCGGCCACAGGTTCTTTTCCAAGGCTGACCGCGTGATGAACTGGTGGACCGAACTGATGCCGGTCGCAGCGACAGACGGCGACCATACGATCCAGTACCAGAACAAGCAGCGCAACGTCGCGCCCGCCGGCGCATCGTCCGATTCGGATCTCGTAATGCTCGTTCGGCCGCGCAAGAGCCGCATCTACTTCCTGCGCAGTTTTTTTGATTATCCGCTGGCATTAAATGCGAAGACGTTGGGGCAACTTGGGCTGTGGCGGACACTAAAGATCGGAACGAGTTACATTCACACTAAATTCTTCCCTCGAAAACAGGAGAAGACCCTTGAAGATTTCTTGATTAATCGCTTCGGGCGCCAGCTTTACCGCACCTTTTTCAAGTCCTACACCGAAAAGGTCTGGGGCGTGCCGTGTGATCAGATCAGCGCCGAATGGGGCGCACAGCGGATCAAAGGCCTGTCTCTTCGAACAGCTGTAGCGCACTTTCTCCGCCAGACCTTCGGACTCTCGGGGCGAAACGACATAGCGCAGAAAAAGACCGAGACCTCGCTGATCGAAAAATTCCTGTATCCAAAGTATGGGCCCGGGCAGTTGTGGGAATATGTAGCCAAGTTGGTTACAGACAACGGCGGAGAAGTACGACGCTGTTGGCGCGTAGATAAGCTGCATGTCGAGGGGCACAAGGTTGTTTCGGTCGACGCAGTAAGTTGCGCCGGCCGGCGGGAAACGATCCGTGCCGATTACATTTTCTCTACGATGCCCGTCCGCGATCTAATTCGCAGCCTCGATGTCTCAGTGCCGCAAGAAATCAGAGACATTGCCGAAGGCCTGGTCTATCGCGACTTCATTACAGTGGGCTTGCTTGTCGATAAGCTCGCCGTCACCGAACCTGATGGTTCGCTGCTCAAAGACACCTGGATCTATATTCAGGAGCCCGACGTTCTGGTTGGCCGTCTCCAAATCTTTAACAACTGGAGCCCTTATATGGTGGCCGATCCCGATAAGGTCTGGATCGGATTGGAATACTTCTGTTACGAAACTGACGATTTGTGGAACATGACGGACGAGAAGATAGCCAGGTTTGCAACCGCTGAAATCGAGAAGATTGGGATTC
>Ga0213872_10002096_pt1 | contig 12035 bp, 13 predicted proteins | sample VelepicomBERX_R2_FD_160071 | JGI IMG/M metagenome (GOLD analysis project Ga0213872, IMG submission 160071) | Rhizosphere microbial communities from Vellozia epidendroides in rupestrian grasslands, the National Park of Serra do Cipo, Brazil - RX_R2 | ecosystem: Host-associated > Plants > Roots >... | reverse complement strand
AAATGGGAAAGTTTGGGTGTAAGCACCAACCCATCCTTGGAATCCCTAAGCTCGATCGTGCCGATCGGATCGCCGACGCCGGTTTCGGTCAAGGCGTAGATGCTGACCGAGGGGGAGGATTCCGCGGCGAAAGCCGCCGGAGCGAGGAGGATGATCAGGAAGGCGGACGTCATTCTCATGTAACGCTCTCCATGGTCTTCGGGTTGACCGTTTTCCCAACCACTCCCATATGGGGCAGAACCGCCCTAATTTCCAGCAAGGGGTTATGATGCCGAGCATTTTTGTCACGGGCGCCAGCCGCGGCCTGGGCCTCGAATTCGTCCGCCAATATCAGGCCGCCGGCTGGAACGTCACGGCCGGTTGCCGCGAACCCTCGAAAGCGCCGGATTTGGCTGCGCTCGGTGTGGAGACCGTGCAGCTCGATCTTTCCGATAGAAACTCCATCGCCCGGGCAGCCGATTCGCTGGCCGGCCGCAGTTTCGACGTGCTGCTCAACAATGCCGGCGTTTATGGCGAAGGGCAGCAATTCGGTCATCTGAGCGAGCTGGAATGGGAGCGGGTGCTCCATGTCAACGCCATCGCCCCCCTGAAGATGGCGGAAGCGTTTCTGCCGCATGTGCTGGCCGGCCAGAGAAAGCTGATGGTGTTCCTGACCAGCCGCATGGGCAGCATTGCCGATAACACCAGCGGCGGTTCCTATATCTACCGCTCCAGCAAGGCGGCGCTGAATGCGGCGGTGAAGTCGCTTTCCATCGATCTGGCGCCGCGCGGCGTCACCACGCTGCTATTGCATCCCGGCTGGGTGAAAACCGATATGGGCGGGCCCAACGCCACGCTCATCCCGGCCGACAGCATCGAAGGCATGCGGCACCGGATCGATGAAGTCCGGCCGGGACAAAACCTGAAATTCCTAGACTATACCGGTCAGGACTTGCCCTGGTAGAGCCCGGCCAGCAGTTCCTCATAGCGCGCCTTGATGACATGGCGGCGGATCTTCAGGGTCGGCGTCGCCATCTCATTATCAACGGTGAAGGGGTCGGGAATGGCGGCGAAGCGGCGGATTTTCTCGATCGGCGAGAGATGCTGATTGACCCGGTCCACCGCATCCTGGAGATGCCGGCGGAACTCTCCGTCATTGATCAGATCGCTCAACCGCGTGCGCTTGCCGCGCGCTTCCGCCCAGTTCCTGGCATGTTCGGCGTCCGGTACCACCAACGCCACCAGATGCGGCCGGCGGTCGCCATAGACCATGGCCTGGGCGATTTCCGGCTGCAGCGCCAGAAAACCCTCGACCCGTTGCGGCGAGATATTGTCGCCGCCTGAATTGACGATGATGTCGCGCTTGCGGTCGGTGATCTTGATATAGCCTTCGGCATCGATCTCGCCGATATCGCCGGTATGCAGCCAGCCGTCGCGCACCGCCCTGCTGGTGCCTTCCTTGTCGCCCCAATAGCCCTGCATGACCCCTTCGCTGCGCACCAGGATTTCGCCATCGTCGGCAATCCTGACCTCGACCCCGTTCACCGCCTTGCCGACACTCTCGATCTTGATGGCGTTGACGGGATTGACCGAGATCACCGGGCCGGCCTCGGTCTGGCCATAGCCCTGAAGAATCCGCACGCCAAGCGCGGTGAAGAACAGGCCGACCTCGTAATTCAGCGGCGCGCCGCCGCTCACCAGCGCTTTGAGCCGTCCGCCGAAGCGCTCCGCCACCTTGCGGCGGACCAGCCGGTCGAGCAGCAGATCGGCCAGCGACTCCCAGATCGCCAGACGCCTTTTCTCATAGCGTTTGGAGCCGATCGACACGGCCTGCAGAAACAGCTTGGCCTTGAACCCACCTTGGCGGGACAAGGTGGTGAGAATGCGCCCGCGCATCATTTCATAAAGACGCGGCACTGCCGTCATGATGGTCGGATGTGTCTCGGCCATGTTGGCGGCCAGCTGATCGATGCTCTCGGCGTAATAGATCTGGGCGCCGATCGAGATCGGGAAGAATTGTCCCGCCGTATGTTCATAGGCGTGCGACAGGGGCAGGAACGACAGGAACACTTCGTCGCCCAGGCTGATCTCGGCCAGCACGTCATTGGCGCCGGCCGAATTGGCCAGGATCGCGCCGTGACTCAGCATCACCCCCTTGGGCGCACCGCCGGTGCCCGAAGTGTAGATCAGGCAGGCGGTGTCGGTGCGGCGTTGTTTGGTCACCCGTTCGCGGATGGGAACGGTGCTGGCGGCGCCGGCCTCCATGACTTCCCGCCAGCTTTTCAGATCGATGCCGGGATCCTGCTGCAGATTGAGCGTGTCGATGGCGATCACGGCGCAGGTGTGATCCGCGGTCAGCGCCGCCCCGATCACTCTCTCCGCCAGCGGCCGGGTCGAGACGATGGCCATCCGGGCACCCGAATTGTTCAGGAGATGCCGGTGATCGCCGATGGTGTTGGTGGTATAGGCCGGAACGGTGATGCCGCCGGCCGCCATGATGGCGATGTCGGCGATCAGCCATTCAGGCCGGTTTTCCGAGACCAGCAACACCCGGTCGCCTTCCTTCAGGCCGGCCGCGATCAGCCCGCGGGCCAGTGTCTCGATGGCGGCGGAAACCTGTCTCCAGCTCAAGCCGCGCCATTGGCCCTCGCTCTTCCTCCACAGGAACGGGCGGTCGCCCAGTTTATCGGCCTGATCGAACATCATCGCGGTCAGGCTCTGGCAGGCGCCATAATCGATGGCGGACATTGTCACTCCCCCTGGAACACCCCATTATTATTGCTGTTAAGTTTCGCAAGGAGTGCCGTGATGAACAAGATGCTGAATTCCAACCCGGCCGATGATCTGGGGCCGATGCCGGAATGGAATTTGGCCGATCTTTACCCGGCACCCGACAGTCTTGAACTCAAGGCCGATCTCGAAGCGGCCGAGCGTGACGCCAAACAGTTCCAGTCCGATTATCAGGGCAAGCTGGCCGGCCTTTCCTCCGAGGCGTTCGGCGAGGCCATCGCCCGCTATGAGAGCATGACCGAACGGCTTTACCGGGTGATGGCATTCGCCAGCTTGCGTTACGCCGCCGACCTCTCCAACGGCGAGAACGCCAAATTCAATCAGACCATGCAGGAGCGGGTCACCGACATCTCGACCCATACCTTGTTCTTCACGCTTGAGATCAACCGGCTGGAAGAGAAGATTTTGCAGGACAAGCAGAGCTCGGAGAAGGCGCGCTATTACGCCTCCTGGCTGCGCGATCTGACGGCATTCCGCGACCATCAGCTGTCCGACGAGGCCGAGAAGCTTCTGCATGAGCGCGAGGTGGCCGGCCGCTCCGCCTGGGTGCGCCTGTTCGACGAGACCATGGCCGGGCTGCGCTTCCCCTTCGACGACAAGATGCTGAGCTCGGCCGAGATCCTGCATCTGATGAGCGACAAGAACGCATCGACGCGTCAGAAGGCCGCCAAGAGCTTCGGCGCCAAGCTGGGCGAGAATGTCCGCCTGTTCGCCTTGGTCACCAATACCTTGGCGAAGGAGAAGGAGATCGACGACAAATGGCGGCATTACGCCCGCCCGACGAGTTATCGCAACCTTTCCAACCAGGTCGAGGACGAGGTGGTCGACGCCTTGTCGAAGGCGGTCTCCTCCGCCCATGGACGTCTGTCGCATCGTTATTACAAGCTGAAGGCCCGCTGGTTCGGCAAGGAGGCGCTGGATTACTGGGACCGCAACGCGCCGCTTCCCGAGGATGACGACCGGGTGATCACCTGGCCGCAGGCGGAAAAAACCGTCCTGTCGGCCTATCGGGCCTTCTCGCCGACCCTGGCCGATATCGGCGAGCGCTTCTTCAAGGGCGGCTGGATCGACGCGCCGGCCCGTCCGGGCAAATCGCCGGGCGCTTTCGCTCATCCAACCGTGCCGTCAGCCCATCCCTATCTGTTGCTGAACTTCCTCGGCAAGCCGCGCGACGTGCAGACTTTGGCTCATGAGCTGGGGCATGGCGTGCATCAGGTACTGGCCAGCGCGCAGGGCCTGTTCCGCGCCGACACGCCGCTGACCTTGGCCGAGACGGCATCGGTGTTCGGCGAGATGCTGACCTTCCAGGCCTTGCTGGCGGCCGAGCAGGATCCCGGCAAGCGCCGCATCATGCTGGCCGGCAAGGTCGAGGATATGCTGAACACGGTAATCCGCCAGATCGCCTTCTACGAATTCGAGCGCCGGGTCCATGACGAGCGGCGCGGCGGCGAACTGATGCCGGAACGGATCGGCGAAATCTGGCTCGACGTGCAGAAGGAAAGCCTCGGCCCGGCCATCCGTTTCCATGACGAATACCAATATTACTGGGCCTATATCCCGCACTTCATCCACACGCCCTTCTATGTCTACGCCTATGCCTTCGGCGATTGCCTGGTGAACGCCCTGTTCGCCGTCTACAAGTCGGGTTTGCCCGGTTTCGAGGACAAATATCTCGAAATGTTGAAGGCGGGCGGCACTTTGCGGCACAAGGAGCTGCTGGCGCCGTTCGGCCTCGACGCCTCGGATCCGGCCTTCTGGACCAAGGGGCTCGACATCATCTCGGGCATGATCGACGAGCTGGAGACGCTGGGGTGAGCCTGGATTCGGTGCGGGCTCACCTCGCCCGCCACGCCCCCGACATCGAGATCATCGAGTTCGACTCTCCCACCGCCACGGTCCAGGAAGCGGCCGTCGCTCATGGATGCGAACCGGGTCAGATCGCCAAGACCCTCAGTCTCAGGATCGGTGACAAAGTGGTGCTGGTGGTGGCAAGAGGGGATGCGCGCCTCGACAATAGGAAGGCCAAGACGGCTTTCGGCGGCAAGGCCAAGATGCTGGATGCCGCGGATGTCGAGGCCGTCACCGGCCATCCGGTCGGCGGCGTCTCGCCTTTCGGTCTCGCCAACCCGTTGCCGGTCTATTGCGACATCTCGCTGAAGGCGTTCGATGTGGTCATCCCGGCCGCCGGTTCGCGCAGTTCCTCGCTGAAGATCGAGATCGACCGGCTGGCGGCGCTGGTGGGCGCCGACTGGATCGATGTCTGCGAATAAGACAAACGGGGCGCTGTTCGCGGCCTTGCTCGTCTTCAGCCATGACGGCGCCATGACCATGATGACGGATGTGGACGCCGTCCCGGCCACGCGCACTCAGACCGTGTTCTTCCGCACTATTCAGGGAACGCCGAGCCGTCTGGCGCAGTTCGACACGCTGCTGCCCGATTGCAGCGAGAACAGTAATTTCAAGGCGCTGGTCACGGTCATGCCAAAATCCGGCAGCCTGTCCGCCATTACGGAAGAAGTCGTCGCGAACTACCAGCCGCCGGTTCCGCAGGCCGCCTGCAATGGCCAGAAGCACCGCCAGCTGGTGATCCTCTACACCGCCAAGGATGTCGGCGCGGACAACGTGACCATCCGCGCCGGTCTCGGCAAAGAGGTGGTGGATCTGGTGTTCGACATCAAAGCCGAGTGAGAAAGGGGCGGGCCGTCGGCCCGCCCGCGAGCCTATTTCAGATAGGAGATGTCGGCGAAGGTGCCGTCATCGAGGAAGCTGCGGAACTTCAGGCGATCATCCTGCTGCTTGGTCTCCGCCTCCTTGGTGACGGATTTGCGGAATTCCGCGAGCAGCTTCTGGTCGCGTTCCTTGTTCGGAGCCAGTTCCGACCAATCCTTGAACTTGACCAGGAAGACGACATTGGCGCCCGGAGAATTCGGATTGGCGCTGACCAGAATATGATAGTCGAGCACGTCGCCGGTCTTTTTCTGGTTCTCCATCGACTGGGCCCAGCTCCCCTTCAGACTGACGAGATATTCGTCCAGCTTGCCCGGCGCGACCTTGACGGTCGTCACCGTCCAAGGCTGGTTGCCCGGTGCGTAGTCGACCCATTCCTCGGCGCGCGCGGTGGCAGTGCCGGCGAGCAAAATCATCGTGGTGAGAAAGGCGCTCTTGAAATTCATGATGCCCCCTAGTTCGTCTCGGAAGGGGCTGCCGGAGTGGCAACCCCAGATTGCGGCGATCATAAACGCACAACCTGGGGGCCGATACTGAACATTTTTGATCAGAAGGGTGCCTGCCTCAACCGCGTAGCGCGCTCAACACCTCGTCGAGCATCTTCTTGGCGTCGCCGAACAGCATCCGGTTGTTCTCCTTGTAGAACAGCGGATTGTCGACGCCGGCATAACCACTTGCCATCGAGCGCTTCATGACGATCGAGGTCCTGGCCTTCCACACTTCCAGCACCGGCATGCCGGCGATGGGGGAGGTGGGGTCTTCCTGGGCGGCCGGGTTCACGATGTCGTTGGCGCCGATCACCATCGAGACGTCGGTCTCGGGGAAATCGTCATTGATCTCATCCATCTCCATGACGATGTCGTAGGGCACCTTGGCTTCCGCCAGCAGCACATTCATATGGCCGGGCATGCGGCCCGCCACCGGATGGATGCCGAAGCGGACATTGACGCCCTTTTCCCGCAAATATTTGGTGATCTCATAGACCGTGTGCTGGGCTTGCGCCACCGCCATGCCGTAACCCGGCACGATGACGACGTTCTTGGCCTCGCGCAAAAGATCGGCGGTTTCCTGGGCCGAGATGGCGGTGACTTCGCCCTGCGGCTCGCCATCCGCCTTCTTGGCGACGGTGCCGCCGCCCGAGCCGAAGCCGCCGGCGATGACGCTGATGAAATTGCGGTTCATCGCCCGGCACATGATGTAGGACAGGATCGCGCCCGAAGAGCCGACCAGCGCGCCGGTGACGATCAAAAGATCGTTGGACAGCATGAAGCCGGTCGCCGCCGCAGCCCAGCCCGAATAGGAGTTCAGCATCGAGACCACGACGGGCATGTCGGCGCCGCCGATCGCCATCACCATATGGATGCCGAACAGCAGCGAGATGGCGGTCATCACCGCCAGCGGGATCATGCCGGCGTCGGTGCTCTCGGCATGCAGGAACTGCCCGCCGAACCAGATCACGACCAAGAGGCCGATGAGATTGATCCAGTGGCGGCCGGGCAGCAGCACCGGCTTGCCGCCGATCTTGGCCGAAAGCTTGCCGAAGGCGATCAGCGAACCCGAGAAGGTGACGGCGCCGATCAGGATGCCGACATAGATTTCGACCTCATGGATGTTCTTCTCGGCACCCTCGAGCTGGACCGAGCTGTCGATATAGGAAGCGAAGCCGACCAGGCAGGCGGCCAGACCGACCAGGCTGTGCATCAGCGCGACCAGCTCGGGCATCTGGGTCATCTGCACCTTCTTGGCGGCGAACAGGCCGATACTCCCGCCAATCAGCATGGCCAGCACGATATAGGGCACGCCTTCCAACGTGACGCGCGGGCCGAACACGGTGGCCAGCACGGCGATCGCCATGCCGATCATGCCGTAGACATTGCCGCGGCGGGACGTCTCGGGGTTGGAAAGTCCGCCCAGAGACAGGATGAAGAGGATCGTCGCTCCGATATAGGAGACGGTGGCGAGGCTTGCGGTCATGGGCTTCCCCTTATTTCCGGAACATCGCCAGCATGCGGCGGGTGACGGCGAAACCGCCGAACATGTTGATGGAGGTCAGCACCAGGGAGGCGAAGGCCAGTCCGAAGATCCAGGCTTCGGGCCTGACCTCGGATCCGGCCAAGGGCGGGGCGATCTGGATCAGGGCGCCGATGGCGATGATGCTGGAAATGGCGTTGGTGACGCTCATCAGCGGCGTATGCAGCGCCGGAGTGACGTTCCACACCACCATATAGCCGACGAAGCAGGCCAGCACGAACACGGTGAAATGGCCGAGGAAGGCGGCCGGAGCGAAGGCACCGATCAACCCGAACAACACAGCGCCGACCAGGAAAAGCGTGACCAGCGATTTGGCCGACATCGGGGCGCCGGCGCCATGGCCGTGGCCCGATTTCTTTTCGGGGACAGGGGCAGCGGCCGGTTTGGCTTGAGGCGGCGCCGGCAGTTTCAGCGGGGGTGGCGGCCAGGTCACTTCGCCGTCCTTGATGACGGTCAGGCCGCGAATGGCGTCGTCTTCCATATTGACGTTGATGACGCCGTCCTTGGTCTTGCAGAGCTCCTCGGCCAGACGCAGCAGATTGGTCGCATAGAGCGTCGAGGATTGCCGGGCCAGGCGCGAGGGGAAATCGGTATAGCCGACGATGGTCACGCCATGCTTGACCACCACCTTGTCCGCTTCGGTCAATTCGCAATTGCCGCCCTGTTCGGCCGCCAGATCGACGATGACGCTGCCGGGCTTCATGCTTTGCACCATCTCGGCCGTGATCAGGCGCGGCGCCGGTTTCCCCGGGATCAGCGCGGTAGTGATGATGATGTCGACCTCACGCGCCTGCTGCGCGTACATCTCGCGCTGCGCGGCCTGAAAGCCCTCGCTCATCACCTTGGCATAGCCGCCGCCGCCTGAGCCTTCCTCCTCGTAATCGACCTTGACGAATTCGGCGCCCATCGACTTGACCTGATCGGCCACTTCGGCGCGCGTGTCGTTGGCCCGCACGATGGCACCCATGCTGACCGCTTCGCCGAGTGCTGCGAGCCCCGCCACGCCGGCGCCGGCCACGAACACCTTGGCGGGCGGGATCTTGCCGGCCGCCGTGACCTGCCCGTGGAAGAAGCGGCCGAACTGATTGGCGGCCTCGATGACCGCGCGATAGCCGGTCACACCCGCCATCGAGGTCAAGGCATCCATCTTCTGGGCGCGGGACAGGAGGCGGGGTAGGGAGTCCATCGCCAGGACGGTGATCTTGCGGGCCGCCATCGCCTGCATCAGCTCGGGATTCTGCGCCGGCCAGATGAAGCTTATCAGCGTGGTGCCTTCCTTGATCTGCGCCACTTCCTCAAGAGTGGGGGCGCGCACCTTGAAGACGATGTCCGAGCCATCCCACAGCTTCTTGGCGGTGGCGGCGATCTTGGCGCCGGCGGCTTCGTAAGCGGCGTCGTCGAAATTGGCCAGCGCTCCGGCGCCTTTCTGCACCAGGACGGAAAAGCCCAGCTTGATCAGCTTCTCTACGACATCAGGGACAGTGGCGACGCGCTTCTCGCCGGCGAAAGATTCTTTCGGAACACCAATGGTCAAGGACATGACGGCTCCCCGTTTCCGTGTATTTGAGCAAGGGAACACTATCCGGGGGGCGGGCGCAATCCCTTGACACCGGTTACCGTGAGATTATCAAGAGTGTGGCCGAAAAATTGTCCGAGGGCTTGGCGAAACGCCGCCTCTTCGGGATTCGCCAAATGAAACAACGTCATGGAAGAGTGGAATTTCAGATCGTCGGGGGAAGCGAAGATCTCGTAGGGCGTGCGGGTAGCGTGGGCATTGACCAGCTCGGTACAGTCCTTGAGGCGCGGACCGAGCAGCGGATGGGCGAGATAGGCCTGCGCCTCGGCCAGATCCTCGATGCCGTAATGCTGGGCCATCGCGCTGCGGCCCAAGCCTCGAAGCTGCGGGAAGATGAACCACATCCAATGGCTGGTCTTGCGGCCGGCCTGAAGTTCGGCGCGAACCTGCGTGACCACGGGGGCCTGGGCAGTCACGAAACGATCGAGATCACCCATGCCGTTCTCCTCAGGCGGGAGTCCGGCTCATCGAGCCGTCAGGACGGCGATAGGGCATCAGCCCGACCTTGTAGTGGCTGGCCATATGACGGGCGCGGCCGATGGCGCGATGCGCGAGCTCGGGCGGCAGCACTTCCTTGGCGGTCTGTTCCCAAAGGGACAGCCAGCGGTCGAAATGTTCTTCTTCAAGGGGAAGACGCTGATGGGCGACGTAACCGTTGCCCTGATAGTCTCCGGTGCCCAGCAACTGGGTGCGCCAGAAATTCTTCAGCGTATCGTGGTGATGCTCCCAGTTGCGGACGAACTGGTCGAAGACCGGGCCGATCAGATCATCCTGTTGGACGCGGCTGTAGAACAGCTCGACCAACTGGGAGATCTGATCATCGGACTCAGAAAGCATCGCGGTCAAAACCCTGATTGCCAGGGACCGGCGACGACGGGCTATTAGAAGCCCTCGCGCTCCAGGCGCTTGCGCTCCAGCTTGCGGGCACGACGGACGGCTTCAGCCGACTCGCGGGCGCGCTTCTCGGACGGCTTCTCGTAGTTACGACGAAGCTTCATCTCGCGGAACACACCCTCACGCTGCATTTTCTTCTTGAGGGCCTTCAGCGCCTGATCGACATTATTGTCACGAACGAGAACTTGCACGGTTCGCCACCGCTCCTTTCGGGAACAAAAAAATTCCTGCGGGCAGGACCCTTGTCCTCCCGAAGGACGGGATCATTATCATAAGCGTTCAGGGAATGGAAGCGGTTAATGGCACTTTTGACGATCGCAAAAATGGGCCACCCGATTCTGGCCCGTGTCGCCGAAAAGATCGAGGATCCAACGGAGCCCCGCTGGAAGGCTCTGGTCGAGGATATGAAGGAAACCATGGCGGCGGTCGATGGCGCCGGTCTGGCGGCGCCGCAGGTGGAGATCGGCGTGCAGCTGGTGATCTTCATCGTTCCGGGCGAACAGGACGAAAAGCTGCATGTGCTGGTCAATCCCGAGATCGAACCCTTGTCGGACGAAATGGCGGAGGGCTTTGAGGCCTGCCTCTCGGTTCCCGGCCTGATGGGCAAGGTGCCGCGCTGGACCCATATCCGCTATCGCGGTTTCGATCTCGACGGAAACCTCATTCAGGAGGAGGCGCGCGGTTTTCACGCCAGGGTCGTGCAACATGAATGCGATCACCTGTGGGGCAAGCTATATATATCGCGCATGAAGGATTTGAGCAGCTTGGCCTATCAGGATGAAATGAGGCGTCTTGCGGCGCTGGAGATGAAGAATGAGCAATGACCCGATGCGCGAAATCAAGGACAGGCTGATCCTCGCCGTCCTGCCCGAGGTGCCTTTTGCCGGCTGGACCATGGCGGCGCTGGCGCAGGCCGCGGAATCGGAAGGAATGGACCGCACCATGGCCGAGCGCGCCTTTCCCGGCGGACCGGTCGAGGCGGTGCTGCATTTTATCGATCTCGCCGACCGCCGACTGGCCGAGGACGCCGAAGAGCCGTTGCAGGAGCTGCGTCTCACGGCCCGCATCCGCTGGCTGATCCGCCATCGACTCGAAAGCTGGAGCGCGCATCGAGAAGCGATCCGCCGAGCCGCCGTCATCCTGTCCTTGCCCGGCAATGCGGCGCGGGCCGCCCGCGCGACCTGGACCACGGCCGATCTGATGTGGCGGCTCGCCGGCGACCGGCCGGTCGATTTCTCCTATTACACCAAACGGGCAAGCCTCGCCGCGGTCTATTCGGCGACCTTGCTTTATTGGATGTCGGATGAAAGCGAGCATTGCCTGGAAAGCTGGGCCTTCCTCGATCGCCGTCTGGCGAATATGGGGGAAATCCCAAAAGCGATCGCGGGTGCCAAGCGCAAGGCCGAGTCGATGACCCAGCCCCTGCGCGGGCTGCTGACTCTTAAAGGCCGGTTCAGGCGGATTTGAGCCGGCCGAACAGCCAGCCCACCAGCATGGTCAGCACGAACAGGCCGAGCACCAGCTGCGAAGCCTGCCCGAGATATTTCTCCATCGCCCTGCCGAGGAAACAGCCGCCCCAAACGAAAGCATTGGCCCAGGTCATGGCGGCCAGCGCGTTGAGCCCGAGGAAGCGTTTCCGCGAGACATGGGTCATGCCGATGGCGAAGGGGCTGATGTTCCTCAGTCCGTAGATGAAGCGGAAGGTCAGGATGAAGAGGTCATTGTGGCGGTCGAGCAGGCGGAACACGCCCGCCGTCTTGTCCTCCAGCGAAGGCCACCGCGCCAGCAGCCCCGCGCCATATCGCCGGCCGACCGCGAACCACAGCTGATCGCCCGAAAAGCTGCCGAGGAAGGACACCAGCAGCACCAGCCAGACATTGAGATGAATGATGCCGCCGGACAGGGCCGCCGCGGTCAGGAGGACGATCGTCTCGCCTTCAAGGAAGGTCCAGACGAAGATCGCCAAATAAGCCAACCCACCATAATGATTGGTGAGGTCAATAATCCACTGTTCCAACCGGCCTAATCCGCTTTTGGA
>Ga0213872_10002095_pt1 | contig 12035 bp, 6 predicted proteins | sample VelepicomBERX_R2_FD_160071 | JGI IMG/M metagenome (GOLD analysis project Ga0213872, IMG submission 160071) | Rhizosphere microbial communities from Vellozia epidendroides in rupestrian grasslands, the National Park of Serra do Cipo, Brazil - RX_R2 | ecosystem: Host-associated > Plants > Roots >... | reverse complement strand
CCTGGCCGTTGTGCTCGTCCGGCGAGCTGATGATGCCGCCATGGTCGACAAGGGTGACTGTCGGCGTCGTCGGTGGCGTGGTGTTGACCAGCGCGGAGGCGGTACCGGTGGAGGATGTGTTGCCGGCGGCGTCGGTCAGGGCTGCGGTAACGGTTAGGCTCTGGCCGTTGGGCGGCGCGGTGACGTTGACGCTGACCTGACCCGCCTGAAGATCGCCGGCGGTGACGGTGTGCGTCAGATTGAGTCCGGTGTTGCTCTGCACGGTCAGCACGTCGCCGGCTTTGACCGAGCCGTCCAGCGCGACGACGACGGCTACTTGGCCATTGTGCTCGTCCGGTGTGCTGATGGTGCCGCCATGATCGGCGATGCCGATCACCGGCGTGTCGGGCGGAGTGAGATCCACCAGCGCGCTGGCGCTGCCGGCGCCGGAGGGCGTGCCGGCGGCGTTGGTGATGGTGGCGGATACCGTCAGCGTCTGACCGTCGGGCGGCGCGGTGACGCCGAGGGTCACATGGCCGGCGGCGAGGTCGGCCGCTTGAACGGTGTAATTGATCGGGCTGCCGTTACTGCTGGTTAACGTGAGGGTGTCGCCGGCATGCACCGAGCCGTCAAGCGCGACTTGCACCTGAACTTGTCCGTTGTGCTCGTCCGATTGGCCGATCAGGCCGTTATGATCGGCGATGCTGACCGTCGGCGTGTTGGGGACGCTGAGGTTGACCAAGGCGCTGGCGCTGCCGGGGCTCGATATATTGCCGGCCGCGTCGGCGACCGTGGCGGTCACGGTGAGTGTCTGGCCGTCGGGGGGCGCGGCGACGCTAAAGCCGACGTGGCCGGCGGTCAGATCGGCCGCCCGCACGGTGTAGCTGACCGGTGCGCCGGTCGTGCTCGTCAGGGTCAGAATATCCCCGGCCTTGACCGAGCTGTCGAGCGCGACCAGGACTTGCACCTGGCCGTTGTTTTCGTTGGCCGGGCCGATCTCGCCGTTGTGGTCGACGATCGTGACCGCCGGCGTGTCGGGCGGGGTGAGGACGACCAGCGCGCTGGCGCTGCCGGGGCCGGAGACGTTGCCGGCCAGGTCGGTGATGGTGGCGGACACGGTCATGGTCTGGCCGTTGGGCGGCGCGGTCACATTGAAGGCGACGTGTCCGGCGGTGAGATCGCTGGCGAGCACCGTGTGCGTCAGCGTGATGCCGCCGCTGGTCAAGGTAATGACGTCGCCGGCTTGCACCGTGCCGTCGAAAGCGACCTGCACCTGAACCTTACCGTTGGTTTCGTCGTTGGCGCCGATCTCGCCGTGGTGGTCGGTGATGGAAACCGCTGGGGTGTCGGGTGGGATGGAGTCGACCGTCACCGTGGCGCTGGCATGCGCGGTTTGCCCGGTGGCATTGGTGGACGTGGCGGTCAGGGTGTTGCTGCCTTGCGCGAGCGGCACTGTCGGCGTCAGGTGCCATGTGCCGTCGCCGGCGACGGTGGTGGCGCCGAGCACCGTGCCGGCGCTGTTGGTGACCACCACGGTCAAGCCCGGCTCGCCGGTGCCCGACAGCGTGGGTTCGGTATTGTTGGTCAAGGCGATGCCGGCGATGCTGATGCTGATGGGCGCTGGGGCCGTGGCCGGCGTGGTCGTCAGACCGTTGTCCGGCAGTTGGCCGCCGTTGTCGAGCCCGGCCAGGCTCGCGCCGTTGACGGCGCCGATCTGGTCGAGTGAATTGCCGGGCAGCGTGACGAAGGTGTGATACTGATTTTCGGCGCCGTTGCCGCCCGCCGCGAGGCCGGCGCCGGCCGGCGCCAATTGGGCGGTGGGGTCTTGACCCTGTGCCATGTTGCTCAGTACTTGCTGAATGATGGCATTGTCGTTGGCGTTCTGCTCGGCCGGCGCCGCCAGCGTGGCGCCGTCATGCGCGACCGCGTCGGCGCGCGCCGGGGCGCCGACGCGGCCTTGATCGCCAAACAGCGCGATGGTGCTGCCGTCGTCCTGCCGCAGCGTCAGCGCCGCGCTGGGGTCGAGCTGGAGTTGTTCGTCGGGACGGAGGGTATCGCCGACCTTGAGCGCGCGCACGTGCCCTTGTGCATCAATGGCATGGGCCACCCCTTGGAGAGTGACGATTTGCCCGGAGAAAGCGGTGGTTGCCATGGTCGGCTCCTGGGAGGAAAGAGATGAAATTAAATAATCGGCTACAACTGTGTTAAGTATAGATATCGCATAGTACGTGTTTTGAAATTATGCGATTTAAATTGTAAAAACTAACGCTCGCTCAATGCTTCCGCCTTGGCCCGCAAAACAGGCTTGAGCAAGTAGGACAGGATGCTTTTCTTGCCGGTCATAATGTCGACCTGCGCCACCATGCCGGGAATGATCGGTAGATGTTTGTCGCCCAGTGATCCTTGCCGGGTGCGGACCTTGACGATGTAGAACGTGTTGCCTCGCTCGTCGGCTTCGGTGTCGGCGCCGAGCGTTTCGACCACGCCGTCCATGCCGCCGTAGATGGTGTAGTCGTAGGCAGTGAATTTCACCTTGGCGGTCTGGCCGGGGCGCAGAAAAGCGATGTCGCGCGGCGAGACGCGTGTCTCGACCAGGAGCGAATCGCCGATCGGCACGATTTCCATCACATCCTTGCCAGGCTGTACCACGCCGCCGACGGTGTTGGCGTAGAGTTGCTTGATCTCGCCGCGCACCGGCGAGCGCAACTCGGATAGCTTGACCTTGTTGGCCAGTCCCTTGCTGTCGGCCGATAGACTGTCGAGCTTGGCCAGGGTGTCGGACAGCTCCGCGCTGGCCAGATTGCGGAAGCTCAGATCGACTTCGCGAATCTTGCGATTGGCTTCGACCACCGCGGCCTGCAGCCGGGCGATCTGCGCATCGGCCATATTGCGGTCGCCTTGGAAGCGCGCGACGTCGCGTTGCAGCCGCAACAGATCGACCGCCGAGACCGCGCCGCTGTCAAGCAAGGGGCGCGTCTGTTCCAGTTCGCGGTTGGTCAGCTGGTAGCTTTGTTCCGCCTGCTGGCGCCGGGCGCGCATTTCGTCCAGCTCCTGTGCGCGTTGGCTCAACTCCTGGCGGGCGATTTGCACTGTTTCGTCGTATTCCTGTTTCTTGGCGCGATACAGGCCGGTTTCCTGTTCGGCGATGTCCGGCGCCTGTTGCAAGACTTCGGCGGGCATCTCGAACGCGGTGTTTTGCGCGATGGCGCGCAAACGCGCCGCCTTGCCCAATAGCGCCAGATATTCGGCCCGGCTCGCCTGCAACGACGACACGAAGCGGGTATTGTCGATGCTCAGCAGTAATTGGCCTTTTTGTACGATTTGGCCTTCATGTACCCGTATCGTGGCCACCACGCCGCCGTCCAGACTTTGGATGTGCTGGTTTTGGCTCGACGCCACCACCTTGCCTTGACCCTTGGTCACCTCGTCGATCTGTGCCAGTGCCGACCACAAGAAGGCGACCAGGCCGAATGCGCCCATGCTCCAGACGAACAGGCGCGGCCGGGCCGGGTGCTGCTCTAGGATGATCCAGTCGGCGTCGGCGGCGAAATCGAGCGGCTCCTGCAGGTCGCGCGCGGCGGCCCAGTCCATCAATCTGTCCCACAGCGGGGCGGTTTTAGCCTGGCCGCGCGTCAGCCAAGTCCGCCAGGGAAGTAGGGCGTGCCGGCTCATGTCGGCTGCCCCTGGCCGACCTGGCCGTGCTGCAAGGCATGAATCACCTCGTCGCGCGGCCCGTCGGCCATCACCCGGCCGTTATCGACCACGATCAGGCGCTCGGCCAGTTCCAACAGCGCGGCGTGGTGTGTGGTCAGGATCAAGGTTTTTCCCGGCAGAATTTGACGCAAACTCTGTTTGATGCGCGCTTCGGCGGCGCTGTCCATGCCGCTCGTCGGTTCGTCCAGCAGCAGTATGGGCGGCGCGTTGAGGAGCGCGCGGGCGATGGTCACCGCTTTGCGCTGGCCGCCTGACAACGATTCGCCGCGTTCGCCGATGAGCATGTCGAAGCCTTGCGGGTGACTGTTGACGAACTCGGTCAAGCCGGCCAGCTCCGCGGCCGCCTCGATGCTGGCGTCGTGACTGAAGGGGGCGCCCATGGCGATGTTCTGGCGCAAGCTGCCGTAGAACAGCATTGCTTCTTGCGGCACATAGCCGATGTGGCGCCGAAGCTCGGTCGGGTCGATTTGCTGCAGATCGATGCCGTCGATGCGCACCGCACCCTCGCTTGGCCGGTACAGTCCGAGCATCAGCCGCTGCAGCGTGGATTTGCCCGAGCCGACGCGGCCGATGATGGCAACACGCTCGCCGGCGCGGATCGTGAGCGACACGTGCTGCAGCGCCCGCGCCGGATTGTCCGGATAACTGAAACTGACTTGGCTGAACGCGATGTCGCCCTTGAAATGGGTGCGGTGAAAAAACGGCGCGCCGGGTTCGCGCTCGACCGGCAGCTTCATGAAAGTGTCGAGCGAGCCGAGTGAGATCTTGGCGTTGTGGTATTGCGTCAAGAGGGCGACCGACTGTCCCAGGGGGGCCATGGCGCGGCCGCATAGCATGACGGCGGCGATGACGCCCCCTTGGGTGACGTCGCCGCTCATGATGAGGTAGACGCCGATCACCAGCACGGCGACGCCCGCGAGCTGCTGCGCAAAACCGGAGAAATGGCAGGCCGAGGCGGCCAAGAGCTTGAGCCGGGCGCCGATCTGCGCCAGGTACTGTGTCGCTTGCTCCCAGCGGCCTTGTTGCCGGCCCTCGGCCGCCAGGATCTTGATGGTTTCCAACGCCGCCAGATTTTCCACCAGTTGCGCGTTGCGCTGCGCCGCGGCGCGTAGCGTGGCTTCGGTCAACGTTTTCATTTTCTCCTGGATCAAGAGCGCGAACAGCAGCATGACGCCGGCGCCGATCACGATCGGCAGCGCCAACAGCGGCGAAATCCACAACACCACCAACAGGAAAATCAGCACGAACGGCAGGTCGATCAGCGCGGTGATCGAGGCGGAGGCGATGAAGTCGCGGATGGTTTCGAACGCGCGCAAGTTGGCGGCGAAGGCGCCGACCGAATCGGGCTTGGCCTCCAGGCGCACGCCCAACACCCGTTCCATGATCCGAGCCGACAAGGCGACGTCGATGCGCTTGCTGGCGAGATCGAGCAGGTGGCCGCGCGCGGTTTTCATCAGCAGGTCGAAGATCAGCACCAGCGCGGTGCCGATGGCGAGCACCCACAAGGTGGCTAGCGCCAGATTCGGCACCACCCGGTCGTAGACGTTCATCGACACCAAGGGCACGGCGAGCGCGAACACATTGATCAACAGCGAGGCCAACAGCGCGTCGCGGTAAAGCGGCAGGCCGCCGTATACCGCGTGCCAGAACCAGTGGCGGCCTCGGATATCGTCCATTTCCGGCGCGCGGCGGTCGTAGTGGAAACGGGGGCGAACGAAAATGGCGATGCCGAGGTAGTGGTCGGCCAGTTGCGCGAACGACAGGGTTTCCTCGGCTTCCGGCAATTCGGAATGACTCAGACGCACGGTGCCCGTCTGGCGATCGATGGCGCGCAGGATACAGGCTCGGTCGTTCTTCAGCAGCATCACCGCCGGCAACAAGGCCTCGCGCAACATGTCCAGCGGGCAGCGCGCCACGCGCGAGGTCAAACCGATGCGCCGTGCCGAGCGGGAAAACATCGACGGCGTCAGCTGGCCTTCGCGCAGAGGAATGCCCGCCAGCAGCGATTCGCGCGTGGCGGGGATATCGAATTGCCGCGCCAGGGCGAACAGGCAGTCCAGCAACGGATCGAGCCGCGTCGCGTGCGGGGGCGGCGCGCTGAACGCTTCCTGGACGATGGGCTGAAAATGGGCCTCGGGACGCATGCTGGCGTTGCTCCTTGCGTGGAAGGATTCAATACCGCCAGTCTAGTGAAGTGTGTCTTGTGGCGAGCGCGCCTTTTGGCCGGTCATTGCGGGGGCGCGGCCGGGAGATTTTCTGCTAACGCGTAGGGGAAAAAGCCGTGCATTGCCTGCGGCGAATGCACGCTACGGGATTGGGCGGTAGTGTGCGTTCGCGAAGCAACGCACGGACATGGCGTGAGCGGATGCGTCAGAGGTCGATGACCGTGCCTGGCTTCAATTCGGCAATGTTCAGGTTCGCCGGGGCGATGCGTTTGATCTCGGACAGCGCCTGCTCGCGCTGGGCGCTACTCAGATGACTGATCCAGATCTGCACGTTGGGTGGGATGACTTCCAACAGGCCAAGCAGCACGCCGGGCGTCATATGGCCTTCGGCCTTGGCGCGTTCGGCATCGGAACTGGCGTAGGTTAGTTCGCAGATGATGTCCGAGAGCGAGGGCACATTGGCGGCCCAATGCCAGAAGGCGGGGCAGGGGCCGGAGTCGCCGGTGTAGGCCAGCGCGCGCCAGGGGCCTTCGATCACCCAGCCGATGGCGGGCGAGCGGTGTTGCGCCGGCAGCGCGGTCGCCATGCCGTCGGGCAACGGAATCGTGTCGCCGACCTCGAGACTTTGGAAGCGCAGCAGCGGCAAGCCGCCGGCGCCCGGCGTGGTCAGGTAGCCGGTCAGCGGTACGTCGGCCAACAGTCCGCTCGTCAGCTCATCGACGGTTTCCTGCTGCGTGTGCACAGTCACCCCTTGACCGCCATGCTGGGCGTGGCAAGCCAATAGCGCGGCCAAGCCGCCGACATGATCGACGTGCGCATGGGTGAGCAACACGCGCTCGATGGCGAGCAGGCTTTCCGTGGGCAGGGTTTCCACCCCGGTGCCGCAGTCGAGCAAGGTGTTGTTGTCGACCAAGTAACTGGAGGTGGCGGCCAATGTATCGGTGCCGGCCGCCGTGCCGAGTACGGAAACGATCATAGGGGATCCTGTTGTGGTGCGTGCCGTGGTTATTGTAGCCGAGTTGTGCGTGTGCCGCATGACAAAGACTTAGAAAATCCTGATTGATGCTGGCTTATGTCATGGTTTACATAAAAAACGGCGGGAGAGCCTCCCGCCGTCGGAGCGCGTATCGCCGGTAGCGTTACTCGATCTTACCCACCGGATACATATAGCGGTTGCTGTCGGCAAACGGCGTCTGGTTGTAGAACCAATTCAGCCGCGCGTTGCGGTCCTTGGCGAAGGCCTTGTCCGTCTTCAGCTTGTCGGCGAAGGCTTTGCGCAGCGCCGGGCTCTCGGCCAGCATGGCGCGGGCCATCGGCTCCATCACGTAGGCTTCGGGCGCTTCGGCCGAGGTCAGGTTGGCGTTGAAGAAGCCCCAGCTCAAGAAGGAGTCCGGGCTCGCCGGTTCCAGCAGGTCCATCGCCAGCACGCCCAGGCGCTGGTTCGGGTCGATCACCACCGAGCCCGCCGGGTAGGTCACCTTGCGGTGCTCCGGCACCGGTTTGCCGGTGATCAGCAGATGGCCTTCGTAGCCCGGAATCTTGTCTGCCGACTCGCGGTCCGGCTCGAACGGGGTGCCGAGCTTGACGTCTTCCAGACGGTAGACGGTGACGTCGTAGGTGGCCGGCGCATTCAGCGTGGTCATTTGGATGCCGTGCACCTTGAGGCGGTCGATGACTTCATGCCATTGCGCCGGCACCACGTAGCCCTTCGGGCGCGCCACCACCAGATCCGGCACGGTCTGCGGCGTGTAGGGGATCTGGTAATCCTGCGGCTGGTTGGTCCAGTGCACGATCTTGTCGCCGGTGATCGGCGACAGCGTCTTGGTGTACTTCACGCCCTTGAAGTCGACCAATTGCGGCTTGCCGTCCGGGTTTTTCCAGGTCAGCGTCACTTGCTGGTCGCGCACGGCGCGGTCCTTGGCGATGGCGGCGGCCAGGCTGTCCTTGTTGTCGCCCACGGCCTCGAAGATCGACTTGTACAGCGTGTAGTTGGCCAGCACTTGCTGACGGTACGGCTTGAGCGCGTGCAACTCGACCAGGATGCCGGGGATGCCGCGGATGTCGGCGTACTGGTTGGAGAAGCGCGCGTAATCGCTGTAGTACGGATAGTAGCCCTGGGTGATGTCCTCGTTGTCGTTCATGCTGATGCAGTCATTGGGCAAATGACCGTAATCCTTCAGCTCGGCGAACACCCGCGGCGTCATGACGTTGTTCATCCACAGCGTGCTGTTCTTGGCCCAGCCCATACCGTTGTTGCAGTAGGTGACGTCGTATTGGTAGATCACGCCGTCGGTGGAGTGGGTGTCGATGAAGAAGTCGGGGTCGTACTCGCCCAGAATGCGCGCCACGTTGCGGATTTCCGGGCTGTCGAGCTTGGTGAAGTCGCGGTTGAGGTTCAAGTTGCGCGAATCGACGCGCCAGCCGGTGTTGTCCGGGCCGTTCTGGTTGATGCGGCCGTATTTGCCGTTGCGCAGATCGCCGTCGATGTTGACCACCGGCACGAAGATCAGATTGACCTTGTCGAGCAGCGCGCTTTCGCTGCCGCCGACGGTCATGTCTCGGATCATCATCAGGCCGGCGTCCTTGCCGTTGGCTTCGCCCGGATGGATCTCGGCTTCGACGTACACGGTCGGCCGGCCGGTGGCCTTGAGGCCGGCGGCCGATTTATCCGACGACTTCGACACGATCACCATGGTGAACGGCGTGCCGGCGTCGGTGTTTTCGCCGTAGCTCGTCACCTTGATCAGGTCGGGCTTGGCGTCCTGCAGCTTATGCAGGTAAGCGAGCGTTTCGGTGTAGGTCGGCGTGTGCTGAAAGTCCGACGCCTCGATCGGCGTGACGAACGGGTCGGTCTTGGCGGCGACGAATTGTTCGCTCTTGCCGCTCCACGGAATGTCCGGCGGCAGAATGTGCTTGCGCGCCGCCGCCAGATAGGCGTTGTCGTCGACGTAGTCGGGGGCGGTGGGGACGGCGAAGGCGGGCAGACTGGCCATGAGCGAGGCCAACATGGTCAGTTGCAGGCAAACGGGTAACTTTTTCATTCCTGACTCCCTGTTTTTGTGATGTGTGGCCCAGGCGGATCGCGCCTCGGGCCGCTGGGCGGGGCGGGGGTCGCCCGCGCGCCGCATCCAGGCCGCCCAGGGTAACGCGCGGCACGATATATCAGCATGTGCTAAATAACTGAATTTTGATGGCGGTCAAATGGTGATAGTGCGAAGGATGTTTTAAAAATCTGGTTGAATGTGGAATTTACTTTTACCGCGTCGCCTTGCTTCTATTGTGGGATACTGCGCTGATTACACAAGATGGCCGGAGGGATTATGGTGAAGCGCGCTCGATTGCCTATGCGATCTGGGGGGCTCGGCTTTATTGTGTGGTGTACACGGATCGAGGGCGTAGCAGACGTATTATCAGCCTGCGGAAGGCCAATAAACGCGAGGCAGCTTTTTATGCCGCAAACAATTAAGACCCGTGGCGGGCGGATACTCATCGTTCCTCCGCCGGAGGAGGATGCCGTCATCAATGCCGGTATTGCCGCCGATCCAGACACCTTTGAGCCGACTGACGAGGAGCTGAAGACGTTACGGCCGGTGCGCGGCAGGCCGAAATCGGCCCATCCCAAACGCACCGTCACTATTCGGCTCGATGCCGATATTGCCGAAGCGTTTCAACGCGGCGGCAGCGGTTGGCAGACACGCATCAACCAAGTGCTGAAGGATTACATGCACAAGCGCTAAACGCGCGCCATCAAGCGCCGTGCCTGACGTTGCGCCGGCAGGGCGAGCGCCTGGCTGCCTTGTTGTAAGCGAATAGGCATAAAAAACCGACGCGGGTTTAGGCCCGCGCCGGTTTTTTGCATTACGGGGCGATCAGTCGCCGATCGGCTGGCGGCGCGACCAGGCCCACAGCGCCAGGCCGGCGATGATCATCGGCAGGCTCAGCCATTGGCCCATGCTGAGGTTGGCGGCCAACAGGCCCAAGAAGTCGTCCGGCTCGCGGGTGAACTCGACCAGGAAGCGGAAAGCGCCGTAACCGATCAGGAACAGCGCCGACACCGAGGCACGCGGGCGCGGCTTGCTGCTGTAGCCCCACAGGATACAGAACAGCGTCAGCCCCTCGAGCGCGAATTCGTACAGCTGCGACGGGTGGCGCGCGAGGCCGCCGTATTGGACGTAGGTGCCGACCCACTCCGGATGGGTGGCGGCCAACGCGCGGTCGGCCTGCTGCGCCTGCGGGAACAGCATGGCCCACGGCGCGTCCGGCCGGGTGACACGGCCCCACAGCTCGCCGTTGATGAAGTTGCCGACGCGGCCGGCGGCGAGGCCCAGCGGCACCAGCGGCGCGACGAAGTCGGCGATGGTCCAGAAGCTCTGCTTGTGGCGGCGGGCGAACAGCCACATCGCCAACAGCACGCCGAGGAAGCCGCCGTGGAACGACATGCCGCCTTCCCAGACGCGCAGAATGTCGAGCGGATGGCTCAGGTATTCACCTGGTTTATAAAACAGCACATAACCCAGGCGGCCGCCCAGCACCACGCCCAGCACGCCATAGAACAGCAGATCATCGAGCATTTTGCTGGTCATGAAACTGCGACCGGCGCGGATGCGGTAGTTGCCGAGCAATACGAACAACAGGAAGCCGGCCATGTACATCAGACCGTACCAATGCACGGCCAACGGACCGAGGTGGACGGCGACGGGATCGTATTGCGGATGAATGATCATTTGTCAGTTGCAGGCGTTTGCGGTAAAAGTGATGAGACTGGATTATACGGAAAGCGTTGCACAACGTCGCGTGCGATTACCCTTGCATGCGGCCTCGGGACCCGTTGCATGACCATGGCCCCGGACGCCCACCGGCGCGCGGCCCACTCGCCGCCCGCCGGAGGGCCTGATGAACGCCGTTGTCGTCGTTGAATACTGCAAGGATGCGTCATGCCCGAATATCGTTCCCGGACTTCCACCGCCGGCCGCAACATGGCCGGTGCCCGCGCGCTGTGGCGCGCCACCGGCATGAAGGATGAAGACTTTCACAAGCCGATCATCGCCATTGCCAATTCGTTTACCCAATTCGTTCCCGGCCACGTCCACCTGCATGGCATGGGCCAGCTGGTGGCGCGCGAGATCGAGCGCGCCGGCGGCGTTGCCAAGGAATTCAACACCATCGCCGTCGACGACGGCATCGCCATGGGCCATGGCGGCATGCTCTACAGCCTGCCGTCGCGCGACCTGATCGCCGATTCGGTCGAGTACATGGTCAACGCCCATTGCGCCGACGCGCTGGTGTGTATTTCCAATTGCGACAAGATCACCCCGGGCATGCTGATGGCGGCCCTGCGGCTGAACATTCCGGTGGTGTTCGTCTCCGGCGGGCCGATGGAGGCCGGCAAGGTCAACTGGCACGGCGCTTCGCGCGCGCTCGACCTGGTCGATGCGATGGTCGAGGCCGCCAATCCGGCGGTGTCGGATGAGGAAGTGGCCGAGTTGGAACGCTCCGCCTGTCCGACTTGCGGCTCCTGCTCCGGCATGTTCACCGCCAACTCGATGAACTGCCTGACCGAGGCGCTAGGGCTGTCGCTGCCGGGCAACGGTTCGCTGGTGGCGACCCATGCCGACCGCAAGGAGCTGTTCCTGCGCGCCGGGCGGCAGATTGTCGAACTTGCCAAACGCTATTATGAAAACGACGACGCGAGCGTGCTGCCGCGCGCCATCGCCTCGCGTCAGGCCTTTGCCAACGCGATGTCGCTCGACGTCGCCATGGGCGGCTCGACCAACACCGTGCTGCACCTGCTGGCGGCGGCGCACGAGGCTGGCCTCGACTTCAGCATGGCCGATATCGACGCCATCTCGCGCAAAGTGCCGTGCCTGTGCAAGGTGGCGCCGGCAACGCAGAAATACCATATGGAAGACGTGCACCGCGCCGGCGGCGTGATGGCGATCTTGGGCGAACTCGACCGCGCCGGCCTGATCGCGCGCGAGGTGCCGACCGTGCATAGCGCGACGCTGGGCGCCGCGCTCGATCTGTGGGACGTGGCGCGCGACAGCGCCGACGAGGCCGCCGGGCGCTTCTATCGCGCGGCGCCGGGCGGCATCGCCACCACGGTGGCGTTCTCGCAGAGCATGCGTTACCCCGATCTAGACCTCGACCGGGCAGCGGGCTGCATCCGTCGCCGTGCCG
>Ga0213872_10002094_pt1 | contig 12036 bp, 13 predicted proteins | sample VelepicomBERX_R2_FD_160071 | JGI IMG/M metagenome (GOLD analysis project Ga0213872, IMG submission 160071) | Rhizosphere microbial communities from Vellozia epidendroides in rupestrian grasslands, the National Park of Serra do Cipo, Brazil - RX_R2 | ecosystem: Host-associated > Plants > Roots >... | reverse complement strand
ACGTCAACAAACTTGAGGATTTCCTCATGGCGTGGTCAGCGAGCTGCGAAGGCAGCACGCCAGGCGAGACCTTTGGCCGACATGCGCTTACCCTGCCGGGCGAGCCGCGTTGTCGCGCCATTGGATCATGCTCGCCCGGCCCTCATCCGATATGCTTCTCACGCTCTGCTTTTTTTTCGCCTCCGCAGCTTCGATTTATCTCGCCTGCGAATACTTTGTCAACGGCATCGAATGGTTTGGCCACCGTCTAAATCTCGGTGCCACTGCGGTTGGTTCCGTGCTTGCCGCGTTTGGCACGGCCTTACCAGAAAGCGCGGTGACGTTCATGGCCGTCGTGTTCGGCAAGACGCCCGCACAGAGGGACCTGGGCGTTGGAGCCGCGATGGGTGGGCCGCTGGTACTTGCGACCCTGGCCTACGCCGTGGTAGGTTTTGCGCTCCTTCTGAATCGGAAACGTTTGGGGCGGGAGTCCCTGGAGCTGCGCGTTGACAACGCACGCTTGAGTCGCGATCAGGCGGCATTCCTGGCGGTGTTTGTGCTCAAGGTCGCACTCGGCTTGGTCGCTTTCGCGATTAAGCCCTGGCTAGGCGTATTGTTCCTGGGCGCATATGCGGTTTACGTCTGGCGCGAGATTCAAGAGGCTGACACCACTCCCGATGAAGAAGAGCTGGAGCCGCTCAAATTACGCCCCTCGGTAGCCGAGCCGCCGCTGGCCTGGGCCGGCCTGCAAGTGTTATTGGCCATCGTTGTGATTGGGATCGCATCCCATGTCTTTGTCGGCCAGCTTGACGCCATCGGCACGGCCTTGGATTGGCCGCCGCATCTGGTAGCTCTGTTGCTCAGCCCCGTCGCAACCGAACTACCAGAGACCATGAACGCCCTCATCTGGGTACGCCAAGGCAAGGAGCGTCTGGCGCTGGCCAACATCTCGGGGGCGATGATGATTCAAGCCACCATCCCAAGCGCCTTGGGCATCTTCTTCACCCCATGGCATTTTGATGGCCCGCTGCTGGCCTCCGGCGTCATCACGGCGTTGGCGATTGTGTTTCTGTGGAGGCTCTTCCGCCGTGGCACTGTCAACGCCAAGGTATTAACCGCGGTCAGCGCGCTGTATGGCGTCTTTGCGATATTGGTGGCGGCCTACTACAGGTAACACCGTCGCCATAACGGACCAATATACTTCAACACGTCTTCTCGTTTGCCGTCCGAGCTCTCCACTCGGACGCCGAATGACTTTGCCGCCTGTCGGGGCGGCGCTTTTTTGCCCATAGCAAGTGTGAACGCCAATCGCTCCACCGCAACTTGAATCAAGCTTCGTCGATCCCAAGGCCCTGGAGGCTGTAATGGTTTGCTATCATTACAGGGCATCACACATTCGAGCCAAGACATGAAAGACGATTCCGACCACTTCGGGGTTCCCGCGGAAAACATTAGAGCTGCGCAACTACGCGCCATCCACTACACTGCAGCGTACCGACTAAAAGGGAAATAGCGACACTGCCGCTCCCCGAATTAAAGGCTACCTTGATCAGCTGGATGGAGCATAGCGCGATCGAGATTATCCCCAGCCGTGCACAGATAGCGCTCGTTCGGGATGTTCTGCTTGCGTGCCGGGACGCGCCCGAATTGGTGTCGCTCGCTAGGATGTGCAGCAACTACATCGAAGGAGGCTAGCCGCGTTCCGTAAGGGACTCCGGTAATCGTTCGATCCCCAGCAGCATGTCGCCGCCAGCCGGAAAACTGTAGCAAGTGTCGCCTCGAGAATGAGGTCGGCGCCTCCAACTGCATCGACCGCAGCCGATCCCCTCGCCGGCTCATTTCACTATGGAGTGCTTCCGCAAATTCGCCAGAAGGCGATCCACGTTCCATGAGTTGGTCAGACTTCCGTCCGCTACCGTTGGTATCAATCAGTAATCTATGACATAATTTTTATTCCAAGGGTGCGTGCACAGAGGGGGGGGCCGCAGGATTCGCGCTGGTCGGGCCGCCGCGCACATCCTGTCACATCTATGCGGTCCATGCCACCAACCTCAGCCCAGATTCTCGGCGCAGCGCTACTGCTCGGCGCCATTGTACATACGTTCTCGACTGGAATTTTTGAACGCATGGCGCGTCGCCATGCGCGGCATGCCGGTGTGTGGCGCCTGCTGGCTGAAGTGGAAGTCGTTTTCGGTTTTTGGGCGATGCTGCTCTTCCTGGGTATGAGCCTTATTGAAGGCCCCGCAGGCGCCACCCGGTATCTTGACGGCTGCGATTTTACCGAGCCGATGTTCGTGTTCGCGATCATGGTTATCGCGGGAACACGACCGATCCTGCAGTTCGCGGCATGCGCCATCGCAGGGGTCGCTCGTGTTCTGCCAGTCCAAAGAAACCTCGCGACTTACCTGCTGGTGTTGACGATAGTTCCTTTGCTCGGCTCCCTCATTACCGAACCTGCCGCGATGACCCTTGCAGCGATCTTATTGCGCGATGAGATTTTCGGCCGCAATGCGTCCGAGCACTTCAAGTACGCCACGCTCGGAGCCCTGTTCGTTAATATTTCCATCGGAGGTACGCTCACCACCTTCGCGGCGCCACCCATATTTATGGTAGCTGAAAAGTGGCATTGGGACATGAATTTCATGCTCTCGACGTTTGGGTCGAAAGCAGCGCTGGCAATTGTCGCCAACGCCGGCATCGCCGCGCTTCGGTTTCGCGAAGAACTGTTCAGGATGCGTGCCAGCCAAGCGCGCGTCGGCCGCGTACCACTGCCAATTGTTGGGGTGCACCTGCTGTTTCTCGGTGCCCTTGTCGCGCATTCCCATCACCCCGCGACCTTCATGGGGGTATTCCTGTTTTTCCTCGGGTTCGCTCACGCCTACGGCCGATACCAATCCCGGTTGGTATTGAAAGAAGCGCTGCTCGTGGCCTTCTTCCTCGCGGGCCTCGTCGTTCTGGGTGGCATGCAGGCCTGGTGGCTCAAGCCGATGCTGCTAAACCTCGACGCCGACGCAGTCTACTACGGCGCGGCTGCATTGACCGCCTTTACTGATAACGCGGTGCTGACCTATCTTGCATCGCTAGTCGACAGCCTGACACCTGCATTTAAGGTCGCCCTGGTGGCTGGCGCGGTTACAGGCGGAGGCCTGACGATTATCACGAACGCGCCCAATCCCGCAGGCGCGGCAATCCTGAAACCAGTTTTGAAAGCTCCGCGATTAATCCGTGGCAGCTATTTCTTGGAGCAATCGTCCCCACTGGCGTGAGCTTGATGGTATTCCGATTCCTTTGATTGAAATGGTGAAGCGGCAGCGAATTTTCTGTATCGGCGTAGTGAATTCACGAACGGAGACTGCAATGAAATATATGCCGAGCCCAACGCAGCGAACGAGAGATGCAATTCTGAGTCGCTCGAATTGCCAGCGTCATCAAGGTGATATTTTTGAGATTGACGTGGTAGACCTGGACGCTCCGGCAGATGGCATGGTGACGGTCCGGGCCTGCATCGTCATCAGAGAAAAGGTCTTTGTCCTTGCTTACGAGAACGGTGCCGGAGGCAGAGTCTCAACGATCCCGTTCAACGAAGCGCTCAAGTCAGTTGGCGGCGGATCGATGTGAAGGCCAACGCAAACAGACGTTGCCCCCCCCTGAAATCACTCCATACTGCTTGGGCTCCAGAACGCCTGCTTCACAGCGGGCTTGGATGCCAAGTTATGGACGATGGCGTCCAGCTCGTCCCCCTCGACCGACGTCGCGGCCAAGGTCGCCTCAATTTCAATGTCTTTGTCGCCAAAGGAGTGAATGTCGAGATCACGGGCCGGGTAGTTGGCACGTTCAAGCTCGGCCTCCAGTTGAACCATCACCGATTTCTGGTGCTCGCGTTCAGCAATCACATAAACGGTATTGGTCATTTCGACTGACTCCACATCCAGTGGCTTACGGTTGATCGTGTTGACAATCGGGCGCAGCAGTGTGTTCGCCGCCAGCACAAAAACGGTAGCAAGCGTCGCTTCCAGAATCAGGTCGGCGCCCGCAGCCGCGCCCACCGCAGCCGATCCCCATAGTGTGGCGGCGGTGTTGAGGCCACGAACGTTGCCCTCCTCGCGCATGATGGCGCCAGCCCCCAGAAAACCGATGCCCGACACGACGTAGGCAACCACGTGTACCGCGGCCTCGTGGCCGTTGAGCCGGTTGGCCATGTCGACGAACACCGCCGCGCCGACGGCGACCAGCACATTGGTCCGCAAGCCGGCCGTGCGCTGACGGTACTGACGCTCGAAGCCGATCACGCCTCCCAAAATGAAGGCTGCCGTCAGGCTAATGAAGGTATCGAACAGCGATACCAGGTTGATGTTTTGCACTACTGCCATATTATTCTCCTTGTCGCATGCCACCCGCATGGGCGCACGCAAGTCCCTAGTCACGCACGAGTACGTGGCGGCATGGGGGCCGCGAGAAGCCGCGGAAATATACAAGGGAAGCAGCTGAAGCGGCCTAGAGCTGGCCGCGGATGCCACTACCCGCCAAGTCGGCAAGGTAGTGGCGAGATACGGATTCGCGATTACCTTACCTTTGATTGGTCGACCTTAGATCGACTACTAGAACTGTCCACAGGAGGAACTCCTAAGATGAAAACGGGCGGATTGTACCCCGCTCGGATATTCTTTACAACGACGCTGATGCCCTGCCCGCCGCCCGCGAGCCTTGTTCTCATAGGAAAGCGCGCCTATCATTAAGAATGCAACTTGCCAGATTGTAATATTCATGGTTGAGGCCTTGGGGTAAGCTTTTCAAGAACATCGGCGCACCCAGGTGCCCAACAGGCGCATAGCGAAAACAAGACGCGGGGTGGATATGCAATTGAAAAAATATTTTGCACTCCTGCATTTGCGGTTCAACGCGATCCCGCGCTGGGCGCGCTATGGCGGCATACTTGCTTTGACGCTGTCCATTGCGTGGTGCGATGTGGTGACCCCACCGTACGTCTTCATGACTGGTTTTTACCTTCTTCCGATCTTTTTGGCGAACTGGTACGGGGAAGCCGGTTTCGTGGCCACAGTCGTCGGCGTGTCACTGAGCACCTCCATGCACACGCTGTCCCAGACCTTGCCGCAAGAGGCCCCGTTCTGGCACGCCGCGCTGGCCTATTCATCCCTGGTGATCGTGTTCGTGGCCTTTTCGCTGCTGATGTACTACCTGCGCTCCTTGTTGACTCAGCTGAAGGAGGAAAGCCAGACCGACGCACTCACTGGTTTGCGCAGCCGGCGGCATTTTATGAGTGTTTCGCAGTTCGAGATATATCGCAGTGCCCGAGCTGGTGACCCGTTCACGCTAGTGATTGTCGACCTCGATAATTTCAAGTATGTGAACGACAGTCAGGGGCACGCCGTTGGCGACGCTTTGCTCGTCGCCGTCAGCCGATGCATGACGTCAACCCTGCGCGAATCCGATCTGGTCGGCCGACTGGGTGGAGACGAATTTGCTGTGGCCCTCCCCAAAACCAACCAGAAAGAAGCGACTGAAGTGCTCGAGCGCCTACACGCGAGGCTGCGTTGCCTGCTCCAATCCTTCAGCCAGCGCGTCACCGCCAGCATGGGGGCGGTGACTGTGCCGCCAGGTACGGAGATGGCCATCGAGAGGCTATGCGATGAAGCTGATGGGGTCATGTATTCGGTCAAGCATTCCAGCAAAGATGCTGTGGTGGTGAAAACCCATTCGGTGAAGTCGAACTTGGTCGACCAAGAACCCTGACCCACTAAGCCGGTCGGCACCGCCGCTTCACCGGCGCCAATACATTTCGGCATGAGCAATAAACTCTCTTTTCCAACCCTATTTGAAAATTGCCCGATCAGGAATTTAAATGCGCAAAATACGCATGTCTGCACGCGATAAATACGAATGATTCCGCGAACGATTACGCCTATCTCTGCTCGTAAATTTCGGGGGGCTTCCTTAAAATATGCGGCGCCCTTATCGAATGAAATTCCCTTATAAAAATTGGCGCTGCCCTGAAATGAAATCCACCTTCCATACACTGTCACGTTATGATCACAAGACGATCCACCTGCACTGGATAACAGCTGGCTTGGTGATTGCGCTGTGGTGCTTGGGCCAGTCGATAGACTGGTTTCCCCGCGGGATGCCCCGCATCGTTGCTCGGAGCACGCATATCAGCGTGGGGGCCTTACTCGCCATGGTCCTTTGCTACCGTATGTACTGGCGCTCGACCGAGGGCGTTCGGCTCCCAGCACTCGGTTCGAGGCGGCTGGATCAGCTCGGGCACCTCGTCCACTTTCTGCTGTACGTCTCACTTGTTGGCGTCATTGTGCTCGGCATTACCAATGCCTGGGTACAGGGAGATACACTGTTCAACCTTTTCAAAATACCCGCTTTAGACGCCGGCAATAAAGCGCTGCGAAGGCAGGTCGAAGAGCTTCATGCGATATCCGCTCACCTATTGTTGATACTCGCCAGCCTGCACGCCATCGCCGGCTTATTCCACCACTACATCCTCAAGGATGGTATTCTGGGCCGCATGCTGCCAGGATTGGAGCGGCTATGAAACGAATCGTGGTAATGGCTGGCTTGTCGTGCGCACTAAATGGCTCCGCATGGGCAGCACCCGAGGAAATCCAGGTTTACCTGGATGAGTTAAACGCCCCAGGACAGTTGGGACTCGATTTGCACAGCTACTATGTCATGGCTGGCGCAGGCACGGCGGCATACAGTGGCGCGCAACCGGCGCTCCATGTGTTTCGGCTGACACCCGAATTTTCCTATGGCCTGACCTTGGTCACGACTATAAGGTTGGCCTCGAAAGTTACAATGCCTTGGGGCCGCTTCGTCATCTGGGCCGCCTTGCCGATCAAAGTCAGACACTATTTGCTGTCGTCGAAGCCGGCGTACAAGGTTGGGACTTCAATGTGGGACTCGGGCGCGGAATGAACCATGCAGGTGATCGCTGGCTTTTGAAAACAATCATTTCCGTACCACTTTGACGAATCTGATCCGTGTCCTTATGGATTCCAAATTCTGCCCTGTTTCCACCTAAATTCCTTGAACTTCCCGATGAAAAACCTAGATGATCTGACCGATTTGGAAACCGAGGACATTCACCCGGACCGCGAGGTCGCCGCAAAGCGGAGTACATGGGTGAGTGTCGGTGTCAATATATTGCTGACCCTAGTCCAGGTTATCGCAGGTGCTCTGACGGCATCGCAAGGCCTGATCGCAGACGGGGTTGCCTTGAAGTGCTGCGCCAAATCACCAGCTGCCGTGGCGCGATGAATGGACTGCTGGCCGTGGTACTGGAAGACCATATCCAGTCCCACCTGGTCGACGCCGAGCAAGCCGACCCAACCGCCCCATCAGATGCAAAAGACATTCTGATCGAGGTCGTTCACAGCTATTTCAAATAGGCCGATCATGAGCAATTTCTACGATACGCCCTTCACCACCGGGCATGACCATGTGTTTCTCGGTGCCGGTCACGACAAGAATGAGCGTAAGACATGGTCCGTGATCATTCTGTGCTCAGCGATGATGCTGGCCGAAATCGTCGGCGGCAACCTGTTTGGCTCGCTCGCTCTGGTGGCGGATGGCCTGCACATGTCGACCCACGCCGGCGCCATGCTGATCGCGGCGCTGGCTTACACGTACGCGCGCCGCCATGCCGCCGACCGCCGCTTCGTGTTTGGCACCGGCAAGCTGGGCGACCTGGCGGGGTATACGAGCGCCATCATCCTTGCCATGATCGCCCTGCTGATCGGCTATGAGGCCGTCCAGCGCTTCCTGTCGCCGGTACCGATTCATTTTCGCGAAGCGATTCCGATTGCCGTGCTGGGCTTGGCGGTCAATATCGTCAGCGCCTGGCTGTTGAGCGGAGACCACGATCATGGACACGGACACAGCCACGGCCACCAAAACGGCTCAGCCCATCCGGAGGCGCACCACGAGCACGGAGCAGCGGCTCATCATCTGGACACGGCGCATGGAAAGATAGAGCTGTCAATCTACGAAGACGGCGTGCCGCCGGTATTTCGCCTCACCCCCGAATCCGAAAGCGTCCGCCTGCCGGCAGACGAGGTGACGGTGACGACCATCCGCAGCGATGGCCAACGCCAGGTCTTCGCATTCTGGCAAACCAATGGTTACCTGGAATCGACTGCCGAAATTCCTGAGCCGCACGCCTTCCAGGCCGTTGTCAGCATCGGCGGTGAGACGCTGGCCGCGACCTTCGAGGAGCACGACCATCACGAGCATGGCGTCGACACCCGCGACCACAACATGCGGGCGGCCTATCTTCATGTGATCGCTGATGCGGCGGTATCGGTGATGGCGATCCTCGGGCTGATCTTGGCCAAGAGCTTCGGCTGGATGTGGATGGACCCGCTGGCTGGGGTCATCGGCGCCTTGGTCATCGCCAACTGGTCGTATACGCTACTGCGCCAGACCGGCGCGATCCTGGTCGATGCCAGTCATGACGCAGAAATGGAGGGCCGAATTAAGGAGGTGATCCAACTAGCGGGCGACCAGTTGATTGACTTGCATATTTGGCGCCTGGGACCAGGGCACATGAGTGCCATCCTGTCGGTGGTGACCCAAGAACTAAACCGCAGCCCCTCGTTCTACCACCTGCGTATCGGCCGTTTCAAGGGACTATCGCATCTGACGGTCGAGGTCCGCCTTCAGCAGGAAAGCTAGCTGTGGCCGTCAAGTCTCCCTGCATCGATCTATGCAAGATGGATGGCAAGAGCGGGATTTGCCGCGGTTGCCTGCGCACGCGCGACGAGATCATCCACTGGAACAAGATGTCCGACCACCGGCGCCGCCAAGTGTTGCGAGATCGTCTCCAGCGTCACACCAAGCTCTCGCTGTCAAGCCTGCCCTCAAAATAAGCGCTTCTGCGATTACCGTACTGCGGGCACACAGCTGCGCTCCGAAGCCCCGCGACTAAATCTGGCCCCACAGGCCGACCACAATCAAAGGAATTGAAATGAAACATGGCAAGTACAGCCAGGGCGCGGTGCGCCTTGCCGCTTTTCTCTTAACAGCAAGTGCCGCGCTGGCGACCAGCAATACGGTCCAAGCGCATGGCATTGCTGGCAACCGTTTTTTCCCGGGCACCTTGAATTTCGACGATCCGGCGGTCGCAGACGAGTTTGCCTTGACGACCGGGACACTACAACAGCCAGTCGATGGACTGATGGCAACCAACAATGGGGCAACGTTGTCGTTCGCGCGCTTACTCACGCCCACCTGGTCGATTGGCATGGATACCGGTTATCTGCGCCGCAACTTGGCCGGCGTACGGCAAGCCGGTGCTACCGGCACCGACCTGGTGCTCAAGACGCGCTTGGTCGAGGAGGATCTGAGCGAAACCTTAGTGGCGACCTCGCTCACCTATGGATTCGCTGGCACCGGCAGTCAACGGCTTGGAGCCAACGGCCCTGCTACGTTGACGCCCACACTGGACGTGGGGCAGGGATTCGGTGCCCTACCGGACTCGCTCGCTTGGTTACGTCCCATTGGCGTGACCGGCGCCGTGAGCGCAAACGTACCTTTGTCCAGCACTTCGAGCAACCTCAGCTACGATTTCAACCAAGCTCAATACACCCGTATAAGAAGTCGCAATGCGACAACCCTGCACTGGGGCTTTGCCGTGGAATATAGCCCCCTGTATCTGACTGACCGATTCCAGCCGGGCGTGCTACCCAAGGAGGAGCCTCTGCATCAGTTCATCCCACTGGTCGAATTCGCGTTTGACTCGCCTAGAGGACGCAAAACCACCGGAACCGCGAATCCTGGGATTTCGTATGTCAAAGATAGCTGGCAGTTAGCGGCCGAGGCGGTCGTACCGCTGAGCCGAGAATCAGGGCATGGAATCGGCCTCAATATCCAAGTCCTGTTTTTTATGGACGATTTCATGCCTAAAGTGTTCGGGAAACCTTTGCTGAAGACCGGCCTATGATGGTCGTGATATCAGGCGATGATGATCGGGTACGCTACTGCGCCAGTGTGCGATTGCGACGAGTCACCAGACTTTGCATTAGCGGCCGCCCCATGAAGAAGTCCATCAGCCTCGTCTTCTGCTCGGGCAAAATATCGCTCATTTCAATCATCTTCGGCCAGCTGTCCAGTGCGGCCTCGCACACGTCCTTGATAACCCGGCGCATCGGTGCTTCCGGCACGCCAACCGCATTGGCGAACGACCGCAACGTCTTCGGGTCCAGGATCTGCCGCTTGGGTGAGTCAGGCGCGAATTTAAGCGCGTGCCCTACTCCGTTACGATAGACACAGTACGCCACGATGTCATAGGCCGGCGACAGATGCACGGTCCTGTCTGCGTGGTGGAGGATCCCGATGTTCTTGAGGTGGCAATCCAAGTTACCCAGCAGCTCATTGATCGCCAGGCGGCGAACCAACTCATGGACACCTTCTTGACCGATCGTATCGATGACGGAAAGAACGCGTGCCACGTCCGCGTAGGTACCGCCAGAATACTTGTGGCTCGGGTCGATGCCCAGCACCTGCGCAAAGTCCTCAGCATGGACCCGTCCGGGCTGGTCTCGATCAAAGCGCTCGACGGCCAGGAACTGGTCGGTCTTGCCAACGACGAAGTTGTGTTCCACCGAAATCAGGTTCATGGGCTGCAGCGATGCCTGGCAGACGTTGGCGCCCGCCGCGCGCGCGAGACGCAGGCTCAGCTCTTCTACCTGCGGCAAGTAGTCATACAGCGCCGTGGGGAGCTTCCCAATAACATGGCCGCCTTCCAGATGCCGGGCAACGACAAAGCGCCCTCCCTCGCGGATCAGCGCCAGCTTTGGCTGCATCCCAGACAGCGACGTACCATCTTCCAGCGGGTCGGCGACGATGCTCATTTCGACCGGGTCTTGGCGCTGGGTGATTAGCCTCGCAACAATGTCTTTGTCATGCGTTGGCAGCGCGTAGACGTTGCCCGGCAGATCTTCACCACATGCCGCCAGGATTTCAAAGTGATCATCCTCGGCGCAGCCGCGCTCTTGGGCGATGTGCGTCCTCAGCACGCCCTCGGGGAGAAGGTTTTGGAAGAACGCGGGCAGCTTGCCGTTGCCAAGCGAGTTGAGCGCTGGCTGCAGCGGGTCGAGTAGCAGTGCCGCCTGCTGTTCGGGGTCGTCGGCCACAAGCGACAGCGACAGCGTCGGGCGCTCCGGGTTCTGGACATATTCGGGGTCGACCGAGAGGCGGACGATGTCACCATACTGGAACAGATGCCCAACAGGCACGTCACCCATCAGTACTTTGAGGATGCTAACTTTCATGGCTCTTCTTTCTCCGGGTCTTGCACGTTGCGGCCGAGCTGGGACGACACTTTCTGGATTCCTACTCCCACATTCGACTTGATCACGTGCGTGGCCGGCTGTCCCAGGGCGCGCTTGACGAGGGAAACCACGGCCTCAGGAGCGGCCGTCTGCGCCTCAAACGACTGAGCAACTTCCTTGGGAAGCAAAACGAGTTCGAGTCCGACCTCATGGGCCAACGCCACGATGGTCGATAAGCGCGGGTCAGTTTTCCCCTCCAGCACATTGCGCAGGGTAACCGCCGTGAGACCGGTTCGGTCTACCAAGTCCACGAGCTTGATCTTCTTTCTCTCGCGGGCTTCCTGGAGCTTGTTTCCGAGGTCGGCTGAGGTTTTCATGATGAGATAATAAACTATCTTTTTTCCTATAAAGCAAATTATAGTATCCTTTTCCGTATCCCGCAAAGCAAATTAAACTATCGTTTTTCCGGAAAAAGATATTCTAATTTGCCTTGCAGGCAAACGCTGGCGACATGTAATTTCTGCAAGATCGGGCGCACGCCCTCCTCTGACTGGCCTTGGTCCAAGACTCAGACGCAGTCGGGCTATTTCCACTTCCACGGCAGCCCTATTGCCCGTATAAGTAATTCTGGTGTTCGTTTGCTCGCAGAATTGACCCACTCCGATTGACCCACTTTCCACTGCCTGGCAAATGCCGCCACGCGGTCATATGATCCTTCGTAGCCCAACTCCTGAAGTTCCAAATGGAGCTGCTTCAA
>Ga0213872_10002093_pt1 | contig 12040 bp, 12 predicted proteins | sample VelepicomBERX_R2_FD_160071 | JGI IMG/M metagenome (GOLD analysis project Ga0213872, IMG submission 160071) | Rhizosphere microbial communities from Vellozia epidendroides in rupestrian grasslands, the National Park of Serra do Cipo, Brazil - RX_R2 | ecosystem: Host-associated > Plants > Roots >... | reverse complement strand
GTTACCGCCCATACTCTAGCAGGCGCGCGGGACCTGCGCGATCATGCGCATGTCTTTGTATTGTTGCTAGACAATTCCTAAGGGTTGTGAATGCTTTAACCCAGCAACATCCCCGGTATGGAGTGCCCCCCGATGTTCGAGTTCCTCAAGGTCCGCCGCCCCGAGCCCGAACCCGAACCCGCCTCGTCGGCGGCTCCGCCGGCGCTGGTGCCGGTGCTGTCCGGCCTCGCCATGCGCGGCAATGCGGCGCTCAGCCTCAATCGCCTGCCCGACATCTCGGATTGGCGGATCGGATCTCGCTTCTCCGACATTCTGGGCGAGCTCAATTGCGGCCGCTACGTTCACCGCAAGGATTGGGAATACGGTCTTTGCATCGAGGGGCTGGAGAAGCTCGGCGTCGTTCATCCTGACGCCACCGCCCTGGCGGTCGGGGCCGGTTACGAGCGGCCCCTGTTCTATTTCGCCAACCGCGTCGCCCGCATGGTGGCGACCGACCTCTATGACAATCCCGACCACGAGGGCAAGCCGGCCATGCTGACCGAGCCCTGGCGCTTCGCCCCGATCGAGTACCGCCGGGATCATCTGGAAGTGTTGCGGATGCCGGGCAACCAGCTCGATTTTCCCGATGCCAGCTTCGATTTCCTGTTTTGCCTGTCCTCGATCGAACATTTCGGCAGCCGCAAGATCATCCGCCAGTCCCTGGACGAGATGAAGCGGGTATTGAAGCCGGGCGGCATCGCCTGCGTCATCACCGAGCTGATCCTGCGGGGCCCGGCCCATCACGAATATTTCCTGCCCGACGAGCTGGCGGCGATGTTCCTCAGCGATCCCGCCTTCCCGCTGGTCGGCGGCGAGATGGTGACGAACATCTCGGCCGAGATGCTCGCCCTGCCCGTCTCGGTTCATTCGGCCGAGGACCTCAACGCCAGCCCGCATATCGTCCTGTCGGACGGCGAACGGCTGTGGACCTCGGCCAGCATGTTCCTGCAGAAGGTGTAATCTACCAGGCCAGCGTCGGCGGCAGGAAATCGGCGAACAGCTCGTCGTAATAGGGCTTCAATTCCGCCAGATCCGGTTTGGCGTGGCCCTTGGAATAAAGATCGTAGTTGTTGAACTTCAGCACCCACTCCTTCATCGCCCGGTCCTTGTCGTTGCACAGATGCTCGTAGGCGCCGTGCTTGTGCCAGGGATAGAAGGAGTGGAAGCGCAGCATGTAGAGCGCCTCATCCGGCAGATAGGGCTTCATCACCTCGGCGATATAGCCGTCGTGGCCGAACGACATATGCACGTTCTCCAGCCCGCAATGCGGTTCGTAGATGCCGTACTTCGTCTGGTATTTCGCTACGTCGCGGTCGGGATTGAACGCGAAATACTCGTGGAAGACGATGTGCTCGGACCAGGCGCAGCCGACCGGAAAGGTATCGCCGACCACGCCCCATTGCGGCTCGCCCCACAGGCACAGGCATTTACCGAGATCGTGCAGGAAGCCGGCCAGCACCATCCAGCGCGGCTGATTGTCGCGGCGCATCGCCTCGGAGGTCTGCAGCAGATGCTCGATCTGGGTCAGGTCGGTATCGGGGTCGCTGTCGTCGACCAGGGTGTTGAGAAACTCGGCCGCTTCCCACACCGATTTCCGTCCCTTGTCCAGGCCGAAATACTGCCTCTCCTTGGCCAGCACGTACTCGACCGTCATGTGGGTGTGGTTCTGCCGGTAGAATTCCGCCACGCGCGGCACGGCCTCGGCGTCGTATTGGCGGAACTCCTGCTCGCGCTTGCCTTCCTTATAGCGGGTCGCAGTGTCCATGGCGCGTCTCCTCCACGCAACGTAACCGCTAACGTATATCAGCTTGACGGCGTTTACGGCAATCTGGACAGTATTGCCCAAGAAGACGTCAATCGGCGCAGACCGAGGCGAGGAAACCGATGAGCAAGCGTCAGCAGGCGGCAAGGCAGCCCTTGATCACGACGGTTCTGACCGACATCCAGTTCTGGATTCCGGCACTGGTCCTGGCCGGAGGCATCCTTCTTCTGATCATCATTCACGGGGAGTGACGCGATGGAGGCGACTTCCAAACCGGGCTCGCTGCATGTGCTGGGCGTGCTGTGCGGCCTCGCCGCCGGCGTCTGGCTGGGCGCCGCCGAAGCCCCGACCAAGCTGGTCGATGCCGGCTTCTCCCCCTTCGCCATCTCGCTCTGCATGGTGGCCGGCGTGTTCACCGCGCGCTGGACGGTTCCGACCCTGATGAAGGGCACCGGCTTCGTCTTCGCCGATCTGGCGGCGCGGCGCCATCTGATCGTCTGGGCGATTCTGGCCGGAGCGCTATGGGCGGTGGCCAATACCCTCACCGTATTCGCCATCCGCGACGTCGGGCTGGCCATCGCCTTCCCCTTGTGGAACGCCAATTCGCTGATCGGGCTGCTATGGGGCTGCCTGCTGTTCCGCGAGCTGAACGGCGCGACCGCCGCCAACAAGATCAAGGTGGTGGCGGGCGGCGCCTGCATCGTCGCCGCCGCCACCCTGCTGGGCTTCTCCACCCTGCACGGCGCCGGCGGCGCTCCGCCGCACGCGGCGCGTGGCCTGCTGGCCGCCGCCGGCGCCAGCCTGATGTGGGGCACCATGTATGTTCCCTATCGCAAGGCCTATCTGTCGGGGATGAACCCGCTGTCCTTCGTCACGATCTTCACGGTGGGCGAAGTGGCGACGATGATCCTGCTGACCTGGACGCTCGATTCTGGCGGCGGCGCCTCGATCCTGGCGCTGGCGCGGGGCGGCAGGATGCTGTTCTGGCTGTTCCTCGGCGGGTTCGTCTGGGTGATCGGCGACCTGTTCCAGCAATTCGCCACCAAATATCTCGGCATCGGCCGCGGCATTCCCCTGTCCAACACCAACCAGCTCTGGGGGCTGGCCTGGGGCGCCCTGGTGTTCGGCGAGTTGGCCGGGGCCGACGGCGCCCATCTGGCGATGGTGGTCGGCGGCTCGCTGCTGATGATCGCCGGCGCCCTGGCGATCGGCACGGCGGCCGCCTGTCCGGGCGAGCGCCGGGCGCGCGACGCGGCGCTGGAGCGCGAATGCTTCCGCTATAGGCTGGATGTCGGCCAGGCGACCGACTGCCAGAACGGCGCCCCGGCGGCGGAGTCGGGTGGACGGCGCCGCTGGTGGGATTGGGCGATCGTGCTGGCCGCCGTCGCCTTGTTCGTCCGGCTCGGCGTCGCGGCCGACCTGCCGCCGCTGGCGATGGATTGGAACTGGGCCGGCGCCCTGGCGGCGCTGCTGATGGCGGCGCTCGGCATCGGCAGTTGGGCCCTGTGGGTCCGCACGCGGTTCGGCTGAGGCGGCGATGGCGGTCAGGCTGAAGGACATCGCGCGCGACCTGGGGGTCTCGACCGTCACCGTGTCGAAGGTGCTGCGCGGCCGCGCCGACATCGGCGACGAGACGCGGCAACGCGTGCTGAAACGCATGGCCGAGCTGAACTACCAGCCGAACATGCTGGCCCGCGGCCTCGCCAGCGGCCGGTCCTATGCCGTCGGGCTGGTGGTGCCCGATCTCGTCCATCCCTTCTTCGGCGAATTCGCCAAATCGCTGGCGGTGACCCTGCGCGCCCATGGCCTTGCCCTGGTCATCGCCTCGTCAGAGGAGGATCCCGGGATCGAGCGCCAGGAGATCCGCACGCTGCTGGGGCGCGGCGTCGACGTGCTGCTGGTGGCGTCCTGCCAGCCGGCCGCCCGCCTGCCCGACCTGCTGGCCGAGGCGACCGCTCCGGTCCTGCTGATCGACCGCAATTTCGCCGGCCGCAAGGTCGATTTCGTCGGCTCGGACGATGTGGCGATCGGCGAGGTCGCGACCCGCCATCTGATCGACCTCGGGCGTCGCCGCATCGCCCATATCGGCGGGCGTGGCCTGAGCCCGTCGAACGACCGGTTGAAGGGATATCGCCGCGCTCTCGCCGCCGCCGGGATCGACGTGCCCGACTCGTATGTGGTGACCCGCGACCGCTTCGAGGAAAGCGGCGACGCCACCGGCTATCAAGCCATGCAGGAACTGCTGGCGCTGAAGGAGCGGCCCGACGCCGTGTTCTGCTACAACGACCTGTCGGCCATCGGCGCCATGGAAGCGGCGCTGCAGGCCGGCTTGCGCATTCCCGACGACGTCGCCTTCGTCGGCTGCGGCAATCTGCGCTATGCCCGGTATCTGCGCATTCCCCTGACCTCGGTCGATCAGGCCAGCGATCGCCTGGGCGAGGCGGCGGCAAGGCGCGCCGTCGAACTGGCCGCCGAACCCGACCGGCCGATCGAAGTCGTCCGCCTGGAACCGCGGCTGATCATTCGCCATTCGACAGTGCCGCCGGCCTGAATCGTATTCTTTCCCTATGCTTATGATGCGATTGCCGTAATATTATCTCGCCCTAAATTTTCTCGGTTGGCGATCCGCTACATGCTCCCCCTTCGCTCCGTACTTTTTGCCTGCGCCCTCTTCGTTCCCACCATTGCTCCCGCCATCGGCGCCGAGCAGGCGGGGACCGTCCTCGCGATCAAGGGCGACTGCGTGGCCGAGCCCGACAAGCAGCCGGCCCCGCTCAAGACCGGCGACAGCGTAACGGTGGGCGAGACCATCGCCACCGGCGAAGGCGCCAAGCTGAAGCTGCAGATGGTCGACGGCTCGGTGATCGCCGCCGGCGCCAACAGCCGCATCACCATCCAAAGCTACGGCAAGGATCAGGCCGGCAAGCGGGACGTCTCCCTCGGCCTGGCGTCCGGCCTGCTGCGCGCCGTGGTGGCGCCGGCCGAGCAGCCGTCGAAATTCGAGATCTCCACCGCCACCGGCGTCGCCGCCGTCCGCTCGACCGACTGGTTCATCGAATCCAAGGCCGACACCACCAAGGTCGGCGTGCTGCACGGAACCGTGTCGCTGACCAGCCGGGCGACCAGGCACGCGGTCGACATTCCCGATGGCTGGGGCGCCCGGGTGATCGCCGATCACGACCCGGTCAAGCCGCGTCTGTGGGAAGACTCGGAATTCCAGGACGTCATCGACCGCACCGATCTGAACTAGGATCCCGGGCGTGCGTCTGCCGAGAGCCGCGCGCGAAGTCATCCTGGCTCTCGGCGCCGCCTGGCTGGTGCTGTTCCTGTTCAGCCGCTTTGGCGACGTACCCGCCCTGCGCGGTCTGGAAACCGCTTCGCTCGATCTGCGTTTCCGGCTGCGCGGACCGATCGAGCCTGGCCCCGCCGTCACCGTGGTGCTGGTCGACGACGCCAGTCTCAAAGCCTATGGCCGCTGGCCGTTCAGCCGGCATCTGATCGCCCGAGCCGTCCGACGTCTGCACGATATGGGGGCGAAAGTGGTCGGCTTCGATCTACTGTTCGCCGAGCCGGAAAGCGGCGATTCCGATGCCGATCTGGCCGATGCCATCTCCGGCTTCGGCCCGGTGCTGCTGCCTCTAGCCTTCGCCTTCGTCGGCCCGTCCTCCGACGGACCGGATTATCTCTCCGACTCGGCCTATGGACGCTTCGGCAAGAGCGGGCGCGCGGTGCATTTCCCGCTCGAACCGGCGGCGGTGCTGCCGCCGATCGAGACTCTGGGCCGCGCCGCCCGGGGATTGGGCAACGTCAATATCGCCTATGACCGCGACGGCGCGGTGCGCTACGACCGTCCGGCGCTCCCGTTTTCGGGCGATTTTTATCCCTCGCTGGCGGTGCGGGCGGCGGCGGAGTTCCTCGGCGTTCCCTGGGGCGAGGTGTCCCTGACCCTGGGCCAGGGCGTCGGTTTCGGCGACCGTTTCATCCCCACCGACCAGGCGATGCGCCTGCCGATCAATTTCCGCGGGCCGCCGGGCACGATGCCGACGCTGTCCTTCGCCCATCTGGTCGAGGGGAAAGTCCCGCCGGCGCTGATCAAGGACCGGGTCGTGCTGATCGGCGCCTCCTTCACCGGCAACAGCGACAGCTTCGCCTCGCCCTATTCGGTGGCGCCGATGCCCGGCACCGAGATCCTGGCCAGCGTCGTCGACATGATCCTGCAGCGCGATTTCCTCAGCGAGGAGGATCCGCCGGCCTGGCATGCCCGCTGGGCCGGCGCGGTGCTGGCGCTGGCCGCCCTCGCCGCCGCGATCAGCGCCTTCGGCTCGTTCCGCACCACGCTTCTGGCCGGCGGCGTCCTTCTGGCGCTGCTGCTGGCCGGCTTGCAGATGGCCTTCGAACGCGGCCTGTGGTTGCCGGCGGTGCAACCGATCGCCGCGCTGCTGGCCGCCATCCTGTCGCTGCTGCTGCATCGCTATTGGACGGTTGACCGCGACGGGCGGCGAGTGCGCTCGGCCTTTCGCCGCTATATGGCGCCCGAGATGGTCGACGTGCTGGCCCGCCATCCCGACCGGCTGACGCTGGGCGGCGAAACACGGCGCATGACCATGATGTTCTGCGACATCCGCGGCTTCACCGCCATCTCCGAGCAGTTCCGCGCCGATCCGCAAGGCCTGACCCGCCTGATCAACCGCTTCCTGTCGCCGATGACCGAGGTGATCATGGCCCGGCGCGGCACCATCGACAAATATATGGGCGACTGCATCATGGCGTTCTGGAACGCGCCGCTCGACGATCCGGATCACGCCCGCAACGCCTGCCGCGCCGCCCTCGACATGCAGGCGGCGCTGGCCCGCCTGAACGCGGAGCTCGGCCACGAAGGGCTGATGCCGATCGCCATCGGCATCGGCTTGAATACCGGCGAGTGCGTGGTCGGCAATATGGGCTCCGACCTGCGCTTCGACTATTCTGTGCTGGGCGATGCGGTCAATCTCGCCTCCCGCCTCGAAGGCCAGTCCAAGACCTATGGCGCGGCTGTCGTCATCGGTCCGGAAACGCGGGATGCCGTTGCCGATTGGGCGTGCCTGGAACTCGATCTGATCGCCGTCAAGGGCAAGACCGAAGCGGTGCGGGTCTACGCTCTGCTGGGCGATGACGAGGCGGCCGGATCTCCCGCGTTCGCCGAATACGCCTTCCGGCACCGCCAGATGCTGGAACATTATCGCCGGCGGGACTGGGCCGCGGCGCGCGCGGCACTTGCATCCTGCCGCGCGCTCGACAACCATAGCGCCGTTCTGTGCGATCTCTACGACCAGCGCATCGCCGTCTTCGAGGCCGAGGCGCCGCCGCAAGACTGGGACGGGGTGTACAGGGCGACATCGAAGTAATCATCGGCTTTCAGAGGGGGGAGCAGATGGGGAGAGGAAGCCGGCTTTTTGCCGGAGCGCTGTTTTTTTGCGGAGCGACCAGTGTCGCCCAGGCCTATACCGCCACCGGCGACCGGCAATTTCCCGCCACCGTGCTGCTGCCGCAGATCGGCCCGTCCGACGAAGCCTATCTGACCGGCGCCACATTGCCGCAAGCCGGCGATCCCGGCGGACCGAACGGCCGCGCCTCCTCCTTCGCCGCCACCGTCGACAAGACGGTCACCGACCGCCTCAGCGTCACCGTGACCGAGGAATATTCCGCCATCGATCCCGGCAGCGGCCCGACCGCCACCGGCTGGCAGAACGTCACCGCGGAGGCGCAGTACACGCTGGTGGTCGATCCGGTGCATGAATTCCTGTTCGCCCTCGGGGTGCAGCGCGAGTTCCCCGCCACCGGCGCCGATCGCGTCGGCGCCAGCCATCAGGGCGCCACCATGCCGATGATGTTCTTCGGCAAGGGCCTGGGCGATCTCGACATCGGCCTGCTGCGGCCGCTGGCGATCGGCGGCTATGCCGGCTTCAACGTCCCCGATGGCGGCCCGCGTACCGGCGCCTGGAACAGCGGCTTCTTCGTGGAATATTCGATCCCCTATCTGGAGGCCAATGTCCGCACCTTCGATCTGCCGGACCTGATCCGCAACCTGACGCCGATGGTCGAGGTATCGATGACCAACCCGGTCGGCGCGCCCGGCGCCGCCTCGACCCTGGTGATCGGGCCGGGACTGAATTATAGCGGCGACGGCTGGGATTTCGGCATCGAGGCGCTGGTTCCGACCAGCCGCGCCGCCGGGGTCGGGACCGGGGTGACGGCGCAGCTGCACATACAGTTGGATTATCTGTTCCCGCGGAGTTTGGGAAAGCCGCTGTTTTAAAGGTTAATCACCACAGAGACACAGAGAACACAGAGAGAAAAGCGCCGCCGGCAATCCACCGTCCTCTCCAACAATATTTCTGAAATCGGAATGATTGCGCTTCGCGCTTTTTCTCTCTGTGGCTCTGTGGTGACTCATTTCTAAAGTCAGCATGAACCTGAGCGTGACCGATGCCGCAATTCGCAATCTACCGTAATCCCGGACGCAACCCGGACATTCCCTTCGTCATGCGGTCGTGACCAGGATCTAAAAACCAAGCTGATAGCCGACATAATACGAGAACCTGTTCGTCTCTTCGACGTTCTGCAGCCCGCGGCCGAAGGTGAAGATGATGTGGTTCTCCTCATTGAAATTGTAGTAGCCACCGAGATTGAACCCGCTGCTGGCCCGCCCGCCGACCTGATCGGCGGTCTGGTGGAAGATCTCGCCGCCCAGGGTCCATTCCTCGGAGAATTTCCGCAGCAGCGTCCATCCCATGAACCAATAATTGCGGTCGGTATCGGCGTGCTGGTTCAGCCAATATCCGCCGCCGCCATAGGTGGTCCAGTCGCCGAAGGATTTCTGCGCCCAGACCGGCAGGAAGACGCGCGTATGGCCGGCCCCCAACCCTTCGCGGGCGATACCGGTGGGCAGATCGATCGCCGGGTAGATCGCCACCTGCGGCCGCCAGCCTTCCTCGTCCTCTTCGATGAAGCGGTATTTCACCCCGATTTCGCTGTCGCCATAGCCGTAGCGGAAGCTGTCTCCCGACAGCTTGGCGAAGGGGGCGAATAGATTGACGTGGAATTGCACGTCGGGCAGCAGGCCGTAATTGATGTCCAAATTCGGCCAGTTGCCGACCCGGCCATCCTTGAAATAGGTGCCCTGCATCGCCGTGTTGATCTCGAAATGCTGATAATCGACCGGCTCGGGATCGTCGGTGACGAAAGGCGGGCCGGCCAGAGCCGGGGCGCCAAAGCCCAGCAAGGACAAAAGGGCCGCGGCACGGCGCATGAAAGCCTCTCCCAAGACAACGACAAATCCACTCATAACCGCTTGTAAGCGCGAAAAACGCTAACTTTTGCGTTAAATATCAAGGGCGGCCTTGACCGCGCCGCCCCGCTGCGGGACCGTCAGCAGATGACCCGGATCCTGGTGATCGAGGACGAGGAGCGCACCGCGCGCGAGATCGTCGACGCCCTGAGCGAAGCCGGCCTGTCGGCCGAGCGCTGCGGCGACGGCGCCGAGGGCCTGCGCCTGGCGCTGGAGGGCGCGTACGACGCCATCACCCTGGATCGCCTGCTGCCCGGCCTCGACGGGCTGGAGGTGCTGGCCCGCCTGCGCAGCCAGGGCGTCGCCACGCCGGTGCTGATGGTCAGCGCCCTGGGCGAGATCGACGACCGGGTGCGCGGCCTGCGCGCCGGCGGCGACGACTATCTGGTCAAGCCGTTCGCCCTGATCGAGCTGGTGGCGCGGGTCGAAGCCCTGACCCGGCGCACCAAGACCGAGACGGCGGAAACCGTGCTGACCGCCGGGCCGCTGCGGATGGATCTGTTGAACCGCAAGGTGACCCGCGGCGAGCGCGTCATCGACGTCACACAACGCGAATTCCGCCTGCTGGAATATTTCCTGCGCCATGCCGGCCAGCTGCTGACCCGCTCGATGCTGTACGAGGCGGTATGGGACTACAAATTCGACCCCGGCACCAATCTGATCGACGTCCATATCGGCCGGCTGCGCCGCAAGGTCGACGCCGATGGCGAGCCCGCCACCATCGTCACGGTGCGCGGCAGCGGGTGGATGTTCGATGCGCTTTCGTGAACTCGCCCGCACCAACGCCTTCCGCCTGACCCTGCTGTTCAGCGGCCTGCTGGTCGGCTCGGTGCTGCTGCTGTGCGGCGTGATCTATTGGCAGGCCGAGATCTTCCTGAACGGTCGTTTCAACGAGACGCTGATCCAGGAAATGCAGGAAATGATGCGGGCGCCGCCCGGCCAGCTGGCGACCCAGACCGCCAATCTGGTGGCCAGCGACCCGCGTGACGACTGGCAGGCCGGACTGTTCGCCGACGATGGCGCCTTCATCGCTGGAAACATCAAAAAAATACCGCAAGACTTTGTTTTCGATGGATCAATTCGCCATCTACGCGACCATTTGCGTGGTATCGGATTGATCCTTCCCGATGGGCGGCGCCTGCTGATCGCCAACCGTGCCCGCGAAGTGCACGAGGTGCGCGAGCTGGTCCTGCGGTCGCTGGGCGGCGGGCTGGTTGCCTCGCTGGGGCTGGCGCTGTTCTGCGGCCTGGTGATGAGCATGGTGTCGGTGCGGCGGCTCGAGGCAATGGACCGCTCGGCAGCGGCGATCATGAAGGGCGATCTGTCGCAGCGCCTGCCGGTGGTCGGATCGGGTGACGATTTCGACAAGCTGGCCCATATCGTCAACGCCATGCTGAACGAGATCGAGCGGCTGATCGGCGACGTCAAGGCGGCCGGCGACAACATCGCCCATGATCTGCGCACGCCGCTGACCCGGCTGCGCACCCGGCTGGAGGGCGCGCTGCGGCGCGACGGCGCGTCCGCCGATCTGCGCGCCGCGATGGAGGACGCCATCGCCGAGACCGACCAGATCCTCGCCACCTTCCGCGCCCTGCTGCGGATCAGCGAGGTCGAGGCGGGCGCGCGCCGCGCCGGGTTTGGCGAGGTCGATCTGGTCAAGCTGGTCACCTCGGCGGCCGAGCTGTTCGAACCGCTGGCGACCGAGCGCGGCCTGTCCTTCACCAGCGCCATCGAGGCGGCGCCGGCGGTACGCGGCGATCCCGACCTGCTGTTCGAGGCGGTGGCCAATCTGCTGGACAATGCGGTGAAATTCACCCCGGCGGGCGGCAGGGTGGCGCTGAGCCTGAGCGCGGACGGCGAGATCGCCGTCGCCGACAGCGGGCCCGGCCTGCCGTTCGATCTCAAGGATGCGCTGTTCCAGCGCTTTACGCGCGGAGACAAGGCCCGCCATCTGCCGGGCAATGGGCTCGGCCTCAGCTTGGTGGCGGCGGTGACGCGGCTGCACGGCTTCTCGCTGGCGATGGAAAATACCGAACCTGGCTGCCGGGCCGTCCTCTCGGCGAAGGCGGGTTGATCGCCCGCCCGACTTCCCGGACAATGGTCCGCAGAACGACAATAGGAGGAACCATGTCCACGTCCCGCTCGCGCGGCGCCGCCGTCGCGCTGGCCGCGTTCTTGCTGCACGGCGCCGCCCTGGCCGACAGCAAGACCGTCACCTACACCATCCTCAAAGAGGGCGATGCGATCGGCAAGGAGACCTACGTCATCGACGGCGACGCCGAGCACAAGACGGTCTCCCTGACCGTCGACTCGGCGGTGCGCATCCTGTTCCTCGACTTCAAATACCACCACACCCGCACCGAGAGCTGGACCGGCGATACGCTGGACAAGCTGACCGCCGATACCGACGATGACGGCACCAAGCATCATGTCGAGGCGGCCCTGGACAACGGCGCCTGGCATGTGACGACCGACGGCAAGACTATCGAGGTTCCCGCCGACGCCTTCCCGGTGGTGCAATGGAACAAGGCGATGGTCGGCCATCCGGTGCTGATCCCTGTGGAGTCCGACGACAAGCCCTACAAGGCGGCGTTCAAGGACGCCGGCAAGGACAGCCTGACCATCGGCGGCCAGAAGATCGAGGCCGAGCACTATGTGCTGTCCGGCGACATCGATCGCGACCTGTGGTACGGCGATGACGGCATGCTGGCCAAGGTGACCTTCCGCCGGCGCGGCTTCGGCATCGCCATCGTCCGCGACAACTGATAGCGCACCTGATATCAAGAGGGGGACTATGAAAAAGCCAGTCCCCCTCCCCACCCGCGAACAGCTTCTGGAATTCATCAAGGACTCGCCCGGCCAGGTCGGCAAGCGCGAGATCGCCCGCGCCTTCCGCCTGGGCGCCGAGCACA
>Ga0213872_10002092_pt1 | contig 12040 bp, 10 predicted proteins | sample VelepicomBERX_R2_FD_160071 | JGI IMG/M metagenome (GOLD analysis project Ga0213872, IMG submission 160071) | Rhizosphere microbial communities from Vellozia epidendroides in rupestrian grasslands, the National Park of Serra do Cipo, Brazil - RX_R2 | ecosystem: Host-associated > Plants > Roots >... | reverse complement strand
GTCGATCTCGTCGATGAAGCGCGACGGCTCGACGAACAGCCACTCGCCGCCGCGGCGGCGCTTGACGCAGTAGCTGAGCGTCAAGCTGCGCTGGGCGCGGGTGATGCCGACGTACATCAGCCGGCGCTCTTCCTCGATCATGCCGTTGTCGACCGATTCCTGGTGCGGCAGGATGCCTTCCTCCACCCCCACCAGGAACACGTGCGGATATTCCAGCCCCTTGGAAGCATGCAGCGTCGACATTTTCACGGCATCGACCTCGCTTTCCTCGCGGCCTTCCAGCATGGTGATGAGCGCGATGGTTTGGGTCAGATCGATCAGGGTCTTGCCGTCTTCCTCGCCCTTTTTGCCGAGCCAGCCGACCAGCTCCAGCACGTTCTTCCACTTCGTCTCCGCCGGCCGCGGTTCTTCGCTGTCGTAAAGCCAGGCCTCGTAGCCGATGGCTTGCAGCATTTCCAGGGTCAGCGCGCCGGCGGGCTCGCGCACGGCGCGGTACTGCAATTGGCTGATCATCCGGCAAAAATCGAGCAACGGCTCCAGCTGGGCGGGCTGCACTTGATGCTGGAAGCCCTCTTCGTGCGCGGCGGCGAACAGGCTCTTCTGGCGTTGTCCGGCATAGGCGCCGAGCTTTTCCAGCGTGCCGGCGCCCACGCCGCGCCGGGGCGTGGTCAACGCGCGAATCAGCGCCGGATCGTCGTCCGGGTTGCTGATCAGCCGCATATAGGCGAGCACGTCCTTGATCTCCGGTTTGTCGAAGAACGATTGTCCGCCCGACATCTGATAGGGGATGCGCTGATTGCGCAGCGCCTGCTCGAAGATGCGCGCCTGGTAATTGCCGCGGTACAGGATGGCGTAGTCCTTGAACGCGGTGCGGTGTTCGAACTTGTGCGCCATGAGCCGCTGCACGACCACTTCGGCCTCGTGCTCCTCATCCTTGCACTGCACGACGTGGATCGGCTCGCCCAGCCCCAGTTCGCTCCATAGTTGCTTCTCGAACAGCTTCGGGTTGTTGGCGATCACGCTGTTGGCGGCACGCAGGATACGCGCCGTCGAGCGGTAATTCTGTTCCAGCTTGATGATTTTGAGCCGAGGAAAGTCATGCTGCAGCAAGCGCAGGTTTTCCATGTTGGCGCCGCGCCAGGCGTAGATCGACTGGTCGTCGTCGCCGACGGCGGTGAACATGCCGCGCACGCCGGTCAACAGTTTGACCAGTTGGTATTGGCAGGTGTTGGTGTCTTGGTACTCGTCGATGAGCAGATAGCGCAGCTTGTTCTGCCAGCGCTCCAAGACGTCGGGGTGGTTGCGCAACAGTTCGACCGGCAACCGGATCAAGTCGTCGAAGTCCATCGCCTGGTAGGCGGCCAGCGTGTCCTGATAGGCTTGGTAGGTCCGGGCACAGATGGCGTCGAATTCGGTCTCGGCCGCGGCGAGCGCGCCGGCCGGGTCCTTGAAGTCGTTTTTCCACAGCGAGATCTGCGACTGGACCTTGCGCACTTCCTCTTTGTGTGTGGTGAGCAGGATGTCGGCGATGATCTTGCCGGCGTCGAAGGCATCGAGGATCGAGAACTGCGGCTTGTAGCCGAGATGCGTGGCTTCCTGGCGCAACATGTGCATGCCGAGCGAATGGAAGGTCGAGACGGTCAGCCCGCGCAGTTCGCCCGAATTCATGAGCTTGCCGATGCGCTCCAGCATTTCGCGCGCCGCCTTGTTGGTGAAGGTGATGGCGGCGATATTGCGCGCCTGAATGCCGGCATGGCGAATCAGGTGCGCGATCTTGAAGGTGATGACGCGGGTTTTCCCGCTACCAGCCCCGGCCAGTACCAGTAACGGGCCGTCCAGGTAATGAATCGCTTCGCGCTGCGGCGTGTTCAGTTGCGTCAGGGACATGCTTTCTCGGTTTGCGGGGGTTGCCGGCGGGGATGAACGCCACGGGGTCAAGATGCCCAGGAAATTTTTTATGTACTGGAATAAATTGGTAACGCTGAGCGTCCATTGTAGCATGCAGTATCATGTCACTTCGTACGGGGCGCGACTGCGGCGCCCCGCCAGAGAAAGGAAAGATCATGGCCAGCTACGCGATCGGTGATATCCAGGGCTGTTTCGCCCCCTTCCAGAAGCTCCTGCGCATGATCGAATTCAATCCCGGCAAGGACAGCCTGTGGCTGACCGGCGACCTGGTCAACCGCGGTCCCGAGTCGCTCGAGGTGCTGCGCTGGGTCTATAGCCATCAGGATTGCGTGCAGACCGTACTCGGCAACCACGACCTGCACCTGCTGGCGGTGGCCGAAGGCTTCGGCAAGGTGCATGCCAGCGACACGCTGCTGGATGTGTTGCACGCCGCCGACGGTAAGGTGCTGCTCGATTGGCTGCGTTGCCAGCCGCTGATGATCGCCGGCGACGGCTATGCGATGGTGCATGCCGGCTTACTGCCGGAGTGGACCATCGACCGGGCGCTCGACTTGGCCGAAGAGGTGGAGAATGAATTGTCCGGGCCGGGTTACCGCGAATTTCTCTCCCGGCTCTATGGCAACAAGCCGACGCGCTGGAGCGAGGAGCTGCGCGGCGTCGAGCGTCTGCGGCTGATCGTGAACGCCATGACGCGCATGCGGCTCGTTACGCGCGACGGCGAGATGGACTTGTCGTTCAAGGGGGAGTTGGCCGACGCGCCGGCCAATTTATTGCCCTGGTTCGCCGTCGAACGCCGCCGCAGCCAAGGCACGCCGATCATCTGCGGTCATTGGTCTGCGCTGGGGCTGTTCGTGACCGACGAAATCCTGGCCATCGACACCGGCTGCTTGTGGGGCGGCAGCCTTACGGCGCTTCGACTTGAGGATCGCCAGCTGTTCTCGCTTGAGTGTCAGGCGTATCAAGCCATTGCTTGAGATGCCCGGCGATGTCGTGGCGGGCGGCTTCGGACAGCTCGAAACGGGTCATCAGCGGTTCTTGACCGGCCGTGAGCGGCTGGCCGTAATGCACCTCGACCACGACTTTGCGTAGTTTCAGCAGACTGGCCAAGCTTTGCCAGAACGTGGTGTCACCGGCGTAAGACGGTGCGGTGGTCACCTCGCCGCGTTCGTCCAGATAGCGCAGCGTCACCGGCTGCACCGTGCTGCCGGCGAGCAGGGCGGATTCGAATAGCGACGATTTGAACGGCAGCAGGTGGTGGCCGGTGGTGGTCGTGCCTTCGGGGAAGACGCACAGGCAGTCGCCGCGCCGGAGCGATTCGGCCATGACTTGATTGACCCGGCTCGCGTCGCGGCGGTTGGTGCGGTCGATGAACAGCGTGCCGCCGCGCGCCACCATCCAGCCGATCACCGGCCAGCCGCGGATCTCTCTTTTGGCGACGAAGCGGGGCGGCGTGTAGGCGGCCAGCGCGATGATGTCGAGCCAGGACACGTGGTTGGAAACCAAGAGCGTGTTGCCCGGTTGGGTGGCGGGCAATTGGCCGGACACGCGCACCTCCAGCGCCAGCGTAGCCAGCAACTGACGGCACCAGCGCGTGGTGACGGCCGTTTGCTGCGCGGGGGACAGCCGGGTGTAGCGGAACGCCAGGATGGAGAAACCGATCAAAAAGCGCCAACCCATGCGCGCCAGGCGGCACAGCCGGGTCGGAAGGGTCGTGTGAGGCAAGGTGGTTTTCAATGCAGTACGGTCGGAATGCGTCGGCGGACAATGCTGCCACTCTAGCATGGTTGGCATTGAGGGCAATAGTATGAGCTTCTTTGCCCCTGTCGAATATGACATATGCTGGTCGCGCAACGTGGGCACGGCAGGCCCGCCCGGTCGTAGACCTGATAGGTCTGCTGGAAGTAGCCCGGCTTGCCTTCGGCATCGACAAAATCGCGCAAGGTGCTGCCGCCGGCGGCGATGGCCCGCGAGAGCGTGTCCTTGATGGTTTGTACCAGGCGGTCGCATTCGCCGCGAGACAGCGCGCCGGCCTCGCGCGCCGGGTGGATGCCGGCGCCGAACAGCGCCTCGTTGGCGTAGATGTTGCCCACGCCGACCACGGTGTGGTTGTTCATCAGCACGAGTTTGATGGCCGCGCGCTTGCCGCGGGTGGCGGCAAACAGCGCTGCGGCGTCGAAGGCCGGATCGAGCGGCTCCGGCCCCAGATCCTTCAAGAGCGGGTGGAATTCGAGTGGCCCGATGTGCCATAGCACAGCGCCGAAACGGCGCGGGTCGCGATAGCGCAGCAAACGTTCGTCGAGCACAAAGTCGATGTGGTCGTGCTTGCCGGCCGGCGTATCGGGCGCCACCACGCGCAGGCTGCCCGACATGCCGAGATGAATCAGCAGGCAACCGGTATCGAAATGCAGCAGCAAATATTTGGCCCGCCGGTCGACCGCGCGCACCGGCAGATCGCGTAGCGTGTCGGCCAAGTGCGGCGGCACCGGCCAGCGCAGCCTGGGTTCGCGCACGATCACGTCGCGGATGACCTGATTGTGCAGCCAGGGCTCGACACCGCGGCGGGTGGTTTCGACTTCCGGTAATTCTGGCATGACGCGAATTGCCTCTAATAATGAAAGAATCATCGTAACGCATGTTATTCTACTTATTCGCCCGATCTTGATTCCATGCTAATGAAATCGTTAAAACGCCCCCTGCTGCTGATTTTGCTTTCGACCCTCGCCGCGTGTGCCGCCACGCAACCGCCGACGGTGGCTCAACCGCCCGCGGACGCGTCGGCGCCGGCAGCCGCCGCGGCCCCCGCGCCGGTGGCGGATGATGCCCGCTATCCGAAGGTGGCGCTGACGCCGGAGTTGCTCTTCGGCATCCTGGCCAGCGAAATCGCCGCGCAGCGCGGCGTTGTCGGTTCGGCCGCGGTGACGGAGCTGACGCTCGCCAAGCAGACGCGCGATCCGCGGCTGGCGGAGCGTGCGGCCCAGTTTGCCCTGATATCGGGCAATCTGAGTGTCGCCGACGAGGCGCTGCACCTGTGGTTGTCGACCGAGCCCGATTCGGTGCCGGCGCACGAGCAGCTGATCGTGGTGTCGCTGCGTACCGGCAAGCTGGCCGAAAGCCGCCGGCTGATCACCGAAGTACTGGCCAAGCAACCCGACTTGGCGGTACCGGTGTTTGTCGAACTGGCGCGCCAGTCGCCGACGCTGACCGACAAGGCCGGCGCCTACGAGATGGTCAATGCGCTCGCTGCGCCGTATCCCGATTTGCCTGAAGCCCGTTTCGCCCTGCTGACGACCGCGGCGCTCGCCGGCGGCCACCAAGACGTGGTCGACCGCGAGTTTGACCGGTTGGCGGTTTTGGCGCCGAAGTGGGATTTGCCGGTGGCGTGGCAGGCGGACCAACTGCGCAAGGCCGATCCCGAGGCGGCCATCGTTTTTCTGAAGAAAGAGCTGGCGCGGCGGCCGGACGCATCACTGGAACTGAAGATGGCGTATCCGCGCCTGTTGGTGGCGCAGCGGCGCTTCCCCGAAGCGCGTGCGGCGTTCGAGAGCCTGCTCAAACAGGCGCCGCGCCAACCGGATCTGTTGTATGCCTCGGGCCTCCTGGCGTTCCAGCTGGGCGATCTGCCGGCGGCGCAACGCTACCTGGAGGGGGCGTTGGCCGAGCATTATCCCGATGCGGATTTCGTCAAATATTCGCTGGGCCAGATTGCCGAAGCGCAAAACGATCTGCCAACGGCGGCGGGCTGGTATGAACAGGTGGGCGAGGGCGCGCAGTACCTGCCCTCGCAACTGCGGCTCGCCTTTATCGAGGCGCATAACGGCGAGGCCGATCAGGCCATCGCGCGGTTGGGCCGGCTGGAGGGCTCCGCCGACGAGCGCGTGCAATTGACGCTGGCGCAGGCCGAAATCGCCCGCGAGGCCAAGCGTGCCGACGAGGCCTATCAGTTGTTGACGCGCGCGCTGCGGACCCAGCCGAAGCAGCCGGATCTGCTGTATGAGCGCGCGCTGATCGCCGATATCCGCAAGGATACGCCGAGTGCCGAGCACGATTTGCGTCTGGTGCTCAAGCAGCAGCCGGACAATCAGCAGGCGCTCAACGCGCTGGGCTATATCCTGACCACGCGCACCACGCGTTACCAGGAGGCCTATGACCTGATCGCGCGCGCGCTGAAGATCGAGCCGGACAACGCCATGATCATCGATAGCATGGGTTGGGTGCTGTTCAAACTGGGCAAGAGCGAGGAGTCGCTCCCGTACCTGCAGCGCGCCTATACGCTGTTGCCCGACCAGGAGGTGGCGGCGCATTACGGCGAGGTGCTGTGGTCGCTCGGCCGGCAGGACGAGGCGCGCACGCTATGGAGCAAGGCGCGCCAGGCGACGACGGAGCATCCTGAGCTGGATGAGACCATGCGCCGCTTCATGGGGCCGCAATGATCCGGGTTCTGTGGCTCGCCGTCGCGCTGTTGCTGGCAGGCTGCGCCACCCAGGAAACGCTGTTCCGCCCGGCCGCGCCGCAAACGGCCGGCATGGCCGATACGCCGTTCTCGGTTTCCGGTCGCTTGTCGGTGAATATGAATGGGCACGGCAACACCGCCAATTTCGAGTGGGCGCATAGTGTCGCCAGCGACGACCTGTCGATCAACACCCCGGTCGGGACCACGGTGGCGCATTTGAGCCGCGACGCGTCGGGCGTGACGCTGGAGTCCGACGGCCAGACGTGGCGCGCCCCCGATGTCGAGCGTTTGACGCAGGCTCGACTGGGCTGGACGCTACCCTTGTCCAATTTGGTGTGGTGGATACGAGGTCAGGCGGCGCCGGACGTGCCGGCGCAATTTGACGCCGACGGCAGTCTGTTGCAGCAAGGCTGGCGTATCCGCTTCCTTGCCGACGCCGACAATCCGTCGCCCTATCCCAAACGTGTCGATCTGGCCCGGGACGATCTGACGATCCGACTGGTGACTTATCGCTGGCAATAACGTTCTCGCTCTTCATTTCGCCATGTCCGACATTGATTACCGCGCTTTCCCGGCCCCGGCCAAACTCAATTTGATGCTGAAGGTGGTCGGCCGGCGCGCCGACGGCTATCACTTGCTGGAAACCGTGTTTCGCCTGCTCGATTTCGGCGACACCGTGGAGATCGCGCCGCGCGCCGATGACCGCATCGTGCTGGCCGATCCTTTGCCTGGCGTCGCGCCGGAACAGGATTTGACCGTGCGCGCCGCGCGGCTGCTGCAGCGCGAAACCGCCTGCGGGCAGGGCGCCGATCTGCGCGTGAAAAAGCGCATCCCGATGGGTGGCGGTTTGGGCGGCGGCAGTTCCGACGCCGCCACCGTGCTCATGGCGCTCAACCAGCTGTGGGGCACCGGACTCTCCCGCGAGCGGCTGATGGCGTTGGGGGTGACGCTCGGCGCGGATGTGCCGGTGTTCGTGTTTGGACAAAACGCGTTTGCCCGCGGTATCGGCGACGAATTGGCGGCGCTGGCGCTGCCGTCCAAGTGGTATGTCGTGCTGCATCCCGGCGTGCATGTTCCGACCGCTGAAATTTTTTCATCGCCGCTGTTGACAAGGGATTCGGCCCCTAGCATAATGCCAATCCTCGAAACGACGCAGCAAGTAGGAAACGACCTGCAAAGCGTTGTGTGTAAGCTGTATCCGGCGGTAAACGAAGCGCTGGACGAACTGAGAAAATTCGGTTCGCCGTTGATGACTGGCTCTGGAAGTTGCGTGTTCCTGGAGTGCGACAGTGAAAACGAGGCAGCAAAAATTTTTAGGGTCGTGTCTGAAAAGTATGATGGCTTTGTGGCAAAGGGGCTGGATCGCCACCCGTTATACGACACGAACTGAGCAGATTACTGGGGAGTCGCCAAGTGGTAAGGCACCGGATTTTGATTCCGGCATTCGTAGGTTCGATCCCTACCTCCCCAGCCAAAATTTCTCTTGGTAGAGAAGCAGAATAAAAGCGTGTAAGTTTCCTTACACGCTTTTTCTTTATTCCAGTTGGGGCGACGACATGGCGGCATACGACAGTTTGATGGTTTTCACCGGAACGGCTAATCCGGAACTCGCGCAAAATGTGGTGAAGCACCTGGACATTTCGTTGGGCCGTGCCGACGTCGGCCGCTTCAGCGATGGCGAGGTGGCGCTGGAGCTGCTGGAAAACGTTCGCGGCCGCGACGTGTTCATTCTGCAGTCGACCTGTGCGCCGACCAACGACAACCTGATGGAAATCCTAACGATGGCCGACGCGCTGCGCCGCGCCTCGGCCGGCCGCATCACCGCCGCCATCCCGTATTTCGGCTACGCCCGCCAAGACCGCCGTCCCCGTTCCGCCCGTGTGCCGATTTCCGCCAAGCTCGTCGCCAACATGCTGACGTCGGCCGGCATCGACCGCATCCTGACCGTCGACTTGCACGCCGACCAGATTCAGGGCTTCTTCGATATGCCGGTGGACAACGTCTATGCCACGCCGGTGCTGCTCAAGGACATGCGCGCACAGCGCATCGAGGACCTGATCGTGGTCAGCCCGGACGTTGGCGGCGTGGTGCGCGCCCGTGCCATGGCCAAGGCGCTCAATACCGACCTGGCCATCATCGACAAGCGCCGTCCGAAAGCCAACGTGGCCGAAGTGATGAACATCATCGGCGACGTGTCCGGCCGTACTTGCCTGATCGTCGACGACATGATCGATACCGCCAACACGCTGTGCAAGGCGGCTTCCGCGCTGAAGGAGCGCGGCGCCGAGCGCGTGCTGGCTTATGCCACCCACCCGGTGTTCTCGGGTCAGGCGGTCGACCGCCTGATTCACTCGGACATCGACCAAGTGGTGATCACCGATACCATCCCGCTGACCGCGCCGGCGCGCCAGTGCGATAAAATCCGCGTGGTGTCGATCGCCGGCCTGCTGGCCGAGACGCTGCGCAGGATCAACAACGAAGAGTCGGTTTCCTACCTCTTCAACGAAGAATTGGTTTCGTCGGGCGCTTGCCTGCCGTAACAGGGCTGCCTTGCGGCATGCCGAGGTTTTCCGGGCAACCGGGAAAACATGTCGCCCGCTGGTCGCGGTGGGCGGCATGCCTTTAACTTGAATGGAGTATTGCAATGTCTTTTGAACTGATCGCCGCTAAGCGTGAAGAGATGGGTACGGGTGCGAGCCGCCGCCTGCGTCACGCTGGCAAGCTGCCGGGCGTGATCTACGGTGCTGACAAGGCTGCCGAATCGATCGTGCTGGACCACAACCCGGTTTACTACGCGCTGAAGGAAGAAGATTTCCACAGCGGCATTCTGAACCTGGTCGTCGACGGCAAAAAGGAAGCCGTGCTGCTGCGCGATTTCCAAATGCACCCGTACAAGCAGCAAGTCATGCACATCGATTTCCAGCGCGTCGACCTGAACGCGCCGATCCACGTGCATGTGCCGCTGCACTTCGTCAACGCAGACGAGTCCCCGGCCGTGAAGACCCAAGGCGCCAAGATCACCCACGTTCTGAACGACGTGGACGTTCGCGCGCTGCCGAACCAGATCCCGCACTTCATCGAAGTCGACCTGTCCAAGATCGCCGCCGGTGAATCGGTTCACCTGAGCGATCTGAAGGTGCCGGCTGGCGTGGAAATCTCCCTGCTGGTCCGCGGCGACAACGCTACCGTTGCGCAAGCCGTCGTACCGCGTGGCGTGATCGAAGCGGAAGCTGCCGCCGCTCCGGCCGCTGAAGAAGCGAAGCCGGCCGCCGAGTAATTTCCGGCGCTGGAGTAAGCCCGCCGCGCGCCCTTGCGGGCCGCCGCGGGCTTTTTACTGTGCAGATGGGTTGATGACTTCACCATGACAGCGATTAAACTGGTTGTCGGTCTGGGCAACCCCGGACCGGAATATCAACGGACGCGCCACAACGCCGGCTTTTGGCTGGTGGATGAACTGGCGTGGGACGTCAAGCAGTCGTTTCGCGCCGAAGGCAAGTTCTTCGGCGAGGTCGCGCGCGCGAGCGGGCCTGCCGGCGCCGATCTGTGGTTGTTGAAGCCGTCGACCTTCATGAATCTCTCGGGCCAGGCCGTGGTGGCGCTGGCGCGTTTTTATAAGATCCTGCCCAACGAAATCCTGGTGGTGCACGACGAACTCGATCTGCCGCCGGGCAGCGCCCGCTTCAAGCAGGGCGGCGGCCACGGCGGCCACAACGGCTTGCGCGACATCATCGCCAAGCTCGGCACCCAGGATTTCTGGCGCCTGAGACTCGGCATCGGCCATCCGGGCGATCGCAACGAAGTGGTCAACTTCGTGCTGAAAAAGCCGCGCAGCGAAGAGCAAAGCGCCATCGATCAAGCGATCGTTTCCGCGCTGGCGGTGCTGCCGCAGGCGATTGCCGGCGATATGGCCGGCGCGATGAAAACACTGCATACCGCAGCCAAATGACTGACGCGGGCGGCGTGGCCAACACGGCGCGCCCGGTAACGAAAGGAATGTGTTCATGAGCCTCAAGTGCGGCATCGTCGGTTTGCCCAACGTCGGCAAATCCACCCTGTTCAACGCCCTGACCAAGGCCGGCATTGAAGCCGCCAACTATCCGTTCTGCACCATCGAGCCCAACGTCGGCATCGTGGAAGTGCCGGATGTGCGCATGGATCAGCTCGCGGCGATCGTCAACCCGCAGCGCATGCAGCCCGCCATCGTCGAGTTCGTCGACATCGCCGGCCTCGTGGCCGGCGCCTCGCGCGGCGAAGGATTGGGCAACCAGTTCCTGGCCAACATCCGCGAGACCGACGCCATCGTCAATGTGGTGCGCTGCTTCGACGACGAGAACGTCGTGCACGTCGCCGGCCGCGTCGACCCGATTTCCGATATCGAGACCATCGGCACGGAACTCGCGCTGGCCGACCTGGCCACGGTGGAAAAGGCGATCCAGCGCGACGGCAAAAAAGCCAAGTCGGGCGACAAGGACGCCATCAAGGCCGTGGCCTTGCTGGAAAAGGTGCGCGGCCACCTCGACCAGGGCAAGCCCGCGCGCAGCCTGGGGCTCGACGCCGAGGAAATCGAGCTGCTCAAGCCGTATTGCCTGCTGACCATCAAGCCCGCGATGTACGTGGCCAATGTGGCGGAAGACGGTTTCCACGACAATCCGCACCTGGCGGCATTGCAAAAGCTGGCCGACGCCGAGGGCGCGCCGGTGGTGGCGCTGTGCGCCGCCATCGAGTCTGAAATCGCCGATCTGGACGACGCCGACAAAGTGGAATTCCTGGCCGACATGGGGCTGGAAGAACCGGGTCTGAACCGCCTGATTCGCGCCGGCTACAAGCTGTTGGGGCTGCAGACCTACTTCACCGCCGGGGTGAAGGAAGTGCGCGCCTGGACCGTGGCGGTCGGCGCCACCGCGCCGCAGGCCGCCGGCGTGATCCACACCGACTTCGAGCGCGGCTTCATCCGCGCCCAGGTGATCAGCTTCGACGACTTCGTCGCGCTCGGCGGCGAAGCCAAGGCCAAGGAAGCCGGCAAGATGCGCGTCGAAGGCAAGGACTACATCGTCAAGGACGGCGATGTGATGCACTTCCTGTTCAACGTCTAACGGCGCGATGGATGGTCTTGGTGTGGCGCATTCGCCGTAGGCAGTGCGCCGCAGCCCTACACTGGCACTACGCCCCAATTCCTCACTGAACTGAGATAAAAGCACTGTCGTATCCCATCTTGGGAGGGCGGTGCTTTTTTCTTGCGAGTGTATCGGCATCACACCGAACCAAAATACCGTCTTCCTGCCTTAAGCAGAGGTGTTTTTGCGATATGTCTGGGTTGAGATTTGATTTCATTAGTGTCACACTAAGTGTGACTGTGCGCTAGAATAGTTAATGGGATGCTCTAGTGAGGGTATTCAAGAATGCATGGTTTGAGCGCTTCGCGCGAAAGCAACGCATTTCCGACAAAGTCCTGCTTGCCGCCATTGAGTGTGCCGAACAGGGGCAGATAGATGCCGATCTCGGTGGTGGCGTTATCAAGCAGCGGTTGGCACGGGTTGGTCAAGGCAAGTCTGGTGGTTTTCGTTCTATCATCTTCTACCGTGCTGCTGGACGAGCCTTCTTTGTGTACGGTTTTGCCAAGAGCGATCAAGACAATATTGATGCGAATGAGGTAGCCCAGTTCAAGAAGGCCGCAGCCCATGT
>Ga0213872_10002091_pt1 | contig 12042 bp, 9 predicted proteins | sample VelepicomBERX_R2_FD_160071 | JGI IMG/M metagenome (GOLD analysis project Ga0213872, IMG submission 160071) | Rhizosphere microbial communities from Vellozia epidendroides in rupestrian grasslands, the National Park of Serra do Cipo, Brazil - RX_R2 | ecosystem: Host-associated > Plants > Roots >... | reverse complement strand
AGGCCAATAACTCTATTTCTTCCATCAATTGCTGTCCCGACAAACACTTTGGCAGCACCACCATCCATTGACCGCCTTGGCGGTTGACCTGTTTTCCATTTAGAACTTGGCCGATGCGGAGAGGCCGACCGTCAGCGGACGCGGCACATAGCCTTGCGACACCGACAGCAGATTGGGGTGCTGGATGACCATTTTGCTGTCGGCCAGATTCTTGCCGTAGAGCTGCCATTGCACGCCCTTCCAGATCAGGCCGAAACTTGCATTGACCAGCCCATAGGACGGGCGGGAATAGTCCGGATCCCGGAGGTTGAACGCGCCATGGCTGGGGCCGGTGATGGAATAATCGGCGCGCAGAAACCAGGCGTCGTCGCCTTCCAGCGGCCTGGTGTAATTGCCGCCGAAGGAGAAGGTCCAGTCGGGCACGCCGATCAGGCTCTGCCCCACCGAAGCTCCCGAACCGCCGGAAACCGAAGTCAGGGTGGCCGCCGTGCCGCTGCCGGAAGCGGTCAGTTCCAGCTCGGGCGTCACCTTGGCGCGGATCTCGGCCTCGCCGCCATAGGAGCGGGCGTTGCCGGCATTGGCGGTGAAGTCGTAGCCGCAGGTGACCAGCGCGATCTGCTGCTGCACATTGTGCCAATCGATGTAATAGCCGGCGGCGTCGATCGAGACCCGGTTGCCGAACAAGGCGAGCTTGGTGCCGGCCTCGTAGCTCCACAGACTGTCCGCCTGGAAATTGGCCGGGGTTTTCGAAATGCCCAGATTGGCCAGATCGCCCTGGCAGGCGAAGACCGGCACGGGCTCGTTGAAGCCGCCCAGACGCACGCCCTTGGTGCCGCTGGCATAGAGGCTGCCATTGCCGAGGTCGTAACTCAGGGAAAATTTCGGCGTGTATCCGTCATAATTGGTCGAGCCGCTATAGGTCGGCTGGGCGTCGGCATTGAAATAGGTGCCGCCGATGCCGTTGATGCTGTCGGTGGAATGCAGGATGCGCAAGCCCACCGTCGCCTTCAGATGCTCGAAAATCTGATAGGTGAACTCGCCGAAAACGGCGTACTGCTTCTGATCCTCTGTGTAGTTCTGCATATAGACTTCGTCGAGCCCGCGCAGCAGGAAATCATTGTAGCTCTGGTTGGTCAGGCCGTTATCCTGGAGAACCGTACTGAGTATGTCGTGGGCCGAGGCGCCGTAGAGCTGCCCTATCTTGCTCGACAAACCGTTCATATATTCATTGTCGGCCAGATGCAGCTTGAAGTCCGAGAAGAACACCCCGCCGATCCAGCTATAAGGCTTGCCGGTCTCCTCCATGGTTTTCGAGGTCAGGCGCACCTCTTCCGAAAACTGCCTGAAGAGCGGTGTGATATAGGCCGCCGAGGGAATGCTGCCCACCGGGGTCGGATCGACATTGGGGTAGTTGGTGACGAGGGTCGGATCACCCGCCAGCTCTCCTTCCAGCAGGACCGAATTGTAGAAGGTGCCGTCCTGGGTGCGCGGATAATGGCGCCAGAAATAGCTGCTGACCGAAGTCAGATCGGCCCAATGCAGATCGTCGCGCACCGTGAGAGAGGGGATGATCATGTCGTCATGGCCGCTTTCCTTGACCAGCTTGGATTGGTCGTAGAGCGGATCACTGAGATAGAAGACCGAGGTGTCGCCGATCACTGTGCGCTGGAAATTGAGTTCGGGCTCGATTACCAGATCATCGGTCGCCTGCCATTTCACCACCAAGCGGCCGGTCATGAAATCCTGGGCGTTGGTGCCCTTGCGGTCGACGGCGCCGTTGCTGCCGAGATGGTCGATATAGCCGCTTTCATGATCGTCGTCGAAGCCGGCGCGTAAGCCGAGCTTGCCGGGCACCAGCGGGATATTGACCACCGCATTGCCCTCGTAATTGACGCCGCCATGCTGGGTGCCGGAAATGTCGAGATAGCCCGAACCGGAATATTTATCGAGTTCCGGTTCATGGGTGACGAATTTGATCGAGCCGCCCATCGAGGAAGAGCCGTACAGCGTGCCCTGCGGCCCGCGGAGCACCTCGATATGGTCGAGATCGAAGAAGCGCGGCTGACTGGCGCCCGTATTGATCAGGTTGGGCATGGTGATCGGCACGTCGTTCATATACATCGACACGGTCGGCGAACCGGCGGTGCTGGAAACGCCGCGGATTTCGATGCGGTCCAGACCCGCGCCGCCATCGTTGGAAAAAGCGATGCCGGGAACCGAGCGGGTCAGGTCCTCGTAATCGGCGGTGTGCGCCTCGGTCAGTTCCGATCCCGAAACCACGCTGACCGACAGCGGCACCTCCTTGATGTCCTCGACGCGCTTCTGCGCCGTCACCACGATATTTTCGAGCTGGCCCTGATTCTGGAGCGGTTCGGCCGCGGCCGGCGCCCCCAGCGCCAGGACTGAAAGAGACGCGGACAGAGCCAGCAAGGATCGAGACGACGCCATGAACACCCCCCAATAGCTTTGCAATTGCAGCAAATCTTTCACAGGACGCTTCTGTGATCAAGGTTTGTGCACTGCCTGATCTTTAAGCCTTGACAGAACTTAGCCGGTTGGCGAGGCTATCTGTGATCACAATGAGGATGGCATTATGAGCACCGCCGCCGAGTGGCATGAACGCGCCGGCAGCCTGCGCGGGACGTGGGCCCCGATCATCGATGGACGGGCATTCGAGGGCGCAGGAATGACTCCCGTTCCGCTGATCAATCCGGCCACCGGACAGCCGATCGCCGATATTTTCGAGGGCGATGCCCGGGTCGTCGATCAGGCGGCGCGCGCCGCCCGCGCCGCCTTCGCGGACGGTCGCTGGGCCGATCTCAAGCCGGCGCAGCGCAAGCGCACCCTGCTGAAGCTGGCCGAGCTGATGCGCGCCCACAAGGAAGAGCTGGCGCTCTTGGAAACCCTGTCGATGGGCAAGCCGATCACGGATTCGCTCTCGATCGACGTGCGGGCCGCCAGCGACTGCATCCAATATTACGCCGAAGCCTGCGACAAGGTGTATGGCGAGGTCGGCCCGACCGGCCCCGACGATCTGTCGCTGATCGTCAAGGAACCGGTCGGCGTGGTCGGTCTGGTGGTGCCATGGAATTTCCCGCTGCTGATGGCTTGCTGGAAGCTGGGGCCGGCGCTGGCGGTCGGCAATTCGGTGGTGCTGAAACCGGCCGAGCAATCGCCCCTCACCGCGCTCCGCCTCGCCGAACTGGCGCTGGAAGCCGGCATTCCGGCCGGCGTGCTGAATGTGGTGCCGGGACGCGGCGAGGTGGCCGGCAAGGCACTCGGCCTGCATATGGAAGTCGATACGATCGGCTTCACCGGCTCGACCGAGGTCGGCAAGCTGTTCCTGTCCTATTCGGCCCAGTCCAACATGAAGCGGGTCTGGCTGGAATGCGGCGGCAAGACGCCCAACATCATCACCGCCGACTGCCCCGATCTCGGTGCCGCGATCGAAGCCACCGCCGCCGGCGTGTTCTTCAATCAGGGCGAAATGTGCACCTCGGCTTCCCGTTTGCTGGTCGACAAAAAGCTGGCGCCTGAGGTGATCGAACGCCTGTCCGCCGCCCGCGCCCCTTGGCAGCCGGGCGATCCCCTGGACCCCGCCTCCAAGAATGGCGCGCTGGTCAGCGATCAGCATATGGGACGGGTGCTGGGCTATATCGGCAGCGCCAAGAGCCAAGGCGCCAAGGTCATCGGCGGCCAAAGAGTCAGGAAGAACACCGGCGGCTATTTCGTCGAGCCGACCATTCTCGAAGGCGTCTCCCCCGCCATGACCGTGGCCAAGGAGGAAATCTTCGGCCCGGTCCTCTCGGTAATCGCCTATGACGGGATCGACGAGGCGGTCAAGATTGCCAATGACAGCTTCTACGGCCTCGCCTCCGCCGTCTGGACGCGTGACATCAGCACCGCGCACCGCGTGGCGCGAAAGCTGCGGGCCGGCATCGTCTATGTGAATTGCTTCGATGCCGACGACATCACCACCCCGTTCGGCGGGTACCGCCAATCGGGCATCGGGCGCGACAAATCCTTGCATGCGCTCGATAAATATTCGGAAACGAAGACGATCTGGATCCGGCTATGACCTATACGACCAAGCAGTGGCAGGCGCTGGACGCCGCCCATTTCCTGCATCCTTTCACCGACCATAAAGCGCTGGCCGAACAGGGCAGCCGCATCATCACCAAAGCCCGCGGCGTTTATCTGTGGGATTCCGAGGACCACAAGATCCTCGACGGCATGGCCGGTCTGTGGTGCGCGGCGGTCGGGCACAGCCACCCGGAGCTGGTCGAGGCCGCCGCCAGACAGATGAGCGAGCTGTCCTTCTACAACGCCTTCTTCAAGACGGCGACGCCGCCCGCCATCGCCCTGGCCTCGCGCCTCGCCGAGCTGACCGGCCAGCGTTTCCGCCACGCCTTCTTCGCCTGCTCGGGTTCGGAAGCGGTGGACAGCATCATCCGCACCATGCGGCATTACTGGATCTTGAAGGGCGAACCCTCGCGCCAGATCATCATCGGCCGCCAATATGGCTATCACGGCTCGACCATCGCCGGTTCGGCCGCCGGCGGCATGGAGGACATGCATAAGCAGGCTGGGCAGGCGCCCGGCTTCTCCCACATCATGGCGCCCTACTGGTACGGCTCCGGCGGCGACATGACGCCCGAGGAATTCGGTCTCAAGGCGGCTCAGGCCCTGGAGCGGCGCATCAATGAGCTGGGAGCGGAAAATGTCGCCGGCTTCCTGGCCGAGCCGCTGCAAGGGGCCGGCGGCGTCATCATCCCGCCCTCGACCTACTGGCCGGAAATTCAGCGCATCTGCAAAAAATACGACATTCTGCTGGCTGCCGACGAGGTGATCTGCGGCTTCGGCCGGACCGGGCGCTGGTTCGGTTCCGACAGCTTCCGGATCGAGGCCGATCTGATGAGCATCGCCAAGGGGCTGACCTCGGGCTATGTGCCGCTTTCGGCCATGCTGGTGGGAGACAGGGTGGCCGATCTGCTGATCTCGGAAGGCGGGGAATATTATCACGGCTTCACCTATTCGGGTCATCCGGTGGCCTGCGCCGTGGCCTTGGCCAATCTCGACGTGATCGAACGGGACGGGCTGGTGGACAAGGCCGCCCACCAGGGCGAGAAGTTGCGCTCCGCACTGAATGACCGGCTGGCCGACCATCCGCTGGTCGGCGAGATCCGGGGCGTCGGACTGGTCGGCGGCATCGAACTCACCGCCGACAAGAAGACCCGCGCCTTTTTCCCGGAAAATGCCGAGGTCGGGATGCGCTGCCGCAATCATTGTTTCCAGAATGATTTCATCATGCGCGCGGTCCGCGATACGATGGTGTTCGCGCCGCCCCTGATCATCGACGACACGCAGATCGAGGAATTCGTCGACCGCGCCGCCCTGGCGATCGATCTGACCTATGCGGAGATAAAAGATGCCGGACTCGTCTGAAAACAAGGGATTGAGCTTCGAAAGCTGGATCCGCGAACATGGCATCGGCGAGGTCGAATGTCTGGTCCCGGACATGAACGGCATCGTCCGCGGCAAGGTATTCCCGGCGCAGAAATTCCTGAAAAGCGAACGCGACGGAACCTTGCGCATCCCAAGTTCCATCTATGCCCTGACGGTGACCGGCGACTATGCCGAGGAGGTGGGCGACGAGGTCTCGGTGCTCGATCCCGACGTGATTCTGCGCCCCGACCTGGCCACCATCCGCGTCGCCCCCGGCTATCGGACGCCCACCGCCTTCGTCATCGCCGACGGCTATCGCGGCGACAACTCGCCTTACGAGATCGCGCCGCGTCATGTGCTGAAAACGGTGGTGCAGCTCTATGAGGCGCAGGGCTGGAGCCCGGTGATCGCTCCCGAGCTGGAATTCTACCTCACCCAGATCAACCCCGATCCGGACCTGCCGCTGATGCCGCCGGCCGGCCGTTCGGGCCGGCCGGAGACGGCGCCTCAGCCTTACGGCCTGGAAGCCATCACCGAATATGAGGATCTGATCGAGAACATCTACGAGGATGCCGAACAGGCGGATCTGCAGATCGACACGCTGATCCACGAATCCGGCACCGCGCAGCTCGAAATCAACTTCAATCACGGCGCTCCGGTCGGACTGGCCGATCAGGTCATGCTGTTCAAGCGGCTGGTCCGCCAGGTCGCGCTCAGCCACAAGGTCTACGCCACCTTCATGGCCAAGCCGATGTCTCAGCAGCCGGGCAGCGCCATGCATATCCACCAGTCGGTGGTCGACAGCAAGACCGGCAAGAACATCTTTTCCCGTGCCGATGGCCATTCCAGCGCCACCTTCCGCCATTTCATCGGTGGGCTTCAGAGATATTTGCCGCAGGTGGTGCCGATGTTCGCGCCCAATGTGAATTCTTATAGGCGCATGCATCCCAGCTTCGCCGCCCCGATCAATCTGCAATGGGGCATCGACAACCGCACTTGCGGCCTCAGGGTGCCGATCTCGGACGGGCAGAACCGCCGTGTCGAGAACCGCCTGCCAGGGGCGGACGCCAATCCCTATCTGGCCATCGCCGCCTCTCTTGTGTGCGGCTATATCGGCATGATGGAAAAGATCGAGCCGACCGACGCGGTGGAGGGCAACGCCTATAAATGGGCCCGCACGATCCCGCGCACGCTGGAGGAATCGCTCGACCGCTTCATCAATTGCGCCCCGGTGCGCAATCTGCTGGGCAGCAGCTTTTTCGAGGTATTCGCCACCATCAAGACCACCGAGCTCGAGGCCTACCGCGCCGTCATCAGCTCCTGGGAACGCGACCACCTGCTGCTGAAGGTGTGAGGATTTGACATTCAACGGCGCTCTGGCGATGGCGGAGTCCTACTACGCCGCCACCGCCGTTCCGCCTCCCCGGCTCCCGGTCCTGTCAGAAAATATCGAGGCTGACCTGGTGGTTATCGGCGGCGGCTGCACTGGTTTATCAGCAGCCTTGCACGCCGCCGAAAGCGGTTTGCGGGTGGTGTTGCTGGAAGGCGGACGAGTCGGATGGGGCGCGTCCGGGCGCAATGGCGGACAGATCATCCCCGGCCTGCGCCAGGGGCCGCGCCAGCTCTCCAAACGCTACGGGCTGGAGGAAGCGCGGCGTCTGTTCCAGCTCGCCGTCTCGGCGCGCGATCTGGTGACGGGACTGGTCAAGAAACACTCGATCCCATGCGACCTCGCTTTGACGGGGCACATCCATGCCGAGGTTTCCGCCGATCTCGACGCGCTGAAGGACGAGGCGGAGTTCGCCGCTGAGAAGATGGACTATCCGCATCTGGCGGTGCTGGACAAGGAGCAGCTGGCCGAGGAGCTGATCAGCGAGCATTATTCCGGCGGTCTCCTGGATCGTAAGGGCGGCCATTTCCACCCGCTCAATTACGCGCTGGGACTGGCCAAGGCGGCGCAGGCGGCCGGTGTTCTGATTTATGAAGACTCAATCGTTACAGACCTGATTTATAACGATAAAGTCACCACAAAAACTGCGCTTGGCCTGGTCACCGCGCCCCAGGGCATACTGGCGTGCGACGCGCTGCTCGGCAAGCTGCACCCCAAGCTGGCCGGCCGCATCATGCCGATCGCCAGCCATATCGTCACCACCGCGCCACTGCCCGCCGACCGCCTGCCCATTCTGCGCAACCGCGCCATTTCGGACAGTTATTTCTCGGTCAATTATTACCGCATGACCGCGGACAACCGTCTATTGTTCGGTGGCGGTGAGCGCTATTTTCCAAGGAATACCAAGCAGATAGCGCCAATCGTTCGAAAACCGCTGGAGAAAATATTCCCGAGCCTGAAAGGCGTCGAGATCACGCATGCCTGGGGCGGCATGGTGTCGGTCACCACCTCGCGCCTGCCCGATATCGGCCGCATGGGCCCGCTCTACTATGCGCAGGGCTATTCCGGCCAAGGCGCGATCTTGTCGACATTAGCCGGTAAGCTGCTGGCCGATGCGGCGGCCGGGTCGAGGGACGGTTTCGACGTGCTGAGCCGAATTGCCCCTCCGCCCTTTCCGGGCGGAACGGCGCTCAGGACGCCGCTCCACGTGTTGGGCATGATCTGGTATGGACTTAGAGACAGACTCTCCTAAGCCCTCCCCCTCGACGGGGGAGGGCTCAATTTGAGGAATCATGAGCAGAAAACCCATCATCGGCGTTTCCGCCGACGTCTTCGTCATCGAGGGCCATCGCTTCCATGCCGCCGGCGAGAAATATCTGGCGCCGATCGCCGCCATGGGCGCCTTGCCCCGCATCGTGCCGTCGCTCGGTCCGGGCGAGACGGTCGAGGATCTGCTGCAAGGGCTGGACGGGCTCTTGCTGACCGGCGCCATCTCCAATGTCGAACCGCGCCATTATGGCGGCGAGGAACTGGCCTGCCCGCCCTACGACCCCGATCGCGACTCGACCACCCTGCCCCTGATCCGCAGCGCCATCGAGCGCGGGCTGCCGCTGCTGGCCATCTGCCGCGGCCATCAGGAGCTGAATGTGGCACTGGGCGGCACCCTGTTCGCCCGCGTTCACGAGCAGCCCGACCGTCTCGATCACCGAACCCCGCCGGGCGACACGCATGAGGAGAAATACGGCCCGCGTCACCCGGTAAAACTGATCCCCGGGGGGTTCCTGGCCGGGCTGGCCGGTGACAAAGATGTGATCATGGTCAATTCCCTGCACTGGCAGGCCATCGACCGGCTGGCCGCTTCGCTGGCCGTCGAAGCCGTCGCCGAGGACGGCACGATCGAGGCGGTGCGCGTCAAAGATGCGAAAGGCCTGGCTCTTGGCGTGCAATGGCATCCCGAATGGCGCTTCGCCGAGGACCCTTTCTCGGTCGCGCTATTTTCCGCTTTCGCCCGGGCGGTCGGTTTTTCCGAGTGATGGCTATCACATCTGGACTCGCGAACGATTTGCAATATTATTGTCATCGCTCTCCATTGAAGGAATGGTGGACGAATGACCGCCGCGGCTTACGCGATCCGAAACAGCACGCCAGTGGATCAGATCAATACGGCCCTGAAGGGGTCGGTGATCGATGCGCTGCGGCTTTTCATTCCCAGCCTCGCCGCCTACACCAATGAGCAAGCCTTCAATGTGATCCTCAACAGTCCCGAGATGGCGCAGCGCAGCTTCCGCGTCTTCCGCGACCATCCCGACGCTTTCGCCGAGCTGATGCGCACCAGCGACAATCAGCCGGTCTCGAGCGACGATGAAACCTTGTCCTGCGGCCGCACCCTGACCCAGGTGGTGGCGCTGGTGGTCCAGGCCGTGGCCAAGCGTTACTTCCGCGCCAAACTGTCCTTGCGCCGTGTCACCCCGATTGCCCGAACCGAACCATCCCTGACCGACAAGATGTCGCGCTTCCTGTTCGGCGGTCCGACCAACGACGCCGCTCCGCGGCCGAAGAGCCAGGGCGACCGCCTGTTCCAGGCGATGCGCGACAACCTGCTGTTCGAATGGCAGCTGAAGCTGATCCCGCATTATGTCGGCCTGCCGATTCCGGTGGTTCAGGCGCTCGGCGCCCGCCTGCTGGAATTCAAGGAGATCGAGGACATCCAATGGATGGTGCGCACCGGCCAGCCGCTGCAGGTCGCAACCGTTCGGCATGCCGAGACCGAGGCCCCGCTGCACATCGCCCCCGATCTGGGTCCCGTCGCTGCGCCGCTCGACCTGCCGGACGACGTGCCCGCCGATGAGCCGGCCGAAGCGCCGACCGAAGCGCCGGCCGTCGTGCTGGCCGCCGCCGAGGACCAGACCACCGTTTCCCTTGCCCCTGATCCCAAGCCGACCGCGCCGCCGGTACCGCACATCGTCCCCTGGCACCTACCGGAGGGCGTCAGCACCCAGCGCTATGTCGCCGCCATCCTTGCCCGCGTAAACCCGCCCTTGGCCCGCACACTTGCCCAAAATCTCGGGGTCAATCCGCGGCAATTGGCGATGATGCTGATCCGAGCCTATGAGACGCTGCCCGCCAGCGAATTTCGCAAGCTGGGGGTGAGCGCGCCGGATTCCGAGGAGGCGCGCCGTTTCATCACCGCCGCCAACATTGCGGGCTTCGGCCAGAACACCAGCGCTCCGGTGGTGGCCGAATTCGCCCGCCTCTATCTGGCGAAAATCCGCTCCCTGATGTGAAGCCGCGCGGCCGCGCATTGACGCCGGTCAAGGAACACGCCTTTTTCCGCGTGTAGCTTGTCCCCCGTCCTTCACTGCCTGGTCCCTCGATGCCGGCCCCATCCCTTCATTTCCTGCCGCAATTCGTGCTCGATCGCGCCTTCGGCGCAATCCTTCAGCGTCACCCCGACCTGAGAGATGCGCTGGATGCGCTGGCCGGCGCCCGCATCGCCATAGATCCGCTCGACCTGCCGGTCGTTTTCCTTCTCGATTGCGCTTCGTCGCCGCCGCGTCTCAGCCTGCACCGCACAATCGGCGGGAAAGGCGCCGACGCCGTGATTCGTGGCACGCTGCTGACGCTGTTGGATTTATGCGACGGCCGCCTCGATGGCGACGCCGCCTTTTTCACCCGCCGCCTGACCTTCGAGGGCGACACCGCCACCGTGGTCGCCCTGCGCAATGCGCTGGACGGCGCAGACATCGATCTGCGCCGGGATCTGCGGCAAAAAGCCGAAATGCTGCCCCTGCCCTTCCGACGGCTGGCAGGATTGGGCATCGAGGCCGCCAGCCGCCTCTGCGCCCTCAAACGCCAGCAGGAAATGAAAGAAGCACGATGAAGGCCTTGCCCGAGCTGATCTGTCCCGCCGGCAATCCGGCCGCCCTGCGCACCGCCATCGAGGCGGGGGCCGACGCGGCTTATGCCGGTTTCGCCGACGACACCAATGCGCGGAATTTTCCCGGCCTCAATTTCTCGCGCCGGGCAATGGGCGAGGCGATCGAACGCACCCATGGCGCCGGACGCAAGCTGCTGATCGCCATCAACACTTTCCCGCGCGCCGGGGAGCAGGATCTCTGGCGGCGCGCCGTTGACGACGCCGCCGAATTGCGCGCCGACGCGGTGATTCTGGCCGATCTCGGCCTGCTGGCCTACGCCGCCAAACGCCATCCTTCGCTTCGGCTGCATCTGTCGGTGCAGGCGTCGGCTTCCTCGCCCGAGGCGATCCGCTTCTATCACGAAGCGTTCGGGGTCAAGCGGGTGGTGCTGCCCCGCGTGCTGTCCGTCGAGGAAATCGCCGAGATCTGCGCCGAAATCCCGGTCGAGGCCGAAATCTTCGCCTTCGGCGGCCTCTGCGTAATGGCTGAAGGACGCTGCTCGCTTTCTTCCTACGCGACCGGCCGTTCGCCCAACATGAACGGCGTCTGTTCGCCGGCCGAACAGGTGCGCTACGTTCCGTGCGGCGGCGGTCTGCAAAGCAAGCTGGGCGAGTTCACCATCAATGAATTCGGACCGGACGAGCCGGCCGGCTATCCGACCTTGTGCAAGGGGCGCTTTCGCGCGATGGACCGGGTCGGCTATCTGTTCGAGGAGCCGACCTCGCTCAACACCATCCCTTTGCTGCCGCGCCTGATCGAAGCCGGCGTGGCGGCGCTGAAGATCGAGGGCCGGCAGCGCGGCCGTGCCTATGTCGGTCAGGTGACGCGCAGCTTCCGCCAAGCGCTCGACGCCTGCGGGCGCGGTGAAACGCCGGCCTCGGACGGCTTGAACGATTTGACCGAAGGCAGCCGGCAGACGGCGGGCGCCTATGAGCGGGGGTGGAGATGATGCGGAGGGCGAAACTGACGCTGGGGCCGCTGCTGTTCAACTGGCCGGCCGAGCGGCGGCGCGATTTCTATTTCGCCATCGCCGGCGACAGCCCCTATGACGTGGTGCATGTCGGCGAAGCGGTCTGCTCCAAGCGCCAAACCTTTGTGGAACCCTATCTCGACCAGATCCTCCGCCGCCTGACCGTTGCCGGCAAGGAGGTGGTGCTCTCCTCGCTGATGCTGGTGACCAGCCGCCCCGAGCGCGCAAGCACGCTCGGCCTGGCCGAAGCGGCGGGGGAGTTTCTGATCGAGGCCAACGACCTCTCGGCCGCCGCCGCCTTGTCCGGCCGCCCCTTCATC
>Ga0213872_10002090_pt1 | contig 12042 bp, 9 predicted proteins | sample VelepicomBERX_R2_FD_160071 | JGI IMG/M metagenome (GOLD analysis project Ga0213872, IMG submission 160071) | Rhizosphere microbial communities from Vellozia epidendroides in rupestrian grasslands, the National Park of Serra do Cipo, Brazil - RX_R2 | ecosystem: Host-associated > Plants > Roots >... | reverse complement strand
CTCCGGCAGCAGCAGATCGGACTGGATCCGCTCGCTCTTGCCACCGGCGCGGCGGATCTCGTCGACGACGGCGGCCGCTTCGTTTTCACCCTGGCCGTAATGCACCAGCACCTGGGCGCCTGCGGTGGCCAGCGCCAATGCGGCGGCGCGTCCGATGCCCCTTGAAGCGCCCGTGACCAGGGAGGTCTTACCTGCCAGCTTGTTCATAATGCGATCTCCTCGATGTGCGGTGTAGGTTCAGCCTGCCGACTTGCCACCATCCACGCTGAGGATCTGGCCGGTCACGAAGGCCGCGCCGGGAGAGGCCAGATACAGGACGGCGCTGGCGATCTCTTCCGGTCGCCCGACCCGGCCCAGCGGCACGCGCGCAGCCAGGGAAGCCTTGTTTTCGGGGCTGCCCGTGAAACGGTCCAGCATGCCGGTATCGGTCGGGCCGGGTGCCACGGCATTGACGCGCACGCCGCTGCCGGCCACTTCCAGGGCGGCGGACTTGGTCAGCCCTTCCACCGCATGCTTGCTGCCGGCATAGACGGCGGCGAAGGCAGCGCCCTCATGCCCGTAGGTGGACGAGATGTTGATGATGCTGCCGCTCTTCTGGGCGCCCATCACGCGCAGCTCATGCTTCAGGCTCAGCAAGGTACCCAGCACGTTGGTATCGAAGGTCGCGGCGTAGCTGTCGGCGCTCTGGTCGACGATGGCGCCGGGCTGTCCTTCGGTACCGGCGTTGTTGACGGCGACGTCAAGGCGGCCGAAGAGGCTGACGGCCTGGTCGACCAGCGCGCGCACTTCCTCGTCCTGGCGGACGTCGGCACGTACGAAGACCGCCTCGGCACCCAGTTGTCGCAATTCGGCTTGCAGGGCCAGGCCTTCGGTTTCGCGGCGGCCCGATACCACCAGGCGCGCACCGCTGCTGGCGAAGGCCAGGGCTGTGGCGCGGCCGATGCCGGTAAGCGCGCCAGTAATGAGAACGACGGGAGCTGACATGATGTATTTCCTTCCAGATATGTTTTTCAGATATGGAGCAATCTCTCCATGGCCAGGATGGCGCTGCCGTCACCGACCGCTAACGCTTCCATGGAGTGGACTATAGGAACTTATGGGACAATGCAAAAAGACTTTATAAGCTGGTAGGCATGCCTACCAGGCATGCCCCCACCCCCGCCAACCGGAGGATGTACCCGTGGAACTGCGCCACCTTCGCTATTTCATCGCCGTGGCTGAAACCGGCAGCCTGACGGTTGCCGCCGAAAAGCGCCTGCACACCTCGCAACCCTCGTTGAGCCGGCAGATCCGCGACCTGGAGGATCAGGTCGGCACGCCCTTGCTGGTGCGCAGCGCCAAGGGGGTCGAATTGACGCCGGCGGGCAAGGCCTTTCTCGACCACGCCAAGCTGGCCCTGACCCAGGTCGATGCCGCCACGCAAGCCGCAAGGCGCGCCGCCGTGCCGGCCAAGCAGCGGCTTGCGCTGGGTTTCCTGACGGGGCAGGAGATGAAGTGGCTGCCACGCGCCATGAGCCTGCTGCGCGAAGAGTTGCCCAACGTCGACGTCACCGTCTCCAGCGACTATTCGCCGGACCTGGCCGAGGCGCTGGCGCGCGGCAAGCTCGACCTGGCATTCCTGCGCGCCGAACCCGGCTTCGACCTCACCTACCACACGGTGCGCAAGGAACCGCTGGTGGTCCTGATGCCAAGCGATCATCCCCTGGCCGCACAGGCGCACATACACCCGCAGGACCTGGTGGGAGAGAAATTCATCGCCATGGACAACAAGGCCAAGGTGCTGCGCAGCGCAATCGACGACTATCTCAGAAAGGAAGGGGTGAGCATCCAGCCCACCCAGGGGGTGGACAACCCTGCGATGGTGATGTCGCTGGTAGCCTCGACCAGGGGCGTGGCCCTGATTCCGGACTATGTGGAAAACCTGATGCCATGGTCCGTCATCAGCCGGCCACTGGTGGCGCCGGCACCGACGGTCGAACTGTGCGTGGGGTACAGCCGTTCCAATGCGGCGCCGCTGCTGCAGCTGTTCGTCTCGCGCCTTGATCAACTGAGCGGCGATGTCGCTGCCGGATGACATCTCTTCCTGTCATGGCCGGCCATTCCTGCCAGCGCGCCGTCACACCAAGCTAGATCGCCTTGGTCAGCCCGACGGTACGCTCGATGATGACCAGTGCCACCACCGCCAGCACGATGAACGCCGCCGAGACGGCGTTGACCACCGGATCGAAGGTCTGGTCGATGTAGGTGAAGATGCGCACCGGCATGGTCACGGTGCCGGGTGCGGTCAGGAACAGGCTGACCGAGACCTCGCCGAACGAGGTCACGGCGGCAAATACCGCGCCGGCCACGATGCCCGGGCGGATCAGCGGCAGCGTGACGTGGGTAAAGGTGTAGGCCTGGCTGGCGCCCAGGTTCTGCGAAGCCGACTCCAGCCGCCGATCCATGCCGGACAGGCTGACCGAGACCGTGCGGACCACGTAGGGCAAGGCCACCAGCGTATGGCCGATGGCCAGGCCCGCCATCGATCCGGCCAGTCCGGCAGCCGTCAGCACATACAGCAGGGCGATGCCCAACACCACCTGGGGAATGATCAGCGGCGAGAGCACGAACGACAGCAACAGCTCACGCCCCCGGAAATCCAGGCGCGCCAGTGCATAGGCGGCCGTGGTGCCGAGCACGGTGGTCAGCGGCGTGACGATCAGCAACAGCCAGGCACTGACCTGCAGCGCACGCAGCCAGGCACTGTTGTCGAGGAAGGCGCGGAACCAGCGCAGCGAGAAGGACGCCGGCGGGAACTGCGGATAAGCCTGCGGGCTGAAGGCCGAGAGGAAGATCACCACCACCGGCAACAGCAGGAACAGGTAGACCAGGCCGCCCGCCGCCACGCCGGCCCAGCGCCAGGCGCCGCCTGCGCCGGAGGTGTTGGTATCGTGATGATCAGTGGCCATGGACGCGGCGCTCCCATTGTTTTTGCCAGCGGCTCATGAGCCCGGCGATGGCGGCCGTCACCACCAGCAGGGTCAGCGACAAGGCGGCTGCCAGCGGCAGGTTGGCAATCTGCAGGGCTTGCTGGTAGATGTTGATCGGCAGCAGCGGCTGCAGACGTCCGCCGATCAGCAGCGGCGTGACGTAGCTGCCTGCGGCCAGCGCAAAGACGATGATGGCGCCGCTCAGCATCCCCGGAATGGTCAGCGGCAGCAGGACGTGGAAGAAGGTATGACGGGCGCCGGCACCCAGGCTGAGCGAGGCGCGCGGCAAGGCCGGCGGGATGCTTTCCAGCGAGGTCGCCAGCGGCAGCACCGCAAACGGCAGCATGACCTGCACATAGGCCACGATCACCGCCTTCATGTTCCACAGCAGCCCCAGCGGCGCATCGATGACGCCCAGCTTGCGCAGCACGTCATTGACCAGGCCGTTCTGGGCCAGCAGCACGATCCAGGCGAAGCTGCGGATCACCACGCTGGTCAGCAGCGGCGAAATCAGGATCACATACATGACCGTGCGCCAGGCGCGGCTGCGCGTAGTGACCAGCAACCAGGCCGCCGGCCAGGCCAGCAACAGGCACAGCAAGGCGGTCAGCACCGCCACCCAGAGCGTGGTGCCCAGCGCCACCCAATAGCCCGCGCTGGCGAAGGCACTGGCATAGTGCGCCAGGCTGTAGCTGGGCAGGAGCATCAGCATGCCATCCACATCGCGCAGCGAGAGTGCCATGAGCAACACGCCAGGCGCCACCAGGAAGAACAGCAGGAACACCATCCCCGGGGTCAGCAACAGCCACGGGAACCACGACCCGCCTCCTGCGGCGCGGCTCATGCCGGCTGTCCCGGCGCCGTGGAGCGCTCTGCGGCCAGCACCACCAGATCGTGCGGCGCCCAGGCCAGATGCACGGCCAGGCCGGGCTCGGGTAGCCGGGCGAACAGCGACTCCGGGGCCGCCACGATCAACTCCCCTGCCCCCTCCAGCCTGACGACCAGGTGCAGGCCGGCACCCGCGTAGCTCACTTCACGCACCGTTCCCCGCACAGCATTGACAAGCGATACACCATCATCGGGCGGACCAAGACGGATGCGCTCGGGCCGCAACAGGAACAGGCTGGCGGCGCCATCGTCCGCATTTCCGCCATCTCCGCCACCTCCCCCATCGGCACGCAGGCGCAGCGGCGCATCAGCGGCGATGCGGTGCGACTGCGCCTCGAAGACGCCATCTCCGGCAGGCCGCGCCGCGATCAGGTTGGCCTGGCCGACGAATTCGCCCACAAAGCGATTGGCCGGCTGACGATACAGCGCCAGCGGCGTACCGACCTGCTGCAGACGGCCGCCACCCAGGATACCGATGCGGTCCGACAGGCTCAGTGCCTCCTCCTGGTCGTGCGTCACCATGACGGTGGTGATGCCGACATCGCGCTGCAGACGGCGCAGTTCGGCCTGCATGTCCTTGCGCAACTTGGCATCGAGATTGGACAGCGGTTCGTCCAGCAGCAATACCTGCGGGCGGATCGCCAGCGCGCGTGCGATGGCCACGCGCTGCTGCTGTCCACCCGAAAGCTGGTGCGGCATGCGCTGCGCCAGTTCGGACAGGCGCACCAGCGCCAGCATCTCGCCCACGCGCTGGCGCACCAGCTCCGGCTTGTGCTTGCGCACCCGCAAACCGTAGGCGACGTTGTCGAACACGGTGAGGTGCGGGAACAGCGCATAGTTCTGGAACACCATGCCGATATCGCGCTGGTTCGGCGCCAGGCGGGTGATATCGCGCCCGCCGATGGCGATGCTGCCGCTGTCGGGCGCGATAAAGCCGGCGATGATGTTGAGCAGCGTGGTCTTGCCGCAGCCGCTGGGCCCCAGCAGGGAGAAGAACTCGCCCTGGCCGATGGCCAGCTCCACGCCGTCCAGCGCCTGCAGCGCGCCGAAGCGGTGCGCCACGGCGCGGATATCGATATCGCTCATGCCGGACTTACTTGGTGTTGCCCAGTGCCTGCGCCCAGCGGCTGCTCCAGTCGGCGACCTTGGGCGTGGCGGTTTCGTAGTCGATCCAGATGAGTTTCTTGTAGGCGTCCTCGCCGACCTGGACCTTGCTCTTGAGTTCCTCGTTGTATTGCACGTCTTGGTTGGTCATGCCGTACAGGGAGCCATCCGAGAAGGACTTCTGCACCTTGTCGCTGGAGAGGAAGTCGACCAGCTTGTAGGCATTGGCCAGGTTGGGCGCGCCCTTGGCGATCACCCAGTTGGCCGCGCCCACCACCGGACCATCGCTGGGATAGGCGAAACCGACCTTCAGCCCGCTCTTTTGCAGCGCGAAGACACGACCGTCCCAGTACGGCACCACCCATGCATCGCCGCGTTCGAGCAGGGTCTGGATCGCGCCGGGGCTGTCGGGGAAGGCCACTGCATTGCCCTTGAGCTCGGCCAGCTTGGCGAAGGTCTTCTCGACGTCGGCCTCGTTCTTCAATTCGCCGCCCAGTGCGTGGGTCAGGCCGGCAAAGAACTGCAGGCCGGCGGCATAGGTCGGCGAAGAGATGGCGACGTGGCCCTTGTATTCGGGATTCCACAGGTCCAGCCAGCTCTTGGGTGGCGTCTTGACCAGGTCGCTGCGGTAGGCCAGCCCCAATTGGCCCAGGCTGAAGGCGGCGGCATAGACCTTGCCGTCTCTGGTGAATTTTTCCTGCACCGACGGATAGAGCTTGTTCAGGTTGGGAATGTTCGCTGCCGTCAGCGGCTCCAGCAGGCCCGCTGCGGCGGCGCGCTGGACCGAATCGGGCTGGAACACCACGATGTCGTAAGGCGGCTTGTTGCCATTGGCGGCGCGCAGCTTGGCCAGCCACTCGGCATCCGCCCCCGGTACGATCTCGATGTCCAGTTTGTTGTCCTTGGCATACTGCTCCAGACCGGCGGCGCGGATGTTCTTTTCCCAGTCGCCACCGTAGACGCCGATGACCACCTTGTCGGTGGCCGCCGGTGCGGGGGCGGCCGCGCTTTGCGGCGCGGTGTCGGGTTTCTTGTCGCCGCAGGCTGCCAGGATGGCGGCGGCGGCCAGCGTCGTGGCCAGGGCAGGAAGGAAGCGTTTTGTGTTCAAGGTTTTCTCCAGGTAATCAATTCGAGATTGCAGGTTCGGATACGGCTAGCTTCAGCCAGGCGCGCTACAGGCGTCCACCGCCTGCACGAAAGCGGCGGCCGCCAGGGTCATGGCCTCCTCCCCGGCCACGGTCCGGGGAAAATCGGGCGGCAACAGCGTCAGCGCCGCCGCGAAGACCTGGCGTCGGTGACGCGGGCGCGCCGCCGGAGCGAGCGCAAACAAGGCCGCATTGAGCCGGTCCAGCTGGGCCGGAGGGAATACCCGGTCCCAACTGTCGCGCTCGATGCCGAAGCGGCTGGGTGCGGTGCGTGCCGAGCCGCGCAGGGTGGCGGTGCCAGCCTCGTCCAGCGTCGGGCCGGTGCCACCGTCGACGATGGCGACGGCGTAGTCACGACGCGCCGCCTCCGTGCTCAGCAGGCCGCGTCGCACATCGGCCAGCACCGCCTGGGGATCGCGATCCCAGGGATGGCCCCAGCCGCCACCGCCGGGCGTCTGGATGGTGATCTCATCCCCCTTGGCCACGGCCAGCAGGTCGATCTTGCCCAGTTCGTGCGCCGCCTCGCCGGGGCGCTGCAGCTGCAGCCTGGCCGGCGCCCCCGCCGCACCACCCTGCGCGCCCCAGGGCCGGAAGCGCAAACGCTCCATCCCGCGTGCCAGCACGAAGCTGTCGTCCTGCAGGATGCGCACGCGGATTTCCTGCCCATTGCCGCCGCGCCACTGGCCGGCACCGGCCGAGTCGGCGCGCAAACCGTAACGCAGGATCTCGACCCCGGTCTCAGCTTCGACCATTTCGACCGGGTTGTTGGACAGGTTGGAAATGCTGCTGTCGCGTCCGTCGGCGCCGTCGCGGCCCCGGCGCGCACCGGTGCCGCCCACCATGGGTTCGATCACCTGCACGTTCTGGCCATGCCCGTGTCGCGCGGGTTGCGCCACCACCACCGGGATGATGGTGCCGCCGCTGGCGGCCGGCATGTGCTCGGGCAAAGCCTGGCCCAGCACGCCGTTCAAGGCATCGTTGACGCGCACGGCCGCCGCATGGCGCACGCCCACGGCGGCACCGGGCAGCGGGTTGACGATGCTGCCGGCCGGTGCCACCACCGACACCGGTTGCAGCAGGCCGGCGTTGATCGGCACGCTCTTGTCCAGCGTCGCCACCAGCGCCAGGATGCGCAGCGTCAGCCAGGCATGCGGCAAGCCATGGCTGGGGATGTTGAGGGCGGCGGCCACCTGCGGGTCGCTGCCGGTGAAGTCCAGTTCGATGCGGCCGTCCTGCAAGGTCACGGCCAGTGCAATGCGTACCGGCAGGCCGGCGCCGGCTTCGTCGTCGAGGTAATCGCTGAAGCGGTAGCGCCCCTCGGGAATACGCGCCAGCACCGCACGGGCGCGCAACGCGGCATAGGCGACCAGATCACCCTGGGCGTCGAGGAAGGCCTGCTCGCCATGCTGGCCCAGGGTCTGCGCCACGCGCGCGCGGCCGGTGGCCAGCGCGCCCAGCATGGCCTTGAGATCGCCCATGTTGGCCTCCGGTGTGCGGCTGTTGGCGCGAAACAGCAGCGCCACGTCCTCATTGAGCCGACCGGCGCGCATGATCTTCACCGGCGGGATCTGCAGCCCTTCCTGGAAAATCTCATGGTTGGTCGGCGAGATGCTGCTAGGGACCTTGCCGCCGACGTCGGAGGCGTGCAGGAAAGCCCAGCCATAGGCCGCGATGCGTCCCTCATGGAAATACGGTTCGATCACCTGCAGGTCCGGCAGATGGGTGGCCAGGCCACGCGAGCGATAGGGGTCGTTGGTCAGGATCACGTCGCCCGGCTGCAGCGGGCCTACGGCCTCGATGCTGGCGCTGCAGTCCAGGCCGACGAAGCCGGAGACCCCCAGCGCGCGCGGATAGGCGAAGAACTTGCCATCCAGCCCCGCCAGCGCGCAGCAGAAATCGGCGGTCTCCTTGACGTAGAGCGTGCGGCCGGTGCGTTGCAGGGTCAGGCACATTTCCTCGGCCACCGAGGTCAGCTTGTTGCCGAGGATTTCCAGGCTCACCGGATCGAGTTTCATGCGGGTACTCCCTGGGCGGCATGGGGGGTGTCGTGCAGAGGGCTCAGGTGCAGGTTGCCGCGTTCATCGGTGCGCCCTTGCCAGCCTGGCAGGACCAGTACCGTGGTGTCTTCCTGCTCGATGACTGCCGGTCCCTGCAAGAGGTCGCCGGTGCCGAGGTCCTGGCGCCGGTAGACGGCAGCCTCGTGCCAGCGATCCCGCAGGAACAGGCGTCGCTGCGAGCGTGGCTGGGGCTTGCCGCTGCCGGCCGGATGCAAGATGTCGTCGGACCGTTCCAGGCGACCGAGGATGGCCAGGCGGATGGTCGAGACTTCCACCGGCGCCGCTTCATCGCGAAAGCCATAGAGCCGCTCATGTTCGCGATGGAAGGCCTCGGTCAGCACGCGCGCCTCCACGGGCAGCGGCAGATCGTCGGGCAAGGCCACGCTGAGTTCATAGGCCTGGCCGGCGTAGCGCATGTCCAGCGCGCGCCGCAGTTCGGTGGTGGTGCCGGCTTCCCGACTGCCCTGCTCTTGCAGCCAGGTTTCTGCCTGGATGGTCAGCGTGGCCCAGATCGCCGCGACCTCGGCCGCGCTGTCCTGATCGAGTGCCACGCGCAGGCTGCGCACGAAGTCGCGTCGCAAGTCCGACGTGGCCGCGCCCAGGGCACAGAAGGTGCCCGGTTTCTGCGGCACCAGGACCTGCCTGAGCCCGGCCTCCTCGGCCAGCCAGTTGGCATGGGTCGGGCCGGCGCCGCCAAACGGCACCAGCGCGAAATCGGCCGGATCCAGGCCACGCTGGGCCAGGCTCTTGCGCAGTTCGGAGGCCATCTGCGCCGTCGCAATCGCCAGCGCACCGGCGGCTACGCGGATGGCCGCGTCCGGACGCCGGTCGTCCAGCGCGGCTGCCACCTGGTCGAGCGCGGCGATGGCGCGCTCGGGATAGAGTTTCATGGCACCGCCCACGAAGGCTTCGGCCGCCAGCACGCCGGTGGCGAGATAGGCATCGGTCACCGTGGCATCGACACCGCCACGACCGTAGCAGGCCGGCCCCGGATCGGCCCCGGCACTCTCAGGCCCGACCTTGAGCACGCCATGGGCATCGACCCGGATCCGCGAGCCACCCCCGGCGCCGATGGCCGATACGCCCACCACAGGCAGCACCAGCGGCAGGCCACCGATGTCGGTGCGCGTGACCATCTCGGCCTGGCCATGGCGTGACACGGCGATGTCGCTGCTGGTGCCGCCCATGTCGAAGGTAACAATGTGGGGCGTGTGCGACTGCACCGCCAGGCGCGCCGCCGCCACCACACCCGAAGCCGGGCCGGAGAGGACGGTATCGATAGGCCGCGCCAGCGCCCCCTTCAAGGACAGCGAGCCCCCATTGGAGGCCGTGACCAGGATGGGCGCGACCACGCCCAGCTCACCGGTCAGCTGCGCCAGCCGTTCGAAGTAGCCGCGCATGAGCGGCTGGATGTAGGCATTGAGGGTGGCCACCACGGTGCGTTCGTACTCGCGGATTTCCGGCCAGGTCTGGGCTGCCGACAACACGGCAGTCCCCGTTGACGCTGCCGGCAAGGCGGCCTGCAAGGCGCCGGCCAGGGCTGCCTCGCGCTCGGGCTGGAGAAAGCCATTGATGAGCATCAGCACCACCGCGTCGCACTCCAGCTTGCCGATGTCGGCGGCCACGTTGGCGATCTCGTCCGGCGCCGGCCAGCGCGTGATCTCGCCATCGCGATTGAAGCGCGCGCCAATTTCCAGCACGCGCTCGCGCGGCAGGAAAGGCTCTTCGCGGGTGGCATGGAAATCGAAGGAGGATGGCATGCGTGCGCGGCCGATCTCCAGCACATCGCGAAAACCGCTGCTGACCACCAGCGCCACGCGCGCGCCGCGCCGCTGGATGATGGCATTCAGGCCGATGGTGGTGCCGTGCAAGAGCACGCCGATGGCACTCGGCGCCAGCCCTTCCCGGGCGAGCAAGGCCTGCAGGCCATCGCGTACCGCCAGCGCCGGATCGGAGGGCGTGCTGGCCTCCTTGTGGTAGGCCAGGCGCTGGCGGCTGGCGTCATAGAGAACGAAATCGGTGAAGGTGCCGCCAACGTCGATGCCGACGCGCACCCCGGTGGCTGAATCGGGATTCACTACTGCTCCAGAAGAGAATGCCTGGCCCGGGACCATCGCCGATACACGCCGGGCGACAGGGGGCAAAGCAAAGCAGTGTAGGTTCTTGCCGGCGCAAGCAGAAATGAGATTTTTGATTAAGCTTATCCGGCATCCGACTTTGACTTGTCAGCGCATCCCTTGATAGCGTCGCCGGTACCGCTGCTTCCTCATCGAACAAGACCCATGCAGATTGCCATTGGTGGTTTCCAGCACGAAACCAATACATTCAGTACCGTACCCACGGGTTGGGATAGCCTGATCGCCGCCGATACCTGGCCCGGTCTGATGGAGGGTGATGTGCTGCGGCAGACCATGACCCCGGCACCGGGCCAGGCGGCGCGCAACATCCCCATCGCCGGTTTCATCGCAGCCGCCGCACGTCATCCCAAGGTACGACTCCTGCCGCTGGCCTGGGCAGCGGCTGGGCCATCGGGACGGGTGACACGCGAGGCCTTCGAACGGATGAGCACGCTGCTGCTGGACAAGCTGGCCGAGCTCAGCCCCGATGCGGTCTACCTGGACCTGCACGGCGCGATGGCAGCCGAGCATATCGACGACGCCGATGGCGAGATCCTGCAACGGGTACGCGCCGTGATCGGTCGCGAGACGCTACTGCTGGCCAGCCTGGACCTGCATGCCAACGTCTCGCCGCGCATGCTGTCGCAGGCCGATCTGCTGCTGTCCTATCGCACCTATCCGCACGTGGACATGGCCGCCACCGGCGCACGCACCTTCGAATGGCTGCTGAGGCTGGCTGCAGCCCCGCAACGTCCGGTGGTGGCGTGGCGCCGTATTCCCTTCCTGATCCCGATGTGCTGGCAATGCACCGACCTGCAGCCAGCGCAGGCCCTGCAGGCGCTGACGCAAAAGGTGGAAGAGGAAAATGCTGCGCCGGCCCATTTCACCATGGGTTTTCCCGCCGCTGACGTGGCCGAGTGCGGGCCGCTGGTCTGGGCCTATGGCATCGATGAGGAACAGGCGACACATGCAGTGACACGCCTGGAGACGGCGACCCTGGCCGCCGAGCCGCAATTCGGCGGCGAGATTCTCGACGTGCATGCGGCGGTGGCCAGGGCGCAGCACAGCGTGAGGGAGGGCCGCTCGCCGGTAGTGATCGCCGATGCACAGGACAACCCCGGCGCCGGCGGCAGCGCCGATACCACCGGCTTGCTGCGCGAACTGGTGCGTGTGGATGCCGATGCGGTGCTCGGTTTGCTGGTCGATCCGGGCGCGGCAGCAGCAGCACATGCGGCAGGAAGCGGCGCCACACTCGATCTGACCCTGGGTGGACGTTCGGGCCTGGCCGGTGATGCGCCCTTCCCTGTCAGCGCGCGCGTCGACCGTCTGCACGACGGCATGGTCGATGCCACCGGCAGTGTGTTCCGCAACTACCGCCTGACCCTGGGTCCCAGCGCGCTGCTGGCCATTGGCCGCGTGCAGGTGATCGTGGTATCGCAGCCGGTGCAGCTGCTGGACCTGGCACTGCTGCGCTTCGTCGGCCTGGAGCCGGACCAGCTGAAGATCATCGTGCTCAAGAGCACGGTGCATTTCCGTGCGGATTTTTCCCCGATTGCAGCCGAGATCCTGGTCTGCGCCGCACCGGGGTCCTTCCCGCTGGATCCGGCACAACTTCCCTGGACCCAGCTACCGCCGGAGATCCGCCGGCGGCCTCAGGCCTCGTCGCCAAACATCGGCTTGGATCGCTCGAACTCCAGCACGCCGGTGTCCCGGACATAGTCTTGCCAATGCGCCAGCAGGGCAGCCAGTCGCTCGGGCTGCT
>Ga0213872_10002089_pt1 | contig 12043 bp, 11 predicted proteins | sample VelepicomBERX_R2_FD_160071 | JGI IMG/M metagenome (GOLD analysis project Ga0213872, IMG submission 160071) | Rhizosphere microbial communities from Vellozia epidendroides in rupestrian grasslands, the National Park of Serra do Cipo, Brazil - RX_R2 | ecosystem: Host-associated > Plants > Roots >... | reverse complement strand
CCCCGCCGGCCTTCGACCTGCTCTACTGGAACAGCGACTCGACCAACCTGCCGGGGCCCTTCTATGCCTGGTATCTGCGCAACACCTATTTCGAGAACAACCTCGTCAAGCCGGGCAAGGCGATCGTGTGCGGTCAGCCGGTGGATCTGGGCAAGGTGAAGATCCCGGTCTACCTCTATGGCTCCCGCGAGGACCACATCGTTCCCATCGGCGGCGCCTATGCCTCCACTCGTCACCTGCCGGGCAAGAAGCGCTTTGTGATGGGGGCCTCGGGCCACATCGCCGGCGTGATCAATGCCCCGGCGAAGAACAAGCGCAGCCATTGGATCCGCAGCGATGGCAAGCTGCCCGCCACCCATGCCGAATGGCTGTCGGGCGCCCAGGAACACCCGGGCAGTTGGTGGACCGATTGGTCGAACTGGCTGGCCTCCCAGGCGGGCAAGCTGGTGGCCGCGCCCAAGACCTATGGCAAGGGCCGCTACAAGGCCATCGAGCCGGCACCGGGTCGGTACGTCAAACAGAAAGCCTGACAGACAAGCTTTTACAAATTGAGGCGAATCCAGGCGGTAGAGTGTGGGCAGGAATGCCTTGCAAACCGTCTGCGCCGATAGAGCAGATCGAAATACAACCTCTGGAGCACCTATGGAAGATATCGTCATCGTTTCCGCCGCACGCACGGCCATCGGCAAATTTGGCGGCAGCCTGTCCAAAGTGGCGGCGCCCGAATTGGGCGCGATCGTGATTCGCGAAGTGCTGGCCCGGACCGGCCTGGCCGCCGACCAGATCGGCGAAGTGATCCTGGGCCAGGTGCTGGCGGCCGGTGCGGGTCAGAACCCGGCCCGCCAGGCCGTCATCAAGAGCGGCTTCGACAAGCAGACCCCGGGTCTGACGATCAATGCGGTGTGTGGCTCGGGCCTGAAGGCCGTGATGCTGGCGGCCCAGGCTGTGGCCACGGGCGACAGCGACATCGTGATCGCCGGCGGCCAGGAGAACATGAGCGCCTCGCCGCACGTGCTGCCGGGTTCGCGCGACGGCCAGCGCATGGGCGACTGGAAGCTGGTCGACACCATGATCGTCGACGGCCTGTGGGATGTCTACAACCAATACCACATGGGCATCACCGCCGAGAACGTGGCCAAGAAGTACGGCATCACCCGTGAGCAGCAGGATGCCCTGGCTCTGGCTTCGCAGACCAAGGCGGCCGCTGCCCAGGAGGCCGGTCGCTTCAAGGACGAGATCGTTCCGGTCACGATTCCCCAGAAGAAGGGCGATCCCCTGGTCTTTGACACCGACGAGTTCATCAACCGCAAGACCAACGCCGATGCATTGGCAGGTCTTCGTCCCGCCTTCGACAAGGCCGGCAGCGTGACGGCGGGCAATGCCTCCGGCATCAATGATGGCGCTGCGGCCGTCATGGTGATGTCGGCATCGCGTGCGGCCAGCCTGGGCCTGAAGCCCCTGGGGCGCATTGCGAGCTATGCCACCTCAGGCCTGGATCCGGCCTACATGGGCATGGGCCCGGTTCCCGCATCCACCAAGGCCCTGCGCCGTGCAGGCTGGACCTCGGCCGATCTCGACCTGCTCGAAATCAATGAGGCGTTCGCCGCCCAGGCCTGCGCGGTCAACCAGGAAATGGGTTGGGACACCAGCAAGGTCAACGTCAACGGCGGTGCGATCGCGCTGGGCCATCCGATCGGCGCGTCCGGTTGCCGGATCCTGGTGACCCTGTTGCATGAAATGCAGCGCCGTGATGCCAAGAAGGGCATCGCGTCGCTGTGCATCGGTGGCGGCATGGGAGTTGCCCTAACCATCGAGCGTTGAATTGCCATTGAGAATGGCATGGGGACCTGAGGGTCCGGAATGCTTTTCTGGTCCGAAGGATCCTGAAGCCCCTGTCTGACAGGGGCTCGAAATCAGGCGTAACTGCTATTGAATGAATAGCGAAAACATAATCAGGAGCATTTCATGAGTCAAAAAGTAGCGTACGTCACCGGCGGCATGGGCGGCATCGGAACCGCCATCTGCCAACGCCTGCACAAAGAAGGTTTCAAGGTCGTGGCCGGCTGTGGCCCCACCCGGGACTTCAACAAATGGCTGGCCGAGCAGTCTGCTCTGGGCTACACCTTCTATGCCTCCGTCGGCAACGTGGGTGACTGGGACTCCACCGTCGAGGCCTTCGGCAAGGCCAAGGCCGAGCATGGCAGCATCGATGTGCTGGTCAACAATGCCGGCATCACCCGTGACCGCATGTTCCTCAAGATGACCCGCGAGGATTGGGATGCGGTCATCGAGACCAATCTCAACAGCATGTTCAACGTGACCAAGCAGGTGGTCGGTGACATGGTTGAAAAAGGTTGGGGCCGGATCGTCAACATCTCGTCGGTGAACGGCGAAAAGGGTCAGGCCGGACAGACCAATTATTCGGCTGCCAAGGCCGGCATGCATGGCTTCACGATGGCGTTGGCCCAGGAGCTGGCGACCAAGGGCGTGACCGTCAATACCGTGAGCCCCGGCTACATCGGGACCGACATGGTCAAGGCCATCCGCCCGGATGTGCTGGACAAGATCGTGGGCACGATTCCGGTCAAGCGCCTCGGTGAGCCCAGCGAAATCGCCTCCATCATCGCCTGGCTCGCGTCGGACGAAGGTGGCTATTCCACCGGCGCCGATTTCTCGGTGAATGGTGGCTTGCACATGGGCTGATTTGTCAGCAGACTGAACAGAACCCCGCCTCGGCGGGGTTTTTTTTGCTTCCACGTATGCGATGGCCCTGACCGGCGGAACTGTGGCGCATCGTCTGATTCACAAAGCGGATACATCATCTTGCAAAGCTGACACGTCGACGACGCGTCTTTCCTGTGGGCTGAAGCCGGAGCCTGCTGGATGGCGGCCCTGGCGATGGTCGAAGGGCTTGCATCCAAAACCACCAGGAGGACCCGATTCCATGCCGCACAGCGTTTCATTGATCAGCACCATCGCCGTCGGGTTGGGACTCTCGCTGATCCTCGGCTTCATCGCCACCCGCCTGCGCCTGCCGGCGCTGGTGGGCTACCTGGTCACCGGAATGATCTGCGGGCCGTTCACCCCCGGCTTTGTCGCCGATGCCGAGATCGCCTCGCAACTGGCAGAGATCGGCATCATGCTCTTGATGTTTGGCGTCGGTCTGCATTTCTCGTTCAAGGATCTGTTGGCGGTCCGTCGTGTGGCTGTGCCCGGCGCCTTGGTGCAGATGGCGGTGGCGACCCTGCTGGGCATGGGTTTGGCCTGGTCCTGGGGTTGGGCACCAGGACCGTCCCTGATGCTGGGATTGGCCTTGTCGGTGGCCAGCACGGTGGTGCTGTTGCGCGCCTTGGAATCGCTCGGCCTGATGCAATCATTTGCCGGACAGGCTGCGGTCGGCTGGTTGGTGGTGGAAGACATTTCCATGGTGCTGGTGTTGGTCATGCTCCCGCCCCTGGCGGGCGCATTGGGGGGGCATCTGGATGCCGGCCTGGCCGGCCAGTCGCTGTGGATGTCCCTGGGCAAGACCCTGCTGCAGGTCGGACTGTTTGTGCTGGTGATGATGGTCTTGGGGCGCCGTCTGTTTCCGTGGCTGCTGCTGCAGGTCCACAGAACCGGGTCGCGTGAGCTGTTCACCTTGTGCGTGGTCGCAGGCGCGCTGAGCATCGCCTATGCTTCTGCCGCGCTGTTCGGGGTGTCCTTCGCCCTGGGGGCCTTCTTTGCAGGCATGGTGATGCGCGAATCCGAATTCAGTCATCGTGCGGCTGAAGAATCGCTGCCTTTGCGCGACGCATTTGCGGTGCTGTTTTTCATGTCGGTCGGCATGCTGTTCGACCCCCAGGTGCTGTTGACCCGGCCGCTGCAGGTGCTTGCCGTCGTGATGGTGATCATGCTGGGCAAGACCTTGGCGGCGGCGGTCCTCATGTTGGGTTTTCGCTACCGACTGGGGCTGGCCTTGACCCTGGCGGCCAGTCTCGCGCAGATCGGCGAGTTCTCTTTCATTCTCGTGGGCCTGGGGCGCAGCCTGGGCTTGCTGCCAGCGGAGGGGCAGAGTCTGGTGGTGGCCGGTGCCCTGTTTTCGATTGCCTTGAACCCGTTTCTTTTCCACGGCGTCGAGCCCCTGCGCCGCTGGCTGTGCCTGCACTGCGCATGGGCCCGTCGCCTTGATGACGAAAGCCGACGTTCAGACTGATGGCGCTGCGGATGCCATTCCTGGATGGCCGTCGATGAATTCTTGGCCAGGCGGCGGCGCTTGAAATCCGTGTGACGATGTTCACAATGTTGCGAACACAGTGACTGTGTAATCAATCTTTACATCACCGAAGCCATCGTCGAGGCGGGTCGAGCGTTACATATACAGGCCAGTTAGTACAAGGAGTATCCAAATGCCTGATTCCCAATTTCGTCTGCTCTCGTCCGGCGCCCGCAAGGTCCGGGCACTTGCCGCCCCTCTGGTGGCCTTGGCCCTGATGGCAGGTGGTGCAGCCCATGCCCAGGCCTATATCAACCTCACTGCCGGTGGCGCATTCGCTCCCGGTGTCTATGGACAGATCTCCATCGGAAACAATCCCCCGCCTCCGGTGATCAATGCCCAGCCCGTGATCGTGGGTCAGCCGGTGATCGGTGCGCCCATCATGTATCTCAATGTGCCTGTGGAACAGTCGCATGACTGGGCACGTTACTGTGGCCGCTACAACGCCTGCGGCCGCCCGGTGCATTTTGTCCGCGTCGACCCCCGCGAGCCGTGGTGGGATCATCACAACGAGCATCTGCGCGGCGAGGACCATTACCGGCATGAAGAAGAGCACTATCGCCATGACGAAGACCATCGTCGCCATGATGATGACCATCGTCATTGAACCCGAGGTTCGCCCATGGATTGAGGGGCAGGGGCCCTGCCACGGTCTGTGAGCTGATGGCAGGGGCAGCCGTTTGAGAAGTTCTGGGTGAACTTCAGAAAAAACGGGTTCCAGCGAAAACCGCTGGAACCCGCATGGATGGTGGTCGGAGCGGCGGGATTCGAACTCGCGACCCTCTGCTCCCAAAGCAGATGCGCTACCAGACTGCGCTACGCTCCGACAAGCCGCTATTGTAGCCTGACTTCGGAACCATTCCGGGTGGATCAGGCGCTGAATGCGGGGGGCAATCTAGAGATTGGCGTCTTTCAGGGTTGCAATGAAGGTCTGCATGGATCGCAGACGACGGGGCCGGGCAAGGCGAGGTGTGCTGTCAGCGCTGGCTGAGCATGGGTGTCCCCACCAGGCCGAGATCGTCCAGTCGGTCGGACAGGAAGAAGAACTGGTCGGCGCCCATGGCCGTGACCTTTCGATAGATCACCCCATGCAGGTTCCTGATGGCCATCCGGTAAGGAAGATGGCGCCTTGCCTTCCTCTTTCGTGCCTCATTGATGAGCTTGATGATTTCTGCATCGTCAGGCAGGGGCTCCACCCCTGGTACCAGCACCGTCCACATGCCTGCTCCCAAGAATCTGTGCGCGGATTCTCCTCGTTTTGGGAGATGGATGATTGTGTACTTTGTCACACAGGCGGCGGCAACGGCGTGGTCAACGCAACAAGGTTGATTTGCCGAACAGACTCTCCAGGAATTCGACCATGACTTCGGCGGTGCCGTTGCGTACATCGCAGGCAGGATTGAGTTCCATGACATCGAGTGAACCCAGGCGGCCCGTGTCGGCGATCATTTCCATGCACAACTGGGTCTCGCGGTAGGTGGGGCCTCCACGCACCGCCGTGCCGACGCCCGGCGCGATGGCGGGATCCAGAAAATCGACGTCGAAGCTGACGTGCAGGTGGGTGTCTTCGTCGAGGTCTCTGAGCGCTTGCTCCATGGTCAGGCGCATGCCGTTCTCATCGATGTGGCGCATGTCGTAGACACAGAGGTTCAAGGCCTTGAGGTGGCGACGCTCGCCGGCATCCACACTGCGGATGCCGATCTGGCGAAGCATGTGTGGGCTGAGGGCAGGCCGGTCCTCGGGGCCGATGCGCCCGAGCGTTGTCGGTCCGTGCCCCAGCAGGCAGGCCACGGGCATGCCATGGAGATTGCCCGAGGGGGTGGTCCGGCTGGTGTTGGCATCTGCATGGGCGTCCAGCCAGAGAACGATCAGTTTGCGGCCCCGGTCGGCGCAGTGGCTCGCCACGGCACTGATCGACCCGATGGCCAGACAATGATCTCCCCCCATGAGCAGGGGCAGGCGCTGCAGCTTCAAGGCCTCACCCACGGCGTCGCGGACCAGCCGGTTCCAGGCCACGGCCTGGTCCAGGTGGCGCAGGCCCTGTTCAGGCGGAAGCCAGGGGTTGGCCGGTCCCGCGAGGTTGCCGCTGTCCAAGACCTGGAGGCCCTGGCGCTCCAGCGAAGCCTGCAGTTGGGCAATGCGCAGGGCTTCGGGTCCCATCGAGCTGCCTCGCATCGAGGCGCCGATGTCGGTCGGGGCGCCGATGATCTGTATGGTCTTCATGCTTGCACCCCCAGTCTGGGTCGGATGGCCGTGGTCTTCGCCGGATCCCGCATTGTGCCTGTGCATCGAGCCCGGTTCAGCGTGGAGACAGATGAATGCCCGCCAGCATGCAGCGCACCGAGCCGCCCGCCATTTCGATGGTCGGAATGTGCAGCGGCAGCAGCCGGGCGCTGCGCTCGATCACCGCGATCTGTTGCGGACGCAGGCTGTCGGCGGCCCGTTCGGAGAGGGCGAGCAGACGACCGTTGTCGCCGGACAATTCCAGTGTGTTGCCGGCAAATTGGGCGATTTGAGTCTTGTCCAGTGCAATGACCTCGCGCCCGGACTGATGCAATCGCTGGGCCACCTGGTCCGCCCGGCCAGGGTCATCGAACAGATCGAAGCCGACCATTGCAAACTCGGTTCCGACCGACATCAGGACGTTGGTGTGGTAGACCGGGCGGCCCTGTTCGTCGGCGGTGCTGAATTCCATGGGTTCGAAATTGAAATGGGTGCTGAACCGTTCCAGTGCCACCGGATGGGCCCGGTTGGAGCGGGCGGTGTAGGCGACCCGTTCGATGTGGTCGAGCACCATGGCCCCCGTCCCCTCGAGGTACAGCCGGTCCTGCTCCAGACCCGAATAGTCGATGACGTCCTGGACCCGGTAGTGGGTCTTGAGCAGCTCGATGACATCGGCGCGGCGCTCTCGGCGTCGGTTGGGCGAGTACATCGGGTAAATCGCCACATGCCCGCCGGCGTGGGTGGAGAACCAGTTGTTGGGAAAGACCGAGTCCGGCGTGTCATGTTCTCCTTCGTCTTCGAACAGATGGACCCGTACGCCTTGCGCCTGCAACTGGCGGGCAGCCGCTCCGGCCTCGTCTCGGGCTTGGGCCGCCACGGCTTGTGCTGCCCCAGGTGTTGCAGCGCTTTGAAAATGGTTGTCGCCAGCGGTCTGCGGGTTGGGGCAGAAGCGGTGGGGGCGGATCATGACCACGGCGCCTGGCGCCTGGACGGATCGGTGTGTGACACGGGGCATCGTCGGGGCCTCAGGCGACACGCCGGATCTGCGCACGCAGGGGTGCCGGGCAGGTATGGCGGAAGAGATCCTTGGGGTCGTCCGTGCCGGGCACCAGTTCGACCTCGACACCCAGTCGGCGCTCTTCAGCCTGCTTGAGCACGTAGCGCAGGGTGGAATAGTCCTCGAGCGCAAATCCGACCGAATCGAAAACGGTCACCTGCTCCGGCTGCTGGCGGCCAGCCACGCTGCCCTGCAGCACACGCCACAGGTCGACGACCGGAAAGTCGGCCGGGAGCTGCTGGATATCTCCTTCGATGCGTGTCTGTGGCTCATATTCGACGAACACCCGTGCGGCGCGAAGCACATCGGCATGGAGCTCGGTCTTGCCGGGGCAGTCGCCGCCCACCGCATTGAAATGCATGCCGGGTTCGACCATGTCGGGGGTGATGATGGTGGCCAATGTCTTGTCGGCGGTGATGGTGGTGACGATATCGGCCCCGCGCACGGCCTTCGCAGCCGACTCGCAGCGGACCAGGCGCAGGTCGGGATAGGGCGCGAGGTTACGGATCAGTTTGTCGGTGGCCCGTGGATCGACGTCGTAGAGCGCGATCTCGCGGATGCCCAGGTGGGTGTGGAAGGCCAGCGCCTGGAACTCGCTTTGCGCGCCATTGCCGATCAGGGCCATGCGCTGCGCTCCGGGGCGGGCCAGGACGCGCGCGGCCATCAATGAAGTGGCCGCCGTGCGCAGGGCCGTGGCCACGGTGAGTTCGGACAGCAGGACCGGAAAGCCCGTGTCGACCTGGGCCAGCACACCGAAGGCCATGACGGTGTAGAGCCCATGGGCGGTGTTGCGCGGATGGCCGTTGACATACTTGAAGGCGTAGCGGTGCGCATCGGAGACGGGCATGAGTTCGATCACGCCGATGGCCGAGTGGTTGGCGACCCGGGGGGATTTGTCGAACTCCGGCCAGCGGATGAAGTCGGCTTCGATGGCGTCGGCCAGTTCGCCGATGAAGCGGGTGACACCGATCTCCTGGATCAGTGCGGACATGGTGGGAACGTCGATGAATTTGGTCATGGGAGTCTTTCTCGCTGCATGCCCTGAAGGATCCGGGCATGGAAGAAGTGTCCTGACCCGTGCTGCCAAAGTGAATAGACCATAGTGGTCAAAAAGCAAAATCAATGGCGCAGTTTGCTATTTATTCAGGAAGAAATGTAAGATTCTCAGATGGATGACACAGACCGGGAACTCTTGAGCCTGTTGCGGCATAACGCCCGCATGCCTGTCGTGGCCTTGGCCCGCAAGCTGCGTGTGGCCCGTGCCACGGTGCAGAACCGCATCGCCCGCCTGGAGGCCGATGGGGTCATCGTGGGCTACACCCTCCGGCTCAAACCGAATTCCGAAGGGCCTCGCATCCGGGCGATGATGAGTGTCGAGGTCGGTGGCAACCGCGAAGAAGAGGTGCGGCGGGTCCTGGCCGGGCATCCCAATGTGGTGGCCCTGCACACCACCAATGGGCGCTGGGACCTGATCGCCGAACTCAGCACCGACACCTTGGAAGCCTTTGACGGCGTGCTCAATGCCATCCGCCGCATCGACGGCATCGTGGCCACCGAAACCAGCATCCTGCTGTCGACCTACAAGATCTGAGAGCCCGTCAGTTGCTGCCCTGCTGTCTGCGAAGCATTTCTTCGATCATGGCGTTGAACTGGGCGGCGGTCTGCTGGCGCACGGCGGCGGGTCCCACCAGCGGCGGCAGCGGGGTCTGGGGTGTCACCTCGGCGTGGTAGTGCAGATGGGTGCCGCCTGACTCGGGTTCGAGCACCGTGGCGCTTTCCATCTTCTTCACATTGCCGCCAATCCCGTGCACCAGGATCTGGCGGAAGGGGTCGAGCTGGACTTCGCGGATGGAATCGAAATTCAAGGAGAACACGGCGTAGTGCGCGGCCCCGGTCTGCTTGATCTTCAGGTGGTTGCCGTCGCGCTCCAGCACTTCGCTGGCGCTCAGGTTGGGGACAAAGCGGGCCATGTGCTCGAAGTCGGTCAGCACCGCCCAGGCCTGACGCGGCGGGACCGGCGGGTGCATTTCCACATCGACGGTGAAGGCGTCTCCTGCGCGGACCACATGGACATCACTTTCGTCCAGAGGCGGCGTCTGGGCCCGGGCCGGGCCCGCGGACCAGCCGATCAGCAGGCTGGCGAGCAGGGGGAGGGAAGTCTTGCGGAGTCCTTGCATTGACAGTGTCGATGTGCCCGAATGGAGCCAAAGTGTGCCATGGGCGGGCGGTCAGGACCCCTCTCTGCTTCAAATCACCTGCTGCGCCAGGGCTGGCCCTGCCTGCGGCTGGTTCCGCAGGCCGATGGCCGTGACCGGCCGCCTCAGCCGTGGAAGCGCACCACCAGGGGCACGATGAGCAAGGCCACGATATTGATGATCTTGATCAACGGGTTCACTGCGGGTCCGGCGGTGTCCTTGTAGGGGTCACCCACGGTATCGCCGGTCACAGCGGCCTTGTGGGCGTCAGACCCTTTGCCACCATGGTGCCCGTCCTCGATGTATTTCTTGGCGTTGTCCCAGGCGCCGCCCCCGGTGCACATCGAGATGGCGACGAACAGCCCGGTCACGATGGTGCCCATCAGCAGGCCGCCCAGCGCCTTGGGGCCGAGGATCAATCCGACGAGGACCGGGGTGATGACGGGCAACAGCGAGGGCACCATCATTTCCTTGATGGCCGCACTGGTCAGCATGTCGACCGCGCGCCCGTACTCGGGTTTGCCCGATCCGTCCATGATGCCCTTGATGTCACGGAACTGGCGTCGCACTTCCTCGACCACGGCGCCGGCAGCGCGGCCCACGGCTTCCATGGCCATGGCCCCGAACAGGTAGGGGATCATGCCGCCGATGAAAAGGCCGACGATCACCAGCGGATCGGACAGGTCGAAACTGACGCTCTGACCGAAACTCTGCAGCTTGTGGGTGTAGTCGGCAAACAGCACCAGGGCGGCCAGTCCGGCCGATCCGATGGCGTAGCCCTTGGTCACGGCCTTGGTGGTGTTGCCCACGGCATCCAGCGGGTCGGTGATGTCGCGCACGCTGGGAGGCAATTCGGCCATTTCGGCGATGCCGCCGGCGTTGTCGGTGACCGGGCCGTAGGCATCCAGCGCGACCACGATGCCGGCCATGCTGAGCATGGCGGTGGCGGCGACCGCAATGCCATACAGGCCGCCCAGCGCATAGGCCGCGACGATGGCCGCACAGACGAACAGCACCGGCCAGGCGGTGGAACGCATGGAAACGCCGATGCCGGCAATGATGTTGGTGGCGTGGCCGGTGGTCGATGCCTGGGCCACATGTTGTACGGGGCTGTACTGGGTGCCGGTGTAGAACTCGGTGATCCACACCAGGGCGGCCGTCAGGACCAGGCCGACCGTGCAGGCCCCGAAAAGACGCATCTGGCTGCCGCTGGCGCTGATGGCGTTGTCCGGCAGCAGCCAGAGGGTCACGAAGTAGAAGGCGATCAGCGACAGCACGCCGGCCACGGCCAGACCTTTGTAAAGCGCCGGCATGACGTTCTTCATGCCGGGCGAGGCCTTGACGAAGAAACAGCCGACGATGGACGCCAGGATGGACACCGCGCCCAAGGCCAGCGGGTAGAGCACGGCATTCGTTGGCGCCGCGCTCACCGTCAGAGCCCCCAGCACCATGGTCGCGATCAGCGTCACTGCATAGGTCTCGAACAGGTCGGCGGCCATGCCGGCACAGTCGCCGACGTTGTCACCGACGTTGTCGGCGATGACGGCCGGGTTGCGCGGGTCGTCCTCGGGGATGCCGGCCTCCACCTTGCCCACCAGGTCGGCGCCGACATCGGCGCCCTTGGTGAAGATGCCGCCGCCCAGGCGGGCAAAGATCGAGATCAGCGAGGAGCCGAAGGCAAAACCGATCAGCGGGTTGAGTTGCTCTGCCAAGGGTTGGCTGCCCGCGCCCTGGGTGAGAAAGAGATAGAAGCCGGTGACACCGAGCAAGCCCAGCCCGACCACCAGCATGCCGGTGATGGCGCCGCCGCGGAAGGCCACGTCCAGCGCCGGGCCGATGCCGTGGGTGGCGGCCTGCGCGGTGCGCACATTGGCCCGGACCGACACGTTCATGCCGATGAAGCCGCAGGCGCCCGACAGCACGGCGCCCACCACAAAGCCCAGTGCGGTGGAAAAGTCCAGGAACAGGGCGATCAGGATCGCCAGGACCACGCCGACGATGCCGATGGTTTTGTATTGGCGGGCCAGGTAGGCCGCCGCTCCCGACTGGATCGCCTGGGCGATCTCCTGCATGCGGGCATTTCCCGCATCCTTGGCCAATATCCAGCTTCGCGCCCAGAATCCGTAGACCACGGCTGCGAAGCCACAGACCAGCGCCAGCAACAGCGCGGGGTTGTTCGTCATACTGTTTCTCCTCGGTGAATACGCTTGGAAGAGACACAACGCACCGGCCGTGTCTCCGCTGCGTTGCTTCCTCGCGGCGCCGAAGGGGCAGCGATTGGCCAACGCACGCAATATACGATGGATCGCCTGTTTA
>Ga0213872_10002088_pt1 | contig 12051 bp, 9 predicted proteins | sample VelepicomBERX_R2_FD_160071 | JGI IMG/M metagenome (GOLD analysis project Ga0213872, IMG submission 160071) | Rhizosphere microbial communities from Vellozia epidendroides in rupestrian grasslands, the National Park of Serra do Cipo, Brazil - RX_R2 | ecosystem: Host-associated > Plants > Roots >... | reverse complement strand
CCTAAAGTCCAATCGGAATCGCCGAAATCGGGCGGCGGCGCGGCCGCGTCGTCGGCTTCCGGTTCGGCGGTGGCCAGTTCCCGCACCGCCTCGATGGTGGCGCCGGGAAAGGTGGAAAGGATCGCCTGCACCAGCGGGTGATTGGCGGCGTCCTTCTTGCGCTGAATCTCGCGGTCGATGGCGGTCTGGCGGACCGTCTCGGCCCCCGCCTCGCGCGACAGCCCTACCAGCCAGGGACGGCCGGTCCATTCCGACAGCAGCCGCGACAGGCGCGGCGCCAGATCGTTGGGCGCATTGGGTTCGGGGCGGAAATCGATGCGGCCGACCTCGAAATGCACCAGATGCACCAGGCTGTTGAGATTGGCCGACAGCACCGCCTCGCGCTTTTCGGCGGCCAAGGCGATGACTTCTTCGAAACTGCGCGGCAGCGGCAGGGCGCTGGCAACCGGCTCCGGCGCCTGCCGCATCGCCGGCTGGGCTCCGCCCTGGGCGACGGCGTAGGCCCCCCCTCCTCCGCCGCCGCCAGGAGCGGGGCCGGGATGGGGCGACGACGGCGGCGGATTACCGCGCAGAGCTTCGACCGCCTCGGCCGGGCTCGGCAGATCGGCGGCGAACATCAGGCGCACCAGCACCATCTCGGCCGCCTGCAGCGGCGACGGGGCGGCGCGGGTCTCGACCAGCCCCTTCAGCAGCATGGTCCAGCAGCGGGTCAGCGCCGCCATCGACAGGCGCTTGGCCATGTCGGCGCCGCGCACCCGCTCGGTCTCGGCCACCGCGGCGCTGTCGGCCTGGTCGGGCGTCAGCTTGAGGCGGGTCAGCCAATGGGTCAGCTCCAGCATGTCCTGCAGCACCACGGCGGGATCGGCGCCCACGGCATATTGCTCGGCCAGTAGCGAAAGAGCCTGGGCGGTGTCGCCCTTCATCACCGCGTCGAACAGGTCGAATACGCGGGCCCGGTCGGCCAGGCCCAGCATGTCGCGCACCTGCTCCTCGGAAACCCGCCCGGCGCCATGCGCGATGGCCTGGTCGAGCAGCGACAGCCCGTCGCGCACCGAACCGTCGGCGGCGCGGCAGATCATCGCCAGGGCGCCCGGCGCGATCTCGGCCTGTTCCAGGCCGGCGATGCGGGTGAAATGCCCGGCCATCACCTCCATCTCGACCCGTTTCAGGTCGAAGCGCTGACAGCGCGACAGGACGGTGATCGGGATCTTACGGATCTCGGTGGTGGCGAAGATGAATTTCACATGCTCCGGCGGCTCCTCCAGCGTCTTCAACAGGGCGTTGAAGGCGGCGGTCGACAGCATGTGCACTTCGTCGATGATGTAGATCTTGAAGCGCGCCGAGGTCGGGCGGTAGCGCACCCCCTCGATCAGCTCGCGGATGTCGTTGACGCCGGTGCGCGAGGCGGCGTCCATTTCGAGGACGTCGACATGGCGGTCTTCGGCGATGGCGCGGCACTGGTCGCACACGCCGCAGGGCTCGATGGTCGGTCCGCCCTGCCCGTCGGGGCCGACGCAGTTGAGTGCGCGGGCGATGATGCGGGCGGTGGTGGTCTTGCCGACGCCACGCACGCCGGTCAGCACGAAGGCGTGCGCCAGGCGTCCGGTCTTGATGGCGTTGGTGAGGGTGCGGACCAGGGCGTCCTGCCCGATCAGCCCGGCGAAATCGACCGGCCGGTATTTGCGGGCCAGCACGCGGTAGGGCAGGGCTGCGGTCTGGTCGGTCATCGCCTGGGGTCAACGAAGTAAGGCAGGTGGAAGACTGGACGACGACCCGAACCGAAAATCGTTACGGCTGCTTCCTTCCGGACCTGACCGGGTTGGCGACGGGTCCGTCCGTCGCCAGTCTCCCGAGGGGACTATATCAGGGGGCCGAGGGGAAAACGCAAGGGCTAAAACCCAGTTTCATTCATCCACCATCTTATAGAGGCGATGATCCTTGAGCGCCGAGCAGGAAATCATCTTCACCGCCGTGGCGTCGTCCGAGCGGACCAGGCGGGCATGGGCGATGCCTTCGGCGTCCTGGGTCAAATCGACCACGACCCAGGTCACGCTGCTCTCGGGTTGACGGTATTTCTGCCCGGATTCGACCTCGCGACGCGCCATGGATGCTCACCCTGTTTTTCTTGCCGACGGCGCGCTTTGGCGCCGAAAGGCGGTGTGTGTAAGGCATTTAGACGGGGATTGGAAGAACCCGCAACCGGTTGCCCTGTGAGAAATTTGGGGTAGGATGCCGATTGCTGCAACCATGCCGATCTCACTCCTTGCCGACGACGAGCCACCGGCCGTCACCGAAACGCGACGCGATGGCCGCTCGGATTTCGTCATCCTGGTCGACCACGCCAGCCGCCTGATCCCGCGAAGCCTCGGGACTCTCGGCCTGTCCGAGAGCGACCTGGCACGCCATATCGCCTGGGACATCGGCAGCCTGGCGGTCGCCCGGCTGGTCTCCGAGGCGCTCGACGCCACCCTGATCCACCAGAATTATTCACGCCTCGTGATCGACTGCAACCGTGATCCGATGACGGCGACGTCAATTCCCGAAATCGGCGAAACCACGCCGATCCCCGGCAATCTCTGCCTTCGCCAAAGCGAGCGCCAGCCGCGCATCGACGCCATTTTCACCCCCTATCACCAGCGCATTGCCGCCCTGTTGGACGAGCGCGAACGCCAGGGCCGGCGCACCATCCTGATCGCCCAGCACACCATGACCGACCTGTTCAAGGGCGAGCGCCGCGCCATGCAGAGTGCCGTCATGTACAACCGCGACCCCCGTTTCGCGCGGCGCCTGCGCCAAGCGCTGGCGGACGAGACCGGCTTGACGGTGGCCGACAACCAGCCCTATGCCATGACCGACGCCACCGACTACACCCTGCCGCTGCACGGCGAAAAGCGCGGACTGCCCCATGTCGGGCTGGAGGTGCGGCAGGATCTGGTGGCGGACGAGGCCGGCCAGGCCGAGTGGGCCGCGCGGATCGCCGCGGCGCTCGAAACGGCGAGGAGGGAGTTCTAGTGCAGCAATATTTGGACCTTCTGCGGGCGGCGCGCGAGCGGGGAACCTTCAAGACGGACCGTACCGGCACCGGCACCTACAGCCTGTTCGGCTGGCAGATGCGCTTCGACCTGTCGCAAGGGTTCCCGCTGGTCACCACCAAGAAGGTGCATCTGCGCTCGATCATCCACGAGCTGCTGTGGTTCCTGAAGGGCGACACCAACATCGCCTATCTCAAGGAGAACAAGGTCTCGATCTGGGACGAATGGGCCGACGAAAACGGCGATCTCGGCCCCGTCTACGGCGCGCAATGGCGCAGCTGGCCCGGCCCGAACGGCCCGATCGACCAGATCGCCAATCTGGTGGCGCAGATCAAGCGCAACCCGGATTCGCGCCGGCTGATCGTCTCGGCGTGGAATCCGGCCGAGATCGAGCATATGGCGCTGCCGCCCTGCCACTGCCTGTTCCAGTTCTATGTCGCCGACGGAAAGCTGTCCTGCCAGCTCTATCAGCGTTCGGCCGACATCTTCCTCGGCGTGCCGTTCAACATCGCCTCCTATGCGCTCTTGACCCTGATGCTGGCCCAGGTGACGGGATTGAAGCCCGGAGACTTCGTGCACAGCTTCGGCGACGCCCATCTCTACGCCAACCACCTGGAGCAGGCCGACCTCCAGTTGTCGCGCCAACCCCGGCCGCTGCCCCTGATGCAGCTCAACCCGGCGGTGACCGATCTGTTCGGCTTCAAATATGAGGATTTCACCCTGACCGGCTACGATCCGCATCCCGCCATCTCGGCGCCGGTCGCGGTATGAGCCTTTCCCTGATCGTCGCGGTGGCCGAGAACGGCGTGATCGGCCGCGACAATGCCCTACCGTGGCACATTTCCGAGGATCTGCGCTATTTCAAGCAGGTGACCAGCGGCAAGGCGGTCATCATGGGCCGCAAGACCTATCAATCGATCGGCCGCCCGCTGCCCAACCGGACCAACATCGTCGTCTCGCGCGATCCGGCGTTCCACGCCGAGGGGGTCATCGCCGCCACCGGTCTCGACGACGCGTTGGCCAAGGCCGGCGACGGCGAAACGATGGTGATCGGCGGCAATTCGCTGTTCCGCGACGCCCTGCCCCGCGCCGATCGCCTCTATCTGACCGAGATCCATCGCGCCTATGACGGCGACGTGCATTTCCCCGATTGGGACCGCGCTTTTTGGCAGGAAACATCGCGGCGCCGGGTCGCCGGCGATCCCGACATCAGCTTCGTTGTGCTGGAACGGCGCTGATCGCCGTCACGAAGGCGGTCCCTGCAGCCCCGATCCCAGATTGGCGTCGAGGAAGGCGCCCAGCGCCTTGAGGGTCTGCAGCCGGCCCGCCGGCTGGCTGAAGAAGTGGTCGGTGTCGTCGAGATAGACCGCTATCGGGTTGTGGCCGGCCCGTCTCAGGCTGCGCTCCATCTCCTCGCTATGCGACATCGGCACGGTGAAATCGCGCCGTCCATGGATCAGCAGCACCGGCGCGGCGATGCGGTCGGCGAGATCGACCGGCGAGGGGATGGCGGCGGGATCGAGGTCGCCGGCCACCCGCAGGCGGTTGATTTCGCCGAATTCGAGATGGGCGCGATCCTTCAGCAGCCTTTCCATATCGGTGACCGGCGCCAGGGCGGCGACGCACTGATAAAGGCCGGGATGCTGCGCCGCGCCGACCAGGGCGGCATAGCCGCCATAGCTCGATCCGACGATGCACATCCGCTTGGGATCGGCCAGTTTCTGGTCGATCAGCCAGCGCGTCGCGTCGGTGACGTCATCCTGCATCTTACCGCCCCATTGGCGGTAGCCGGCGCGCTGGAAGGCCGCGCCATAGCCGGTCGAGCCGCGGAATTGCGGCTGCAGCACGCCATAGCCGCGGCTGGCGATGAACTGCACCATCCAGTCGAATTGCTGGCTGTCATGGGCATTGGGACCGCCATGCGGCAGCACCACGAAGCCCAGCGGCCCGTCGCTCCGCCCCGGCGGCAGGGTCAGCAGCGCCGGCAGGGCCAGTCCGTCGCGCGCCGAAATGGTCACCTCGCGCGCCGGCGCGACGTGGTCCGGTTTCAACTGCTCGTAGGAATCGGCGATGTGGACCAGGGTCTTCGCTTCCCCCGACTGGTCGAAATACCAATAGGAGGGCGGCGCGTACCGGGCCGCCGCCGATTTGATCAGGGCGTAGCGGCCGTCCGGCGTGCGGTCGACGATCTCGACCAGCGGCGTCTTCAGCGCGCGGCGCAGCGCCGCCTGGTCCTTCTGCCAGCCGGCATCGAAATAGATCTCCCCCTCGTCGCGGCAGGGATTGCGATAGCCGATCACCTGATTGTTGCGCAGCACCGCATCGATGTCGCAATGCGGATCGGCGGCCAGCACCGGCCCCGGCGCCAGACTGCGCGTGTCGAATTCCTGCAGGGCCAGGCGCCCATTGTCCTGGTCGGCCAGGGCCAGCAGAACGCTCGGGCGCAGCTTCGAGAAGGCCAGCGGCACGAAGCGGGGACCGCGGTCGACCTCGTAGCGGCGGATCTGGCGCCAATCGCCGCGATCGTCGTCGCGGGCGTAGAACAGCAGCACCGAGCTCTCGTCGCGGCCTTCCAGCACCGTCTTGAGGCGGATCGTTCCCTTGTCGTCGGCCAGCCATTTCACCACATTGCCGGACGACCTCATCATCATATGCGGCGCGCCGCTGGCGACGTCGACCAGCATGGCCTGGGGATGCGCCCAATCGTCGGCCGAGGCGGCCAGCAGGATATGGGCGGGATCGTCCGGCAGCAGGCTGATGATGCGGTCTTGCACATTGGGCGGATGATAGCCTTCGCGGCCGATGACGATGACATTGCCCATCGGCGCCGGCTCGTGGAACAGCACCTTGGTCGATTGCTTGTCGATGGTGCTGGAGAAGACCAGACGGCTGACCCCGACCGCATGCGAGCCGCCGCCCTCGAATTCGGTGGCGCGCAAGCTGAGGACCACGCGGTCCGCCCCCTTCCACGCTACCCAATTGATCTGATCGCCCTCCGCTGGCATGAACCAGTCCACCGCGCCGTCGGTATGCCAGACCTGGACGCCGATGCGGCCTTCCTTGGCCGCCAGCATCGCCACCGCCTTGCCGTCGGGCGACAGGCGCGGTTCGTCGATGCGGGGCGGGGCGGCGTAGATTTCGGCAGGCAGGGGATCGGCCGGCGCGGCGCCGAGCGGCGCGACCAGCAGCGACAGGACAAGTAACGGACGCAATGACAGCCTGGACAGCATGGCAATCCCCGGCGCCTGTATTCTGCGCTATAGTATAGTCCAATCCTTACACGGAACTGTCATTGAATCGGGAGGTCATCGATGAACCGGCGCCGACTGTCGACCATCGCCCTGTGGACCGTACTGGCCCTGGCGACGGCGACGGGCGCGTCCGGCGATGATGCCCGTTATCTGCGGGTCGGCACCGGTCCGCCCGGCGAGACCCACTTCCCGCTGGGCAGCCTGATCGCCAGCGCCATCAGCGCCCCGCCCGGCCTGCCCTGTCCCCATGCCGGCGCCTGCGGCGTGGCCGGGCTGATCGCGGTCGCCTCGGCCACCGCCGGGTCCGAAGCCAATGTCCAGACCATCGCCGAGGGCCATCTCGACGCCGCCCTGGTCGAGGCCGACACGCCGCTGCCTGCCGGTCGCAAGGCAGACCAGATCCGCGCCATCGGCAATCTGTCGCTCGACCAGCTGCATGTGGTGGTGCTGCGCGACGGGCCGATCCGCTCGTTGCGCGATCTCAAGGGCAAGCGCGTCTCGCTGGGTGAGGAAGGGTCGGGTACCCATCTGCATGCCCATCAATTGCTGGACGCGCTGGGCTTCAAGGAAAGCGACGTCAAGGAGGACAATCTGCGCTCGGCGGTGGCGGCCGACGCCATGGCCGCCGGCAAGCTCGACGCCTTTTTCGTCATGGACGAGGCGCCGGTGCCGTCGGTGGCGGAACTGGCCAAGATCAAGCCGATCCGCCTGCTCGGCGTGACCGGCCCGGCGGCCGAGAAGCTGCGCAAGAACGATGCGCTGCTGGAACCCAGCCGCATCTCGGGCGGCACTTACCTGGGGATCGAGGGCGACATCCCGACCATCGCCGTCGGCCTGACCCTGGTGGTGGCGGCCCGCTTGCCCGACGATCTGGTCTACGGCATCACCAAATCCCTGTGGCAGCCCGAGACCCAGCAGATGCTGAGCGACGCCCGGCGCGGCGGCAAACCGATCACCGCCGCCGGCGCGGTGACCGGTCTCGGCATAGCGCTGCATCCGGGGGCGCAGCGATTCTATGCTGAGGGGAAGCCGGGTTTACGCTAATTATTCACAAAAAATGAATGGACTGCCAATATTTACCCGGATTACCTCATAAACATACAATTGATAGGGTGCACTCCAGATCGCCGCACCGCTGCGGCCCCTCTCGACAAGGAGCGCAATCATGAACCGTCTCACTGATAAAGTTGCCATCGTCACCGGCGCGAGCTCCGGCATCGGCCGCACCACCGCCCTGCTGTTCGCCGCCGAAGGCGCCAAGCTGGTGGTCGGCGCCCGGCGCCAGAGCGAACTCGACAGCCTGGTCGCCGAGATCCGCGGCAAGGGCGGCGAAGCCGTCGCCTTGGCCGGCGACGTCCGCTCGGAAGACTATGCCGCCGCCCTGGTCGCCCTGGCCGTCAAGACGTATGGCCGGCTCGACGTCGCCTTCAACAATGCCGGCACCCTGGGCGAGGCCGGTCCCTCCACCGGCGTTTCGGAAGCCGGCTGGAACGACGCCATCGCCATCAACCTGACCGGCTCCTTTCTCGGCGCGAAACACCAAATCGCGGAAATGGTGAAGCATGGCGGCGGATCGGTGATTTTCACCTCGACCTTCGTCGGCTCGAGCTTCTCGTTCCCGGGTGTCGCCGCCTATGCCGCCTCGAAATCGGGGCTGATCGGCCTGACCCAGACCCTGGCCGCCGAGTTCGGCCCGCAGAACGTGCGGGTGAACGCCATCCTGCCGGGTGCGGTGGATACCGACATGTATCGCGAGATGAACGACACGCCCGAGAAGGTCGGCTTCATCACCAACCTGCATGCCCTGAAGCGCGTCGCGACGGCGGACGAGATCGCCCGCTCAGTGCTCTATCTCGCCTCGGACGATGCCAGCTTCGTCACCGGCACCGCCGCCTTGCTCGACGGCGGCGCCTCGATCACCCGTACCTAATCAGAGACTCTCGACCGCCATCGCGATCCCCTGGCCGCCCCCGATGCAGAGGGTGGCCAGGCCGTGCCTTCCGCCGGTCCGCTTCAGTTCATAGAGCAGCTTCACCAGGATGATCGCCCCGGTGGCGCCCACCGGATGACCCAGCGCCACAGCCCCGCCATTGGGATTGACCTTGGCGGAGGGCAGGCCGAGATCCTTGCTGACGCCACAGGCCTGGGCGGCGAAGGCTTCGTTGGATTCGATGACGTCGAAATCCTCGACCTTGAGTCCGGTCTTGGCCAGCAAGGTCCGAACCGCCGGCACCGGACCCAGTCCCATCACCGAGGGATCGACGCCGGCATGGGCATAACCGGTGACGCGCGCCATCGGCTTGAGGCCGCGCCGGGATGCTTCCGCCGCCGTCATCAGCACCAGGGCGGCGGCGCCGTCATTGAGGCCCGAGGCGTTGCCCGCCGTCACTGTGCCGTCCTTCTTGAAGGCGGGACGCAGGGCGGCCAGCTTGTCGGCGCTGACATCGGCGCGCACATGCTCGTCGGTGGCGAAGGCCACCACATCCTTCTTCACCTTGACCTCGACGGGCAGGATCTGCTCAGCGAAGCGGCCCTCGGAAATGGCGGCGGCGGCGCGGCGATGGCTTTCGGCGGCGAAGGAATCCTGCGCTTCGCGGGTGATGCCGTGCGAGGCGGCGACATTCTCGGCGGTGATGCCCATATGGCCGTTGCCGAACGGATCGTTCAAAGCGCCCAGCATCATGTCGACCACCGGCGCGTCGCCCATCTTGGTGCCCCAGCGGGCCGCCGGCATCAGATAGCCCGAGCGGCTCATGCTTTCGGCGCCGCCGGCCACCGCGATCGAACAGTCGCCCAGCGCCAGGGATTGCGCCGCCGACACCACCGCCTGCAGGCCCGAGCCGCACAGGCGGTTGACGGTCAAAGCCGGGGTCTCGGCGGGAATGCCGGCGCCCATGGCGGCGACGCGGGCAAGATACATGTCCTTGGGTTCGGTCTGGATGACGTTGCCCATCACCACATGGCCGATCTCGGCGGGCTCCACCCCGGCGCGCCGCACCGCCTCGGCGATCACCCTCGACCCCAGTTCGGTGGGGCTGAGATCCTTCAGGCTGCCGCCGAAATCGCCGATCGCCGTGCGCACGCCGGCGACGATCACCACCTCTTCCATCATTCCTCTCCTGTCGAGATCTCTTTTCTGAATTGTCCCGGCGCCCTCCCCGTCCATTTGCGGAAGGCGCGATGAAAGGCGCTAGGTTCGGCGAAACCGAGCTCTTCGGCAATGGCCATGACGCTGCGCCCGCCTTGGCGTAACAGGGCGATGGCCCGCTCGCGCCGGATCTGGTCCTTGATGTCCTGATACTGGCTGTCCTCGGCGGCGAGGCGCCGGTGCAAGGTCGAAGCCGACATGCCCAGGCTGCGGGCCAAATGCTCGAAATCCGGCCAGTCGGTCAGCGGCATGGCCGCCAGATGCAGCCGCACCAGATGGGCGGTGCCATGGCTGGGACGATAGCGCACGAAGAGATTTTCCGGCGCCAGCGCCAGGAACTCCTTCAGCGCCGCCTCGCCCCGCGCCACCGGCAGAGCGGCATAGCGCTGGTCGATGGCGAGAAATGAACGATCCTGGTCGAAGACCGCTTCGGTGCTGAAGATCAGCTTGTATTCCTCGGCATGGCGCGGACGGGCGAAGGCGAAGCCGAGCGCCGAGACCGGCAGGCGGCGATTGACCAGCCAGCAGGCCAGGCGGTGCAGGAACAGCAGGAGGTTCTCGTGGGCGAACAGATCCACCGCCGGGCTCGATCGGAACTCGATCCGCAGCAGCCCGTCGCGCTCGACCAGGCTTCCCGCCGTGTCGTCGAGCATCAGCCCATAGAAGCGGACCGCTCGCGCCAGGGCCCGCTGCAAGGTGCGGCAGGAGATCACGGCATGACCCAGCATGGCGAAGCTGCCCGGCTTCAGCCGTCGGGAATCGCGGCCGAAGAACTCGTCGCCCAGCGCGTCGGCGACGGCGCGCATCAGCGCGGCATAGGCCTGCGCCGGCACGCGCGAGGCGGTACGATCGATGCCGGCGGCGGTCAGCAGGGCGTCCGCATCGACGCCGAACGCCGCGATACCGTCCAGCAGGGCCCAGACGAAATGAATCGAAACGCCATTGATCTGCATCATGGCAATTTATGTCACGGATTTTGATATTTGACAGCATAGACCATGACGGCCAGTTTTCCTACTCTCCGGCCGACATTCTGGGAGGAATGAGACATGCCGGAAGGATCCCGCCAGATGCCGGAGGCCGCGGCCAAGCATTACCAGCCGCGCCATCAGATCCGCATCGTCACCGCCACCAGCCTGTTCGACGGGCATGACGCGGCGATCAACATCATGCGCCGCCTGCTGCAGCAGGGCGGCGCCGAGGTGATCCATCTTGGTCACAACCGCTCGGTCGACGAGGTGGTGACCGCCGCCATCCAGGAGGATGTGCAGGCGATCGCCGTCAGCTCGTATCAGGGCGGCCATGTCGAATATTTCAAATATATGGTCGATCTGCTGCGGCAACGCGGCGCCGGCCACGTCAAGGTGTTCGGCGGCGGCGGCGGCGTGATCGTCGCCCCGGAGATCCGCGACCTGCACGAGTACGGCGTCGAGCGGATCTATTCCCCCGAGGACGGCCAGTCCCTCGGCCTCAAGGGCATGATCGACGACATGCTGCGGCGTTGCGACTTCGATCCGCTGACCGTCGGCAAACCCGATCTCTCCGCCCTCGGCACCGTCGCCGGCCTGGCGCGGCTGATGACCGCCGCCGAGAACGGCAAGCTTGCCCCGGAAATCCTCGCCGAGGCGCGCGCCCGCGCCGACGGCGCCCCCGTCCCGGTGCTCGGCACCACCGGCACCGGCGGCGCCGGAAAATCCTCCCTGACCGACGAGTTGATCCGCCGGTTCCGGCTCGACCGGCCCGACAAGAAGATCGCCGTCATCGCCATCGATCCGTCCAAGAAGAAAACCGGCGGCGCCCTGCTGGGCGACCGCATCCGCATGAACGCCCTGTCGGGTCCGATCTTCATGCGCTCGCTGGCCACCCGCAGTTCGGGGTCGGAGATCCCGGACTCGGTGCCGGCGCTGATCGATCTCTGCAAGGCGGCCGGCTTCGAGATGGTGATCGTCGAGACCCCCGGCATCGGCCAGGGCAACTCGGCGGTCAGCGAGATCGCCGACCTCGCGATGTATGTGATGACCCCGGAATTCGGCGCCGCCAGCCAGCTCGAAAAGATTGACATGCTGGATCACGCCGATCTGGTGGCGATCAACAAGTTCGACCGCAAGGGCGGCCAGGACGCGCTGCGCGATGTCCGGAAACAGATGCAGCGCAACCGCGAGCGCTTCGACCTCGACGCCGCGTCGATGCCGGTCTACGGCACCGTCGCCTCGCGCTTCAACGATGACGGCGTCACCGCCCTCTATCATGGCCTGCTGGCCGCGCTGGGCGCCAAGGGCTTCGCGGTGGCCGACAGCCGCCTGCCGCAATCGAGCCAGAAATTCTCGTCGGCTTCGGCCGCCGTGGTGCCGGCGGCGCGGGTGCGCTACCTCGCCGAGATCGCTGAATCCGTGCGCGGCTACCTCGCCCGTTCGGACGCCCAGGCGCAGACCGCCCGCGAGGCGCAGCAATTGTCCGAGGCGGCGCGCCTGCTGACGGCCGCCGGCCGCGCCCCGGGCGACGCCGCGGCGCTGGCGGCCAGCCGCGCCGAGCATCTCGATCCCGATCTGAGGCGCCAGCTGGCCGAATGGCCGGCGCTGAAGGCGCGCTACCAGGCCGAAGACTATGTGGTCACGGTGCG
>Ga0213872_10002087_pt1 | contig 12062 bp, 13 predicted proteins | sample VelepicomBERX_R2_FD_160071 | JGI IMG/M metagenome (GOLD analysis project Ga0213872, IMG submission 160071) | Rhizosphere microbial communities from Vellozia epidendroides in rupestrian grasslands, the National Park of Serra do Cipo, Brazil - RX_R2 | ecosystem: Host-associated > Plants > Roots >... | reverse complement strand
TGTGACCCCCTCCCCAGTTCGCCAGGACGCGAAGCCGTGTCGTGTGTTTTGACGGTTTTCGCGCGGAACAGCCATCTGGCTGGCCTCGATATCGAAGGGGTTTACGAAGGGCTCCGCCCTTCACCCGATTGGTTGTTGGCGCCTCGGTGTCCCCTACTCTCGGATTAATGAGCTAACCGGGTGCAGGGCAGAGCCCTGCGTAAACCACTAGGCTGTTGGTTAAGCCTCCGTCTTTTGGGGCGCGTGTGCCAACGTTGCCTCCCCGACCCTGCTTTTCGCGTCCTTGCTCAGCAAGAGCCGCCGCGCGCCCTTCGGGCGCATATCGGCGGCATCGTCGGCGCGTATGCGCCGTCCGGTTAAACTGTTCTGCATCTTTGACTAATGCTGTGGATTGTTGGGGGATATAGGGGGAAGATTCTCTAGGATTCTAAGGATTCGGATTCCAGCTCTTTTTTACAGCCAAAATCAATGAGTTACGCGGCAAACCCCAACTAATGGGGCGGAAACCCCAACGAATCGGGCGGCAAACCCCAACCGATCGGGCGGCATATCCCAACGAATCGGGCGCCAAGACCAAGCAATCCCCAACCCAACATTGACATATAGTTGGGGTTGGGGTAATTTCTCGCCATGGCTAAGGGCGATAAGAAGCATCCCGAGACGATTCCTGAGACGATAGGTCGCACCATGCGTGCCGCCTATACTGCCGAACGGGACTTCGGCGGCAAGGAGATCGTTAAGGCCGGTGAACTCGTTGAAGCAAGCTTTGCAGGCGGATCAGCCCCCTCCCTCGCCGCAAGAAAGGTTCTGGCCCTGCTAATCGGCAAAGCTGCCGGTGACGCGTGGAAGCCGGGGTCACATACAATCACCAAACGCGAACTGCGCGGCTCCCACGAAAGCAATGACCGCCTCCCAGCCGTGCTGGACGAACTCATGGCCGTGAAGATCAAGCTCGAAACCATCAGCAAGCGCGGCCGCCATGCTGTTTTGACTGCAACACTGGTCGCCTGGAATATCGAAGAAACCGACGAAGATGACGCCTCGGTGATCGAATGGGAGTTTACCGAGCCGTGCCGGCGAGTGCTGGAGGGTTCAGACTATTACGCCCGAATGAACCGCGCCGCAGTTCTGTCCTTTCGCAGCAAATACGCCATTACGCTGTACGAAATGGGGGCGCTTTTGTCTGGACGGCATGAGCCACGTTGGCATGGGACCGTCGCAGCGTTCCGGGAAAAGCTCGGGATAGAACCGGGCATCTACCGCGATTGGACCGGATTGCGCCAGAAGGTGCTTGAACAAGCCAAGGCGGAAATCGACCAGATCGCCCATTTCACCTTGACCTGGCGCGAGAAGCGCCAGGGCCTCAAGGTGATCGAGATCGAGCTGTGGTTTTGGCGGAAGGATGCGGCAGGCGTCAACGCTGCGGCCGACGAGTTGAACCGGCCGCGTGTCGGCCGGAAGGCTCGGCGTGAAGGAAATGCAGAACAGATAGTCGAGCCGCCGGCCCTCACCGCCTCCGCATACCTTGATGATGAAATCCCCGAGTAACTTCCGCCCGATTCGTTGGGGTTCATGGGGTTAACTTATTGAAAATAAACAACTCAGTCTGAGGAAATCCTCAAAGGAATTATCCGTAGTTACGTAAATGCGTAATAAAGCATAGACGAAACCGCGTATTATCACGGTTCTCGATCGAGATAAGCCGCCAGAGCGGCCGAGAGTATCGCCTGGTTGGACATTCGCCGCCGCGCCCCAAATAGCTTCAAGCGCTCATAGATTTCCGGCGACACTTTCAATGTCAGGGCAATCTGTGCACTGCTTGATGTCGGCGCGGGGGTGGGCGGCGGCGCAATCGAGGACACAGATCCGCTAACAGATAGATCGGCCTCGGCCTTCTCCACTCCGAGCATCGCTGCCGACAGACCGGTAAGAGCCTTTTTCGCCATCACATAGCCTCCGCAGTTACGTCATTACGTATTTGCGCTGATACGTAACTCCACAATTGCCCTATCTCGTCGGCTGCCTTGCCGCTTGGATCGATCTCTTGGACGGTGCGGCCGTCCGTCATGGCGCCAGCATAGTCCACGCGATAATGCATAATTGCCGTGGCGACCGGACCATGTTGCGACAGTGCAAGAAGCGCCTGGGTGGTAAGCGCAGCGCGGGGCACGGCCTGAGTGACCACAAAACAAAATCGCTTGCCTTGGCGCTTACAGAGCTGGACGGTGACGCCGACCCCGCGCAGATCATGCGGCGATGGTTTGACTGGAATCACTACCAGGTCGGCAACGTGGATGACGGCCTCGATCGTCTCGGGCACCAGGGGTGGGGTATCGATGAACAGCCAACCCGGCGCGTTCCGAAGCCTGTCAACTTCGGCGGCGAGCTCAGGTAAAGGAACGGCCGCCAGTTTAGGCTCCTCCGCTTCTCGAACCTCCCACCACGCCGCAAGGGACTGCTGCGGGTCGGTGTCCATCATCACAACAGGGCCGGCGCCCCGGCGCACCGCCTCAACCGCCAGATGGCCGGTCAAGGTAGTCTTGGATGCCCCACCCTTCCGGGCTGCAAAAACAACGGTATGCAAAGCACGTCTCCACGCGTTCGGTATACGTAACTACGTATAGGCGTAATGGCGTAAATAAGCAATTACGCCTATACGTAGTTACGGCTTTTCATGCCGTGACGCCCGTGCCCTGGCCACACCTTCGAGGAAATGGTGAGCGTTCTAATGTCGCCAGCTAGGCGGGAGAAGGGCGGCAATCTCCGCCTGCAGCTGCTTGGCGTCTCTCGGCGTTGGCGATGGTGTCTCATCGAGCTTCCTGAAGATCGCCAACAAAACGGTTTCGGCTGCAGACCTGGTCAACTGCGGATTAGCCTTCTGCAGGCGATCGAGGATAATTTCGATGTCCGGGTGCATGCCCGTCAGGCTACCTCCGGGGTAGGGCGCAGGGCAAGTAATGCTCTAGTGAAACATTGGCTACCGCCGGCCTGATTGCGCCCTGTTTTACTGTATTCGTCCCCATAACCGGGAATCGGTCAATTTCCGACTTTCCGAATACCTAAAATCGGGCCTCAGAATGGCCCTTATGCGACAGCCCGGAGCCCTTACGGCGTAGGGCATCGCCCTTTCACGGCGGTAACCAGCGTGCAATTCGCCCAATAGCGCATCAGTCTGGGGGACTGGGGCTCGACGGTTCGGCATCCAGGACCACAACCTGGCGTTCTGCGAAATGGTTTACTGTCTCGGGGGGCAGGGGCTAACCCGTGTCTTTTTCCCTCAACAGGAAAGCGGCCTGGTCGGGCGCTGGCTTTGGGAGCTAGCGCCCGAAAGAACATTATGCTGCGATCTTCGGCGCCGCGCGATCGGCAACCATCTGACGGTGGTAAGTTCTAGATTCTCGGCATTTCGACCGCCCCAGGCTTTCGCTAAACCCAAAGCGCTTTCCATGCACCACGCCCTGATCTACCGGCCGGACCCCATAGAACGGCCCATATAGCGGATCGATGCCCTTGAGCATGTAGAGCCGGGCTCCGGCCACGTTGTATACGCCCCTGATGTCGAGGGCGTTTGCGGCAAAATGGATGCCCCCTGTAGTTTTCTCAAACCACTTCTCGATGCGAATTTTGAAGTCGGGAAGCCGCCCATCGGGGATATGGACAAGCCAGTGCGCCGCGATGACGCTTGTATTTTCGATGACCCAGATAAAGGCCGCCGGCTGGGCTGGCTGCAGCACGCCTTTTCTGGGCCGCCGATACCAGGGGCCAAAATAATTATCCCGCAGTCGTGCGAATGCCGCGCTTACATCAGCAGGCGCACAGGCCGTATCGCTGTAATTGAGCGTAACAAGGTAGTTCAAGGGCCGTCCGGTCTTCTCAGCGAGGCGAATAGCCGGAGCAAAATTGGTCGCCTGCTGGCGGCGGATGAAGGCACTCTTGCGCATGCTGACGACACCCCATATTTTGTCGGAGTTCGATGCATATATACAACATCTGTGATGCCGCGCTGCGCCAGCTAGCTGGGAGGGGCCTTTTCCTTCTAGTGAACACAAAGTGAACGAGTCAAGCTAATTCGGCGGCCAGAAGAAGTGATTGGGCCTGCGTCTCGACACTTACTCCTTGGGCTCTACCGGCTTCAGCCCTCTTTCAGCCATGAACTTGGAAAGCGTCGCCTCTAAGTCGCCCAGGTCGTTTGCAGCGGAAATCTGCTTCGCTCGGATCTGGCGGGGGAAAGCATTCTTGTAGCGATCGTCAATTTCGTTCAGCAGGGCCGTAAGACCTGTCAGATCGTATGCGTTTGAAACCTTAATCGCTCCTTGCCCTCGCTTGACACGCTTGATCAAGCCTCTCTTCTCCAGCTCCGTCACAGAGCGCATCACCTGGCGCTCGGAAACCCCACTCCTAACCGCAATTGTCCGCATCGAGGGAAATGGCGGCTTGTCCTTGTCCCACCACGCCGCGACCAACTGATAGACCACGAGAAGCTGAACCGGACTTAGTTGCGCCTCCTCGGCCAAAAACTGATTGATCATCATGAGGTAGTTGGGGATCTGGGTGAAGCCGCGGGCTGCTACACGTTCCCCCCATAGAGACATCATGTCGGTTGCCATCCAGCCATCCTCCAGACCACTTTTATCCATATAAGATTGGACATCATCATACAGACATAATGTCTGTCTATCAATACCGATAGCTATATATACATAGGCATATATACCTATGGATTTATACCTTCGCATTCATACAAATTATATATATACACAGAGGTGCAGACATTTTTCGCCAATGCAGCAGACATTTATGGCAGCGATATGCTTGACAAGCTATTCAAAAACGCGTAACCTGCCATGTTGATGTCTCACTCGGCTTGACTGGGGGCGAGCGGCTGGCTATGTTTTGCCCAACATGACCCGCCACGCCTCTCCATGGAAGCGCACCAGGGCGGGTTTTTTATGTCTGCACCCATCAACAGATTTACCAAACCAGCCCTCGACCCTGAGCAGCAAATCGCCCAGCTTAGAGGACGCGGCCTCATCATCAACGATGAAGCTCAAGCGAAGGTCATTCTGAGGGCAACTGGATACTTCCGCTTCTGCGGTTATGCCCAACACTGGCGCCCCACTAATGCCGCCGGAAGCCCCAATTTCCCGGCAGGGCTTACATTCGATGAAATCGTTGTCGCGTTGGATTTCGACCGTCGCCTTCGCATCCACATAATGGATGCGATCGATCGGATTGAGGTTGCCGTCCGATCCTCATTCTCCAACGCGCTCGCTACGGCATTTGGCTCACACTGGTACCTGCGGGCCAATCTGTTCAGCAACTTGACGGAACAGCACACCGACATCATTAGAGAAATAAAACACCAGATTGGTCACAATAAAGCCGACAAACGAGAAGATTTTGTCGATGAATACTATAACACTTATAACGATCCAGATATGCCACCGTCCTGGATGGTGTTTGAAGTATTATCTCTAGGAGCGGTGTCACGCATTTATGCAAATATTGTCAAGAGCTGTCAGAAAAGCATCGGAAATGAATTAAATTTACACAGGACGCTTCTGGTATCATGGCTCCATGCGATAAGCATTTTGCGTAATTATTGCGCACACCACTCTCGCCTTTGGAACCGCAATTTTCCCGTAAAACCCATTATCCAATCAAAGCACCAGATTTACTGCTCACACGAAGCCATTGATAAGAACGGCAATAAAATCATCGAGATCGGTGATTACAGACTCCATACACAGCTTCTCGTTCTTCATAGCTTCCTTTCATCTGTATCAACGGAGAACGGATGGGTTGATCGTTTATTTGATTTGCTCCAGTCCCATCCAAGCCTTGATAAGTCAGTGATGGGCTTCCCTCCTGATTGGGCCGGATTTCCTTGATCGGGCATCGCCCAGCCGGTCGGTTTTTCAGAACAAGCGCGGCCGCATGACCGTTAAACACGCATCATCGATCCCGCCCACTCTCGTCGCGATCTGTATCACCGTGGCCGGACTCGGCCCCTGACGATCGTCCGAGCATAGCGTCACGATCCACAGCCGTGGGCGCCACGTCGCGCCCGACCCGGCCCAGAAGAGCTTCTCGATCGATAACAGCGTCGGCGATCTTCTCCGGCGCAGCTGCACCCCGACCGAGCATCGCGTCTCGATCGACCTGCGCCGGCACTGCCGGCGCAGCCTGGTCGCCGGCCCGCCCCAACCAGGCGCCGACGCGATCCTTGGCCAGGTCATAAGCCTCGCGCGCGGTCTCCGCGCCGCGCTGCAGGGCCTCGGCCGCTCGCTCTTTCCATTCCGCTAGGGTCTCGCGCACGACCTCCAGCTGCCGCGCCAGGCCGGCCCTCTCGGCGTTCCGCGCCGCCACCTGGCGCAGTTCGTTGCCACGCTCGGTGATCTCGCCGCGCCGCTCCATGGCGGCGGCGGCGCCGAGCTTCGGTTGCGCCTCACGATCGATCCCCTGATCTGCGTAACTACGATGGTCGATGCGGTGTTCGTGGCCGTAACGTTCGAGAGAGCGATTCGCATGCTCGGCCCACTTCTCGCGCCAGTCTTCGAGCTGATCTTTGCCGTTCCACTCCCGGTTCTTCGCGCCGAAGCCATCCCCGGTAAGTTCCCGTAAAGTCAGCATAATATGGGCGTGCGGCCGCTCCTGCCCATCCGGATGGCGGGGGTTGTGAACCGCGATATCCGCGATCATGCCGCGCTCGACAAATTCCTTCTGGGCGAACTCCCGCACTAGCTCCAGGCGCTGCTCGCGGCTCAGCTCGCGGGGCAAAGCAACCTCAACTTCCCGGGCAAGCTGGGCGTCTTTTCGTTTCTCGGCCGCCTCGACGGCGTTCCAAAGCTGCTCGCGGTCCTTCATCCATTCTGGCGCATTGTCGGGCGCCAGAATCTCGCGATGCTCGACACCGCCTTTGCGCGTGTAATCGAACACCTCGCCCGTGCGCGTGTCGCGGATCATTTCAGCAGCGCGATAGGCGGCGGCACCGGGCGCGCTGCGCCCGCTGCTCCTACCGATCACCTTCGCCGCCAAATGATAAATCGCCAAAATGCAAACTCTCGCCGATGGGTTCCAGGGAAGGGCGGCTCGCCTTTCCTTGGCGGGGTTCCGGGGCTGGCCCTGTCTGGCGCCAACGAGCGCCACAAACTGGGGAGGCCGTCTGGCCGGGGGCGTGCCCCCGAGAAGACCGTGCGACATTGCCAACGGCAATGTATAAGCGCGCACTTCTCTCGTTTCACTCCGCTTGTGAAGGTTGCTTGGCTATTGCAACGGTGTCAAGATTTCGGAAGACTTATGGGGGCTCTCATGGCACGGAAGACGCTGGAAGAACAAAAGGCTGAACTTGAACAGAAGAAAGCGCAACTCGAAGCCAGGCTCAAAGTGATTGAGGCAAAGTCGATTGCGCAACAGCGCAAATCAGACACACGACGCAAGATTATCGTTGGGGCGCTGGCGCTTGGTGCTGCCGAGGCCCGGGGCGTCAATCGAGAGTGGTTGTTGCAGATCCTGAAGAATGCGCAGCCACGCCGACAGGATAAGCCGATTGTCGATGGGCTTATCAAAGAGCTTGAAGCCTTGGCCAAGCGGGGGGATCAGGAGTCATCCCCTTGACGAATGGAATAGCTCTTCCATATCCTGGTTCTAGCGCTGTTCCCGGCGGCGCGGGGCCTGCTTCCGAAACTCCGGTGATTAGCACCCCGATTTCCTTACTCCGTCACCCTTGGTCGGAGGAAGAGCAGGCGTCCTCCTTGTTTGGCCACGGGAGACACCCCCCATGTTTTCAAATTCCGACGAGGCGAAGCAATTCGCCTGCGATCTGCGCTTCTATGCGCGCGATCACCAATATGACCTGCCGCTGAATGTCTTTCAGGGCATGACCGCAAAAAGCTGCGGCCTCTCCGATTTCGATGAAATGGTCCATGTCGGCACCTTCGATGCTGTGCCGAAGGAGACTTTCCTCCGGCGTCTGCAGGCTCAGCTGGAAGAGCACCAACTCGACCTTGCGGCCGCTGAGATCGTTGAGGACCTGGCCGCCGCCAGTCCTGACGAAATGATCCTGCACCCCGACGGCTCGGCCTTCGCGGGAATTGAGAAGCTACAATCGCTCATCAATTCCGGTCAGCCCGCTATTGCTCAATTCCGACGAGGCGAGAACAGCATTTTGGTCAAGGTGGTGCCGCTGAACAGGCATTTGCCCATCTTCGTATCGGAACGCCTGGGACCGAACGGCCTCGTAAAATTTAACCATCCTCTCTATCGCCAGACCTTGAACCGGGGGCCAGAAAGCCCGTTCACCGGCTCCTATCGGAAGCTGAACAAGAAACTCGGCTTCAATCCGGATGCGCGGCGCCCACAATATCGTGACGATCGCCTCGCCGATCGCCTGATCTGTGCCGCGCAAACGACACTCTCCCCGGCGGATATCAGCCGCCGCCACTACTGGTGCTTCGATCTGCTGATCATGGCCCTCGACATTATCTCTGACGGCATCGAGATAAAGGAACACAAGCTCAGGGCCGCACGCCAGACCGCTCGCTTTCTGTTCCACGGGGGCGAACCGGGACACTGGGGCAACATCCCCACTGTCGAAGAGCTGCTGAATACGCTAGTCGAGTATAGCCTCCTCGATGCCTATCGGGAGGCAGCGGAACTCGTCCTCAATTTCGACCCCGCTTCGGCGGCCATGTCGGAAGACTGTTTTCAGGCGCCGATTCACCTTCTGCCCTCACGGTACGGCATCGGGTATCAACCCTCGCTTTATGGCTGGCCCGGCACTGACGAATGGATCGCGAGGTACGGCGATTTGGCGGGGGTTGCCTTCGTGCCGGAAATTGACCCCGACAATTTGGCGGTCGCTGCCGCGATCAGCACATTCAAGCGCCTCGGGAAGATTCGCTTTCTCGATCGCGAAGAGGCCCAAGCATACCTAGATGGAGAAGGCCGCCAGTGGATCGATTATTGGCCAGTCGTCCGGATTCCCTCGGGATTGTCAGCGCCGCCGAGGCGGGAACCGCTGACAACCGGGAAACGGTTCCTTCGCTGGCTGCTCGGCGGGAGGAATGACAAATGATGTCGCTCGCGGTTCGCACTGCCGCTTGGGCCGCGCCGATCGGCGCGGCCCTCGCCTGGTTCATCCTTTTTCTGCCGAGCAATCTCTTTTACCAGCTCGTGCCGCCTCTCTCGCACCCGCTGTGGGTCGCGATCGGCGCGATCTTGGTCCACGTCGAGCCATTGTCGCGACAGATGGGAATAGGGACGCTTACGGCCCTTCTCCCTCTTGCGCTCGGGCTCACCGCCGCCAGCCTGTTCTATGCCGGATGGCGCTTCGCTTCGGGCGTCCTGCTTGCCCTGCTCCCTCTCACGGGCCTGCCCTATTTCTGGTTTCTGTACGTCCTGGCGGGCAACTACGCCGCGACCCATCCTGTCTACCAGGCGCAGCCGTCGCTCATTGCTGGAACGCTGTTGGATCGCGTGGGGCAACGATTCCACGCGGTGCCCGATGTCCTGCCGACCTTCATTGACGACTTCGGCATTCCCGTTATTGCAGGGCTCCTCTCTTTCCTTTTTCTCCCACTCTTCCGGCGCCTGTTCTTCGTCGAGCCGGTGCGGAAGGGCCATATCCGCCGCTCGACCGCGACCAAATGGATGGACGGAAGAACAGAACGCAAAATGGTGGGGCCGGGGCTGACTCTGGGGCGCAGAGGTCGGCGGGTGCTCGTCTACCCCTACTCCAACCCGGCATTCTATGGCGGCCACCATTTCGCCTTCGCGGGTACGAGGGGTGGTAAAGGCGTCTCCGTCGTCATTCCTGCTCTGATCGATCATGACGGGCCTACGTCCACGATCGATATCAAAGGTGAGAACTGGCTCGTTACCCGGGAGGCGCGTCGGGCGAAGGGCTATGACGTACTGGCCCTCAATCCCTACGATCTGTTCGAGCGCAATGAGGTCGGCTGTAACCCCTTCGACTTCCTGCGGCGAGACCACATCTCAGACGACGCTAAGCTGCTGGCCTCAGCCTTGATCCGAGAGGAAACCAATGAGGTCGGAGCGCATCTTGTCGACCTGGCCCGAAAGCTGCTCTCTGCGACCATCGAGGTCGTGCGAACGGTCGATGAACCGAAAAACCACCATCTCATGACGGCTTACGATCTGATCATGGGCGCCGGCGCCAAGGACGCCTTCACGGCTTGGTCAGAGAATCCCCAACTCTGTGGCGGCCGGCCGGCCCGTGCTGTTGGCAGCTTCCTCGGCAAGGATGAGAAGGAGTTCAATCTCGTCAAATCGACGATCAGCCGAAACCTTGGCTTCCTCGACAGTGACCGGATGCAAACCCTGATTACCACCTCAGGCTTAAAGCCGGCCCATATTTTGTCGGGTAAGTGTGACCTCTTCACCATCACCCCGCTTGAGCATCTGGCCGACCTGGCGAACTTCCTGCGCCTGGTTACCGCGCTCCAGCTCAACACCATCCTCTCTTCGGCCGAGCGGCGCTCAGCCAAGCCTCTTCTCATGGTCCTGGACGAATTCCCCGCCCTCGGCGCCATGGCCCAGATGAAAAACCTGTTCACTGTGGGCGCCGGCTCCAATCTCGTTCTGCTCGGCATCACTCAGGATCTATCTCGCCTGCAGGACGTATGGGGGCGAGACGCCGCGCTCTCCATGCTCTCGCAGTGCGCCACGCTGCGCGTGTTCGGCCTCGGTGCCGGTGATATCGCGACGGCGGAATGGGCGGCCAGGCTGCTACCTGAAATCGTCAAGAAGCGGGAAAACCGGACCTACAAGGCCGATAAGGTCACGAGTGATCATGTCTCCTACGCGGACACTCCCGAAAGGCTGATCCCGGCTGAGGATATCCTCAGGATGGGCATGGACTCGATGCTGTGCATCGTTCGAGGAAAGAACCCCCTCTTGCTCGACCGAATCATTTCGCACGAGGACCCGCTCTACGAGCCGTACCTCGCCCCCAATCCCTATGTTGCAAAGTGACGGAGGCTCCATGAAAAGCATCCTATCGGCTCTCCGAAAGCGTAAGAACGGCCAGGAAACCGGAGCTCGCGGCACTACGCCGCGGGCTCCAACCTATCGCGATATTTTCGAGGTCATGCGCTATGACCGCGGCATGGATGTCATGCCTTATGCCTATGCCTACCGCCCTTACAACCGCGCTCTCGACCCGACCGGCCCCGAACCGAATTTTACGATGCTGGACACGCCGGCCGAGGTCGAAGCGTTCCTGCAGGCTCTTGACCAGCCCCTGGTCTATGAACGGCCTGGTGTCATATCCCCTGCGCCCTTGGACCGATGGAATCAGCTGCCCGCTCAGCTCAGTGCCGCTATGACGATCGCGGCTCTGTATTATCCCGACGACGAAAGCAAGGATTGGCCCTTCCTGCAGGTTGTCGCCGTCGGGCCAGAGCAATTGGCATCTGGCCATGTCAAAGCCACGGATATCGCGCGGGGACGCTATGCGTTCCGCCAGTTTTTGCCACATGAAAAGAGAAAGATCGTTGAGGAAATGGCGTCTCGCCAAGACTCGACGATTTTTATCGAAGGAAAGCTTCCGGATGGCATGGCCAATACCTTCAATCCGGCGCCGCCGGGAAAGCCACACTGATTTTGTCAGCAGGGGGCAACGCCCCCTGCACCCTGGAAGGATAAGAGATGTCTGTCGAAAATCAGGATTCTCCGGACCTGCGTTGGAAGGGTTGGGAAATTCGCTTTTGCGAGGAAGCTGAGCGCCAATTGGTCCATGCCCTCGTCGTCTGGAATGGCGGAATTGCCGACAGCAGAATCATGCGCGGCAAGGACCTAGAAACTCTTGTCGCGACAGTTCGAAATGAAAAAGCTACCGGCGAGATATGGCTGGCGGATCCGCAGTGGCATGACACTCCGACCGGGCCATGGCTATTCAAAAAAGTCTCAACGGGCTCGAAGCCGCCATCTCTGGGATCCGGCCGCGAGACACCGCCTCGGTGGTGGCATGGCGGACTGTTGGAATTACCCCAAGTGTGAGCTGTTCAACCCAAGGGGGAGGGGCGCGCCCCTCCCCCTGT
>Ga0213872_10002086_pt1 | contig 12071 bp, 10 predicted proteins | sample VelepicomBERX_R2_FD_160071 | JGI IMG/M metagenome (GOLD analysis project Ga0213872, IMG submission 160071) | Rhizosphere microbial communities from Vellozia epidendroides in rupestrian grasslands, the National Park of Serra do Cipo, Brazil - RX_R2 | ecosystem: Host-associated > Plants > Roots >... | reverse complement strand
ATCCGGCCGATTGAAAACGTCACCCACACCCCCAGGCTGATGAACGCCAGCACCGCCGCGTTGGTCAGCACGGTGATGTAATAAGGAGACCTGCCGAGGACGACCGGGACCACGACGAGTAGTGTCGCGGCGAGCGCCAAAAATCGCAGCTTCAAACCGGCGGGCAAGCGCTCGTGTCCTGAGCTTATACCACCTGAGCCCTTCACCTCGCTCGGAGCCTCTTGTTTGGTCTCTATCCCCATGGCTTACCCAGCAAGCCTTGCGGCCGCAACAGCAGAAAAATGATGAGGCCGATCAAAATCAGTAGATATGTCACGGAGCCGGGCAAAAGCTCGTAACCGATGGCTTCCGCGAATCCGAGAACGATTGCGCCAAGGATTGCTCCCGGAACAACGCCAGCCCCACCGATCATGATCATGATAAAAGCTTTAATTGAATAGAAATTCCCGACACCCGAATTGACCCCGAACACCGTGATGAGCAGGCCGCCTGCCAATCCGGCAAGCGCCGCGCCAATAGCAAACCCGAAGGCTGCCACGCGATTCACGTTCACACCCATCAGGTGTGTAACCTCACGATCCTGCGCCAGCGCCCGCATCGCACGCCCCATCCTGGTGTACTGGACGAACAGGAGCAGCCCGATAATAAGGACAAGAGCCAGGAGCATGACCAACAACCTGTTGGCCGGAAGAAACGCGCTACCGAAGCGGTAGACTCCGGTTACCACCGGTGGAACGCCGCGCTGTTTTTCGCCGAAAATGGAAAGCGCGAGATTTTCAAGCAACAGCGCCGTGCCGACGGCTAATAACATCGAATTTTCCTCTCTTGTTGCGACTTTGCGCATCCGACGGAAAAAACAGGTCTCAAAGAGGTACCCGATGACGCCTAGCACAGCGACAACGGCGACCAGGCTCAAAAAATAGTTCAGATGATAAATGCCATAGAGGTAGTAGACGACGAACCCCCCGATCATGAACATCTGGCCGTGAGCAAAATTCAAGATGTTCATGATGCTGAAGATCAGCGTGATCCCAAGCGCTATAAGGGCATAATTTACGGCCAACACGACGCCGTTAACCAGCATCTGCTCCATGGATGATATTCCCTTCCCCGGTTCAGGGTTAGTCGTTTGATGCGCCCAAGGTCAAGCCGGAACGGTCTCTCAGGCCCCGATCACTCCACGCTGCCTATGAAAAGGGTCTCGAATTTGCCGTCTTTGACCTGGTTCACCACCATCGGGACACCGATCTGACGGGGCTGTGAGAAGTAGGCTGCGCCGACATATTTCAGTGGCTTATCCTCTTTGAGGAAAGGATTCTTCATGCTGAAATCGGGTATCTCCTTTTTGAAAAGTTCCACGTTGTTGATCGCATCCGGACCCACCTTTTGCAGAGTGGCGAGAATTATTTCCAGCGCGTAAACCTTCGTGCCCGCTTCATCATTCCATTCGCCGGCAACCTTTTTGTAACGATCGACAAATTTCTCCATGTAATCGCTTCGGATTTCGGGTGTGCTGGCGCCGCCGACACAGATGAATCCGTCCGCGGCATTGCCGGCGACCTCGTTGAGGATTTTGATATCCTGGGCCGTTTCCGTTGCGAGAATCCCCTGGTAGCCTAGTTCGCGAGCGCTCTTGATGAGCAGAGGCGCGTCGGCGGGAGCGACCCCGGAAAGAACGATCAGATCCCCATTATTGCTGACAACACGCGACATCACCGGGAAGAAATCGGTCGTGCCGGGTTCGTAGGTATCGTTTGAAGATTTTATCTCCAGGCCAAGTTTCTTGGCGGCCTGTACTCCTTGGTCCCGTTGGTTAAGCGGATCAGATTCGTTCCGCGCCACAAAGCTAACTGACTTAACCCCTTTCTTATCCATCAGGTATTTGTAGATGATCGGCCCGGCCTGATAGGAGGCGATCATCCCCAAGACAGCATTTCCGTGAGGCGGAGTGTAAAGAGCTTGCTGGAAGGCGTATGGGAAATAGATGGCGCCTCCAGCTTCCGCTACCGGTTGAACGCTTGCCGCCGTCGTGTCGACATTGGGCCCAATGATATAATGGATACCCTCCTGTTTCGTTAGCCGCTCGGCACCCGACACCGCTAACTTAGGATCGTTCTTGTCGTCGATTGGCACTATCTCGATCTTGTATTTTTTCCCGCCGATCTCGAACCCTCCCTGCTCGTTGTAGAGCTGGGCGGAAGTCTGCGCACAGTACTTGTTAACGAGTCCCCAAGAAGCCGCAGGACCGCTCATGACGCCGAGAACGCCGATCTTCAGGACTTCCTGCGAATATGCAGAACCGGCAACTAATGCCGCGACAGCTCCCAACCAAACCAAGAACTTGCGGCGACGAAAAGCAATTATGCTCATATGTTCCTTTGTCATCCCCAGCCCGCGTGATCGACGCCAGGAGGGAAGCGACGCCGCGGTTGCGATGCTTCGTCCTTATGTCTGATCGCGAAGCGATCGGCAAGAAAGAAGCATCTTTAAGCGAGAAAATTTGACCGCGTGTACAGCCGGTAGGGGCGCGCTCCTGGGCGGTAGGGCGAGGCTCCGCCCGAGCCGCGGCGCGTGACGACCCGAAGGCCAACACGCTGCCTTCCTCCCACGGCTCGGACGGCCGCCGTCGTTCCGCGGACGCGGAACTATGGCGCCCCTGCGAGTCCGACGTAGCAAGGGGTGACAGGGGCGGAGTCGGGAGCCTCGCCCTACCGGCCGGAGCGCGCCCCTACCGGCGCAAATCCCTGAGCCTATGCTACATTCGCGGACATATGAATGTCTTGGTCATCGGGGCGGCGGGCATGGTGGGCCGCAAATTTTGCGAGGAGCTTGCGAAACGGTCGAGCATCGGTAACAAGCCAGTAGACCGGCTCACCATGGCGGATACGATAACGCCGGTTGCACCAATCGGAGCTCCGTTTTCCGTGCGTACTCTGTCGGCCGACATATCCGACGCCACGGTCGCAGAATCTCTGGTCGCGGATCGGCCCGACATGATCTATCACTTGGCGGCCATCGTGTCCGGTGAGGCCGAAGCCGATTTTGACAAAGGGTACCAAGTTAATCTGAATGGTACGCGCCAACTGTTCGAGGCTGTCCGGCAAGCCGGTTATCGACCACGAGTAGTTTTTACAAGTTCGATCGCAGTTTTTGGTACTCCCTTCCCCGAAACTATCCCAGAGGATTTCGCGCCGAGGCCGCTGACCTCTTACGGTACGCAGAAAGCGATTGGAGAACTCCTGCTGGCTGACTTTAGTCGTCGCGGTTTCTTCGACGGAATTGCGATCCGGCTTCCAACCATTTGTGTCCGGCCGGGCAGACCGAACAAGGCTGCATCTGGTTTTTTCTCGGGCATTATCCGCGAACCATTGAAGGGTGAGGCCGCGGTTTTGCCAGTTACTGACGACGTCAGGCATTGGTTCGCGTCACCGCGGGCTGCAGTGAACTTCTTGTTCGATGCGGGCGCCATTGATTCCACTCAACTCGGCTCAAACCGCACTCTTAACTTACCCGGTGTTTCGACTACCGTGGGCGAGATGATAGCTGCTCTGGAGCGAGTGGCTGGAGCCGAGTGCGTCAAACTAATAAGGCGCGAACCTGACCCAACTATTCAAAAATTTGTTGATGGCTGGCCCCGGCGGCTAGATGCCGCGCGGGCTCAAGCGCTCGGTTTCAAGGCTGAAACGAGCTTCGAAGAGATCATCCGTAACCACATCGAAGATGAGCATGGCGGCGTTGTGGCGTAGGGCGCCAGCGATGTACCATAGGCATCCTGCCTGTCGCGCGTGTTGCGAATTCAGGCTCCAAGCCGAGGCTACGAGAAACAGGCTGGAAGCCTATGCTACTTTTCGGAATGGAGACTCTCTCGATTGTTGCTCTACTTCACGGACCAGACAGACCCGGACTAGTGGCCCGGGTCGCCGGCTGGATTTTTGAAAAGGGTGGCAACATTCTCCATGCCGACCAGCACCGAGACGCAGAGGAGAATGTTTTTTTTCAACGGGTGGAGTGGTCGCAACCGGGTCGAGCGGCGGACGCCCATCTGGCCGCGGCGTCCTTCAAAACGGTGGCCGAACTGGAGCTCGGTATGGTTTGCCGGACCACGGTTTCGGACCAGCGCGTACGAGTTGGAGTGCTTGTTTCGAGGATACCGCATTGTCTACAAGATCTCGTTTTCCGTTTTCGGCGGGATGAAATGCGGGGAGAACTGGCTTGTGTGGTATCGAACCATCCGGAGCTTCGCCAGTTTTGCGAGTCAGTGAACTTGCCGTTTCATCACGTCGATGTGCAGGAGGAACGCAAGAGTGAGGCGGAGCAGACACAGTTGGCGATTTTCAAGAGGCATAGGGTCGATCTGATCGTGCTCGCGCGCTACATGCAGATTCTGAGCGCACATTTTCTCACAGCGGCCGGAATCCCGATCATCAATATTCACCACAGTTTCTTGCCGGCCTTCGCCGGAAGCCGGCCATACCACCAAGCCTACGCCAGAGGCGTCAAGATTATCGGGGCAACGGCGCATTACGTTACCGCCGCGCTTGACCAGGGTCCGATTATCGCGCAGGACGTGGCGCGGATCAGTCACCGCCACGCCGTCAAAGACTTGATTCGGAAGGGACAGGACCTGGAGCAGAGCGTTTTCGCCCAAGCTGTCCGCTGGCATCTGGAAGACAGGGTACTGGTCTATAAGAACAAGACCGTGGTATTTGATTGAGAGAGCCTTAGCGAATGTGCGGCTTCTTGACGCATCGGACCGGCGCGTGATAGTTGTTATTTTCCCCCAGAAATCCTGAATCGTTCCGCGTTGGCGAAGCGAGCGTCGACCATTGGTTTCCGCAGACCGTCGCGCTTTTAAGCGGCAAGGCAGAGATTCGACAACCAGAGCGAAATGGGCTTCCGGGAAAGCGACCAACAACACGAGCAGATGATTCCCCTATGTCCAAACACAACGAGGACGCGTTCAGAGAATTAGCAGCCGGGTATTTTCAAGGAAGAATTTCTCGGCGTAGGTTTATTCAGCAGGCCACGAAACTTGGAATTTCCGCCGCTCTGCTGGGCCGGATGCTGCCCGCGACTTACGCGGCAGGTGCAAACCTGGTCGACTCTTCACCCGAGGCGCCCAACGAGTCTCCCATCACTAAGGAACGCATCGAGTTCCTGAAGACCAAGCCGTACAAAGGTACCACGATTAATGTCCTGGTACTTAAAGCGACGGTAGGAGACTGCCTGAAGTACCATGCGCCAAAATGGTCAGAGGCAACCGGGGGACACGTTAATGTCGCCGAAGTTCCGATCGACACGCTGCATCAACAGATCTTTTCGGATCTCTCGACCGGTCTCGGCCGATATGACACTTACATGACCGGCGCGTGGTTCTACGGCGACTTCTTCACGGGAAAGGAACCCTATATCGTCGAGATTGAACCGTTCCTGAAAGATCCCAAATATTCTTATTGGGACTCGGATCAGTGGATTCCGGCAATGAAACAGCTCTATACCTGGCAGGGCAAGGTTTATGGAGTCTTGTTCGACGGAGATTGCCAAATCTTGTATTACCGGAAGGATATCTTCGAGAAACCGGAGAATCAGCAGAAATTCAAAGACAAGCTGGGCTATGACCTGCCAAGCCCTCCCAAGACGATGAAAGAGATGCACGATCTGGCAACCTTTTTCACAGGGTGGGACTGGAACGGCGATGGTCAGAATGACTGGGGGATTTCCCTGCATGCGAAGGTTAACGAACAGGGATTCTTTCACTTCCTAACCCTCTCCGCGCCCTACGTCATCTCTAAAGATAACAAGTACTATTTCTTCAATCCGGACACGATGAAACCTCTGATCAATTCGGAGGGGCATCTCCGCGCGCTGGAAGACTACATGAAGTTCCTGGCTTGTGGTCCCAAGGAACAAATTAGCTGGACGCTGGGACAAGGCTGGAACCTGTTCCTCGCCGGACACGCGGTCATGGAACCGACCTGGGGCGATCTTCCTACGATTGCTCAGGACCCCAAGAGCAACGCGACACAAGGTAAAATCGGCGCCTGCATAATTCCTGGCACCACTGAGGCGTTCAATCCGATCACGGGCCAATGGCAAAAGTATGATTTGAATACCGCCGGAAACGTCAATGGAGGGACCTGGCATTGCGTAATTTCTCGCTATTCGAAGAAAAAAGAAGCCACCTATGATTTTCTCGCCTACATGGCTAATAGGAAGAATGCCATGTTCAATTGTGCGAATGGCTGGACCGGGGTCCAGCCCGGCATGAAGTTCGAGTACTTCCCGCCGATCGGAACCGGCAGCCTCGACGAATGGGCGCAGTACGGATGGAACAAAGATGACGCCACCAGGTATCTCCAGGCGTACTACGAAAACCTGAGTCTGGGGAACCAGGAGACGTATTTGCGAATCCCAGGGGCGGCGGAATACTGGCACGAGTTGGATGTGCGCATATCTGCGGCCTTGGCAGGTCAAACGGCTCCAAAAGCGGCCCTTGACGAAACTGCGCAGGCTTGGGAGCAGATTACGGAGCGCTATGGTCGAGATGCTCAGAAGGATCTTTACCAGAAGTCATTCGCTTCCTAGTGTTCGGCCTATCCTGCTTGGAGGGGAGTTGCCTGCAACTCCCCAGGGCGTCGCCAACGACGCCCTACCAGGAAAAGATCGCGCGAGAAATAGAACGCTAAAATGGAGCCTGCTAACAAGGCACAACGAGCCTCAGAGAGCTTGTTCAAGTATGCGATGCTTGGCCCGGCTGTGCTCTGGGTGATCGCGTTCACCTTTTTTCCGATTTTTTCGGCGCTGAACTACAGTTTTTCTAACTATGTCCTTGGCCGTGGTATCACGAATTACGTAGGGCTAAAAAACTACTATGCAGCCCTGACTGACCCCGGCTTCTGGCATAGTCTGTTGATAACAGTGATCTATGTGGGAGTAGCAGTACCAGTCGAAGTCTGTCTTGGATTTCTCTTCGCGTGGATCATAACCGTCGGTCTTCCAGGTAAAGGAATTTTTCGGTCGGTGCTCACGGCTCCCCTGTTTACCATGGAGGTGGCGATCGGTTATCTGGGAGTGACACTATTTACCTCGCAGGGGGGATTAGTCAGCGTTCTCCTGAATCTCATTCATGTGCAAATTCCGTGGATGTCGACCGGGGAAGGCGGATTGGCCGCCGCCATCATACTTGACGTTTGGCAGTGGACTCCGTTCGTGTTTTTGATGGCTTTAGCGGCCTTGGGTTCCATACCGGATGAAATCTATGACGCTGCCATGCTGGAAGCCTCGAGTCATTGGCAGGTCCTGCGGCACGTTGGATTACCTCTGGCCTGGCCGGTGTTAACCGTGGCAATCCTACTCAGACTCATTGAGGGGCTCAAAACATTCGGTTTGCCCTTCGCATTAACAAGTGGTGGGCCGGGTACAAGCACACAGCTTTTCAGCATCATGAATTATCTCATCACGATCCAGTTTTTCGATTTCGGCCGCGGCTCGGCCATGGGGATTCTGTATTTGATCATGGTGTCCGTCATCATTACCGTCTTTTTTCAGCAGATGAGGAAACGAATCGACTAGTCTGGAGCAGAAAATGGATAATTTGTTGTGGACCCATTCAAAGCGCGGAGGAAAGGTGGTCGTCTATTCGATCGCGGTCGTTGCGGCGATCTGGGTTTTGCTTCCTTTTCTCTGGGCGATCGTCAATTCGTTCAAGACATTGGAGGCAACCTTCTCCGCAGGCGCGATTATTCCATTTCTTAACTTCCGACCCACTCTGGACTCATGGAATGAGGTTCTTAGCGACCCTCAGTCGATTAACTCCCTGATGAGCAGCGCGATCGTAGCAGCTGGGACGACGTTACTCGTTTTGGTTCTGGGCACACCGGCCGCATACAGTTTGGCTCGATTCGAGTTTAAGTGGCAGAGCAAGGACATTGCTCTATGGTTTCTTTCCCAACGCGTTATGCCGCCTGTGGTTGTGCTAGTGCCTTTTTATATTTTAATGGTCCAATTACGACTGATCGATACCTGGTCAGGACTTATTCTCCTATATTCGACATTCAACCTAGCTTTCTGTGTAGTTATCATGCGGGACATTTTTCGTGACGTCAGCAAAGAGGTCGAGGAAGCGGCGAGAATCGAGGGTGCTAACCTCTGGCAGATTTTCTGGATGATCGCTTTGCCGCTTTCCCTTGATGGGCTTATTGTGACAGCTATTATTGTATTCGCCTTTTCCTGGAACGAGGCCTTGTTTGCGTCGGCACTGACGTCTCAGCATGCGGCCACGCTCCCGGAGTTTATCTTATCCTCAAGGAGTACCCAAGGCGTCAATTTCAACGTAGCCGCCGTAAACACGATTATCGCCATAGCGCCTCCGGTGATTATGTCGTTCTTTGTTCAGCGGTACTTGGCGCGCGGGCTCTCTTTCGGAGCGGTCAAAGGATGATCTTAGAACAACAATTATCTTGCTAGCGCATGGCTATAGTCGAACTCGAGAAAGTGTCAAAGCGGTATGGCGACGTCGTCGCTGTTCAGGATTTTAACCTTAGTACGACAGACGGCGAATTCGTTGTGCTGGTTGGTCCGTCAGGCTGCGGGAAGACGACCACCATGCGGATGATAGCAGGACTCGAAGCCATTACCGCCGGATCCATCAGGATCGGCGGTCGCGACGTGGTTGGGATGATTCCCAGGGAACGGGATGTGGCCATGGTGTTCCAGAACTATGCGTTATTTCCGCACATGAACGTCTTCGGAAATATGGCGTTCGGCCTGCGGCTTCGTAAGCTTCCGAAGAAACAAATTGAAGAGCAGGTCCAAAGGGCAGCGAAAATACTGGGCATTGAGAGCCTGTTAAACCGCAAGCCGAAGGAGCTATCCGGCGGGCAGCGGCAGCGCGTGGCGCTCGGCCGCGCAATCGTCAGGGAACCGCGGGTGTTTCTGATGGACGAGCCCCTGTCCAATATCGACGCAAAGCTCCGTGTCGAAATGCGGGCAGAGATTATAAAACTGCAACGCCGCCTAGGTGTAACCACGTTTTATGTGACACACGATCAGGTCGAGGCCCTTAGCATGGGTGACAGGGTCGTGGTGATGCTCGACGGGCGGGTGCAGCAGGTCGGTGCTCCCAAGGATCTCTATAATAAGCCGGCAAACCGGTTCGTGGCAGGCTTTATCGGCAGTCCCGCGATGAATTTTGTACGGGCCCGTTCTGGTGAAGATGGGAACATCTCTGCCGGACCGGATTTTCGCATCTTCCTGCCGGAATCGCTGACCGAAAAAGTACGCCGGCTGGATCTCGGCGAGGTCTGGGTCGGCATTCGTCCGGAGCATCTGAAGATTCAGCGAGAGAGCGGGGCGATCGCCAAGAATGCGATTAATGGCCGAGTAGAAGTGGTTGAGCCACAGGGTTCAACCACAATTATCCAACTAAGTGTGGGCGGAGATATTCGACTTATCGCGCTGATAAACGAACAGGTCGAACCTGCACCAGGCTCGCCGCTGACCCTCTCGGTAGCGAGCGACGCGATTTATCTTTTTGATCCCGCTACGGATCAGAGCGTCTAGCCTAGCGAAAACCTCGCGCAAAGGTACGCATCTCCTCATAGGTCGTATGAGTCGTATAGGTCGTATAGGTCCTATGCGCCGCAACGAATCATCCCGGCATCTTACTGCAGAAGCCCGCGCACGGCCTCAGCGATGCGGCGGGAATCAGGCCGATAAGCATTTTCCAGGATCGGCGAGAACGGCACAGGTACATCCGGTGACGCCACCCGCAGTATCGGTGCCTGGAGATATTCGCCAAACCTTTCGAGGAGACCTGCGGCGATTTCTGCGCTGACACCGCCTGTCTTTGGACCTTCCTCGACAATGACCACATGGCCTGTCTTCTGGACGGACGGACCGATGATCTCGTAATCGATCGGGGACAGGCTGCGCACGTCGATTACCTCAGCGTGGATGGAGTCACCCGCGAGCGTCTCGGCCGCAAACATGCTGAAATGAGCCATCAGCAGCCAGCTGAGAATGGTCACATCGGAGCCTTCGTGCCGGATCACGGCTTTATCAAGCGGCACGGTGAACTCTTCCTCCGGTATATCGCTCGTAGCATCGACTGCACCCGATTCGGCACGTGCACCCTTCGACCCGTAAAGCAGCTTATGCTCAAAAATCATCACCGGATTGTCATCGCGCACAGCCGATTTAAGAATGCCTTTGGCATCGTAGGCATTCGATACGGCGACAGCTTTCAGCCCGGGAACACCTATAAAGTACCGTTCCATGTTCTGGGCATGCTGAGAACCTCTTCCCGTCGCCCCTACCGGAACACGAACGACCAGCGGCACTTTACAGTTGCCCCCGGACATGTAACGCATTTTTGCCGCGTTATTGATGATCTGGTCGCTGGCCAGGAAGAGAAAATCGCCGTATTGCACGTCGACTATAGGGCGCATGCCCATGAGCGCCGCGCCTATTGCTAATCCGAAAAAGCCGAGTTCGGCGATTGGCGTGTTGATCATACGGTCGGGGAATCTGTCCTCCAACCCAAGGGTAACCGTGAAGGCCCCGCCCCAACCACCCGGCACCGCGATGTCTTCGCCGATACAAAATACTGTACTGTCGCGCTCCATTTCTTCGGCGATAGCATCCCTGAGCGATTCAGCAATTCCCTGGCGTTTCATTTTCCGATGCAGAACTCTTCAGGCGTAGACGTCACGGAGCAGGTCATTGGTGACCGGTTGGGGCGCTCTGCGAGCCTGCTGGACGGCGTCGCTAACCTCATGGTCAACGTGGGCTTCGACCCGGTCGAGATCGATCTGGGCAAGGTCGCTGCGATTGAGCAGGATCTGGACGAACCGCTCAATCGGGTCCTTGGAAAACCAAGCATCGCGCTCGTCCCTCGACTGGTAGTGACAAGCGTCCCGGCGCGAATGGCCGGTGCGACGATAAGTCAGAAGCTCCAGTAGCACCGGGCCTTGGCCGGCCCGGCATTCTCCCACCGCTCGCCGCGCAGCCTCGTACACCGCAAGCAGATCGTTGCCATCGACGGTCTCGCCCCGGAAACCGTATCCGGCAGCGCGATCGGAAATTTTGATATTTTTCATGACTTTGTCGATGCGAGTAGATGCCCCGTAAAGATTATTTTCGCACGCAAACAACACCGGCAGATTCCAGATGGCAGCCATGTTCAAGCCCTCATGGAAAGCGCCTTCAGCCACGGCTCCGTCGCCAAAAAAACATGCGACGACCTGGCTCGTTTTGCGCATCTTGAACGCGAGCGCCATGCCTGCGGCGAGCGGAATTCCGCCGGCAACAATTGCGATCCCCGGAATCATTCCCTTTTCCATATTTCCCATATGCATCGAGCCGCCTTTTCCCTTACAGCACCCGGTCGCCGCGCCAAACAATTCGTCGAGCATTTCTCGCGGCGTGAGCCCTTTGGCCAACGCATGGCCGTGGCCTCGGAAGGTCGACGTAATAAAGTCATCTTTGTTTAGAGCTGTGCAGACGCCTACGGCCGTCGCTTCCTGGCCGTGGCATTGGTGAATCGTGCCCGGCATGGTCCCTTCGAGAAAAAGGAACTTCACCTGTTCCTCGAACCGACGAATCAAAAGAATTTGCGCATAAAGCTTCAACAGGAAATCGCGATCATAATTTGCGAGCTGCGGTTCTCGGCTGCCGGGGCTTTGCGCGCTCATAGTTAGTCAATTTCGCAAAAGTAGTAGGCCAAAGATTGCCCGACCGCATGCTCCAGGCAAACGGCCAGCCCACAGATTCACATCGTAGACGCAAAAAGTTCATCGCGGACAGATGGATTTTTGCGCGCAGCGCGGTTACGAGAAAACAGGCCATTACCCTTTTTCGCAGGCGGCGACGACACGGATGCAGGCGCTTTTTCAATCGGGAGCGCCGGGGTAATCTCAGCATTCGGTGAACTCACTGGTACACCGTATTCTTCAATTTCAATAATGGCGATCACTTGCCCTACATCAACGTCCGTATTGGGATCGCATTTTTTTTCCACGAGCGTCCCGTTCACGGTCGCCTCCACCTCCATGGTGGCCTTGTCGGTCTCG
>Ga0213872_10002085_pt1 | contig 12072 bp, 10 predicted proteins | sample VelepicomBERX_R2_FD_160071 | JGI IMG/M metagenome (GOLD analysis project Ga0213872, IMG submission 160071) | Rhizosphere microbial communities from Vellozia epidendroides in rupestrian grasslands, the National Park of Serra do Cipo, Brazil - RX_R2 | ecosystem: Host-associated > Plants > Roots >... | reverse complement strand
AAGTGCAACAAATAAGCAAATACGCTCAGTAAAAGCCCGACCTGCAGGCCACCGCCCGGCCAAGCCGGGCGCAGGCAGGCAGAGGATTGCAGCCGGGTTTTCGCTGATTTTGCCCACCCCCCCCCCGCCCGCTTGTGCCCTTCGGGTACGCCGCCGCGAGCACCCGCAAGGGGTGGGTCGTGGTTCTAGGCCCAGGTTCGGTCCTGGGAAGGCGCTGAAGCGCCAATACCCAGAGGGCACGAGTAACTCACGCACGGAGCCTCGCTCAAGCTCGTTGGTGACTTCTGCCAATGCGCACATTAAGAGGGGCGCCGTCAGATCGACATCCCGCTCACTGCGCGGTCAGGGTGACCTGTTAGAATACGGTCATGGCACAGCCCGGCCGGTTGTATATCGGACAGGCAGCAAAGCCCCTACACAGAACCGTCACGACGGTTTGCTAGATTCGAGAAGGAATGCACCATGAGCAGAATGATTCATTGCGTCAAACTGGGCCGCGAAGCCGAAGGCCTCGACTTTCCGCCGCTGCCCGGTGAGCTGGGCAAGAAGATTTTCGAGTCCGTCTCCAAGGAAGCGTGGCAGGGCTGGGTGAAGCACCAGACCATGTTGATCAACGAAAATCGACTCAATCTGGCAGACAGCCGCGCGCGCCAATACTTGGCTCAGCAGATGCAGAACTATTTCTTTGCCGGTGGTGCCGATATGCCCCAAGGCTATGTGCCGCCAGAGGCCTAAGACGATACCGCCTTAGGACAGTAACAAGGCGCGCCTGCAACGCGCCGGTTGAATCCGCCGCCCTGATCGGCGCTTGATCATCACGCCCTAGTTAACAAGAGCCAAACGCCTATGCGCAGTGCAGATCATCACGAGCTTTTCCTGAACCGGGAACTGGGCTTGCTTGAATTCAACCGACGCGTGCTCGCCCAAGCCGAAGACCCGCGCAACCCGCTGCTTGAGCGGCTGAAGTTTCTCTGCATCGTCTCGTCGAATTTGGACGAGTTCTTTGAAGTCCGCGTGGCGTGGGTCAAGGAAAACATGCGCATGCGCGATGCACGGCCTGCGCCCGACGGCCTATCGCCTGAAGCCGCTTTTCACCGCATTTCGGAAGAAGCCCACGCGCTGGTCGAGCGTCAGTACAAGATCCTGCGCGAAGTGCTGCTGCCTGCACTGGCCCAGGAAGGCGTCTGCTTCCTGCGCCGTACCTTGTGGACAGACGAGCAGCGCGCCTGGGTGCGCGAGTACTTCGAGCGCGAACTCGCACCGGTACTGACGCCGATCGGGCTCGACCCAGCCCACCCCTTCCCGCGCCTGTTAAACAAGAGCCTGAATATCGCTGTCGAGCTCGAAGGGCGTGATGCGTTCGGCCGCTCGAGTGGTATTGCCATCGTGCAGGCGCCGCGCATCTTCCCGCGCTTTATCAAGCTACCGTCCGACGTGGCCGGCGTGCCCCACGGCTTTGTCTTCCTGTCGTCCATCCTGCACGCCAATATGGCCGCGATGTTCCCCGGCATGGAAGTCAAGGGTTGCTACCAGTTCCGCCTCACGCGGGATTCAGACCTTTCGGTCGACGAAGAAGACGTAAAGGACCTGCGCGCCGCGCTGCAGGGCGAATTGAGCCAGCGTCAGTATGGTGACGGCGTGCGGCTCGAAGTGGCAGACGTGTGTCCACGGCATATTCAAGATTTCCTGCTGGAGCAGTTTGGGCTGACCGAAGAGGACCTCTACCGCGTCGACGGCCCGGTGAATCTCGTTCGCCTGATGCAGGTACCCGATCAGGTCGACCGGCCCGATCTCAAGTTCCAGCCCTTCATGCCGGGCATTCCGAAGGAGCTGCAAAAGCAGCACGACATCTTTGCGGCCATCCGCAAGCAAGACATCCTGCTGCATCACCCGTTCCAAAGCTTCACACCGGTGATCGACCTCTTGCAGCAGGCCGCGCGTGACCCAGCGGTAGTCGCCATCAAGATGACGGTATACCGCACGAGTTCAGACTCTGCCCTGATGGAAGCGCTGATTGAAGCCGCCCAGGCGGGTAAGGAAGTCACAGCGGTCGTGGAACTGATGGCGCGCTTCGATGAGGAAGCGAACATCAACTGGGCGGCCAAGCTGGAGCGCGTTGGCGCGCACGTGGTCTACGGCGTATATGGCTACAAGACCCACGCCAAGATGCTGCTGGTCGTGCGGCGCGAAGATGGCAAGCTGCGCCGCTACGCCCACCTTGGCACCGGCAATTACCACCCGCGCACCGCCAAGCTCTATACCGACTTCGGTCTCTTCACCTGCAACGAAGAGAAGTGCGCCGACGTCAACGACATCTTCAAACAGCTGACCGGCATGGGTAACCCCAGCCAATTGCGGCACCTGTGGCAGTCACCCTTCACCATGCACTCGTCGATGATCGAGGCCATCCAGCGCGAAGCGAACATCGCCCGCGCCGGCCGCCGCGCCGTGATCATCGCCAAGATGAACTCGCTGCTGGAGCCTGCACTCATTCAGTCACTCTATGAGGCCAGCCAGGCGGGCGTGACCATCCACCTGATCGTGCGGGGTGTCTGTACATTGCGCCCCGGCGTGCCCGGCCTGTCGGAGAACATCAAGGTTCGCTCCATCGTCGGGCGCTTCCTGGAACACACCCGCATCTTCTACTTCTTCAATGACGGCGCCGAAGACCTCTATATGGGCTCGGCCGACTGGATGGGGCGCAACTTCTTCCGCCGCATCGAAGTCGCCTTTCCACTCTTCGATGGCAAAACGAAGCGCCGTGTCATTCGCGAGGGCTTGCGCCCCTATTTGGTCGACAACGCCCAAGCCTGGGAAATGCAGCCTGATGGCCGCTACCGCAAGAAGCAGGCGCGCGGCGGCAAGCTGCGTAGCGCACAAGCCATGCTGCTCGAAGAGCTGGCGGCGAAAGAAAGAGATTGAGTAGCACCATGAGGGCGGCCTAGGTCGCCCTTTTTCATGCCCCGCCTGCACCTGACGGCACGCAGCCTGCGACGAGGACGCAACGATGAAGATGAATCTGATTCTATGGCGACACGCCGATGCAGAATCGGGCGAGGACGACCTCGGTCGATGGCTGACGTCAAAAGGGCAAAAACAGGCCGCACGCATGGCACAGTGGCTCACCGCACGGCTGCCTGAACACACCCGCGTGATCGCCAGCGAAGCCGTGCGGGCCCGGCAAACCGCCGCAGCCTTACGGCCGGAATTCCTTTGCGATGCGCGGCTCAACCCGGGCGCCGCAGTGGCCGACTATCTTGCAGTCGCCGACTGGCCCGATGCAGGCGACACCGTGGTTTTAGTGGGCCACCAGCCGACCATCGGGCGCGTCGCCGCACGGTTGCTGACAGGTATGGAAGCAGAGTGGTCGGCCAAGAAAGGGGCGATCTGGTGGTTGCAGTATCGCCTACGAGACGGCCGGTCGGAAACGGTACTGAAGACCATGCTCAGTACCGAGCAGCTTTGATAGTGCGACGTGAGCTTACAGCCCGCGCGCCATCATGCTGGCGAGGAAAGGCAGAATCAAGATCAGCAGCAATTCCACGCGCACGAACATCAGTACGCGACGGTACTCTCCGGCAGGCGGCGTCACAGCACCCTCTTTGGCTGCGAGTTTAGACCAAGCCAAGAAGCGCAATGTCGGGTAGATCGACAAAAGCCCGATCAGCACGAAGAGTCCGATCTTGGCATGGAATACCGGGTTGCTCATGTAAAAGGACGAGCCCTTTTCCATGAAAACCCGACTCACACCGGTCAACACCTGCACACCCGCCGTGATGCCGAAGATCATATCGATGCGCGCCAGTTTTTTCGCCAACGCCGCATCCAGTCGGGGGGCCAGCAGCATGTGCTCAGTCAACAAGGTGCCGACCAAGAGCATGGCGCCAATGTAGTGCACCGCCGCCAGTAAAGCCTGGTTCATGTACGTCGCTCCAAGAGATCGAGTGCCAGCCCGAGGCTAGCTCGCATATGCGTCTCGGCAGCGGCTTGCTCGCCCAACCGTTCCAGCAATTGCGCCAGCTCAACGTGTGCGACCGGCGTCGCGGCCACGGCAATGCTGGCTTCCAGATATGTTCTTGCCTTACCCCACAGCTCGCAATCATGGCAAAGGCGGCCCAGCGCCAGCAGCAGCTGATGGTCGCTGGGGTGATGGCGCAGCCAATCCTCCGCACGCGCCAGTCGGCGCACAGCATCGCCCCCGCTCGCCAAGCGGCCGAGCTCGCCATAGACCTCGATCGGCGCCACACCCCACTCATGCTCAAGCGTATCGACGAGGATAGACTCTGCGCGATCGACCGCGCCAGCACGTGCAAATTCGCGCGCCACGGCCGCCGCGAGCAGGGGCGCTGCTTTCTCTTCCGCCCCCACGTTATTCCACCAACGTGACAAGGCCGCGAAATCCATCGGCTCCATGCGGATCTGCGTCAGACGTGCTTGCGTGCGTACACGGTTCGCATGGGCTGGTTCGATCGCTTCCGAGCGCTCCAGCTGGTCAGCGAGCTCAATCACGCGCGCGGCGTGGTTTTCCTGCTGACGAATCTTCAGCTCCAGCTTCAGTGCGGCGGTCAGCTTCGGCGATTGGCTGTAGACCCGTTGCAGTGCGGCAAGTGCCTCGCGGTTACGGAATTGCTCGTACAGCAACTCGGCTTCCAGCATATCGACGGCCAGCGTATTGCTCTGCCGTAGCACACGCGCTTCATCGAGCAGCTGGTCACGCCGCTCGAAATCGCGGCAGTTGTGCGCAGCACGTGCACCGATGAGCAGGTCGACCAAACCCAGTGCATGGTCGTCCTCGTGCTCCAGCGCGCCACGTACTGCGCGCTCCGCACGCTGGTAGCGCCCCTCGAAGAAGGCCAGCATGGCATCGCGACGGAATTTATGCGCGAGGCGCGCACGGCGTTCGGTCAGGTAGCGGCGTGCCGAGCGCGGCATCTCCCACAACCAGTCGATAACACGCAAGATGGTGTACCCACCCAGCACCAACAGCGCAAACACCAGGATAAAGGCGTTCAGCGAGAGCTCAATGCGCCAGGGCGGCATGAACAGCAGGGCATAGCCATTCTGGTAATGAGCGAAGAGCGCAAGGCCAACGGATAGGCCAAACAGGGCGAGCAACCAGAACAGCGCTTTCACTGTTTGACCTCCTTCTGAACCGTCCTGCGAGCGTCGCGCGCTGCATTCAGGCTGCTGTTGAGGTCAGGCAGCTCACCCGATGGACGAAGGGCCGCGAGCTCCTTGAGGCTTTCGAGCGTCTTTTTCACGCCGTCTGACTTGGTGTCGAAATGCCGCCGCAATTCTGTATCCGCTGCCGCAAGGTCAAGCCGGAAGGTCGCATCGTCCCGCTGTAAGAGTGCAAGGCGTGCATTGAGGAGCCGCAGCTTCACGTGCTCACGCAGATAAAGCGATTGCTCCGGCGCCAGCAGCACCGGGTCAGGCTGGTCGATACGACGGATGGTGATCAGCGCGCCAATGGCCCGGCCAAACTCACCCAAGAGGCCATCGGTACGCGTCTCAGGCGTTTGCGCCGCCTCGGCACCCGCTTTGCCGTCCACCACCAAGGACAATTTATCGACACCGCTCGCCAGGCTGTCGAGCTTGGCCGACAAGCCCACATAGTCCACCCACGGCACACGCTTCAGCGCATCGATATCGCGCGCCAACGCACGACGCAGTGGCTGCAGGCGCGGTTGGTCATGGCCGGCCAAGCGTTCATCCAGCCGGTAGAGTGCAGCGAGGGTCGAGCCCACGTTGCCCGTCAGTTGTAATTGCTGGCTGGCGAGCGACAGCGTCAGCTCCGCATCGGCCAGCATGGCCTCTTCCTGATCGCCCGCCACGGCACTGTAAAGCGCACGCAGGTCAGCGGCTTGTGCGCGCAGCTCTTCCACGTGCTGGTCGGTCTCCGCCAGTTTGCCGCTGGTTTCACCGATCCGCAGGTCGTTCTGCTGCTCAACCGCCTCGTGTTGCTGCAAGCGCGTTTCGACGCTCGCAAGGCGCGAGCCGATCTCGCCATGCAGATCCCGTCGGCCCGAGAAAAACAGCACCAGGGTTACTAGAAGCGAGACGACGCCCACGCCCAACGCCCAACGCACATGCGGCGCCATACGGCGGCGGCGCGCGATTGGCAGGCCGCCGAGAGGTGCCATCGCCGCAGCGGGCGCGCTGCCCGCTGCCGCACCGGCAAAGCATTCTTTTAGCGTCGCGACGATCCCTGCATCGCCCGATGCCGTACCGATCACTCGCCCGACACCCTGTCGGCGCACGCTATCGGCAATCGCCGGGTGGCTCGCAAAAAACAGCAGCCCAAGCAAATGTTCTCGCAGCGACTCGTCCGCCACCGCAAACAGGTTATGCACCGCCTCGCTGCTGGTGACGATCACGCCGTCACAGCCGCCTTCCATCATCGCCGCCAGTGCATCGCTCGCAATGGTCGGCGGCAGGCGGCGATAGGCTTCCACAATCTCAACCGTGGCGCCGCGCGCCGCGAGGGTCTCTGCCAGCAGCTCACGACCACCATTGCCACGAAACAGCACCACCCGCTTACCGGCCATTTGCTGCAGATTGGGGTGCTCAAGCAGACCTTCGCTGTCGTAGCGATTTTCCGGCACGATCACATCCGCCAAGCCCAGCTCCAACGCGCGGTCGCGCGATGCCGGGCCAATGACCGCGGCCGGTAGGTCGGCCGGCCATTGAGCGATACGCCCTGCCACCTGGTCGAGCGCCGTGGGGCTCACGAACACGGCCAGATCGAAATCGCCGAGCCGACCCAGTACGTCATCGAGCGCAGCCGGGTCTGACGTTTCGCCAATGGCGATCATCGGCGCGAGGATCGGCTCAGCGCCCTCTTCACGCAGCAATTCGGCCAATCGATCAGACTGGCTTTCAGGGCGGGTAACAAGGAAGCGGCGGTTTACAAGGGTAGGCGTCATGGGGTCTCACACAACAGGCTTCAGGAGCGCACCCGCTCCTTCGGTCAACAACAGATCAGCAACCTGGCGGCCCACGCCTTGCGCCGCACCCCGGCTACCATTGGCTTCGGCACGCACGATCTGCGTGCCATCGGGACTCGCGACAAAGCCGCGCAGGCGTACAAAATTTTCATCGACAATCTCAGCGTAGCCACCCAAAGGCGTTTCGCAGGAGCCATCGAGCCGCAGGCTCATCGCCCGCTCGGCAATCACACAGTCCGCCGTATCCGGGTGGTTCAGCGGCGCCAGCAGTGCGGCCACATCGGTACGGTCGGCACAAATCTCGATGCCCAAGGCCCCTTGACCGGGCGCCGGCAGGCTTTGTTCCGCACTGAGGTAGCTGCGGATGCGTCCAGACAGCTCCAGTCGCACGAGGCCCGCCGCTGCCAATATGATAGCGTCATAGTCACCTACATCCAATTTCCCCAGCCGGGTCTGCACATTGCCACGTAAAGGCTTGACCTGCAGATGCGGGAAATTCGCGCGAATCTGCGCTTCGCGACGCAGGCTCGATGTCCCCACCACAGCGCCATCCGGCAGCGCCGCCAAATCCGCATACTGGTTTGAGACGAAGGCATCGCGCGGGTCAGCCCGCTCGGTAATGGCCGCAATCGCAAAGCCTTCCGGCAAGCGCATCGGCACATCCTTCATCGAATGCACGGCGAGGTCGGCACGGCCCTCTTGCAGCGCCGTTTCCAGCTCTTTCACAAAGAGCCCCTTGCCACCGATCTTGTTCAGCGTCACATCAAGGATACGATCGCCCTGCGTGGTCATGCCCAGCAGCTCAACCTTGAGCCCCGGGTGCAGGGTCTCCAAACGAGCAGCAATGTGGCGAGCCTGCCACAAGGCAAGGGCAGATTCTCGGGTGGCGATTACTAGACGGGCAGGAACTGGCACGGCTCAACATCTCGTGGGAATTGGTTTTCCACGGATTCTAGCATGCGGCGGCGCGCACGCCGGTCACAAGGGCTTTCCCGTACGGAACGCAACAGTTTTGGGGAATTCGATACGGGAGAGTTCCGCGACTGAAGATGGCAACGCGACCAGTGGTCAGTGCTTGAATTCGAGATCCGACCCGGGTGCCAATGGGCTCCCCGATGCCGCAACGGTCACACATCACATCTAGCGGCAACGTCGAAGACCTACACCCAACAATACGCTATCCCTGATCGACCCGAGGCCGATTTTCAGGCAGCCGCAAGTGCAGCATTCACGGCTTACCCTAAATTGTTCGCACCGGGTCGATGGGCTACCATCTTCGCCAGCAATGGGGCGAGGTGGCGGATGAACGAGCGGAACACAATAAAGGCAACACCGCAGGAAGAACCGGAGCGCTCACCGCCCGAAGCCCAGCGCGGGCAGTTGTATGTGACCTGCACAGACGACCAGCAGCTGATGGATGAACTGATCGCGCAATCCGAGCTCACAACGTCGCACCCGGGTGATGCGCCCAGCGCAAGCGCGCCGTCAATGATCGGCCGAAGCATCGGCAAATACCGCGTGCTTGAGCTCCTCGGCGAAGGCGGCATGGGGGCCGTCTACCTTGCCGAGCGCATCGACGATTTCTCGATGAAGGTCGCCATCAAGCTCATGCCGGGCGCTTCGGCCCGGCAAATGCGCCGCTTTGTGCGTGAGCGGCAGATCCTCGCCTCGCTGAACCACCCCGGCATCGCAAGGCTGTATGACGGCGGCACGGCGGAAGACGGCACACCTTACATCGCCATGGAATACATCGCCGGGCAGGCGATCACAGAGTACGTTGTCACGCAGCGATTGAATCTGGAAGCGCGGCTCTCCCTGTTCGCCAAGGTCTGCGACGCAGTGGCCTATGCGCACCGGAACCTGATCGTCCATCGTGACATCAAGCCCAGCAATATCTTTGTCACCCGCAACGGCGAAGCCAAATTGCTTGATTTCGGCATCGCGGGGCTCGTGTCGTCGGAAGACGATGAGGAAGAAGCGGCCGTCGTCACCGTGACGACCCCCATGACCCCTGCCTACGCGAGCCCAGAGCAGATCCGCCATGACCGCCTCACTCCGGCATCAGACCAATACTCGCTGGGCATGCTGCTGCATGAATTACTGACTGGCAAGCGCCCTCGCTTTTCCGACCAGCCCGGCGCAAGGGTGACCGACCGCACCACGCCGACAGCGCCCAGCGCAGCGGTTTTGAAAGGACAATACGGCGCAAAGGCGGCTGCGCCCCTGCAGGCAAAGCAATTGACCGCAAGGCTACGCGGCGACCTCGACGCCATCATCGTCAAGACCTTGGATATGGAGCCTGGCGAGCGCTATGTATCGGTCAGCGATCTCGCCGCAGATATCCGCCGCTACTTGGCCCACGAGCCGGTGCAAGCCCAAGCATCCAGCCGCGCCTATCTTGCGCGCAAATTCGTTCGTCGGTACCGCGTTGAAACAACCGCCACGCTGCTTCTCATCGTGGGGCTGATGGCGGCCTTCGGCTTTTCATTGCACGCGTGGCGCACCGAACGACGTGCAGTGCAGGAGGCAACGGCCGAGAATGAATTCCTGGTTGACCTGATGTCGGCGCCCGACCCATCACAAGGCGGCGCCAATGTGCGCGTCGTCGATGTACTCGACAAGGCCGCAAAGGACGTACCGGAGAAATTCAAAGACCGCCCGCTAGTCGAAGCGAGCCTACTGGATGCCCTCGCCGTCAGCTATCAGGCGCTCGGCAAGCCCGAAGCCAGTGTGCCGCTCCTGAACCTGGCGCATGACCGATACGTGACCGCCCTAGGCCCCAATGCGCCGGAAACGTTCAAGGTCGAATACGACCAACTGGTCACACGCAAGACAACGGAAAGCCCCGAAACCTACCTGGGCCAGATCGTCCCGTTTTACGAACGAGCACACGCGCACTTACCGCCCGATAGCGCATTGATGCTGGGTATCGCATCCAATCTCGGCGCGGCCTATCAGGATATGTATCAAGCCGGCCACAAGGAATACGCCGACGCCATGATCACGGTTTACCAGAACCTGGTCGATCAATCAGTCCACACATTCGGGCCCGACAGCACCGAAGCCATTTCAGCGGTCGACGACCTGGCCCTCGCCGACGCCATGGTCGGCCACCTTGCTGAAGCACAGCATCTCTTCGAAGAGAACCTGCAGCGCTACAAGCAAGCCGATTCCTACGACAAGTGGATCACTTATACCAACCTAGCGAACATCCACCACGCCCTTGGCCACAATGCCCTGGCGCTCGACATGATGCAAAAGGGCCTGGCAGGCAAGGCGAAATACCTGTCGGCCGACTCCCCCGAGCTACTGAACGACCAGATCGGCGTCGCCAAGGTATTGGGCGAACTAGGCCGCACTGACGAAGCGCGCACCATGCTGGATGCGGTGATACGCCAAACAGCCCATCACGCAGGCAGTAAGGGCCTGCATGATGCGGCCGTGGCGGCAATGGGGCGCTTGCCGCAGCCTGCCGTCGCTGGGAATTCGTAAGGGATAAACTCTCGTGGGCGGCGCAATACCGCCGGGCCCCTCAATTCGATGCGCGCTGCCGCAGGTGTATACCGGCGCTCACGGGAAAGCCGGCATATGTGTATCGACTCCTTCAAGATGCGCTTGCGGTTCTAGCTTTTGCAGTGTCGTCTCGATTTCGTCCACACGGCCCTTGGGCACGTCGACCATCAGCAGAATCTTGCCGCCCTCGATTGCGGCTTCGAACGGCCGCAAGCGCGCATTGGGCACAGAGATACCGATCATGCTAGCCCCCCAGGCGCCGAGTACGCCGCCAAGGAGGAAGCCGATCAGAATCACCAGCCCCGTCGGCAGGCCACCGCCAATCAAGACCGCCGCCGCGCCCGCGCCAAACCCAGTCGCCGCACCGATCAGCAAGCCGAACTGGGCGCTACGCACGATATCTGAGCTTTGCAGCAGGTTGGCTTCGTGCAGGCTGCTCATATCCACGCCGGGTTTCGCCAGAAAATGGATATGCGTCTCATCGACCCGCGCCAGCAGCAGGTCGTCCATGGTGTGCTTGGCTGTCGCCACATCGGGCAGCAGGTAATAGATCCGCCTTCGCATGAGACACCTCCTTCGCATTCGAGATATGGAGCATGTCTCTTCCTTCTATGCCTGTGCGTGCCTAGGCTCAAGCGGTTCTGCTGAACGGTCGGTTGTACGAACCCAAGATATGTTCGCTCCGAATACCAACCCGTACTTCAAGCAACATATACGCTCACCACGTCGAAAACGTAGCCAGTATTTGCTTGATGGACACGCACTAGCATGGACAGGTCACTTGCCTCTTCCTCAATCGTGAACAAGTCCACCAAGACATCCCAGTAATCTCGCTGCCACTGGCAAACTGATGTTTGCCATGACTCTTCTGGCAAGTCAGTGAGACGGAGGCCGCAAGAAGCGATATTGTGCGCGATCGCGGTAGCACGATCGGCCGATATTACATTGACCCCTTCAATGCCGCGCTCAAGTCGGAAATCCCCGTCCTTGAACGCCGCCACGATGGTAGACAGTGTGGCCCGCCACGCAGTTGGAACAGAGCATTGTTTACTCTCGTCAGTTGAGACAATCACCACGTCGAGCATCAGGCTTCTCCTCGCCCCCTCACCGCCCCATCCCCCCCACCTGCTGGGCCAGGTAAGTCGCGTAGTTGTCCGTCATGCCACCGATAAAGTCGAGCACCCGCATATAGCTTTCATACAGCGGCCAATCCTTGTGCGGGGCGTTGTATTCCATCAAATCGAGGATGCGCTTATTACGGAAGCTCAGACGGTCGGGCTCGGTGCGCAACTGGTAGGCCGCGCCGCAGAAGGCTTCGAGCAGGATATCGAGGCAAGTGAACGAACCCACTTCGATTTCGACCTTGCGGCGGTTATTGAAGATGCGGTCGCGCGCCAATTGCTTGGCATCGCGCACGCCGTGGCGCACGAAGTCGGGGCAGGCGGCGATCAGGTCGTCTTCGTATTCACCCGCCAAGAGTGCGTCGTGGTGGCGCATAAAGGCATTGGTCACTTCGCGCACGCAGCGGTCGATGGCCTTGGAGCGCAGCAGCGACATTTTGCGGCGCACGCTCGGTGCGCCAGCGACTTCGAGGTGCAGCAGGTCGTCATCC
>Ga0213872_10002084_pt1 | contig 12075 bp, 8 predicted proteins | sample VelepicomBERX_R2_FD_160071 | JGI IMG/M metagenome (GOLD analysis project Ga0213872, IMG submission 160071) | Rhizosphere microbial communities from Vellozia epidendroides in rupestrian grasslands, the National Park of Serra do Cipo, Brazil - RX_R2 | ecosystem: Host-associated > Plants > Roots >... | reverse complement strand
AGCTGAGCCAGGAGGCGCTGATCGAGCGCGCCATGCAGTATTGCGACTGGGCCGTGGCGCGCGGCCTGCTGGCCATCCGCAGCCACGTCGACATCTGCGACGACCGCCTGCTGGCGGTGGAAGCCCTGCTGGAAGTCAAGCACCGGGTGGCGCCCTATCTGGATCTGCAACTGGTGGCCTTTCCGCAGGATGGCCTGCTGCGCAGCCCCACCGCCTTCGCCAATCTCAAGCGCGCCATCGCCATGGGCGTGGACGTGGTGGGCGGCATTCCGCACTTCGAGCGCACCATGGCGGAGGGCGCCGAGTCGGTGCGCATCCTGTGCGAGTTCGCCGCCGGCAAGGGGCTGCGGGTGGACATGCACTGCGACGAGTCGGACGATCCGCTCTCGCGCCATATCGAAACGCTGGCTTACGAGAGCAACCGCCTCGGCCTGCACGGCCGCGTGACCGGTTCGCACCTGACCTCCATGCACTCGATGGACAACTACTACGTCAGCAAGCTGCTGCCGCTGATCCGCGAGGCGGGCGTGTCGGCGGTGGCCAATCCGTTGATCAATATTACTTTGCAGGGCCGCCACGACAGCTACCCCAAGCGGCGCGGCATGACACGCGTGCCGGAAATGCTGGCCGCCGGCATCGACGTCGCCTTCGGCCACGACTGCGTGATGGACCCGTGGTACAGCCTCGGCTCGGCCGACATGCTGGAAGTGGCGCACATGGGCCTGCACGTGGCGCAGATGACCGGGCAGGACGCCATGCGCGCCTGCTTTGCCGCCGTCACGGAAACCCCGGCGCGCATCCTCGGCCTGCAGGGCTATGGCGTGGAGGTGGGCTGCCATGCCGACCTGGTGCTGCTGGATGCGGCCGATCCGGTCGAAGCGATCCGCCTGCGCGCCGCGCGCCGGATGGTGCTGCGGCGCGGCCGGGTGGTGGCCGAAGCGCCGCGCGTGGAGGCGCGCTTGCATCTGCCGGAACGCCCCGCCAACACCCGGTTCCGTTTGTGATGCACGGCTGGACTTGCCTGATGAAATGCATGACAATCAGGCATCCAGACATCGCATGGAGCCGTCTTGAAAGAAATTGAAATCCGTCCCGCCTCAGAAGCAGATTTCGAGGCCATGTGGTCCATCTTCCAGGAATTGATTTCCAGTGGCGACACCTATTACTTCGCCGCCGACACCAGCCGCGAAGATTGCCATGCCTACTGGTTCGGTCCCAACATCCAAAGCTACGTCGCCATCCTGAACGGCGAGCGGCTGGTGGCCATGTACCGCCTGCTGCCCAACCAGCGCGACCGCGGTTCGCACGTCGCCAACGCCTCCTTCATGGTCAGCCCGGCGGCGCAGGGCATCGGCATCGGCAAGATGATGGGGCGCGACTGCCTCGAGCGCGCCAAGGGTGAAGGGTACCTGGCCATGCAGTTCAACTACGTGGTCAGCTCCAACGTGGGCGCGGTTTTGCTGTGGAAGAAGCTGGGCTTTTCCATCGTCGGCACCTTGCCGCGTGCCTACCGGCACCAGCAGCTGGGCTATGTCGATGTCTACGTGATGTACCAGCTGTTGGACGATCCCGGCAACTGGCCTGAATAAACGATGAAAATAATCGATACTGAACGCCTGACCCTGCGTACCCTGGAAGCGGAAGATGCCGCTTTTTACCTGGAACTGGTTAATGATCCCGCGTTTTTGAAGAATATCGGCGACAAGGGCGTGCGCACCGTGGAGGACGCGCGCGCCGCCCTGCTGAGCGGCCCCATCACCATGCAGCGCGAGCGCGGCCATTCGCTCTATATGGTGCTGCGCAAGGAAGATGGCGCCGCCATGGGCATGTGCGGCCTGATCAAGCGCGACAGCCTTCCGGAAGTTGATATAGGCTACGCCTACCTGCCGCAATTCTGGGGCAAGGGCTATGCCTTTGAAGCGGCGGCGGCGGTGAAAGCGTACGCGCGCGAGTCGCTGCGCATGCCCAGCCTGATGGCCATCACCAACCCGGAAAACCGCAGTTCGATCGGCCTGCTGCTCAAGCTGGGCCTGGGCTTTGTCGAATTCAAAAACTTACCGCCGAACAATAAACCCACCAATATTTACCGGCTGGATTTTTAGCCCTGTTGCAGTGGTGAGAATTGGTGAGAATTCCTTGGATTTTTTCCGGATGGAAGCGCATGATGTTCCTTGAACACTGTTGCGAAGGAGGTTCTCATGAAACTCGCCAATTTGAAAATCGGCGTGCGTTTAATCCTGATGGGCGCGTTCTTTTTCGCCGCCCTGCTGATCGTTTCGCTGGGCGGCTGGCGCGCCCTGAGTAGCAATAATGCCCGCAGCACCGAGGCCATGCAACGTGCCGTGGCCATGGGCCAGGCTATTGATACCGCCCGCAGCGCCCAGGTCGAATTCAAGATCCAGGTGCAGGAATGGAAGAACACCCTGCTGCGCGGGAACGATCCCGCCAGCTTCGATAAGTACAGCAAGGCCTTCGTCAAGAGCGGTGAAACCGTGCGTGGCGAACTGGCCAAGGCCAAGGGCATCCTGGCCAGGCTGGAGATGAACACCGCGCCGGTCGACGAGGCCATCAAGACCAACGCCGAGCTGGTGGATCGCTACATGACGGCGCTCAAGCAGTACGACTCCGCCAATGTGGAAAGCGCGCACACGGTCGACGCCCTGGTCAAGGGCATGGACCGCGAGCCGACCAAGAAGATCGACGACATCGTCGCCGCCATCAACAAGGAGGCGGGCCGCGCCGCCGCCGCCATGGACGAGGACAATGCGGCTGCATACAAGCGCGCCATCGTCACCATGCTGGTCACGCTGGCGGTGGCGCTGGTGCTGGGCGCGGTGGCCGTGGTGTCGCTGATCCGCAGCATCACCCGTCCGCTGGATGAAGCGGTGAGCATGGCGCAGACCGTCGCAGCGGGCGATTTGCGCAGCGAGGTGGAGGCCCAGAGCGCCGACGAAATCGGCGACCTGCTGCGGGCGCTCAAGCTGATGCAGTCGAATCTGGCCAATATCGTCGGCAAGGTGCGCGCCGGGACGGCGACCATTCATCACGCGGCGGTGGAAATCTCGACCGGCAACCTGGACCTGTCCAATCGCACCGAAGAGCAGGCCAGCTCGCTCCAGGAAACCGCGTCTTCGATGGTGGAGCTGACCACCACCGTGCAGCACAATAACGAGAACGCCGCCCAGGCCTGCAAGCTGGCCAATGCGGCGTCGGTGGTGGCGCAGCGTGGCGGCGAGGCCGTCGAGCAGATGGTGCGTACCATGGGCTCGATCAATGAGTCGTCCAAGAAGATCGTTGACATCATCGGCGTGATCGACGGCATCGCCTTCCAGACCAATATCCTGGCCCTGAATGCGGCGGTGGAAGCGGCGCGTGCCGGCGAGCAGGGACGCGGCTTTGCGGTGGTGGCGTCCGAGGTGCGCAACCTGGCGCAGCGTTCGGCGGCGGCGGCCAAGGAGATCAAGGAACTGATCGGCGCCTCGGTCGAGCGGGTGGAGGCGGGCAGCCAGCTGGTGGGGCAGGCCGGCAACACCATGACGGAAGTGGTGGACAGCGTGGAACGGGTGAAAGACGTGATCGGCGAAATCTCCCTGGCCAGCAACGAGCAAAAGGCGGGCATTGAGCAGATCAGCAACGCGATCAGCGCGATGGACGGCGTGACGCAGCAAAACGCCGCGCTGGTGGAAGAAGCGGCGGCAGCGGCGGAAGCGCTGGAGCAGCAGGTGGCCAGCCTGTCGGAAGCGGTCAGCATCTTCAAGCTGAATGAGCAGTATGAGCCGCCCCAGGTGGCGCGCCGCCGTCAGGAACGGCCCATGCTGCAGGTGGTGCACGGCTAGGTTTACTGCCTGGCCGGGAAGAACCACTTCAAGGGCAGATCCACGCGGGCGGCCCACGACTTTTCGTTGTGGGCGCCGCCCGGCGCAGTGTGGAAGTACAGATCCTCCCCCTCCTTGAAGCCCTTGGCCAGCATGGCGTCGCGCATCTTGACGGTGTCTTCCAGTCCGTCGCCATCGGTGCCGGCGTCGATGTAGTACCTCACCTTGGCCGTTGGCGTGGGCGCCTGGCGCACCAGGTCCTGCCCATTCCACCAGAACGAACTTGATACGCCGCCCGCGCGCGAGAACACCTCGGGGTGGTGCTGCGCGATGTAGACCGAGGCGATGCCGCCCAGCGAGGAGCCCATGATGGCGGTGTGCTCGCGGCCTGGCAGGGTGCGCAGGTGCTGGTCGACCCAGGGTTTGACGGTGTCGACGATGAAGGCCTGGTAGGCATCCAGCTTGCCGCCGCTGTATTTGGGATCGCAGCAGGGCGTGTATTCGGCGATGCGGTCGGCGTTGTTGTCGATGCCGACGATGATCACTTCCTGCATTTCGCCCTTGGCCGCCAGGCGGTCGGCGGTCTGGCCGACGTCCCAGGCGGTGCCGTAGGAGGCGGTGCCGGCGTCGAACAGGTTCTGGCCGTCGTGCATGTAGAGCACCGGGTAGCGGCGTTCCGGCTCGCGCGCATAGCTGGGCGGCAGCCAGATGCGCAGGGCGCGCTGGTTGTGCAGCTGGGGCGAGGCGATGCCGTCGACGATCTGCAGGGTGCCGTGCGCGGCGGATGACAGCAACGACAAGGCCAGCGCCAGCCCCACCACGCAGGCGCGCATTATTGCAGCTCCAGGATCAGCGCCGTGCGGGCCGGCACGGTGACGCTGCCATCCAGCGCATAGCGCGCGCCGCTGGCGACATCCACACCCGCATGCACGCCGCCCAGCATCTCGCCAAAGCGCGCCAGTGCCAGCGGCTTGTCGGCCTTGTTCTTGTTGAGGATGACCATGACCTTGTTGCTGTCGTTGTAGCGGAAGTAGACGTAGACATTCTGCTCCGGCCCGAACTGCATGGTGCGGCCGTGATGGATCACTTCCGCCGTCTTGCGCCAGTTGAGCAGCTTCTTGAGGTAGGCCTGCGCCGCCGCCTGCGACGGCGCCAGGCCCTGGCCGGTAAAGGCGTTCACCGCATCGTCCGCCCAGCCGCCGGGGAAGTCGCGGCGGTAGGAGGCGTCGTCGCGGCCCTTGACGGTGCTGGTCATCAGCACCTCCGTGCCCATGTAGAACTGCGGGATGCGCGGCGCGGTCAGCACAAAGGCGGTGGCCATGCGGAACAGCGCCTCGTCGCCATTCAGGGCGCTGAACAGGCGCGACATATCGTGGTTGCCCTCGAACAGAACCATATTGCCCGGATTGATGTACAGGCTGTCCTGCGCCAGCGTTTCGTACAGGCTGTTGAGGCTATTCGGATCCTCCTCGTCCGCCAGTGCGTTGCGCATGGCGTCGTTGAGCGGGAAGTCCATCATGCCCGGCATGTGCGGGGTGGCGCCGTTAAAGGCTTTCTGGCCCTCCTGCCACTTGGCCACGGTGGGGATATGCAGGCTCCACTCTTCACCGGCCAGGTTCAGGTGCGGATACTCCTCCAGCACGCGGCGGGTCCACTCGCTGATGAAGGCGGTATCCGAATAGCCGAAGGTATCGACGCGCAGGCCGGACAGCCCGGCGTACTCGATCCACCAGATCACGTTCTGCGCCAGGTAGGTGGTGACGTAGGGATTGGCCTGGTTCATATCCGGCATGCTGTCGGAGAACCAGCCGGTGGTGAAGTCGCGCTTGTCGGCCTGCGAGGCATACGGATCGGTCAGCGCCAGGCGGTGGTGCGCGGTGGGCGTGAACTTGCCGTTGTTGGTGATCCAGTCCGGCATCGGCATGTCCTTCATCCACCAGTGGCTGCCGCCGATATGGTTCGGCACCATGTCCTGCAGCACGCCCAGGCCCTTGGCGCGCGCCTTGGCCACAAAGCCGCGGTATTCCTCGTTGCTGCCGTAGCGCGGATCGATGCGGTACAGATTGGTGCTGGCATAGCCGTGGTAGGACACCTGCGGCATATTCGATTCCAGCAGCGGGGTCGGCCAGATCTGGGTGTAGCCCATGCCCGCCAGATAATCCAGATGCTCGGCCATGCCCTGAATGTCGCCGCCGTGGCGGCCGGAGCCGTCCTGGCGGTTGGCGCGCTCGGTCGAGTCCGGCGTGTTGTCGTTACCGGGATTGCCGTTGGCAAAGCGGTCCGGCATCAGGTTGTAGATCACGTCGCTGCTGGTGAAGCCGGCCCGTTCGGCCGAGCCGCTGGCGCGTGCCTGCAACTGGTAAGGGTAGCTGACGACCTTGCCGCCACGGCTGAAGCGGATGTCCAGCTTGCCCGGCGCGGCCTCGGCGCTGATCTCCAGGTCGAGGAACAGATAGTTGTGGTTGGCCACGCGCGTGGCGCCCACCAGCCGCACGCCCGGGTAGTTGATGGACGGTTCCAGGTCGGCGATCTGCTTGCCGTGCACCATCAACTGAACCTGCTTGTGGTGCATCCCGACCCACCACGACGGCGGCTCCATGTGGTCGATGCGGTAGTCCTGGGCGGCGGCGGTGCCCGCCATCAGCAGCAGTGCGGTCAAGGTGTTCTTCATGCGATCTCCGTTGTTGTGCGCGGCGTAGTCGTACTACAGCAGCGATGTTTGCGATTTTTCGGGCGAGAATACTATGAAAACAAGGGCTTCGCCAGAAATCCCGCTCAGCATTTTTTTAGTCAAAATACATTAGATGGCCAGGAAAATTTCCAACAAGCCACTTTTTGGCGTGAAAAGCCGCAGGCAGTGCGCTTTTTGCCCCGCGGTGCTGGCGCGGGCCAAGTGGTATGCACGCTAAATCTGTAGTTCTACTACATGATGAAGCTGTCGTGTCTGTAGCCGAAATACAACGAGAACAGCGGTTTCTCAGGAAAATCAAGGCCTGCAAGGGCATAAACCGCGTAGTGGGACTGAACTTGCGTTGACACCCTATCTAGTTTTAGTACAAAATTCTCGCTAGAACGTCTGTAAGAACGTTTAAATTCCTTGGAACCCGTGTAGTCGATGTAGTCGCGGGGTGATTGATTTAGTGATGAGTGAGGGGACTTTAATGAAGAAATCCGCCGATAAGCGGGGCGCCGGCTCGGCTCCGACCAGCGTTGCATTTAAACTGAGCCCAGTAGCAGCGGGCTGTGCCGTACTGCTGTCCGCATTGGCAGGTTCTTCGTACGCGCAACAAAACGCGGCGCCTGCTGACAGCGCCCAGCCACTGCAAACCGTGACCGTGTCCGGTATCCGCCGTGGTATCGAAGACGCCATCTCCGTCAAGAAAGACGCCTCCGCCATCGTTGAAGCGATCTCCGCTGAAGACATCGGCAAGCTGCCAGACACCACCATCGCTGAATCGCTGGCCCGCCTGCCAGGCCTGACCACCCAGCGTACCAAGGACGGCACCGCCTCCACCATTTCGATTCGCGGCCTGGGCCCTGACTTTGCGGGCTACCTGCTGAACGGCCGTGAACAGACCTCCACCGGCGACAGCCGCGCGGTCGACCTGAGCGTGTACCCGGCTGAACTGATCGCCGGCGCCACCGTCTACAAAACCAATGACGCCACCGTGGTCGGCCAGGGCCTGGCCGGTACCATCGACCAGCAGCTGATCGACCCGCTGGCCTTCGGCAAGCGCACCATCTCGGTCAAGCACCAGAAGACCAAGAGCGGCCTGGGCCTGCCGGTGCACGGCGACGGCCACCGCGACAGCCTGACCTACATCGACCAGTTTGCCGACCGCAAGATCGGTATCGCGATCGGTTACGTGCACCAGGTGGGCGACTCGTCGCAGTATGAATTCGGCACCTGGGGCGACTACTCCGGCAAGGTGACCGATACCTCGGGCAACGTTGTGAACGCCAAGGTACCGGGCGGTAACGGCTTCAACATCATCACCCGCGGCGTTTCGGACGAGCGCAAGGGCGTGGCCGCGATCCTGGCCTTCAAGCCCAACCGCCAGTTCAACAGCCAGATCGACCTGTTCTGGTCGAAGATCGACGACTACACCAAGCTGGACCAGATCCAGGTTCCCGGCACCGGCACCTTCACCAATGCCACCGTCAACAACGGCATCGTGACCTCGGCCACCATGCAGAACGTGGGCCTGATCGACCGTAACGAAGGCATCTTCGACAAGGACAAGATCAAGTCGATCGGCTGGAAGAACAACCTGAAGGTCAACGACTCGCTGAGCGCCATGCTGGACTTCAGCCACAACTCGGCTGTGCGCGTGGAACGTGACGACGAATACTACGGCGGCACCCCGACCAACGCCGACCTGACCCTGACCGGCCTGGATGGCAAGACTCCGCAAATGTCGTACGGTAACAGCCTGACCGACCCGAACACCATGGCGGTGCGTAACCAGTGTGGCTGGTCCGGCATCTCCAACAACTCGGCTTGCGGCTCGGTCGCCCAGGCTGGCTACGCCAAGGGCCCGACCGTGACCGACCAGGTCAACGCCGTGCGTGCGGAAGGCAAGTGGGACCTGCCAGACGGCGGCATGTTCACCACCCTGAAGTTCGGCGCCAACGTCACCAACCGCACCAAGGACCGCGTCACCGACGAAGGCCTGATCATCTCCTCGACCGGCGGCGGCTACGACCGTATCCCGTTCCCGGCCGGTTCCTCGGTGGCCAACAACGTCGGCGGCGTGGGCATCAACATGCTGGTGTTCAATCCACAGGTTGAGCTGATCCCTGGCGCCACGCTGCTGCGCAAGTACAACAACGACATCCTGTCGAAGTCGTACGGCGTGCAAGAGAAAGTCTCCACCGGCTACGCCAAGGCGGACATCGATTCCAAACTGGGCCAGTTCCCGGTGCGCGGCAACATCGGCGTGCAGATGGTGCACACCAAGCAGTCCTCGACCGGCTTCCGCGCCAACGTCGGCTCGACCCCGACGCTGTCCAATCCGGCGCCGGCGCAGAGCGAAGACGGCCAGTCCTACAACGACTTCCTGCCGTCGATGAACCTGAACTTCGACCTGGGCAACAGCTATGTGGGCCGCTTCGGTCTGTCCAAGCAGATCGCACGTCCGGACATGACCGACCTGCGTAACTCGTTCAGTTTCGCGCTCAACACCAATCCGAAATCGTCGGACGGCGTGGCCCAGCCACCGCGTTACGAAGGTTCGGCCGGTAACCCGCGCCTGAACCCGTTCCGCGCCGATGCGCTGGACCTGTCGCTGGAGAAGTACTTCGCCAAGAAGGGCTACCTGAGCGCCGCGGTGTTCTACAAAAAGCTGAACAGCTACATCGTGCCTGAGGTGTACAGCAACTACGACTTCACCCCGTTCCTGCAGACCTTCGGCCTGCCGAATCTGGCAACCGGCAACCGCGGTATCTACACCACCCCGGTCAACGGCTCGGGCGGTAGCCTGAAGGGTGTCGAGCTGACCGCTTCGGCGCCGTTCGAGATGATCCACCCAGTGCTGAACGGCTTCGGCGCGACCGGTAGCTACTCGTCGACCTTCTCGAACGTGCAGCTGCCTAACATCATCGGCAAGAACCCGGACCAGACGCCTGACGCCGGCAGCATCCCGCTGCCAGGTCTGTCGAAGACCAACGCCAAGGCCCTGATCTACTTCGAGAAGAAAGGCTTCAGCGCCTTCGTCGCGCAGAACTACCGTTCGCGCTACGTGGGTAAGGTGGCCAATGACACCGTCGGCGGCTTCCCATCGCTGGTGTACATCGAGTCGCAGAAGTGGATGTCGGCCCAGATCGGCTACGAAGTGCAGGAAGGCGCGCTGAAAGGCCTGTCGTTCCGCGTGGAAGGCAACAACCTGAACAGCCCTTACTACGTCGAGTCGAATGCTGACGGTTCCACCAAGACCCGTACCCAGACCGGCCGCACCATCTTCTTCACGGTCGGCTACAAGATGTAATCAGGCTATGGCCTGAAACGAAAAAGCCCCTGGCCGACCTATCGGCGAGGGGCTTTTTGCATTTATAATTCTGATAACACAACGTAGAGTTGGCAATGGAACAAAGCAAGCTGAAAAAGATCGTGGTCGTGGGCGGCGGCACTGCCGGCTGGATGACCGCGTCCGCGCTGTCCAAGACCCTCAAGGGCCAGTACGACATTACCCTGGTCGAGTCCGACCAGATCGGCACCATCGGCGTGGGCGAAGCCACCATCCCGATGATCGAGCTGTTCAACCGCATGCTGGAGCTGGACGAAGACGAGTTCATGCGCCAGACCCAGGCGACCTTCAAGCTGGGCATCGAATTCGTCAACTGGGGCCGCATTGGCGACCGCTACATCCACGGCTTCGGCCCGATCGGTCAGGACACCTGGACCGTCGACTTTTACCACTACTGGCTCAAGCAGTACCTGGACGGCAAGGCGCCCGAGCTGGATCACTTCCTGATCAATAACGTCGCCGCGATGGGCAACAAGTTCATGCGCGCCCAGCGCGACATGCCCAATTCGCCGCTGGGCCAGATCGTGCACGCCTATCAGTTCGATGCGTCGCTGTACGCCAGGTTCCTGCGCAACTTCAGCGAGGCGCGCGGCGTCAAGCGCGTCGAGGGCAAGATCGCCCAGGTGCGGCAGCGCGAAGATGGCCACATCAGCGCCCTGGTGCTGGAAGATGGCCGCAAGGTGGAAGGGGAGTTGTTCATCGACTGCTCCGGCTTCCGTGGTCTGCTGATCGAAGAGACGCTGAAGACCGGCTACGAGGACTGGTCGCACTGGCTGCCCTGCGATACGGCGATCGCCGTGCCTTGCGCCAGCGCGCCCGCGCTCACGCCATTCACCCGCGCCACCGCGCACGCGGCGGGCTGGCAGTGGCGCATTCCGCTGCAGCACCGCATCGGCAATGGCCACGTGTTCTCGTCCAAATTCATGAGCGAGGATGAAGCGACCTCCATCCTGATGAACAACCTGGATGGCGAGGCGCTGGCCGAGCCGCGCACGGTGCGCTTCCGCACCGGTAAACGCAAGCAGGCGTGGAACAAGAACGTGGTGTCGATCGGCCTGTCCTGCGGCTTTATCGAGCCGCTGGAGTCGACCAGCATCCACCTGATCCAGATGGGCATTGCCCACCTGCTGGAGTACTTCCCGGCGGCCGGCTTCCAGGCGGCCGACATCCGCCAGTACAACCGCATCATGTCGGACGAGTACCAGTGGGCGCGCGACTTCGTGATCCTGCATTACAAGGCCACCGAGCGCAATGACACGCCGTTCTGGAACTACTGCCGCACCATGGAAGTGCCTGAGCTGCTGCAGCATAAACTCGATCTGTTCCGCAGCAATGGCCGCACCTTCCGTGAAGGGATGGAGCTGTTCACCAAGAATAACTGGGTGCAGGTCATGCATGGCCAGCGCGTCCGCCCGCAATCCTACAACCCCCTGGTGGATTTGATCAGCGAGCAGGAGATCAAAGGCTACCTGGACGAAGTGAGCACCGTGATCCGCAACTGCGCGGACCACATGCCGCTGCATGCCGACTTCATTGCCGCGACCTGTGCGGCGAAGAAGATGTAAATCAATCGTGAATTGACCACAGAGGAGACCTTGATGAAAAAACTAGTCCGTCTGGCCCTGCTGGCCACCGTAGCAGCCGCCTTTGCCGGTTGCGCGAGCGGTCCGCGCACCGCCATGCTGACCTATGACAGCAACCCGGCCGGCGCCACCATCTACGAAGGCGGCAAGTCGCTGGGCATCGCGCCCGTGACCCGCACCTACGAATTCGCGCCCAATGTGAACAGCATCGCCACGCCGGAAGTGACGGCCGTGTGGACCAGCGGCGCTAAGGCGACCTACTGGACCAACCTGAGCGTGAACGCCGACCTGGCCGCCACCATCGAGCGTCCGACCAGCACCCCTGGCCTGGACAAGGACATCGCCGCCGCCAAGCCGCTGCTGGAAGAACGCGCCCGCGAAGCGGAACGTATCAAGGAAGACAATATGCGCACCACCGCGCGCATGTCGGCGCGCTGCCGCGACCAGCAGGCCAAGGGCAACGTCGCCACGGCGGACTGCTGAAACCTATTTGAAAGGTTCCAGGAGTATTATCAAGGGTGGCTGCAACGCACAGCCGCCCTTTTTTTTTACTCCAGGAGACTACTATGTCGGCATCTTCCAGCAAGTTCGCCACCGTGCTGCGGGTCACCAGCGGCAATTTCATGGAGATGTTTGACTTCTTCCTGTTCG
>Ga0213872_10002083_pt1 | contig 12078 bp, 11 predicted proteins | sample VelepicomBERX_R2_FD_160071 | JGI IMG/M metagenome (GOLD analysis project Ga0213872, IMG submission 160071) | Rhizosphere microbial communities from Vellozia epidendroides in rupestrian grasslands, the National Park of Serra do Cipo, Brazil - RX_R2 | ecosystem: Host-associated > Plants > Roots >... | reverse complement strand
GCTGAACGCACTACAGCCGTACGATTGGGCAGGATTCTTACGCACGCGGGTGTATGAAGTTGAGTCGCAAGTTCCCGAAAACGGTTTTACTCAGGGCGGCTATCGGTTGGCCTACAACGACATCGAACCCGGGTGGATGAAGCATATGGACCGCTCCCGCGGCACGAGCTTCGCTACTTCTCTGGGTTTTTCGGTGAGAGGCGAGGGCGATGCTGGCGGCAGCATTTCAGAAGTGTGGTGGGATAGTCCGGCATTCAAGGCGGGCATGACCCCGGATATGCAAATTCAGGGCGTGAATGATCAAGCTTTCAGCATCGCCACGCTGCGGGAAGCGATTCTCGCTGCTGAGAAGAACAATGCACCGATCAAGCTTCTGCTGAAGCGCGAAAAAGAGTTCGTTACTGTGACCTTGGACTATCACGGCGGACTGCGCTATCCGCATCTGGAGAGAGTCGAGTCAATGCCAGACCGCCTGGATGAGATCCTCGCGCCAGTGAAATAAATTGGAGCAGCGCCTGTAAGCTAGAACACGCCAAATCGATCCGGACACGAGGGACGCTTTGATCGGAGGTTCGTCATCGCGATTAACGCGAAGCTTATTACGTTGCTGCGCGGTACCGCTTCTCCGCCGAAGCTGGGCACCTCTCTGAAGTTTCTCATTGCCACCCTCTTGCTGTGCCTTTCGAGCCTGCTTGCCGACGTGCCCAGCCCTGGGCGCAAATACACTACCCTTCAGCGCATAGAAGAAAAACACCTCGCCGCTGTTCACCAGGCGCGGCTTCGTCTTGCTCAGGAGCGCGAGGCTGTTTCTCAGGCGGGTCGGGAATGCGCGACGGCGTTTTATTTTTCGCGGGATCGGAAGATGACCACCAACTCCGCTTTCCTGGTCCCGATGGCGATCTGCGCTTTCTGTCACATCTGGAAGAAATCCCCAACGCAAGCGGAGAGGGTTTCACGGGCATGGAGATTTATAACCGCCATACCGACGAGAAAGACGAAACCGCATTTGAAGAATACCTGCGTACGGCAATCAAGAACCCGACGGAGTGGAGCAGCCTTGCAAGGCTCCAGAGCCTGTACCCCGATGAGGTGTTCAACGCGGGCACGGACTACTGGCCTACCATCTTCGCCATCTGGGACCGCGAACTTGCAAAGCATCCCTTCACCGGCATCGGTGCCAACGATTCCCATCAGAACCAAATCTTCAACAGCGTGACTTTTGATCCTTACGAGGTCGGCTTTCGCAGCGTGGTCACGCACATTCTGGCCCAGCAACTTACTCAGCAGGCAATACGCGAGTCCTTGCGAGCGGGCCGAGTCTATGTCGCGCACGACTGGATCTGCGATCCTTCCGGCTTCTCGTTTGCCGCGATCAACAGCAAGGGCGTGCATGCAATGGGTGATCGGGTCCCGATGCTCGCCGGTACTCATCTTCAGGCGCGAGTCCCCGTCGTCGCCGACCTGCGGCTCATTCACAACGGGGCGATCGTAGCCGAACAGACCGGAACCGAGATCGACTTTGTGCCTAACGAGGCTGGAGCGTATCGCCTGGAAGCATGGCTGGCTATTGATAGCGAGCAGAGGCCTTGGATCTATTCGAACCCGATCTATCTTCAGAAGCCGAAAACCCCGCCAGCGCGGAGCAGCACAGAAGGCCGGACCCCTATTGAACTGGGTGAGATCCGGCTGGTGGGTTCGCCTTTGGTGGTGGGTATGGTTCAACGTCAGGCACGACCTTGACTCCCGTAGTGAACTTGAAGGGGTACTTGCTCTCTGACGGGTAAGTCAACTCGACAAAATACGCCGTGTAGCCCTTGGCCGGTTTGGATAACTCGGCGATATATTGCCCCGGCGCAACCGGTGTCAGATCGGTGCTGTGATACGCGGGCCCAATCTTCTCCAGGCGAAAATCCCGCGCGTCTGGATTCGTTGCCTGCCACAGCTTTACTGCTATGGGATCGGTCCGGGTATCGACCACGATGCGGCTGTCTTCGACCTTCCAGGTGAACTGCGGCCTCGGCGTACCCTTCACGATGGAGGCCAAGAAGGCTTCCGCGCTCCGGGCCGCATCTGTGTTCTTGGTTACTGCATGGTCCGCGTTCGGAACATAACGCAGGTATTTCTCTCCCGGCAATTGGTCGAAATAAAACTGCAACGAATCCGGCAGGAAGTACTGATCGCCGCTCGCATTGATGATGAATTTAGGCATTGTCAGGCGCTGGCGATATTCGAACGGCTCCTCAATTTTCATCAGATTGCGAAACTCGATCGTACCGTCGCAGTCCATGATGCCCGTCTGGACATAATCTGCCACCTGCCTTGAATATCCGCCGTAAACGCGATACTGGTGCCGAAAACTGGGTCCAATGTTCAGCATGTCGATCACCATCGGAATCACTGCGACGACGCGCCTGTCTACTGCCGCGGTTGTCCATGCGGTCCAGCCGCGTTTGGACTCACCTGTTACCACATACTTATCGACTACGACCTTGCCCCCTGTCTTTGACGCCAGGAATCCAGAGATGGCATCCATCGCTCGCACAGCGGCCTTTGTCATGGGCAAACGGGCTGGCCATTTCTCGTCTCCGGTGCGCAGAAATTTGTCCCATGTGTACGCGATGATTGCGTCTTCGCTTCGCTCATGGGTTTCGCCTGCGAAAACGAGGGGTTCGTTCGGCACACCGTGCAGGTCGGCGACAACGGCTCCCGTCGAGACCGCAATCTCGGACAGTTCGGGATCAGCTTTGTCGGGTGTAGGACGCCCGAGACTACCGCCATTGATGTACAGCAATCCGATGGTCGTCCTCACCACATCGGGCTTTATGATGACCAGCCAGTGCTTCCACACAGGATGATTTATCTCAGCCTCGGTCAGATACTGCTGCGAAGTCATATCCAACACATAGGCGGTATAGCCGGGCGCGGCCAGAGTTCTGACCAGGTCGTAGCGAAAATGCGGGTCAGGAGCATGAACGTAGCGATCCAGTGCGGTTTCCGGCGTTGCCGAAGCAGTCTTTTGTGTTGACAGACTGGCAGTAGCCCCGACGGCCAACAGCAACAGGGGCGTGAATATCACTAGACGGCGAAAAATTCTGCGAATCCGTCCCACTGCGATTTCTCCATTTTCGGCGCAATGCTGTCGGCAATTCTAAGCAGAAGCAGCCATTGAATTCTTGTTGGGGAGCGGCGATTTCATTTCACCACGACGCCCCAAGTAGGCAGTCAGGTTCAGCGGTTCCTGACACCATGAGCGCAGATATATAGGTGTTTGTATCTTTCTCCTGCTCCGCATCGTCTTTCTCCTGCTCCGCATCTAGGACAACGCCAGAATCTGCGATAAGGTGCTTTGACCATCTCGTGTACGAGTTATACACTAGGGAACCTATGCAATCATCCGATCTTGTTGCCGCAATCGACAGTGAGATAGCTCGGCTGAAGCAGGTGCGAAGCTTGCTCGCCGGGACCGAAACCCGTAACGAGGTTAAAGGTGCAAGCCGCCGTGGAGGCAGGCGTACCCTGAGCGCCGCAGCACGAGCGCGGATCAGCGCGGCGCAAAAGAAGAGATGGGCGCAGCAGAAGAGAGCGGCCAAGCGATAACGAATCCCGGTAGTATTCAGCCTGTCTCTCCGCTGCGTCCGATCCGGCCGTTTACTGCCCGCCATAGTCGCTGATCCCATCTATCCCATCGGCATTCCTGATGTTCAACCTGTAGCCGACCGCCATACGCGTCCGGCACCAGCCATTTCCGTCCCAGCAGGTCAACGGACTTGCCCGAGCCGGATTCTCCAACATGGCTGGCCGAGGAACGTAGGATCTTTATGTCGGGATGACTAGAGCGATGAACTCAAAATCCGTGCCCCCCGAACGCTCATCCGGCAATCTAACTAAGTGGGGTATCCAGTACGTCAGTGCTGACCCTTCCCACTTCATGCAAGAAGTTGGGATTGTCTGGATGAGAGTTAACCCATGGCCTTTTACGTGGAGCGATTGTTGTCCCAGAAGGGACGTTCGGAATTCCATATCTGCAATACGGACTGGGGTCTCCCGGAGGAACCGGCTACGCGCGTGTCCGGAAACTTCTCGAGTAGGGAGGCTGCCCAGCTTTTTATCCGCGACTGGCGGTGGGTGGAAGCGGCCACACACCAAATCCGCCGATGGTCATCCGGCATGGCGCTGAATTCTCCCACATCGGTGTCACGAACCGCAATGTCCGCGCTGGCGGTCAGCAAAAACCGTTCCACCCTGCAAGAAACCAGGCGTGACGCTAAAAAGGGGGCGATAGCGATGGCGTGCCTTCTCGTACTCGGCATTGGCTACGTCGTCTATGCCCTGTGTCGAACTTATCACCTGCCTATGCCCCACTAAACGGGTTCCATCGATCGCTTCGCTCGAAGCCAACTCCCTCCGCAGTGTCACGCCAGACGAGCCGACAGGCCCGGCGACCACGGATAGCTCTGGCTGCCAGGGATGGTATCGCGAGCAGGGGTGAAGACGCCCAGCCTTCGATCCGGTAAGCCGTTCACGGGTAATCCCACAAGCGAGTGATATATTCATGATCCTCTACGCCGTAAACTCCTGCCGAGGTTTGGTTTCCGGAGCGCCTGTGAAGAGAACTGTAGCGTACGTCCTTGCTGCCTATTTTGGGCTGGTCCTTTTGTCTCCGAGTCTTGTGCGGGCCGATGATAACTCAGCGCGGAACGCCGTACAAAAGCACAATCTGAAGCAATCTCGGAGGGAGATGAAGCGTATGACGAAGAAGCAGAAAAGGGCACGGAAGCCGCAAGTTAAGGTTGCCGATGCGGTCCCACCCTTGCCGCGATGAAGCTGCGTCAAGGATGGGCACCCCAGACCTTACTTAATACTTAGTCGTGCCCATGATCATGCCCATGCCCGTGGTCATCATCATGCCCATGCCCGTGGTCATCATCATGTCCATGCCCGTGGTCATCATCATGTCCGTGGCCGTTGTCGTGGTCTTTGTACTGGCCGTAGTGGTGCCCGTTATCATGCCAGTGCTCTTCGTGCATTTCGTTACCCCGAAAATGCCTTTCCCAACCCACGTGCCTTCCCCAATCGGGTCTTTCACCCTTGTGCGGATAGGGACCCCTGTACCCAAACCGGGGATCGAAGTCGCGATCCACATACCCGTGAAAACCTTCAGGACCATGGAACCAGGGACCTGCACCGATGAAGGCTCCTCCCATAAACCACTGCGGCCCGTAGTAGCCGAACGGCGCGCAGGCATATGGCGCGTAGTTGAAGTAACCATACGGACAAACAGGGGCCACTCCTATATTGATGGTGACTTGCGCCGCCGCCTTCTGAGCAACTCCCGCGATCCCGATTCCGGCAAGAGCCACCGCGACGCACAACTTCAATCCCTTCATTCAGGTCCTCCAGATGTATTGGTGAATGACCCTAGTCTACAGGGCATGGGGTTGATCGCTCACATTGATGAGAGCTGAAAGGTGGGGCCACGCCGCCCAGAGAAGCTTGACATTCCACGTGGCGGAAGAATGAGATACTCTCTGCGAAATTTATCAGCAGGGAGGGGACGCCATGCCCATCACAGTGAAGAGCATATCGCTTTGGCGAAAAGAGGCCGGGAACACGATCGGGCTTCTTGCCCAGACGCTTGAGCCGCTTGCGAAGGCCGGAGCAGATCTCGGCCTCGTGATGGGGTATCGCTTTCCGGGCAATGAGGGGAAAGCAGCGATCGAAGTCTATCCAGTTAGCGGGAAAAAACTAGCTACCGCCGCTACAGGAACGGGACTTGCCGCTTCAGCCATCCCAACGCTCCTCGTGGAAGGCGATAATAAGCCGGGTCTGGCGCACAAGATCGCACAGACGCTTGCGGACTCCGGAGCCGACCTGAGTTTCTTCGTCGCGCAGGCGATTGGGAGAAGATATTCGGCCGTCATCGGCTTTGAAAACGAGGCCGATGCAAAAAAGGCGGCCACACTTATCAAGAAGACAGCCGCAAAGACCGCAAAGAAATGATGGCGGCGGGTGCGGGCAGTTCTCGGCCAGAGGCAGGCGGGGAAGGTAGCGTTCCCACCTTTGCGGCGTCAGAGCGGGGCCGAATTCAGCGGCAAGAAACGGAGTGTGATTCCTTGGCCGGTGCCGGATCATCATGAGAGTACTGCGATAGCCGGTAATAAACCCGAGCGCGCGGTGCTGGAGCATGAGTAGGATGACAACAGCACTGGCTTTTCCATCGGCAGCCGAACGGGCCCCTTCGATGCCACCCAAAAGTTCCAATTCGCTGTTCGAGAATCCGGACGAGTTGTGGCAGCTCGTCGTACGCCGCGATTCGAGCGTCGATGGGCACGTTTTTTACGGGGTGAGGACCACCGGGGTGTTCTGCCGGCCATCGTGCTCGAGCCGGCGTCCGCTGCGGGAGAACGTGGAGTTCTTCACCGACCTGCTGTCCGCCTTCGAGGCGGGGTACCGGCCGTGCAAGAGGTGCAATCCGGCAGGGCTGCGGGCCGAGGCGCAGCTGGTCGAGAACCTCGCCTCCCATCTGAACCGCGACCTCGACCGGTGCGTCAAGCTGGCTGACTTGGCGCGGATCAGCGGGCTGAGCATCTTCACCGTACAGCGGACATTCCAGCGAGTGCTGGGGGTGAGTCCGAACCAGTACCGGGCGCACAGGCGTGCGGCAGCGCTGCGGGCGCGGTTGACCGATCCCGGGGTGCGGATCACCGACGCGGTCTACGATGCGGGCTACTCGGGACCGGCGCGGGCCTACAGCAATGCCCGGCTCGGCATGCGGATGCAGGACTACCGCAATCGCGGGCGCGACCAGGCCATCGGGTATATCACCGGGTCGTCTCCGCTGGGGCGCGTGCTGGTTGCGGCGACCGAGCGCGGGCTCTGTGCCGTCATGATGGACTCGGACGACGAGGTGCTTCTGAGGCGGCTCAAGGATCAGTTTCCGGCGGCGGAGCTGACTCCTCGCATCGACCTATGCGAAATGCTGGACCAGGTGCTGTCGAGGCTGACGGAACATCCGGCGGCGCTCGATTTGCCGCTCGATCTCAGGGCGACGGCCTTTCAGATGCGGGTGTGGGAGGCGCTGAGGTGCATTCCCCGGGGCGAGACGCGGACCTACTCCCAGATTGCATGCGTCATCGGGCAACCGACGGCGGCGCGGGCGGTGGCGAGGGCTTGCGCAACGAATCCATGCGCGGTGGTGATCCCGTGCCACCGGGTGGTTGGAGCGGATGGGAAGCTGACCGGATATCGCTGGGGTGTCGAGCGGAAGCGGAAGCTGCTGGAGCTGGAGAAGCAGTAAGGATGGTGGGGATACCCCCTCCCATAAGATCTGTAACCCATTCATTTCTCTCGGTTTAGCGCATACCTCGCCGTCTGTACCGTTAGAATGAATGAGTTGCAGCAGTTACCTGAAAAATCAATCACTTACGTTCCCGCCTAAGGCTGTCGGATCTGACAGCGACAGAAAAGGACAAGGCCCGATTGCGACGGCAACCGGGCCTTTTTTGTCCCTATTTTTAGGGTAGCTGATTTGGGAAAATTCTCGGCCAATCAACTGCCCACTCAAGCGAGCAGCAGGACTTGAATGGCCACCAGTCCAAGTGATCGCCTCTGGCAGCGGCCCGTCGCTTACGGCGTTCGGATAAATCCGTGCACGGCGCCTGCGGAGTCAGCATAGAGCCCCACGATGACACCGCCAGGGTTAATCCCTGTTGCCTCAGTGAAGGCGGCTCCAGGGTAGTCGAACGACGTGTAAACGCCATTAAACAGAAAACCGTGTCCGACGCCTGAAGCATCGGTATAAATCCCCACGATGTTGCCCTCGGCGTTAGCCCCTCCAGCAAACGTAAACGAACTGCCCGGATAATTAATCGTGGCATACGACCCGTGGAACAGCATGTACCCTTGGCACTGTGTGGAACATGTCGTTCCACTAAGGTCTGTGTAAGCACCAACGACTGCTCCAGATGGGATCACCACGCTGGGAGTACTGCTGGCTGCGCCTGGTGGGTCAAACGTCGCCGAGAAGACGCCTTTCTTGGACACTAGAAAACCGTGGGTAACGTTGGTAGCGCCAAAGTCGCCGCAGGCGGGGTCGGAACAGGTAGCGCCTGACATTTCACCTGATGGGTTAACGCTATTGAGTGTGGTACCAGCGGCTCCCGGGTAGTCAACCGTTGTGTAAGTCCCTCCACTCAGAACGAAACCGTGGCTGATGCCACTTGCGTCGACGTAGGCACCCACAATATCTCCCCGCGGATTGATAAAGTTAACAGTCGTAAACGTGGAACCCGGAGGGTCGAAGGAGTTAAATACTCCGTTTCTTAGCGTGAAACCGTGCAGAGCACCGCCAGCCGTCAGAGTGTAACCACCCACGCTCGTGCCCTGCGGATTGGGGCCGCCAATTAGTTCGGTGAGTGTTGCGCCGGGATAGTCGACCGAGGTATAAGTCTGCGCCCTCGCGATCGACAATGTTGCAAACGCAACACTGACCGCACACATCGCCACGAATCGAAATACCTTGATCATGGAATTATCCTCCTGCGATTCGTTTGGCTCCCTGCGGCTGTCGCTTCGGACCGATCCGCGAGCGGCGGGGGACAGAAGGCTCATGGCAGGCAGCCAAAATCGCTAAGCCCACAATGGTTCAGAAAGTGGTCGGGGGCAATATCCGCTTGACGACATTTGGACATAGCCATTATGCTCCGCCGAAATGAAAAGAGTGGCCTCCGGAATTCTCCCCATGATTGCGGTCGACCGGAAGGGTCCGAAGCCTCTCCACCGGCAGATTTACGATGCCTATCGCACGGCAATCATCGAGGGCAGCCTTCGGCCGGGGCAGCGGATTCCTTCAACCCGCGTGCTTGCGGCGGAAGTTGGGGTTTCGCGTCTCCCTGTTCTGAATGCGTATGGCCAGCTCCGGGCGGAAGGCTACTTCGAAAGTCGCGTGGGCGCCGGAACAGTTGTTTCCAGTTCGCTGCCGGACCAGTTCACTGCGAGCGCTGCACAACTGCCGGCAGCGCGTTCCGTGCCCCGCCCTGGTCCGCGACCGGTCGCACATCGCTGTTCGCTCCTGCCCCATCGCGAAACATCCCCGTGGCTGCTGGGTTTGGGAGCATTCGCAGTGGGACAGGTGGCATATGATCAATTTCCACTCCAGGTGTGGTCTCGCTTAGTCGCGCGTCATTGCCGGAATATGAACGCCAGGTCGTTTCATTACGGCGAGCATATGGGATTGAAGACCCTCCGCGAAACGATCGCCAGCTATCTGCGAACCGCGCGGTCGCTGCGCTGCGAAGCCGATCAAATCATGATCGTCGGCGGCTCTCAGCAGGCGATCGAGCTTTCGGCTCGAGTTCTGTTCGACCCTGGCAGCCGAGTGTGGGTAGAGGAACCTGGTTACCACCTGGCACGGGCCGTCTTCGACATGAATGGCTGTCATCTCGTGCCGGTTCCGGTTGACGAGGAAGGTTTGGACGTTGCCGAGGGCATTCAGCGATATCGGAAAGCGCGGGCTGCATTTGTTACGCCTTCTCATCAATTTCCACTCGGCGTAACCATGAGCGCTTCACGCCGTTTTCAATTGCTGGAGTGGGCTCAAAACACAGGATCGTGGATCATCGAAGATGACTACGACAGCGAGTACCGGTATGAGAGCGCTCCCATCCCGTCGTTGCAGGGGATCGATGCCAACGCTCGCGTGATCTACATCGGGACCTTCAGCAAAGTCTTGTTTCCATCGTTGCGTCTGGGTTATGTCGTGATTCCACCGGACCTGGTTGACGCGTTTGTCGCGATCCGCTGGGCGATGGACCTTGGCCGCCCGAGCTTCTATCAGGACGTGCTCGCGGATTTTATCGGGGAAGGACATTTTGGGCGCCACATTCGCAGGATGCGCCTTCTCTATCGTGAGCGCAGGGGTGCGCTAACAGCGAGCCTCCGCAAAGAGCTGGGATCCACGGTCGAAGTGCTGGGAAGCGAGGCGGGTATGCATCTGACTGTCAATCTGCAAAATCGAACCGGTGATGTGAGAATTGCCGAGCGAGCCTCGACCCAAAACCTTCGGATATGGCCGCTGTCACCCCACTATCTCGGCGAAGCGTCACGGCATGGTTTCATCCTGGGTTTTGGCAGCACCGCAATCGAAGAGATTCCACACGCAGTTCGAAAGCTTCGCAACCTGGTCGAAGCGAAGTGAGTGCTGTTCCAGATCGAAAATCGAGGATCGCCTAGTAACTCCGAGCCGAGGCCATTGGCTATGAAGGCGCTGAGCGGGCAACTGAGATCCCCACGTCCGAAAATCCGGACGTGGGTCACCCGTAACGAAATTAGAAGGTGAAACGGCCGCCAAACTCGCCCCAGAGAGAGCGAGGAATGATCGTGCTGCTGGGGTTGATGAAGCCCGCCGGATGCCCAAAGGTGCCGGGCGCGGCGATGTTGTTGTTGTAGTTGTTGCCGTAGTTGGCGCGGTTGGTGAGGTTGAAGGCCTGCCCGAAGAGCTCCACGTTCATGTGCTCACCGATTTTGATGTTCTTTGACAGGCGCAGGTCGAGTTCGAAGAACGGATCGCCGCGCAAGGGATCGAACTTCGAGATGGTGCAGGTTACGGGCTGTCCAAGGCCATAGAAGCAGGCCTGAGCCGCGGTGTTCTTGCCGGAGTAGGCAAGGTAGTCTTTCGTGTTGCTTATAGGAACGACAACAGCGGTGGCCGTTCCGCCGCCCGTGTTCAGCGTGTTGCTGGAGTTGATCAGAGGATAGGGCCGGGCCGCGCCGAACTGCAGGATCGGAGCAACCTGCATACTCCAAGGCAGGTAGCCGACGCCGCTGACGGTGACGTGGCTGCGCTCGTCATTTGGATTGGGGCCCCACTCGTAGCTTGCGAATGGATTGGTCGAGAGACGTGGGTAATTGCGGAACGAGGTCCCTCCGGCACCGTAGGAGTATGCCCACGCGAGGGTGTAGTTGGCATCGAGCTGAAAGCGGTTGGTCATGCGCTGGCGGTAGACGAAATTGATGCCGTCGTAGTGCGAGCGGCCGATGGCCTCTTCGTTGCGGACGCTGGCCAGCGGAGTCAAGCCGGCTGCCGCAAGCGGGGCTTTCAGCGGTGCGGTGCAGCATACTCCGTTAACGGGAACGCGCTGATCGATGTTGATGGTCTTATTTTCATGAATTCCGAGCACGTGGGTGTACTCGAGTTCGAAGGCAGAGTTATTCGTGATGGCCCAGGTGTATCCGACGTTGAATTCTTCGGTGATCGGATTGCGGTAGTGCGGATCCATCAAACGGCCAACGCTGTTGGGGGCCAGGTTTGGCGACGGCGGCGGAACGGCCGGAAGGGGGCTGATGCCATACTGCCACTGGCCCAGATTCAGGCCAGTTCCGGGGACGGCATCCGTTGGACTGGTGAGGCTGAGGGCGGTCTGGAAAATGTTCGGGTTCGACTGCTGTTCCATGAAGAGCGGAATGTTCTGGAAGATGTTGCCGTAGTACATGCCGAAGCCGCCGCGGACGACGTACTTGCCCTTTCCGGTGATGTCATAGGCGAAGCCGACGCGCGGGCTGAAATCCAGATTGTCATCGTGAGCGATGCTGGAGACATATGGGTTGGAGATCGGGCTGTTGAGTTCGACGAGGAGCTGATAGGTGCGACTGTCCTTGATATCGGAGCCGCCGATCATGTTGAAGTCCTTGTCCCAGCGCAGGCCCAGGTTCAGCAAGAGACGCGGCGTGGCCTTCCAGTCGTCCTGGATGTAGAGGCCGAGCTGCTTGGTGGCGACGTTAAAGTAGGGGTCGCCGTTGGCCTGGGTCATGCCTGTGATGGCGCCGGCGGTTGCGAATCCCTGCGGAAAAGTCTTCGTATCACTCAGGATCACGCTGGGATTGGCTGCGAAGTCCTCTTCGAGCGTGGAGCTGAACTCGAAGAAGCCGCCCTCGATCGGGTTCCAGATGAAATCGATGCCGCTCTTGAGCGTGTGTTTGCCGATAGTCTTCGAGAGATCATCCTTGAACTGCCACTTGCGCTGATAGGACTGCTGCGGAACGTTGGTGTTGGTTCCGAAGGAGGCGTTGGGAAAGACCACC
>Ga0213872_10002082_pt1 | contig 12087 bp, 9 predicted proteins | sample VelepicomBERX_R2_FD_160071 | JGI IMG/M metagenome (GOLD analysis project Ga0213872, IMG submission 160071) | Rhizosphere microbial communities from Vellozia epidendroides in rupestrian grasslands, the National Park of Serra do Cipo, Brazil - RX_R2 | ecosystem: Host-associated > Plants > Roots >... | reverse complement strand
TGCCGGAACGCGGCGCTGACGGCGCCGTCCGGGAGAACGCTCGATTTGATTCTAGGAGCTTGCTCTCGAATGAATTTGAGATAGCTCAATCATGTCCGATTTGGTCAGCCCTGCAATGGCGAACGCCGCCCGGAAGGGGCGGCGTTCTGGCGGCCGACGGGAGGTCGGCCGGCCGGGCTTGTAAAAAGCGCCGTTCCTGGCTCTGCAGTAGGTGCCGTCAGGGGGGCAGCACCTTGCGCAGCATTGCTGCCAGTTCAGGCGGTGAAAACTTTGCGACATAACCATTGGCGCCCACCGAACGCACATGGTCTTCGTTGGCCGAGCCGGTCAGTGATGAATGGATCACGACGGGCAGTTGCTTGTATTGTTCCGATGCCTTGATCTTGCGGGTCAGCGTGAAGCCATCCATCTCCGGCATTTCCAGGTCGGTCAGGACCATGGCGACCTTGTCGGTGAGCGGCTTGCCTTCCTGTTCGGCCGCGCGCGCGAGTTCCTGCAGTTTCTTCCAGGCTTGCAGGCCGTCGGTGGTCATGATGTAGGGCAGGTTCAGGTCCTTGAGGCATTGCTCGATCAGGGCCCGCGCCATGCGCGAATCGTCGGCGGCCAGCACCACGGAACCCGGCTTGAGCCTGAGCTCGTTGCCCCCTGTGGGCGGCGACTGCGGTTCTTGCTTGACCGGCGAGACCAGGTTGAGGATGTGTTCCACGTCCAGTACCTGGACCAGGCGGCCGCCATCGGTGGCGGAGTCGAGGCGGGCAATGCTGGTCACCAGGCTGCCCGGCGAATGGGCCTCGGCCGGCAGCACCTGGCTCCAGTCCAGGCGCACGATCTCTTCCACCGATTCCACTGCAAAGGCCTGGGTGTGGCGGGCGAACTCGGTGATGAGCAGGATGTTCATGCCATGTCCTGCCTTGCATCCGGTCACCGCCGGCAGGTCAACTACCGACATCACCTGACCGCGGATATTGACCATGCCCATCATCGGCGAACGCATGCCGGCGGCGGCGGTGATCTCCATCATCGGGACGATCTCACGGATCTTGAACACATTGATGCCATAGAGCTCACCCGGTTTGTCGGTGGAGCCGTCGGGCGTGCCCAGGCGGAACAGCAGCAGCTCGAACTTGTTGCTGGAGGTCAGGTTGGTACGTTCGTCGATCTCTTTTTGGAAGGTATCCATCAGGTCCTCTACGGGTCAGAATTGTTCCCAGTCGCCTTCGGCAGCGCTGCCGGGAGCGGGCTTGGTCGGGGCAGCGGCGGGGCGGGCGATGGCCCGGGCTCGCACCTGCGTCACCGCCGGGCGCGGCGGGGTCACATCGCGCTGCACCGGCGCCGCTTGCGTGAATGGCGAGGTCGGGGCCGTGGTCGGCAAGGGGCTGGCATCCAGACGGAATACACCCACCGTCTGGCTCAGCCGCGAGGCCTGTTCCTGCAGGGACTTGGCGGCGGCCGCGGCCTGTTCGACCAGGGCGGCGTTCTGCTGCGTATTCTCGTCCATGTGCACCACGGCGTTGTTGATCTGTTCGATGCCCTGCTGCTGTTCATGGCTGGCCGCGGTGATCTCGGCGACGATGTCGCAGACGCGCTTGACGCTGGCCACCACCTCGTTCATGGTCTGGCCGGCTTCGTTGACCAGCTTGCTGCCGGTGTCGACCTTGGTCACCGAGTCATCGATGAGCGACTTGATCTCGTGGGCGGCCGAGGCGCTGCGTTGGGCCAGGGAGCGCACTTCGGAGGCGACCACGGCGAAGCCGCGTCCCTGTTCGCCGGCTCGGGCCGCTTCCACGGCGGCGTTCAGGGCCAGGATATTGGTCTGGAAGGCAATACTGTCGATCACGCCGATGATGTCCACGATCTTGCGAGAGGAGTCATTGATGGCGCCCATCGTATCGACCACCTTGCCCACCACCTTGCCACCGCTCAACGCGATTTCCGAGGCCGATACGGCCAGCTGGTTGGCCTGGCGGGCATTGTCGGCGTTCTGGCGCACGGTGGAGGTCAGCTCTTCCATGGCCGAGGCGGTTTCTTCCAGCGCGCCGGCCTGCTGCTCGGTGCGGGTGGACAGGTCCATGTTGCCGCTGGCGATCTCGGCCGAGGCAGTGGAGATGGTGTCGGTACCCAGGCGGACATCCCGCACGATGTCGAGCAGCTTGCCATTCATCTGCTTGAGGGCATCGAGCAGTTGTCCGGTTTCGTCACGGGAAGCATGGGGGATGTCGGCGCTGAGATCGCCCTCGGCGACGCGGCGGGCGATGGTCACGGCATGGCCCAGCGGACGGGCCACCAGGCGTGCCAGCCACCAGGACAGGCTCATGGACAGCACCACGCAGGCGACGATGAGGCCGATGATGCTGAGGTGGGCTTCTTCATAGACACGATTGGCGTCGGCTTCGGAAGCGTTCGCTCCCTTGCTGTTGACTTCGGATAATTCGCCGAGCTGTTCCTGCAGCTTGCGGTAGATCGGCGTGGAGGCGCTATCCAGCAGGGCATGGGCGGCGTCCTGCTGGCCTGCGATGAACAGGGCCTTGTAGCGTTCGTGGAGCGACTTGTATTCGTTGATGCCGCGCAGGACCTCGGGATAGAGCTCCTTCTCGCGCGGGACCGACAGCAGTGTGCCGTAGTGTTCGGTTTCCTTGAGCAGGACGGCGATCTGCTGGTCAGCGCGATCGCGGGCGGCGGCTTGTTCCTTCGGATCGGCGGCGAGCATCAGCTGCAGGTCGAAGCTGCGCGAGCGCGACAGCGACAGGCTCATCCTGGACAGGTTGCTGATGCTGGGCAGCCAGTTGCGCGCGATGTCGGTGGCGCTCTTGTTGACGCTGGCCAGCTGCATGGCCGAGAGGCCACCCAGGGTGACCAGGAATACCAGAACGACAAGGAAGGCCGCGTTGAGCTTCTGGGCAATCCTGAGATTGTAGAACCATGTCATTTTTAGACTCCTGATAGATGGCGCGATGTCTTCGATGCGCTCAGGAGTCATCATAGGAGGGTGAAGCAAATAAATCAAATAAAACAATTTAAGCAGTTGTTTTATTTTCTTAGGGATTTTCCCTATTCAGCTTTTTCTCAACCATTTCTCGACGGTGCTCATCAGGCCGACCTGGGTGAAGGGTTTGCTGAGGTAATCGTCCATGCCGGCATCCAGGCAGCGCTGGCGGTCGCCTTCGATGGCGCTGGCGGTCAGGGCGATGATGGGAATGCGCGGCAGGTCCTGCTCCTGCTCGTAGGCGCGTATCTCGGTCGTGGCCTGGTAGCCGTCCATGATGGGCATCATGCAGTCCATCAGGATCAGGTCGTAGCCGCCATTGCGTGCGGCCTGGACAGCCTGGGCGCCGTTTTCCACTTCGTGCAGGATGCAACCCTTGCGGGCCAGCAGGATGCGCAGGAGCTGGCGGTTGATTTCGGTGTCCTCGGCCACCAGGATGCGGGCGCCGGCCAGCGGGACTGCCGCTGGTTCCGATGTCGCCGTCGTCGGCGGCGGCGGGGAGGCGACCGCCTCGGTGCTGGCCGGGGCGGCGGACTGCTCAGGGGGCGGTGTATCGGCTACCTCCCGGCACGGGACATCGAAGCTGAACTTGGTCGACTGACCAGGGATGCTGCGGCAGGCGATGTGGCCGCCCATCAGCTCCACCAGGTTCTTGCTGATGGCCAGGCCCAGTCCGGTGCCACCGAAGCGGCGGGCGATGGAGTTGTCGGCCTGGGTGAAGGGCTGGAACAACTGATCCAGCGCCTCTGGCGAGATACCGATGCCGCTGTCGCTGATGGCGAAATACAGGCGCCACAAGTGGTGGTCGCTCTCATCCTCGCGCACCGACATGCTCAGTCGCACATGACCGGCCTGCGTGAACTTGATGGCATTGCTCAGCAGATTGCCCAGCACCTGTTTCAGGCGCGATGGATCGCCCAGCACCAGCAGTGACTCGTCGCAGTCGATGCGCACGTCGAATTCGACTTCCTTGTGCTGGATCGAGGGCCGGTAGAGTTCGCTGATTTCCCTGGCCAGCCGGGCTGGATGGAAAGGCACCGTTTCCAGGTCCAGCTTGCCGGACTCGATCTTGGAGATATCCAGGATGTCGTTGATGATGCGCACCAGCCCTTCGGTGGCGCCGTGGATGCTGTTGGCGTAGTGCAGCTGCCGGGTCGACAGCCCGGACTCGATCAGCAGTTCGGACAGGCCCATGATGCCATTCATGGGGGTACGGATTTCATGGCTGACCATGGCCAGGAAGCGCGACTTGGCCTCGTTGGCCTGGTCGGCCGCGTCCTTGAGCTGCATGGCCAGCAAGGCGTCCTGCTCGCGCCGCTGGACCTGGCGCAGGGTCAGGGCAAAGCCGGCGATCAGGCCCAGGAAGCTGATGACCGCCACACTCATGAGCGGGTACATCGATTCGAGCCACTCAGAGAAATAGACCTGGTCGGTCACCGCCACCTCCAGGTAGACCGGTACCCCGCGTATGGGCTGATGGATGCCCAGCCAGTGCGACTTCTTGAAGAAATAGGGGGCGTTTTCATCCTTGTCGGCCGGGCGCGGCGGACGCAGGTCGGGCAGGGGGATGATGTTATGCCGCTCATCGTTGTTCTTGTCGGGATCCGACCAGACCAGGAGCGTGTCATCGTTGCGCGCCAGCAGGATGGAGAAGGGCTTTTCGTGGCGGATGCTGCTGAAGAAATTGTCGAAGGAAGCCTGGCGCAGCCCCACCACCACAATGGCCAGCAGATTACCGTGCCTGTCGTTGATACGGCGGGTCAGGAAGAAGGTCGGCTGGCCGTTGGAACGGGCCTTGATGGTCTTGCCCAGGAAATCCTCGTTCGAGGGGGAATGGAGATGGAAGTGGTAGTAGTCGCGATCGGTCATGTCGATCTGCGGAATGGGATAGGCGCGCGAAAGCACGATCACCTTGCCATCCGCGCCGCTGACCCCGACACCGGAGATGAAGGGCAGGCCACGTATCTGCTCGCGCAGGCGTTGCGAGAACTGGTCGTTGGCGATGCGCTGCCGCAATTGCTCCTGGTCCTCGGCGCCCAGGTTTTCGATATCGGCCTGCATGCTGTCGAGCACCAGGTGGGCCGAGGACATCGTCTGGGCAGTGCTTTCGGCCAGCGCGGTGGCGAGCGTGGAGAGGTCATTGCGCCAGTCGTTCAGTCCAGCCCGGTACAGCAATGCGCCAGCGGCCAGCACGGTCACCACCAGCAGGGTCAGCAACAGCGCACCAATGGTCACGGCGGACTTGCGGATGCGTTGCGGCTGCAGTGGAGCAGGGGACGTTGTCGGGCTCATGGATGGTGATGCGGGTCGCGCACCGGCAATACGTTCAGGCCCTTGCGGCAGATTGTGCAACCCGCCGTATCTCTTCCAGCGCCTGCGCGAAAAGGGTCTGCAACTGGCCCAGGTCATCGGGGGCGGGTGTCTGTCCCTGGCGGCCCGCCTGTTCGGTATCCAGCAGCAATTGCGTGAGCACCCGGGCATTGAAGAGGGCGCTCATGCCCTTGAGCGTGTGGCTCTCGTGGCGCACCGCGTCGGCATTGCCAGCCTGGACGGCCTGTTCCAGCCGCAGGAAGATCTCTGGCGCGCTGTCGGCAAAGGTCTTGGCCAGCGAGGCGACCGTGCGGGCATCGCCACCCACGGCATCCAGCAACCGGCTGGGATCGATATGGCGATATTCGTTCTGGTCCTGGCCCGGTGTCACGGCTCCCCCCCTTTTTTTGCTTGGATTCGCGGCCTTTTACTTCGGCTCTTGCAGCGGTAACGTGAAGCTGAATGTCGAGCCGTGGTGTTGCTTGGACTGTAACACGAGTTTCCCTCCCATGAGCAATACCAGGCGCTGGGCAATCGTCAAACCAAGACCGGCGCCATCGTTGGGGCGTTGCGGGCTGTCGTCGACCTGCGCGAATTTCTCGAAGACATGGTCGAGTTTCTCTTCGGCAATGCCGATGCCGGTGTCCTGGATGCGGATGGTCAACTGGTCGCGGCCCTCGCGTTCGACCTCGACCATGATGCGGCCCTGATCGGTGTAGCGCACGGCATTGCCGATGAGGTTCTCCAGCACGCGCTGGACCTTGCGCTCATCGCACACCACGATCTGGGGCACGTCCTCGCTGATGCGACATTCCAGTTGCAGGCCCTTGTCATGCGCGGCCTTGTCATGGCGGGCAATGGACTGGCTGACCAGTTCGCGGATGTTCTCCGGCTCCAGGTTGACGGCCACGCGGCCGTCCTCCAGTTCCGTCACTTCCAGGATGGCATTGACCAGGTTCAAGAGACGGTTGCCGCTGTCATGGATGGCCGTGGCGTAGGGCGCCAGGGGTGAGTCACCCAGCTCTTCGCGCAGGGCGTCGGAATACCCCAGCACGCCATTCAGGGGGGTGCGGAACTCATGCGACATGTTGGAGAGGAAGCGCGACTTGGCCAGGTTGGCCTCCATGGCCGCGCGCCGGCTCTTGACCAGTGAGCTGGCCAGCCACAGCAGGGCGCCGTTGAACACCAGCACCGCCAGGGTGATGAGGCCGGCCAGCAGGACGGTGCGGGTGCGTTCGCGATAATAAGGGGCCAGGCGCTCTTCGACATCCATGCCCACGGTGGCATAGAGGGGATAGTTGGGAAGGTGCTGGAAGGCATAGATGCGCCGGCGACCGTCGACCGTGCTGATGGCCTCGACCATGCCACGCTCTTCGCGCATGGCCGCGGCATGGACCCGGCCCTTGGCGACCGATTCGCCCATGGCATCGATATCGCCGGTGCGACGCACGCGCGCCACGCCGTCTTCGCCCACGAGCGTGATGACACCATGGCGGCCGACATCGATCTGGTGGTAGAGGCGGGTAAAGTACTGCGGATCCATCGACACCACCACCACGCCGCCGAAGGAACCATCGGGGCGGTTGATGCGGCGGGTCATCTGCAGCGACCATTTCTTGGATACCCGGCCGAGCACCGGCTTGCTGACGAAGAGCTGGTCCAGGCCGCCCTTCATCTGCACCTGGATGTGTTCACGATCGGACAGGTTGACCGGTGGGAACGGCTGGCTGGAGAGCACCACGTCGCCACGGCTGTCGACGATGGAAAAGAGGTTGTAGACATTGCGTGCCACCAGGCCGTTCTCGATTTCGGTGGCCAGCTCAAGCGAGTTGCCGAGCTGCCCGTAGCGGTAGCGCAGATAGAGGGCGGCCTGGTCAGCCGCTTCGATGGTGCGATAGGCATGTTCCAGGAACAGCCGCGACAGCGACTGGGCATCGCGCCGGGCATCGGCCAGGTAATTCTCGCGGCTGGTCTGCAGCTCCTTGTAGACGCCCAGCCACAGGCCGCAGATCAGCAGCAGGGAAAACAGGCTCAGGGCAACGCGCAGGTCAATGCGCGTGAACCGGAGGGGCAGGGGATGGTTGTTCCGGTCTTCCATGAAACGCTCTGGCCTTTCCCAGTCGGTTATCGACTCTCGCGCTCCCTGCGGGCGCAACACGCCCGCATGTAGCCGCGCAATTCGTCAAAATTGACCGGCTTGGGGAAAAACACCACGCCAGCCGGAATGCCGCCACGCTGTGCCATCTCGTCCGTGTCCAGGCTACTGACGATGGCAATGCTCACATCCTTGAGCTGGGGATCGGTGAGGATGGTCTTGACGACTTCATAGCCATCCATGCCTTCCATCACGATATCGGCCAGCACCACATCGGGCTTGCTGCGCGCGATCTCCAGCAGCGCCTTGTATCCGTTGTCGCAATAGACCAGATCCAGCGGCAGTTCCCAGGATTCCAGAGCAGCCGCATACAGTTCCCGCTGCAGGCGGTTGTCCTCGATCACCAGTACGGCGGTGCGGCCATTGTTGGGCCGCGCTGCTGCACCACTCCTGCCATGCTCGCCCACGTCAGCCGACGAGCCCGGCGTGGCCTTGTAGGCATGCACGGCGCTCAGCGGAATGCGCCGGTGTCCCCCCTTGGTCTTCCAGGCCTCGATGATGCCGGCCTCGACCAGTTGCTGCACGGAAGACACCGATATGCCCAGGATATGCGCGGCTTCCTGGGTGGTGCAGACCTCAGAGCTGGTTGTCTTTGCGGTTTTCATAAATCCATTATCGGTATTTTACACAAATAAATCAAATTCATTAGATAGAATTTAAATTCAATATAATCGTTTTCTTCCAAATGCAACAGTGATGCCTGGCGGAAACCTTCTGCGTAATTATTATGCAGAGATTTTCGTGACTTCGTCAGTTTTTGAGTATTTTGCCTGTTTTTTCATCGAACGGAGAAATGATGAAAACTCACGGCCGCGACAATGCCTCCGGACTGGTGCTTTGTCAGAGCTGATCCAGGCGTGAGCGCAGGTCTGTCGCGCGTTCTTGCAGGCCGGCGCGGTCTTGCTCATTCATTTTCTTGAGCTGCTGGTAGACCATGCCCAGGCGGGGATTGTTGCCCAAGCGCGCCTGGTGGCGCAGGAAGAAGTCCCAGTACAGGGCGTTGTAGGGGCAGGCCTTTTCACCGGTCTTCTGCTTGGGATCATAGGCGCAGCCCTGGCAATAGTCGCTCATGCGGCCGATGTAGGCGGCACTGCTGACATAGGGCTTGGTGGCAATGATGCCGCCATCGGCCCACTGGCTCATGCCCAGGGTATTGGGCAGCTCCACCCATTCGAAGGCATCGATATAGATGCCCAGGTACCAGTGGTGCAGCTCGCGCGGATGGAGCCCGGCCAGCAGCGCAAAGTTGCCGATCACCATCAGGCGCTGGATGTGATGGGCATGGGCGGTCTGCAGCGATTGCGTGATGCACAGGTGCAGGCAGCGCATCTGCGTCTGGCCGGTCCAGAACCAGGCGGGCAGGGGCAGGTCGTGGCCCAGCACGTTGCGCTGGTCGTAACCGGGCATCTGCGACCAGTAGATGCCGCGCACGTACTCGCGCCAGCCGATGATCTGGCGCACGAAGCCTTCCACCGCCGCCAGCGGTGCCTGGCCCTCCAGCCAGGCCTGCTCGGCGCGTCGCGCCACCTCCAGCGGATGCAGCATCTTGAGATTGAGCGCGCAGGAGAGCAGGGAGTGGAACAGGCGCTGGGCGCGACTGCTCATGGCATCTTCATAGTCGCCGAAGCAGGGCAGGGCGGTGGCGATGAATTGCTCCAGGTGCTGCAGGGCTTCTTCCCGATTCAGCGGCCAGCGCAGTTGCGCGGCATCGGGCTGGCCGAAGGTACGCACGCCACAGGCCTGCACCATGTCCCACAGCGCGCTGTGGTCATGCTGTCCGCGCCAGTCCTGCGGCTCGGCGGGTTGGCCGGGCCAGCGCTTGCGATTGTCGTGGTCGTAGTTCCATTGGCCACCGGCGGGCTTGCCCTGGGCGTCCAGCAGGATGTCGAAGCGCTGCCGCATCTGCCGGTAGAAATGTTCCATCAGCCATTGCTTGCGCTGGCCGAACAGCGCCGGTAGTGCATCGCGGCTGGTCAGAAAGTGTTCGCTGTCGCATTCGCTGGTCTGCAGCGAACGGGGGGCGGCCCATTCCTGGGCCCATTGCCTGAGCGCCGCATCGACGCGCCATTCGTCAGGCGCCTGCCATTGCACGCTCTGCGCCTGGTAGTGCGCCACCAGCGCACCCAGGTTCTCGACCAGCGACTGGCGGTTGCTGGGATCGTCCAGCCCGATGTAGCGCACCCGGTGGCCCGCCGCACGCAACCGGTCGGCGAAGTCGCGCATGGCGGCAAATATTGCCAGCACTTTCTGCGCGTGATGCAGCACGTAGTCGGTTTCGCTGCGCACTTCCATGAGCACGTAGACCACCTGCGCATCGCAGGTATCGAACCAGGAGTGCAGGGGATTCAACTGGTCGCCCAGGATCAGGCGCAGGGTACGGGCGGTGGAATGCATGGCCAGGCTTTGCGGTTCAGGACAAGTCGTGCCGGCGCCGGATGTGGCCCAGCACCAGGAAGGCAGAGAGTTTCAGGGCGCACGGCAGCACGGCATAGACCAGCGGCAGCGCCGTGGTCGCGCCCTGGCCGGGCTGGTAGCCGAGCGCGGCGAGCACCGACAGGGCCACCCCGGCCAGTGCCAGTGCCAGCTTGCCCAGCATGGTAAAGATGCCGAATGCGGTGTTGATCGAATCGCCCTGGGGCAGTACCCGCGCCAACAGGACCGGCGGCAGCAGGAGGTCGGCCCCCAGCGCAGCCCCGGTAGCCAGGCACACCACCAGGAAGGCCAGGCGGTCGCCCGGCCCCAGCAAAGCCGCGCCGATGAAGCCGGCGACGGCCAGCAACATGGCGCTGCGCCAGCAGGCGATAGGGCCGAGGCGCCGCGTGAGCTTGCTCCACAGTGGCAGGCCCAATGCCGCCGCAGCGAAATAGGCCGCCAGGAAAGCACCGGCCAGGCTACGCGCCTGCAACTGGTCGTCGATGAAGAACAGCGCCAGCGTGGCCGGGATGGCCGCGGAGAGCGCATTGAGCAGATAGGGCAGCAGCAGCGCCCGGAAGGCGCGATTGGACCACAGCCGCTGCAGGCCAAGCCGCCAGGAGGGGACCACCGCTGTCGAGGGCGTGGGCGCTGCCTGCCGCAGCAGCCACATCAGCGCCAGTGCCAGCACCACCACAAAGAGCAGGCAATACCACCACAGCCGGGCGGAGGCCTGTGCCGGCGCGCCGGCCAGGATGGCTGCCGGGATCACGCTGGCCACGATGACGCCGGCCAGTCCCGCGCCTTCGCGCCAGGCCACCGCGCGCATGCCGCCATCGGGCAGGCGCGCCCCCCAGGAAAGGTAGGCGATGCTGAGCATGCTGTGACCGCCGTAGGCCAGCACCAGCATGGCGACCAGCCAGACCATGGCAGCGCCCGGCTGCGACGGCGGATGCCACAGGCAGACGAAGGCCAGCGCCAGCACCAGTGCGGCGAGGCTCATCCAGGCTTTCTGGCCTGCCTGTGTACGGTCCAGCACATGGCCGAACAGGGGATCCTGCAGCATGTCCAGCAGGCGCGCCGCGAACAGGACCCAGCCCAGCGGCGCCAATGCCACGCCGACCTGGCTGGCATAGTAGGACGGGATCTGCACGAACAGCGGCAGGGCGGCCATGGCCAGCGGGGCGCCCAGCATGCCATAGGCGGCATCCGGCCAGCGCATGCCGGCCGGTTGGGGCCTCACGCTCAAGGCGCCTCCCCGAGCAGGCTGCGGCGCAGGCTGTCGTCGCGGCTGGGCTGGCCCAGCCAGATGTTGAAGAAGGCCCGGGCCAGCTCGGCATCGCCGATCTCGGCCAGCATCCTCTCGCGGTCATAGAGGCGCATGCCACGCCCGGGCAGGTAGACGCCCACCAGTTCATCACCATCGGCCACGTCGACAAAGGCGCGCAGGAGTTCGGCCTTCCAGCGCGCCAGGGTGGGGGCGGCGATCAGGGTCGGGCTCATGCGCTGGATTTCCTCGATGGAGGTGGCGGCCAGCTTGTCGCGGGTCACCCGGACGTGGTACTGCAGCTGCAGGGCGAAGGCCTGGTCCGGGTCCAGCGGCCGCCGGGGCGCCCACAGGGTGGCCTGGTAAATGCGAAAACCCAGCCAGCGCATGGTGCCGCTGCCGACGACCTGGGCTTCGGGCAAGGCATCGCGCCAGACCTCTGCGGCGCGCGCCGGCATGCTGGCGGCCGCCGCCAGGCACAGCAGTGCGAGGCAGGCTACGATCAGGCGTTCGGGACGAAGGCGTGGGGGCTGGTGGCGCATGGCACATGGCTCCTGTCGGGGGAGGCAAACACAAGGATGGCGACTCAGGTCGCTACTGATTGGTAATTATAATTTACCAATCGGTATTTGTGGGCATCTTGCGGCCGACATCAACTTGTCCACTTGCGCTCGTAGTCCATTTCCTCGAAGTGCCGCACCAGGAAATCGATGAACACCCTGACCCGCGCCGGCAAGTGCTTGCGGCCCTGGTAGGCGATATTGATGGTCAGGCGCGGCAGGTCCCACTCATCCAGCACCGGGACCAGGCGACCGGCCACGACATCGTCATAGATGATGTAATTGGGCTGGATCAGGATGCCCAGGCCTTCCAGGGCGGCGGCGCGGATGATCTGGCCGTCGTTGGATTGCATCAGGCTGTGGATCTCCAGGACCTGCTGTTGGCCATTGCGCCCGGTGA